>ERZ772867.1081-NODE-1081-length-33277-cov-38.827404_pt1 | contig 33277 bp, 25 predicted proteins | sample MGYA00511341_ERZ772867 | MGnify/ENA primary metagenome ERZ772867 (study PRJEB29015, sample SAMEA2737707) | human gut metagenome | biome: human gut; feature: human-associated habitat; material: faeces | place: China | collected 2012 ... | reverse complement strand
AATACATTTGTTAGATAATCCTCTAATCGAATATACCCACTATACCCACGCAAAAGGGGCTGTGACGAAATGATTGCACATTTTGTCACAGCTCCTTTTGCCATATCTGAAACAGATTTAATTTCCTTATCGCTCCCTCATCAGGCAGGTTAGAACCAGCTGCGTACGATGAACCAGGCGAGGGTCATGATGACGATGGAGCAGAAGACGGCTCCAGTCAGGGGACGGACGCCTTCGCGCAGGATGACGCCGAAGTTTACGTTGAGACCCAGAGCAGCCATGGCCATGCCGAGTATGATGTAGGCTGCCTTGACGAGGACGGGGACGGCCAGGCTGACGGCAGGGATGTAAGAGCCGATGGCGCTGGCTATGATGAACCCGCCCATGAACCAGGGGATGGGGATCTTGAATTTCGTGTTCGTATCGCCGGATCTGCGGCGTTCACGCCATGCTTCGAAGGTCCCGAGGATGAGAGCGACGGGAGCGAGGAGAAGTACGCGGGAGAGCTTGGCGATGATGGCACTGTCCGTACCGACGGCGCCGGCACTGCCTCCTGCGGCCACAGCGTGCGCGATTTCATGAAGACTCAGACCTGCCATCACGCCAAACTGGGCGTTGGAGAATCCCAGGAACGGCTGCAGGAAGACGATGATCAGGGTAAAGACCGTGCCGAGGATCGCAACAATGGCGACGGCGAGGACAGACTGATCGGCCTTCGCCTTGATGGCACCGGAAATGCCCATGACAGCGGCAGCGCCGCAGATGCTGTCACCGCAGGCCGTCAGGAGAGCCAGCGTGTGATCGACGCGCAGCAGGCGAGCGACCACATAATTGAGCGTGATCATAATAGTGACGACGAAGACGGCCGCTTCGAGACTCTTCAAACCGGCGCTCATGAGGATGACCAGGTTCAGCTTGAACCCCAGGAGAATAATGCCGGCGCGGAGGAATTTGTTCGCGATGAATCCCGTGCTTTCCCGCGCCATTTTAGTGACGGACTGACTAAACTGGATGACCATGCCCAGAATGAGAGCCAGGACAAGATGACCGATCAGAGAAAGACCGGGCAGACCGGCCAGTGCCTGACCGATGAAAGAACAGGCCAGCGTGAGAACGAGGCCGATGACAGCATTACGCTTATTGGCAAAAGGGAATACGTGCATATGAAAGCTCCTTACATGAAATTTTGACATGAGTTAAGAATACCCTATGACTTTCCCTTCATAAAATACTAAGATATAATGAAACCAATAAGCTTTTACCTATGGAAGAAGGGAGCCCGCACCATGACCTTTCGACACCTCAAAATTTTTCTGACAGTCTGCGAAACGATGAACATGACAAAAGCGGCCGGAGAGCTGCACATCAGCCAGCCATCCATCACACAGGCCATCCACGAGCTGGAAGACCACTATGGCATCCTCCTATTCAAACGCACGGGACGGAAAATCCTCCTGACACCGGCAGGCCGCCATCTGGAAAAATTTGCCAGCGAAATCCTTTCCCTGCAGCAGCAGGCAGAATCAAGCATGCATGCCTTGCAAAAGCAAATGCCTATATGGATCGGCGCCAGCATCACCATTGGCGACGTATTCCTCGTCGACCTCCTGCAGCACGCACGCCAGCTCTGGCCCGATCTGGAAATCCTCTCCGCTGTCCATAATACCGAAGAACTCGAGCAGATGCTCCTCGATGACAAAATCGACCTCGCCCTCGTCGAAGGCCGCCTTACCTCGACCCAGCTCACGACAGAACCCATCCTGACAGATACCATGACACTCATTGCAGCCCCCGAAAGCGAATGGGCCGGCAAAGATATCAAAACCGCAAGAGATACCGATTACCTCCCCTTTTTCGTCCGAGAAAAAGGAAGCGGCACGCGTGAACTGTTCGAGCAAGTCATGCGCGAGCACCACATACCCTACCACGTCATCGGCGTATACAACAACTCGACGGCCATTAAGAACGCCGTCATGGCTAACCTGGGCCTTTCCTTCCTCTCCAGAACCCTCGTACGTCAGGAAGTAGCTGACGGCCAGCTCGTAGAAGTACCCTTAGATGGACTCGAATGCAAACGCATCTTCCGCATCGCCTACCGCAAAGACAAAGACCTCACACCCTCCATGCAGGCCCTGATCGAAGAATGCAAACACAGCCAGGAATGGCTGCATAAAAAGATATAAGTAAATAAGGAAATTCAGCGCCTTCCATCTCTCGCCCCTCACGGGGCTCCTTTTTGTGGAAACAGAACTCGCTTCGCTCGCCGTACAGAGTCCTGATCTCCTAAGTTGATAATATCGCTGAACATCGTAGCGGAAGGTTTTGACCTGCCTCGGAACAAGGATGATGCGAACGTTCACGCAGTGACAGAAAGGAGTTCATTTCCCACGAACGCAGCGAGGTTGTCTGGCTTTATCTTTTCACGCATTGCTCGCTCTTTTCTTTTCTCTAATTCCCTCTTTCACAATGATATAATGGTAAAAGAAAAGACCTTGTTATGTCTACTAAAAATACCCCCACCTTCGCCCGCGACGCAGAAATCTTGGGCCGCTTAGGCTACAAACTCCAGTTCGTCCAGCCCGTAGACAAGTTCCCTCAGGCCACCTACATCGAAACCGTCTCCCTGCTGAAAAGGAAGTAAGAAACTTAGAGGATGCAGCCATGAAATACAAGAACATCGACCACATCGTAATCACCACGAAGAATTTTGAGGCATGTCTTCCCATCTATGTGGACATCCTTGGTATGAAAGCCTAGGAAAAGAACGAAAGATACGACCTCTTCTTCGGAAACCAGAAATTCAATATCCACACAAGAAAAGCCGAATTTCTCCCTGCTGCCAGTAACCCCGAATACGGCAGCCTCGACCTATGGCAGCCTCGACCTATGCCTTTCCATCGAAGACAGCATCGAAGACGCTGAAAAGGAAATCAGAGAAAAAGGCGGCGCCATTGAGGAAGGCCTCGTTACACGCCACGGAGCCTTTGGCGAAATGAAAAGCATCTATCTGAGAGACCCTGACGGCAACCTCATCGAACTTGCCTCTTACGGAAAATAAGAGCAAGGAAATGAAAAAGTGACTGTGACAAAATGGTTAACCATTTTGCCACAGCCACTTTTATTTTTTACAAAAGAAGTGAGGATTAAATTAACCTTATGATAATATTATTATAAGAGGTTCGAATGGGATATGTTGATATCTTTTTACATCGGTGGAGGCAGTTGCGATGGGAGAAATGGCTTCGTTTTATAAATGTGCTTTACAAGTAAATTCATTTACATATGCAAAATACAGAGGAAAGAAACCTGATGAAGAGGAGCATTATAACCAGAATATTCTTAAACATTGTCTAGATAATGATATTAAAATTGTGGGATTGGCAGACCATGGTTCTGTCACTTCATCTGAATCTCTTAGGGAATATCTATCAGAACACGGCATTGTTGTTTTCCCGGGATTTGAAATATCGACTGCCGAAAAGATCCACATTGTTTGTTTATTTTCCGATGAACTTGACTTCGTAAAACTTAACCAGATTTTAGGAGACTTGGGACTATCGCAAACTTCTAATGGAACAGAGCCCAGCGAACTGTCATGTTTAGAGATAGCGGAAAAAATAGAAAAACATGGTGGGTTTTGGTATGCTGCACACATAACTAATGACAACGGAATATTAAAGATACATCAAATGCAGCACATCTGGAAGAGCGACAAGCTTGTAGCGGCGCAAATTCCAGGAGGCCTTGACGAGATAGATCCTGATTATAAAAATATCATTAATAATACCGATAAAATTTATTTTAGAAATCGCAAGCCGGCTTATATTAATGCATCAGATATTGAGAGTCCAGAGGATTTGGATAAAGATAATGCGTCTGTCTTAATAAAGATGTCCAGTCCGACGTTTGATAATTTCCGCATGGCATTTAAAGATCCAGAATCCAGGATCCGGCTTAATTCAGAAAGAGAAAATAGCTATCAGAGTTCTTTTCAATCAATTAGTGTCCTTGGGGGATATCTGGATGGATTAAGTGTTAATTTTTCCGAAAACTTAGCAACCATTATTGGCGGTAGAGGTACAGGAAAATCTACACTTATCTCGGCAATAAGATATGCGCTTGATATGGAGCCCGCTGATAAAGATGAAGCGAAATATTTTCGAAAAATGATTGAACATAATCTGGGTGGCGGCAGTGTTATAACATTGAAAATTAAATCTAATGCGCAACATGGGCAAGAATTTATTATTAGGAGAAGATTCAAGAATACTCCGGTAATTCTTACATTAGATGAAGTTGTTTCGAGCTTTAAGGTAAAAGATATCTTGCCTACGGTTGAGATTTATGGACAGAATGAAATTACCGAAATTGCAGAGGATAAAGATCTAATTAGAGAGGTGACTAGTCGTTTAATTTCTATTGACGAGTCAACCATGGAAGAACTAAGAATGGCCCATGATGAAATTATTAAAAATGGGAACGAAATCTCTGAGATCGAGGAGAAAATAGAAAAGACTCAACAAGATATAGAGGAATTGCAAAAATCTGAGGAAAATTTGAAATTTTATGAGGACACCGGAATGAAAGAAAAACTTGCTCCATTTGAGAAACTTTCTAGAGAGGAAGCTCAATTTGCGACTTTAGCAAATATTGTTAAGAACTCCCCCAACCCCGAATTTAACGAAATTCAAATAGATAAAAATATTCAGGGATTGGAGTTATTTAAAAAGTTATGTGAAGAGATCAGAGCATTTAATAATGAAGTTAATATGCTTAGCAAGCGTTATAAAGAGTGTAAGGAGAATCTTGTTAATGCTTATGAAGAATGCTATAAACAATGGGAGTCTAGAAAATGTGAATATGATGCACAGTTGCGGACATTCCTTAAATCAACGGAAGGTATTCGAGACCAAACCGCTATGGAAGTTTTTAACGAATATAATAGTTTGATTAAGAAGATTGAAGTATTTAAGCCGCAAGAAGAAAAGAATCATAATTTAATAAATGAATTAGAAAAACTCCAAGCGGAAAGAAAAAATCTTATAGAAAAATATAGGATGGCTTTAGATTGTAAAAGAGCAGAAGCCAACCGATCTCTGAAAAAGATAAATAAGAAAAAACTTAATGGAAGAATGCAATTGGGAATATTATTTGGACAAAATAAGAAGCCTCTAATAGATTATTTGACGAATAAAGTACCAGGAGTAGGCGAGAAGTCATTAGCAGGAATATCAGAATATCCTGATTTTGATGTATTTTCTTTCACAGGTACGTGTCGGGCTGGAATAGATTCCTTACAAAATGAGTATAATTTAACGCACAGTGTGGCAGAAAAAATTAAAGATTCGCTTAATGCTGAAAACCTCAGGGAAATTGAAGAGATGGAGTTAAAAGATATTATCGAGATAAAATTAGCTGTTAGCGATGGATATAAAAAATTAGAGAACTTATCAAAGGGACAACAGTGTACGGCAATTCTTAATCTCCTCTTATTAGATAATAAGGATCCTTTGATTATTGATCAGCCTGAAGATAATTTAGATAATTCATTCATTGCAGAGAATCTTGTTAGAATACTGAGAGAAAATAAAATTAAAAGGCAATACATCTTAGCTACGCATAATGCTAATATTCCCGTATTTGGCGATGCAGAGCAAATAATTACGATGGAAGAAGTAGATGGTAATGGAAAGATTGTGCAGGAAGGATTAGGCTCTATAGATGATATAGGTGTGCGGAAGCACGTAATTGAAATTCTTGAGGGCGGAACAGATGCTTTCAAAATGAGGGAAGAGAAGTATGGGATTTAAGTGCTGATGTTCCAATATAATTTATCATGTATACGATAATTAATTATTCCACTAGAAAAGCCCCGCCCAGTATGAGTTAGGGGCTTTTCTTTTACCTGATCCGCCCCTCTCATTATGCTACAATCAAACGAAGGGAAGGTCTTCGGACGTGCGGAACGGCTCTTTCTGCTTTACAATAAAATTATTGATGAAGAATTGAAGACTCTCAGCAGCACAAGTATAATTGATGTTATGGATAAGAAAATAATACATCTGCGGCAAAAGCCGTATTACGAAAATGACAATTCAATATTATACTTGGGTGATACCTCCAAGTTGCTACCAAAGATAGAGACAAATTCAATTGATATGATATTTGCAGACCCACCGTACTTTCTATCGGATGGAGGAATATCCTGTTCAGGCGGGGCTATGGTATCTGTAAATAAAGGATCTTGGGATAAAGCCTTATCAGTTAATGATAAGCACAGGTTTAATAGACGTTGGATCCGTCAATGTAAAAGGGTCCTTACTGTTGATGGCACGATTTGGATTAGCGGAACGCTTCATAATATCTATTCAGTAGGGATGGCACTGGAGCAGGAAGGCTTTCGAATTCTTAATAATATAACTTGGCAGAAGACTAATCCCCCGCCGAATTTGGCATGCAGGTGCTTTACTCATTCTACAGAAACAATTCTGTGGGCATGTAAGAGCGAGAAAAAGGAACATCATAACTTCAACTATCAGCTGATGAAAGAACTTAATAACGGTAAACAGATGAAGGATGTATGGACAGGCAGCCTTACAAAACCATCAGAAAAAAAGTATGGTAAACACCCGACACAGAAACCGCTATATCTGTTAGAGCGGATTATAGAAGCTTCGACCAAGGAAGGTGATATTGTCCTGGACCCGTTTACAGGAACATCAACAACAGGCGTTGCAGCTTTGAAATTGGGCCGAAAATTTGTTGGTATAGATAATGTTGAGGAATATTTGAAAATATCCGCGAAAAGGATACAAGACATAAACGAGAAAAAGGGGTTATTCTAATGACAAGAGATTTTGATGCATGGTTGAATACGTTCCGTAAATCAATTAACGAATACACCTATTATGTAGATTTTCCAAAGGTTTACAACAATGTTGATTCGATAAAGATTGAGTTGAATATATTAAATTCCTTGATAGGCTCTAAAGATATTGAAAATGATTTTGAAACAATACTGAAAAAATATCCTGAAACTTTGAAATGTATTCCCATTATTCTGGCAGTCAGGGCATCTGAAATTTATTGTCAGGATGATAATGGAGCTTTTACGTATAACTTTAAAAAGCAACAGCAAAGCATCGAGCAATATAGCTATTTTATGAAAGAAACCGGACTGTTTGACCTGCTGCAGAATCATATTGTTAACAATCTGTATGATTACTGTATTGGCGTAGAGACCGGATTGGATTCAAACGGCAGAAAGAACAGAGGCGGCCATCAGATGGAAAATCTCCTGGAACGTTTCATCAAGAAGACCGGCGTGGAATATTACAAAGAGATGTATTTGTCGGACATTGAGAAAAAATGGGGCGTTGATTTATCTGCTATTTCAGCAGAGGGAACAACAACAAAACGGTGGGACTACGTTGTAAAGACAGAATCTACCATCTATGTCATGGAGACTAATTTCTATACATCAGGCGGATCAAAGCTCAATGAAACATCCCGCAGCTACAAGCTGATTGCCGAAGAATCAAAAGGTTTAAAAGGCGTAAAATTTGTGTGGGTTACTGATGGTGGTGGATGGGTTAGTGCCAGGCGAAACCTCCATGAGACGTTTGATATACTTCCAACCCTGTTTAATATTACAGATTTAGAAAATGGAGTGTTGGACGAGCTGTTTTGTGAATAAGAAACCTATTTAGTCATGGATGATATTTATTGTCTTACTTGCTAATATGGAATAAAAAAAATGAAAAAGGGGCTGTGGCAAAATGATTACATATTTCGCCACAGCTCCTTTTTCATTTCTTATGGTTTTCTAAATATGAAGAGATATTCATGTGCAATCAGGAAAAAATTATATTTGATGCTATTTGTTTTCCAATACCCGGTTGCCCTGCAATTGTGCTGTTCCTTGATAATAATTTCCTTTGTTTTGAATCCGCTAGCCTCAAATATCTTCATGGCCTCAAAACTCATAGGGATGATATGCCCTTTCTTTCTGGTATCACCCATTAAGACAGCACAGAACTTCCCTTTTTTCAGCACTCTAAAACATTCACTAGCAACCTTTTTCATTTCTTCTAGAAAATTGGTAACGTCCAAATTTGATAAATCTTCACCAATATCTTGTCCCTCACTATAGTGAATGATATTTGCATAAGGTGGATGAGTACAAATAAGATCAATACTTGAATCCCCAATAAAGTTTAGATCCCTAGCATCCGCCTTTTTTATAGTTACAGTCCCATCCGCTCCCTCATGGTCAAAATCCACTTTTTCTCTGCAACGTTTAAGCGCAATATCATTAACATCCGTACCAATGATATTCCTGTTTAAAAGCTTTGCTTCTACTAGCGTCGTTCCACCGCCTGCAAATTGATCTAGTATTAAATCCCCCTCTTTAGAGAATCTTAGAATAATATTCCTGGGAATATATGGCGACCAATTTCCTCGCCATTTAGCATCATGCGTAGCCCAGTCGCCTCTTTGTGGAAAGCTCCAGACCGTAGTCATTTCCAGCTCAAAATCATCTGGTTCCCATTTTTTGATCTTTTGGGCCCTCTTCCACTTTGGTTTTACCAAAACTGCTTCTGGCGATTCCTCTAATGACTCTAAAGTACTCATTTACTACCCTCCATACATAAAAATTAGTGTATATTATTTAATTGCCGTTTTTCTCAGGCAATTATCTACATTAATAATTACATATCAGCAGCTCACTGATTTTCCCTCGTTTTTGAGCGTTACTATTAATCATCCTCGACGCAAGTATTCTGTTTATATTTAACCCCGCATATAAATCGTCAAAGAAATTATCATCTAGATCTGTATTCTTTGGATCCGCATTGCTAGCCATTACCAATGCTCCCTGCTGGGATAATTCTTTTATATATTCAGCTAATTCTTTTTGATTTTCATCATTAAATGAGCTCTTTGTATATGAAGTAAAATTAGACGTGCCACTTAACGGGCGATACGGTGGATCAAAGTAGACGAACGTTTTATCATCAATAAAACTCCGTGATTCACTATACTCTCCACAAACAATCTTTACCCCGTCTAAAGCGTCTGAAACGCGTCTTAAATTTTCTTCATCGCATATAATAGGTCTCTTATATCGTCCCATAGGAACATTGTACTTTCCTCTTGAATTTACGCGATAAAGGCCATTAAAGCAAGTCCTGTTTAAGAAAATAAATAGTGCAGCTAATTCCGTTGGTGGATTATCTTTATCTTTAAGAACATTAAATCTTTCCCTCTTACCTAAGAAATATGTCTTTCTATCATCTTCAGATAATGGGAGATATTCAGTTTGGTACTTTAAAAGTAATTCCACCAAGTCATCCACATCATCACGTACTGCTAAATAAGTATGAATTAATTCTGCATTAATATCACTAATGTAAATCTCCTCAAGCTCATATTTATTCAAGATATCAAATAGAACTGCTCCACCTCCTATAAAAGGTTCCGCATAACGTTTAATCGATTTTCCAAGTTCAGAAGGATATCTTTTACTGATCTCCTCAACTAATTGTCCTTTTCCACCCGCCCATTTCAAAAAAGGCTTTAAATTTTTATCATTCATAAATTCTCTTCTCCTACAATCTACAGGTTTAGATGTATTTTTAGGTATTGCCCACATTTTTCCAAACATTTTTGCGTCTGGAATTCTGCCTTCTGAGCAAAGCACTATGACTCGACGATGGGAAATTTCCCAAAGTTCTGCTGCTTCTGCTGCCGATATATATTCCATAGCATCCTCCATAACTAATTACGATCTAATTATATTCCATATCAAGAACAATATGAAGATCCTTATTATATCCTCGATGAATTTTATATTTTATTTTCTTACTTAAAATGCCAATGGAGGCCGATAAACACAAGCCTCATCGGATCTAAAACCAACACGAAATGTCCTATAAGCATAAAGTTACACTTAAAGATCTCGAGGAAAAAGCATCGGAAGAAACAACAGAGTAATAAAAGAATAATAAAAAGAAAGAGCAGCATCTCAGAAAATAAAGATGCTGCTCTTTTTGCGTGTGGTTGTACGGTTTACACTCCCTCATCTTTCTCCAACATTCTCATGAATTTCTCATCTATTACTCATTACTCCCTGGTATAATTAGATCTAGGAAAGATTTTTACGGTTTTCTGGGAAGGTTTGGTGGTTTGATGTTGAAGCAGGGGTTGTATGAGCAGCTGATCAATCAGGAGCTCAAGGAGGAGATTCGCTCGGCGGAGGCGGCGGAGTGGCAGCGGGTGGAGACCGGGGCTGTGGATGCTGCTGAGTCGGCGCGGGTTCTGGCGGAGTATGTGGCAAAGCTTCTTGAGAAGCGGCTGACGGCTGTGGCAGAGGAGTCCGGGAAGGATGAGGCAGAAGAAGAGCAGGTCCGTCTGATCAATCAGATGCTCAGCACACTCGGCAGTGAAAGCGGGAAGGATCTACTTCCGCTCACGCAGGAGCGCAGGGTGGATCAGCTCTTGTCGGTCGTGAATACGAAGAATTCCGCGTTCGCGTTCCAGGAGCATGGGAGTTTCTCGCGTCCGGGCACGTCTTTGGCGCAGAGTTCGCTCTTTACGGGTTCGGATCATGAACCGCCGATGTTTGTGGAGCTCGCGAAGGAAATTGAGTCCGCTGACAGGATCGATCTTCTTGTTTCCTTTGTGAAATGGAGCGGGATTCGTCTTATTCTCGAACCTTTGAAGAAGTTCACTGAGCGGGGTCATCTTCGCATCATTACGACGTCCTACATGGGCGCGACAGATGTGAAGGCAATCGAGGAGCTCGCCAAGCTCAGCAATACGGAAATCAAAGTTTCCTATGATACAGCGAGGACACGTCTCCATGCGAAGTCCTACATGTTCTACCGCGAGAGCGGTTTCTCGACGGCGTATATCGGCTCGTCGAATCTTTCCCGTGCGGCCATTTCGAGCGGCCTGGAGTGGAATGTGAAGATTACTTCTCAGGACCAGCCGTCCACGATGGCGAAGATGGAAGCGACGTTTGAAAGCTACTGGAACTCCAGCGAGTTTGAAACGTACCAGGAAGGCGACAGCAAGAAACTGCAGGAGGCCATTTACAGGGAAAGATATAAGGATGATCCGAATTTCAATAACTTCGGCACGAATCCTTACATCATGGAAATCCAGCCGTACCCGTACCAGCAGGCGATCCTCGACAAACTCGCAGCGGAAAGGGAAATCCATCATCGCTATAAGAATCTCGTTGTCGCAGCAACAGGGACGGGAAAGACCGTCGTCGCTGCGCTCGACTATCGTCGTTTCTGCCAGAAGTTCGGCCATGAGAGAAAACCCAAACTTCTTTTCGTTGCACACAGGGAAGAGCTGCTGCAGCAGAGCCTTGCGACCTTCCGCAGCGTCATGAGAGATCCGACCTTCGGCAGCCTTCTCGTCGGACGTGAGAATCATCCGGAAACTATCGACCAGCTCTTCGTTTCCATCCAGAGTTTCCAATCCAAAGATTTCACGAAACATGTCCCGGACAAGAATTACTATGATTTCATCATCATCGACGAATTCCACCATGCGGCTGCGCCTTCTTACCAGTCACTCCTCAGCTACTATGAGCCGAAGATTCTTCTAGGCATGACGGCAACTCCGGAACGAATGGATGGAAAGAGCGTCCTGCCGTACTTCGACGGACGTATCGCCGTGGAAATTCGCTTGCCCGATGCCATCGACAGGAAACTCCTCTGTCCCTTCCAGTATTTCGGCGTCGACGACACGACCGACCTCAGCCAGATCCGCTGGACGAGAGGCGGCTACGACGCCTCCGAGCTTTCCAACGTCTACTCCATGGAACAATACGGCGCGAAGAAAAGAGCCGAATGGGTCCTTGAAGAAACAGATCGTTACGTGACCGACTGGAACGATGTCACTGGCCTTGGGTTCTGCGTTTCCAAAGCCCATGCAAAGTTCATGTCCGACTATTTCAACGACCATGACGTGCCATCCATGTACCTGACGAGCGATACGTCCTATGCAGACAGGAAATCCGCCGAGCAGAAACTCGTCTCCGGTCAGGTGAAATTCATCTTTGTCGTCGACCTTTACAACGAAGGCGTCGACATCAAGTCCGTCAATACCATCCTCTTCCTGAGACCGACCGAATCTCTGACCATTTTCCTCCAGCAGCTCGGACGCGGACTGCGTCTCTCTGAAGGAAAAGAATGCCTCACCGTCCTCGATTTCATAGGACAGGCCAATAAGAAATACGACTTTGAATTAAAATTCACAGCCCTTCTGAATAAAGCTCACGGAAGTCTGGCGGATGAGATCAAGAGAGGTTTCATCTCCGTCCCGCGCGGCTGCTATATCCACCTCGAGAAAAAGGCAGCCAAAAACATCCTTAGAAATATCAACGCATCTCTTGGCGCACAGGGCAGACTCATCCAGGGAATTAGTACCTTTGAAGAAGACAGCGGAAGACCGCTCACCCTGGACAATTTCCTTTCCTACTACAGCATGGATATCAAAGACCTCTACACCGATAGAGAAACGAAAGGGACCAATGCTGCCGGCTTCTACCGCCTCTGCGTGAAGGCGGACAAGCGGGAGGACTTCGAAGAACCGCTCGAGGATACCATTACCAAAGCGATGGGTAAAATCTGTGCCATCGACTCCCGGAGATGGATCCAGACCATCCTTTCAGAATTCATGCCGGGCACCGTCAGTGATGCAACAGAAGAAGAAAGACGCCTCATGCTCGAAATGTTCCAGTATACCGTCTGGCCGACAAACAGCACTAAAGATCCTCACGATTACAGCGACCTGGAAGGTGACATGGCCTCTATCCGGGAAAATCCCGTCATGTGCCAGGAAATTTGCGATATTCTGCAATACAACCTCGACCACCTCGACTTCGTCGATGAGAATGTCGATCTTGGCTTCACCTGTCCGCTCGACCTCCATTGCCACTACACCAAGGACCAGATTCTCGTCGCACTCGGCCATCCAGAAAGAGCGAAATCCATGCGTCAGGGCGTCCTCTACCTGAAAGACAGAAACCTCGACTTTTTCATCAATACGCTGAACAAAGCCGACAAAGACTATTCCCCGACGACCATGTATGCCGACTACTCCATCAATGAGCATCTCTTCCACTGGCAGAGCCAGAGCACCACATCCGAAGCATCCAATACTGGACAGCGTTACATCCACCATAAGGAAATGGGATCCCAAATTCTCCTCTTCGTCAGAGAATACAACAAAGACCAGACCGGTACTGCGCCTTTCGTCTATCTCGGCAAGGCCGAATACGTGAGCCACCAAGGCAGCAGTCCTATGAATATCATCTGGCACCTTGAACGCCCCATCCCGGCCAAATTCATTCGCCAGACAGGAAAGCTTCTGGCACAGTAAGGAGGCTCTATGAAAACGATCAGAGTCGTAGCCGCTGTCATTGCTGATGACCTCGACCATCCCACCAAAATCCTCGCCACGGAAAGAGGATACGGAGAATTTAAAGGGCAGTGGGAATTCCCCGGAGGGAAAATAGAAAAAGGCGAAACACCTGAAGAAGCGATTCGCCGGGAAATTCGGGAAGAACTCGAAGTGGAAATAGAAGTCGGTCCACTTCTTGGCACTATCGAATACGACTATCCAAACTTCCACCTCAGCATGGATACCTTCCTTGCCAAAGTCAGGGAAGGCACCATTGTTCTCAAAGAAGCGGAAGCTGCAAAATGGCTGACTAAGAGCAGTCTGGATACCGTTGGTTGGCTTCCTGCTGACCAGACCATCATCAAAAAGATACACGAAATCATGGAGTAGAGGGAAAGCCACGCGGTTTCCATGTTTTCCTCCGTTCCCCCACCCCGTATGCTACAATCAAGCTAAGGGAAGGTCTTCGGCCGTGCGGAACGGCTCTTGCTGCTTACTTTTCGAGTACGGGGAGAAAAGGAGGATTTTCTATGACACTTGTCAGCCAGCTGAGTTTCAGAGACATGTATCACCGGGTTTGTTTCTTTGCCATGAATGATTACCTGGCGGAGTTACTTGAGGCTGCGAAGATCGGCGCCGATGGGGCCGATGGGGCTTTGGGGTATGGCTATATTGATAACGAAGCAGGCTTCACGTTTGAAATCCTCGCTTCTGCGAAGAGGGAAGGGGACAGGTTCATTCCTCTTCCGAATGACGGAACGATTTCCCTGAAGGTCCGCAGGGGCAGCGCCGCTCACTGGAATATCATCCTTCATCCCGATGTCGATACGACGCCGTTTGAGGAAACGATCCGGTTCATCAACGAAGGCTATTTCAAAAATGAAGGTCTGGAATTCTTCCGATCCATGGATGCCATAGATGAACTCCGCCATCCCGATTTCCCCGACGATCTCCGCGTCCTCTTCATGAAGGAAGGCTAGGAAGGCGTCGAAATATGCTGGGTGCGAAGCATGGATGTGGCAGAAGACCATGTCATCGGAAAACTCCTGAATGAACCTTACAAAGACTTCGGCGTTCACGAAGGCGATACCATTCCTTTCGGCATCGTCAAAGACGGCGAAGACTATGTCTGCGTATATATAGGAGAAGAATAAATAGAATAGAAATTGAAAAAGTCCTCCCATCCGGGGGACTTTTTTGCTGAAAACGTTGTTGTACAGTTGCAAAGCGTAGGTCATTTTGATAGGTAAATTTAAAAATGACTTTTATACATTGGCAACTTATAATAAAAAGAAGAAGTGTAACTAAAAAAGGCACCAAGTTCGGCAGGAAAAAGATAAAAGATTATGTTGATGAAGGGAGGACAGGCATATGACGAGTTATTCAAGAAGTTTTAATGAGGCAACACGTGTACAAATGCCTGCGCTAGTCCATCTAACCAGACTGGGATACAAATATTTTGGGAAAATTACTGAGGACATGGCGGGAATAGAATATGATCCGGATGACAGTATTTTAATAAATGTATTTAGAGATCAAATGGATCGATTAAATCCAGAGCATAAAGGAATCGGAGACCAGCTGCTAAGAGAAATAAGGCAGGAATTGGATAACGATGATTTAGGACGCAGTTTTTATAAAAGGCTTAGATCTTTGTCTCCAGTTAAATTGATAGACTATGATAATCCGCAAAATAACGTATATCACTTTACTGCTGAATTTACCTATAAAAGAGATGATGATAATTTCAGACCGGATATAACATTATTTATCAATGGTCTGCCACTAGTTTTTATTGAAGTAAAAAAACCAAATAATGCTGGCGGTATGGTTGCTGAAAGTAAAAGAATGAACCAAGTTAGATTTCCAAATAGGAAATTCAGAAGGTTTATTAACATTACGCAACTGATGATTTTTTCTAATAACATGGAATATGATGCTGAAGGCGGGATAGTTCCTATTCAGGGAGCTTTCTATTGTACGGCTTCGCGTGAGAATGCTCCATTTAACTGCTTTAGGGAAGAAAATCCTGGGAACTTAGAGGTGGCGCCGTTTATTCGTGACTATCCTTATAGAGACATAGATAGGCGCATAGAAAAGAAAATTTTAACGGATTTCAACTGTCAGGTTATTCATTCGACACCGGAATATAAGACAAATTTAAATATAAATACACCGACCAATAGAATTATTACGTCGATGTGCTCGCCGGAAAGATTACTCTTTTTACTGAAGTACGGTATTGCTTACGTTAGGATTGATCGAGAAGTAGATGGAAAAATTGAATCAATCGATCAGAAAAATATTATGAGATATCAGCAATTCTTCGCGTCACTTGCAGTAAGAGACAAAATTGATAAAGGGAAGAAATCAGGCGTCATTTGGCACACACAGGGGAGTGGAAAAACGGCACTTTCCTTCCATTTAACATACGTTCTTTCAGATTACTTTGCAAAACATAATAAAGTCGCAAAATTTTATTTCATTGTAGACCGACTTGATCTGCTTGAACAGGCTGCTCAAGAATTTGAGGCCCGAGGCTTAGAAATTAAAACAGCGAATTCAAGAAATGAATTAATGGAGCAATTCAGGAAAAATCAAGCATTGGAAGGATATACTGGGAAACCTGAAATTACGGTTGTAAATATCCAGCGATTCGCTGAAGATAAAGCAAAGGTGGACCTACCTCCGTATGCTACTAACCTTCAAAGAGTATTTATTATAGATGAAGCCCATAGAGGATATAACCCTAAAGGTTCATTTTTAAATAATTTATTTGAGGCGGATCCGAATTCCATAAAAATAGCACTTACGGGAACGCCTCTGCTGAAAGAGGAAAGAGCATCGTGGAAGGTATTTGGGGAGTATCTGCATACCTATTATTACGATAAGTCCATACAAGACGGCTATACACTAAAAATTATCCGAGAAGATATCGAAACCTCATATAGGGAAAGACTTACCCAGATATATGGGAAGCTTGAAGCTCTAGTGAATAAAAGGGATGTAAATAAAGCAGCAATTGTAGAGCATGAGAATTACGTAAAAGAATTGCTCTGGTTTATTATCAGTGATATGAAGACTTTCCGTCTGGTACACGGTGATGATACGTTAGGTGGCATGATTATATGTGAAACTAGTGGCCAGGCCAGGAAACTATACTCGTATTTTAATGAGATTCAAAATGAGTTAAATCAAGTTTCACCAAGGAAAAGTCATTTTAAAGCAGCTTTAATCTTATACGATAGCAATGATAAAGAGACACAAAAGCAGATAATTAAAGACTTTAAGAAGAATATGACCATAGATTTCTTAATTGTTTTTAACATGTTATTGACCGGATTTGATGCACCAAGACTTAAAAGACTGTATTTAGGTAGAAAGTTAAAAGATCATAATTTACTTCAGGCAATTACAAGAGTCAATAGGCCATATAAAGATAATCGTTATGGTTATGTCGTCGATTTCGCAGATATAAAAAAGAATTTCGAGGAGACAAATGCGGCCTATTTAAAGGAGTTAAATAGATTTAATGATCCTGACGAAGTTGGACCGGAGAATGCAACTGATACATTCCGTACCGTGCTTGAAAATAAAGATGCTCTTATCAAGCAAATGCATGAAGTTAAACAGGAGCTGTTTAAGTACACTACAAGTGATTTAGAGGTGTTTAGTTCTGAAATTTCAATGATAGACAATAAAAAAGAATTGTTGAATTTAAAGAAATCTCTGTTATCAGCACGAGATTGCTATAATATCGTGCGTACTTTCGGTGATGATGAATTAAAAGAAGCTTTCTCAAAGTATAAAATAGAAAATCTTCCTGAAATGATTAAAGAAGTTGATCACCATATCAAAATCATTAATGAGAAAGCCGCTTTTGCGAAAGAAGATAGCACAAAACTAATCATTAATGAAGCAATGATGGATATCACGTTTTCGTTTAGAAACCTTGGGTCAGAAGAGCTTAAAATCATTTCTGGTGGGGAAGAATTAAAAGAAAAATGGAATAAAGCTGTAAGAGCTTTTTCTGAAAATTTTGATCAGGAAGATCCAGAATATATCACACTAAGAGAAGCTTTTATGAAGCGGTTTAAAGAGCATGGCTTTGTGGTAGATAGTGTTGATGAGTTCAATGAAGATACAAAAAATCTGGATGAGATACTGAAAAAACTTAATGAACTGAAACAACGTAATAATGCACTTTTACGTAAGTATCATGGGGATTACAAATTTGCTCGTGTTCATAAACGTATCAATGAGGAAAACAAATTACGATTAGCCGAACACAAGGAACCTCTGATATCGGAATATGATGAACGAGTTATGATGGCTCTTTTGTACATCAAAGATGTCATAGACGATAAAGTTTATGATAGGAATGATATTTTGAAGAAAGATGCTTATTTTGCGAAGACTGTTATGGTAGAGACTAAGCGTGGATTAGATAAGTTACATTTATCAAATACTAGAGAAGACAGAGAATTTATCCAAAAAAGTATCTCACGTCAGTATTTAGAACAGTATAACAGTATGTATAGTGTGAATTAAAAAGGATATTCTAATAATATGGAAATAAAAGAGAAAACATATGCCCTGATTGATGGACTAAAAGCTACGTGTCAGACATTTGGGTTGGGGAATGATGGTAATGAATTTAAAATTATTACACAAGTATTTCTTTACAAATATTTGAATGACAAGTTTGGGTATGAAATTAGAAAAATTGATACTAACTTAGCGACAGCGGAAAAGTGGGAAACTGCTTATGCCAATATGTCCGAAAGTGAGCGAGAGGATTTACTTGACCAGCTTTCTCCAGATGTGCCGGTCCTTTATCCAGAACATCTAATATCTAATCTCTGGAATCAGCAATCGAAAGGCGATTTCGATCTTATTTTTGATGCGACTATGATTAACATTTCGGATATTAATTCTGAAATCTTTTCAACAAAAACCTCTCAGAGAACACAAGTCCCGTTGTTTGAGAAATTAACCCCTTTTGTAACAGATGAATCACAAAGGGCAGACTTTGCAAGAGCACTTGTGGATAAATTAGTTAATTTCTCGTTTGATGAAGCCTTTTCTAAGAACTATGATTTTTTTGCCCAGATTTTTGAATATCTGATCAAGGATTACAATACTTCTGGCGGCGGAAAGTACGCGGAATATTATACGCCGCATTCGATTGCAGCCATTATGGCGGAACTATTAGTTGGAGATAATGAAGATCTCCATAGCGTTGAATGTTATGATCCTTCCGCGGGAACCGGTACATTATTAATGGCACTTGCTCATCAGATTGGCGAAGATAAGTGTACGATCTTCTCACAGGATATTTCTCAACGTAGTAATAAAATGTTGAAACTGAACTTAATACTGAATGGATTAGTTTCCTCTATGGACAATGTAATTCAAGGGGATACATTGTCCGAACCATATCATAAATCTGATGATGGACAGAATCTTCGCCAATTTGATTACGTGGTTTCAAATCCTCCGTTTAAGATGGATTTTTCAGATACAAGAGAGAAACTTGCTAAGATGCCAGTTAGATTTTGGGCGGGAGTTCCAACTGTGCCTAAAAAAGATAAATCTAAAATGGCAATATACCCCCTCTTTATTCAGCACGTTGTAAATTCGTTAAAGAAAAATGGTAAAGGCGCAATTGTCGTTCCTACCGGATTTCTAACGTCTAAAAGTGGTGTCGAAAAGAAAGTTTTACATCATCTTGTTGATGAAAAAATTGTTAGTGGTGTAATCAGCATGCCATCAAATGTTTTTGCTACAACAGGTACGAATGTTTCTGTATTGTTTTTTGATAATTCAAAGAAAACAGAAAAAGTTTGCTTAATTGATGCATCTAAAATGGGTGAGGAGTATAAAGACGGGAAAAATAAAAAACGGAAATTAAGAGATGAAGAAATAGAACAAATAGTTAAAGTATTTAGAAATAAAGAGACGGTAGACGATCTTTCTGTAGCCGTAACTTATGATGAGATTAAGAAGAAGCGGTATTCATTAGCTGCAGGACAATATTTTGATGTAAAAATTGAATATATTCCCCTTACTCCAGAAGAATTCAAAGTAAAGATGGATGAATATAAAAAGGATTTGTTGAAATATTTTGAAGAAAATACGAAATTAGAAAATGAAATTATTGAACAATTGAATAAGGTGAAGTATGAGTAAAGTTGTGCAGCTAGGGGATGTGGCAGATATTATTACGGGGCCATTTGGCTCTCAATTACATGAAAGTGATTATAAGATGGAAGGCATCCCTGTAATAATGCCCCAAGATATTAAAGATGGGAAATTGAATTTTGAGGATGTCGCCCGTATATCGGAGAATGATTTTCAAAGATTAATTCGATATTCGGTACAGAATGGAGATATAATATTTCCACGAAGAGGGGATATCGAAAAGCACGCTTATATTGATTCTGATGAAGATTTTTTGTGTGGAACAGGGTGCTTTAGAGTTAGGGTAAAAACAACAGAAATTAATTCCAAATATCTATCGTATTATCTGGATAATGTGCATGTAAGAAAGTGGATTACAAATCATGCAGTGGGTTCTAACATGCCTAATTTAAATACGGGTATTTTATCTGAAATTCCAGTTATGATTCCCACGTATTCTGTACAAATTAAAATAGCCCGATTGCTATCAGTAATAGAGGCTAAAATACAAAACAATGTAAAGATAAATGATAATTTAGAGGCGCTGGCAAAGCTAATCTACATGAATTTTTTCTTTAACAGAACTCCTAATGGATTATTAAGCGATATTATCCACGAATATCCTAAATCACAAGTACAAGTAAATGAAGCAAAGTGCTCTAACGGTAGGTTTCCTTTTTTTACAAGTGGGAATGGTATTTTAGCATGGGATTCATTTTTTGTTGACGATCGTAATTGTTATATCAACACCGGCGGGAACGTTGGTATTAGGTTTTATGTGGGGAAAGCAGCATATTCAACTGATACCTGGTGTATAACAGCCAAATATAATCTTGCTGATTATCTATACTTATTATTAAAAGCCATCCAACATGAAATAGACATTAAGTATTTTACTGGAACTGGTTTAAAACATCTTCAAAAACCAATACTTAAAGAGCGGCCTATATATGTTCCTGTTGAAGATGAAATAATTTTGTTTAACAAATTAATTCAACCATATTTTGATATGATTTCACGAAATACTTGTGAATCACAACGATTGCAAGATGTCCGAAATAGTCTTTTACCGTTATTAATTAATGGACAGGCGGTTATTGGAGACTAGGCCACTAAATTATCATTTATGTAAGTTATATTTTCTCCCTCAACGGCGGGAGTTATTTAAAATAGGGACTGCCGTTGTTAATCGTTCTCTAGTGAGGAGAATGATTATGAGCTCACCGATTATTAAAGAAGTTGTAGAGAGAATGTTACCATATTTAAATAATGTCCAGTGTGGTCAGTTAGAGGATGTACTACAAAATGTTTTATCGAAGTATGATTTATTTATAAGAAGAGGATTTATAGAGGAAGAACCGGATTTTTTAAATATGTTTCTTTCTGCGAAGAAGTTGGAAGGATGTTCTGAAAAATCACTTAGGTATTATGGAAGTACACTCCAAAAATTTCTAATGGAGATTGGAATGGCTGTGAGAGAAATTGATACGGATTCTATAAGAAGATATCTTACTGCTTATCAAAAGAGAAATGATTCGGGAAAGACCACTATAGATAATATTAGACGTATCCTCTCAAGTTTCTTTTCTTGGTTGGAAGATGAAAATTATATTCTGAAAAGCCCAGTTAGGAGAATTCACAAAATAAAGACGGGGTTTACAGTTAAGGAAACATTCTCAGATGAAGAGTTAGAAATTATGAGAGATAGTTGTGTTGAAAATCGCGATTTGGCAATTATAGATTTACTTGCTTCTTCAGGAATGAGAATTGGAGAGATGGTATCTTTAAATAGACAAGATATTGATTTTTATAATCGAGAGTGTATTGTCTGTGGAAAAGGAGAAAAAGAACGGACAGTTTATTTTGATGCGAGAACAAAGATTCATCTTCAAAAATATTTAGATCAAAGAAGTGATAATGACCCCGCACTATTTGTTAGTTTAAGAGCTCCTTATCACAGAATATCAATTGGTGGTATAGAAACACGTTTGCGCTCTTACGGATTGAGACTGAATATTAACAAGGTACATCCACATAAATTTAGAAGGACGTTAGCGACTCATGCAATTGATAAAGGTATGCCAATCGAACAACTGCAGCAACTCTTAGGGCATAAAAGGATAGATACGACGTTACATTATGCAATGGTTAAACAAAGTAATGTAAAAAGTGCACATAAAAAGTATATAAGTTAATGGGTGGCTTTATGAAAAATATTAATCATCTAAAATTAGGGGATTTAGTGAATTTCCAAACAGGACCTTTTGGCACCCAATTTAGTGCAAGTGAATATACTAAAGAGGGTATTCCTGTTATTAATGTAAAAGATATTGGATTTGGTAATATCCTGACTGCTAATATAGAACATGTATCGGAACAAACGAGAGATCGATTATCTCAGCATATACTAAAAGAGGAAGATATAGTATTTGGCAGGAAGGGATCTATTGATAGACACGCATTTATAACGAATAAAGAGACTGGTTGGGTACAGGGATCGGATTGTATAAGAGCTAGAGCTAAAACAAATATAGATATGCTATTCTTGTCCCAATATCTAGAAAGTAAGCACGTGAAGAAACAACTTATGAATTCTGCAGTAGGTTCAACGATGGCTTCCCTAAATACAGATATATTAAAAGATATAGTTGTTTTTTTACCGGATATTAGTGAGCAGCATAAAATATCACGAGTGCTAAAAACTCTAGATGATAAAATTCTCTTGAATAATCAGATAAATGATAATTTAATTGCTTAATCTTCTATAATAGCTTGCCCATTCATTAACATTGGTAATAACCAGTTACGAAGTCGTATAAGCTCTTTTTTCTCTTGTTCCAATTTGATAATTTTATGAAACAGTGGATTAGCACAAAGACAAAATTTTTTGACAATTTCTTCGGAGTATGGAAAATTGAAATCATCTACGTTTGTGTCGCTTATAACTTTCTGTATTGATCCAGTCGAGACTGTTACAATCTTTTTATTCAACGACTTTAATGTCATATATATATATGGAATTATCTCTTGATCCTTTGCCGTAAATGCTAATGCTGCACGTCCCAGCGATATTTTATGGTCCACGAGACACATATTTCCGATTTTTCCGGCAATAGAAATTAAAATATCATTAGGGTATGCAAAACGCTTACTATCATCAGTTTTACCCTGACAATCTACCAAAAGACCTCCATTCATATCTCCAGCACCTGAACAGTAGTCAAAGAGATTGTCTGCAGTCATATTATTTGGAAAAATGTGTTCTCCCTGTGGACATTGTCCCCAGGTAAGATTTGTAATATCTCTAATATTTTTGACTTCCCAGGATTTTGGAATTTGTCTTTTTATATGTGAGTTCCATTTAGTAAAACCATTACTATCAGAATAAGGAGCACCATTTTCATTAGGAAAATTAAATTGATTAAACCAATAGCTATATAATGTCTCAATTTGTTTTCCTAAATTATCATTTACATCAATTAAATTTTGAAAAATTATCTTTTCAAGAATTCTTCTTGTTATGGAAAATAAAAAAGGCCTCCCATGCGGGGGCTTTTCGTTCTGTGTTATCATAGGTCCTAAAGCATTATTTCTAGTGATTATCGCAGGAAAGGGGAATCGGGATGAAGCTGACGGCGCGGAAGGTGGATGGGAGTCTTCGGGATCTTTCACGGGTGAAGGGGCTCCTGGAGAGGGCTTTTCCAAAGAATGAGCAGTTCCCGATGTTCCTGCTGCGGCTTCGGGCGTGGAGCAGTTATGTGCATTTCCTGGCTTATTATGATGGCGATGATTTCTGTGGTTTCACGTACACGGTCGAGAATGAGGATATGGTTTTCGTCTTGTACCTGGCGGTGAATGATGAAATCCGTTCCAAAGGATACGGGACGGCGATTTTGGCGGATTTGAAGGCGAGGGCCTCGGGCAGGGGCGTTGCCTTGAATATTGAGCCGCTGGATCCTCATGCGGCGAATTCTGAGCAGAGGGTGAGAAGGCTTGATTTTTACCGCAGGAATGGGTTTTTCAGTACGGATTACAACCTGATCGACGGCGGCGACAGGTATCTTATCTTGTGCACGAAGGAAGATTTTCCGGTGGAGGATTATATCCGAGTGATCAAGAGAATTTCCTTTGGCCTTCATGTGCCGAATGTGGAACGAGTGAAATAAGGAAAACAGCGGGGCTAAAAAAAGCGGTATCAAAATGACTGAGCATTTTGATACCGCTGTTTTTTGATGGGTGAGGAGAAACCGTACAACCTCGCTACGCTCGAGGTAATCACCCCTATCCACCGCGAGGCGGTCCCCCTTCCCCGTCTGGGAAGGCGAGTTTAAAACCATACAACCGGCTTGCGGCCTGGGAAATGAACCTCCTCAGTCGCCTCCGGCGCCAGCTCCCCCTACGGGGCGAGCTCTGACACCCTTAAACCGAGCTTCGCTCGAGGAAAAACAGCTAAATCTCGCGGTGTTAGGCATTATTCCGTCACTTTGGGCGGGTATTTTTGCTCGAAGGTTTTGAGGATTTTGGTGAGTCTTTGGTCGAGGAATTGTCCGGCTTTTTCGCGGATGTCTTTGGGGACGCCGTAGTAGGCTTCTGCCATGCCGCCTGTGATGGCGGCGAGGGTATCGCTGTCGCCTCCTACGGAGACGGCGGTGCGGATGGCGTCTTCAAAGGATTCGGATTCGAGGAAGGCTTCGATGGCCTGGGGGACGGTGTCCTGGCAGGTTTCGTTGAATTCGTAGGTGGGGCGGATTTCATCGATGGTAAAGTTCAGTTTGTAGTATTTCTCTTCGATGTATTTCCGGATGTCTTCTTTTGTTTCGCCGGTTCTGGCAAGGTAGACGGCAGAGGCGGCAGCTTCGGCGCCTTTGATGCCTTCGGGGTGGTTATGGCTGACTTTGGTGACTTCTTTGGAGAGTTTCCTGACTTCGGAGAGGGATTCTCCTGCCCAGCCGCAGGCGCTGACTCTCATGGCTGCGCCGTTTCCAAAGCTGCCGTAGGGTTCGGGGTCATCGGAGTAGATCCAGTGGTAGAAGGATCCGCCGTAGCCGCTCTGGGGATAGGGGCGTCCTATTTTCTGCATGGAGAGGACGGCTTGTCTGGAGAGGCCTTTGTAGGACGGGACGGTCTTGAGGAGGGCGTCGCAGACGGCGAGGCTCATGATGGAGTCGTCGGTGAAGAAGCATTTATCTGAGAGGAGGTCAAAGTCTTTGGCGCGGTAGTTGTCCCATTCGAACCGCGATCCGGCAATGTCTCCTATAATGGCACCTATCATATGTATCCTTCCTTTCGTGTGTTGTTATCTTTCACTCTAAGACGGAGGGAGGGGATTGTCAAATGAGGAGGATGTGGTTTATTAGCGGGGAGAGTGTGCTTGGAGATTAAAACCATACAACCTCGCTGCGCTAGTGGTAATCAACCCTATCCACCGCGAAGCGGTCCCCCTTCCCCGTCTGGGAAGGCGAGTTTAAAAAAATACAACCGCAGCTCTGCTGCGGGGAAATGCAACTCATCCGTCGGCTCCGCCGACACCTTCCCTTCCAGGGCAAGGTTAAGACCGGCCTGCGGCCCACTTCCCGGGAAGGCGAGCACGGCGAGTTTGCGAGTTGTTTTTTCTTGGGTTCTACAGTGTATAATTAATATATACATATATAGAATGGAGTGGGATGGATGTTTATTGCTAAGGGTTTTGATGAGCTGACGCGTGAGGAGTTGTATGAGATTCTTCGGGCGCGGGTGGATGTGTTTGTGGTGGAGCAGCATTGTCCGTATCCGGAGCTGGATGGGGTGGATTATGACAGTCTTCATGTGTTCTGTGTGAAGGATGGAGCGGTGGCTGCGTATCTTCGTGCGTTTCCTCGTGAGGGAGAGCCCGGGGTGATCCAGGTGGGCCGTGTGCTGACGCGTGAGCGCGGGACGGGGCTTGGGGGCGAGCTTCTTCATGCAGGGCTTGAGGAGATCAAGAAGCGGTATTCGCCGAAGGAAATTTTCCTTGAGGCGCAGACGTATGCGATGGGGTTCTATGCGCGCGAGGGTTTCGTGAAGGCTTCGGAGGAGTTCTTAGAGGACGGGATCCCGCATACGGCGATGCGTCTTCGTTTGGAGGAGTAAGGAGGTCTTATGGACTTCAGCAGTGTGTTCAGGACGCATGATTTCCTGGAGGATGCGGCGGTTTCTTATGGCTTCAAGAAGAAGGGCGGCGTTTTCACGCTGGAGCGCGCTCTTCCGGAGACGGATGGACTGGCGGCGGTTGTCACTGTCCATGGCAGGGAAATGACGGTGTCGGTGGTGGAGCTGCCGGACCGTGTGCCGTATGTGCTTTTCGAGGTGGAGTCGGCGGAAGGGGCTTTCGTCGACCGCGTGCGCCAGGAGGCGGAGAATCTCGTCCGCGATGTGGTGGAGAATTGTTTCTTCGATTCGGATGTGCGGAGCCGGCTTCTTTCGTACGTGAAGGAAAGGTACGGGACGGAGCAGGAGAATCTCCGGGTGATTTACAAGGATTACTGCACACTCCGCGAGCACGGGACGAAGAAATGGTACGGGCTTTTCATGCGCATTCCGTGGACGTCGCTCCATGTGGAGAGGAAGGGCATGACGGAGGTCCTGAATGTGAAGGCGGATCCGGAGGAAATCCAGCGGCTGATCGATCATGACCGGTATTTCCCGGCGTACCATATGGACAAGGTGCACTGGATCAGCATTCTTCTGGACAAGGAAACGGATATGGATGCGGCGAAGCGGATGCTGGATGAGAGTTATGCTCTCGTGGAGAAGTCCGGCAGGAAGGGCCGCAGGAAAGTCAAGAAATAAGGGGAGGGGAAATTTATGATACAGGTCGCGCAGCTGAATTTCAGGGAGATGGAGCACCAGATCTGCCTGCTTGGGATAAATCAGACGATTTCGGGCTTGCTGTACGCAGGGGGCATGGATGCGCCGGAGGATGGCGGTGTGCTGGCGTACGGGTATGTCGATACGGAGGGCGGTTTCACTTTTGAAATCCTCGCTCCTGCAAAGGTAGAGGGGGACAAGATCATTCCTCTTCCGGGAGTTCCGGATATGATGGTGAAGCTGCACAAGGAGCAGGCGAATGAATGCAGCATCCGTCTCGGTCCGGTGGTGGACAGGACGCCGTATGAGAGGAAAATCGCCGTCATCAACGAAGCGTATGCGCCATCCGAAGATGTGGCGGCCATCCGCAGTGTCGACCTCATCGACGACTCCAGGCATCCTGACTATCCTGACGATATTCTCGTCATCTTCCTGAAGGACGATTACAAACCAGAGGGCTGCTGGGTGAGGAGCATGGAAGTCGAAGAGGGGCGCTGCATAGGAAAGCTCCTGAATGAACCTGACCAGGACTATGGTGTCCATGAGAATGATCTCATTCCTTTTGATATCGTAAAAGAAGGAGAGGATTACTTCTGCATTAGCAGGTTTTGAGGGGGATTATTGAAACCGTACAACATGATAAAACCATACAGCCGCCTTGCAGGCTGGGAACTACTGTATCCGTCGCCTCCGGCGACACCTTCTCCTTTCGGAGCAAGGTTAACACCCTTAAACCTCGCTGCGCTCGAAAAGAAAAGCAAATCAGCCTGTGGCTGAAAGAAAATCAAAGCCATGCGTTTCGCTTTCCTTTCAATGTCCTCTTTTTGCTTTCTGTTTGATATTGAATATTTTTTGCAAACGGTATACTTTAGTAGTATATCTTTTTGTTTTATGCGGGATTATAGTCAGAGCAGGTTGAGATGTGGAGAGGAGGAGTAAAGATTAACGGAATTTTATAATATAGATAGATGTCTATCCTTTTATTAAATTTTATTAAACATCGCAAAAGTACTATTAGCAAAAGTACTATTAATTTATAGAAAAATAATGTAAAATAAAGCGCAATTGATTAGCAGCTGGTTATGGGCGAGGCCCGCTTTATGGCAGGAGGATAAAAGGTGAATAGTTCCTGGTTAATGGATGCCGGTATTTTCGTGGTTTCTTTTGGCACAGCATTTTACGTGCTCGGCAGGCTGGGAAGGAAGCAGGCGGCTAAGGCCGTGAAGAAGGCGGATACGAAGGTCCGCAGCGCAGCAGAGGAGAGGGAAGCAGCGAGGAAGTCGGCTGATCTGACCATCCGTCAGCTGGGCAATGAGAAACTTGCCGTAATTACCGGGGATCTCACGACGTTTACTGAGATTTTCAGCAAGATTGAAAATGTGGATTTTGAAGCTGGCAGCAGGGCTGCTGAAATGGCTGATTTCGTTCCGGGAGGGGATGAGAACAGAAGGCTTCAGGCAGGAATTGCCAGGATCAGGAGACTTGAGAGAAATGACGATCCTGATTTAAGAGGACTTCGCATCCGTGCGCTGGGTGTTTCTGATGCGGAGACACTTTTTGAAAGGGCATCGGGGAAGAATGAAATTTCCTATAGTTCTTCGATCAATGCGACTGTCAAATGGCTGATGACGGGCAAGGTGGAAGGCGATGTCTTCGGACCGGATGCGAATAATTCCGTCTTCGTCGGCTTCGGCGATGGTCCGTCTCATACGAGGGGCGAGGAAAAAGCATCGAGCTTCCGCACGAAGATGTATCCGCAGGAAGCGGAACAGTTCGAAGCGGAATCCAAGGTCGTTGCCCGCCTCGCTGTCCAGCTCTGCACTCTGGCGGAGGGTCAGAGGAAGGTGCTGGAAAGCAACACGAAGAATTTCCATGCCCGTGTCAAAGCGCTGAAGCGTATCGTCGATCAGGAAGGGTATGACTGGAACAAGTACGGCAAAGAGGATAGAAGAATCATCGCCCTCGCTGCCCGCCAGGCCAGAAATATCTCCGTGATCGTCACCATGGGTCTTCTCCACGATGACGGTTCGATCAATAGAGGAATCCTCGGCGTCATTTCACTCCTGAAATTCAACGAGGAAGAAGAATAAATAGGGGAAGAGCTATGAAAAATGTGGACCATTTTTCATAGCTCTTTTTGCGTGGGGGATGAGGGAAGATTAAAACCATACGACCTCGCTTCGCTCGAGAAACCTTTTTATAAAAACCAATGAATACTGCACCCCTTCCTCTGGCAACAGTAAGAAGATAAGCCAGACGCCTTCCCCGCTGGGGCAGGTCAAAGGCCTCCATTACGGCGTCATTTGATAGTATCGAATGAGCATCTTACGGTTTTCATTTATGGTAAACGTATTAAGTCACCATTGATAATATTGGTATTGAATGATTGCGGAAGGTTCTAACCTGCCCGTCTGGTTTCTCCAATCAAAAAGCGGTCTCTTGCGAGACCGCTTTCTACTTTCCTGTTTCACTTTCTTTATTTTATTTCCCGAGTTTTCTTTCTGCTTCTTCTTTGTCAGCCGGGACGATGATGGGGCTGGAGATGAGGTTGATGATGTCGGCTTTGGCTTTTTCGAGGATGCCGATTTTCATTTCGATCTGCGGGATGGTGCCTTCGGGGATCGGGCCTTCGTCTACTTCGGTGATGTCGGATTCTTTGAGTCTGAAGGGCTGGACTCCGATGGTGACGCTCTGGAGGGCAGCGAGGCGGAATTCGAGGTTGGCTGTGTTGGCTTCTTCGAGGAGGGCTGCTGCTTTTTCTTCGTTTCCTTCTTTCTTGACTTCAGCGAGGGACTGTTTCAGTTCTTCGATTCTTTCGCTGAGGAGTCTGTGGATGAGGGGAGCGGAGGTTTCCATGGACGGGGCTCTTCTTGCCGGGAAGATGGTGACGTCTTCGCGGAGGAGCGGTTTGTAGGTGGTCTGGAGAATGCTGCCTTTCTTGGTGAGGAAGTCGGTGCCTGTGATGTACTTGGCTTCTTTCAGTGCTTTTTCCACGATGGCAGGGTCGGTGTCTTCGAAGGTGATTCTTTCGAAGGCAGAGGCGTTCAGGTGGGCGTCGACGCATTGTTCGAGGAAGTGGTCGGCGAAGGGACGGGTGTCGTTGAAGACGTAGAGTGTCTCTCCTTCGGGGACTTTGTTCAGGACGAAGAAGTGTTCAGAGACGACTTCGAGGTGCAGGGGGAAGAGGTTTTCTTCCGGGATGACGGTGAGGAGCTGGGATGCTTCTGTGTCTTCGCAGATGTAGAGTGCATCTTTCCTTGCTTCTTTGATGTCTGCCGTCAGGACAGCCTCGACGGGGTAGTAGGTGCCGATGAGGTTGGTGACGATGAATTGGAGTTCGTCTTTGGATGCCTGGGTTCTTCCAGCGGCAATGAGTACGGGATGGTTCATGATGATGTCCTTTCTTTTCCTTGGTTTCTTATATATGACCGGATCCTTATGGATGCGGGTTGTTGTCTGGGGAAATGGCCTCTTCCCGGGCGTTCTGCATGGCTTTTTCTATAGCGCTTGCTTGCTGCCGCAGGCGGCCCCGGATGATTTTTATGAGTTCTGCGTTTTCTTCAAGTTCTTTCGCAGGTGGTTTGTAGGTTTCCTTTTCCTTGGCGGGAAGGCGGGAGGCTCCTTCCAGGAGGGCTATCCTGCAGGCGCGTTCAAAGCACTGGATGGCGCTTGCTATTTCTTCCCTGGCTATTTCCTTTTCGTCCGGGCTCTCCGCTTTCCGGAGGAGTTCTTTCAGCTCGCGCTCTCTTCTTGCAGCAAGGGCAAGGATGAGGCGGAGCGAGGAGTCGAAGGTGGGGACGCGGCTGGCGGGAAGGATGCTCACATCTTTTGGGAGGGATTCTTTGTAGGGGCTCTCGCAGAGGATTGAACCTTCTCCGGTAAAGCAGCTGGCGCCGGTGATGTACCTGGCCTTTCCAAGGGGGGAAAGGACTGTTTCTTCAGGCATGTCTTCATAGGAAATCGCGGTGTACGGGTGATTTCCCCGGATGCGGTCCTTCATCTGCCCGATGAAGCGCTCGGCGTAGGCTTTGCGGTTATTGAAGACGGAAATGGGTGCTCCTTCGGGGACCCTGGCAGTCATGGCGAGGAAGAATTCCGCGGCGGGCTGCATATCGAGAAGGAAGGTCTTTTCCTTGGGAAGGAAACGGGAAACGTGCGGGTACTGGATGGGTGCCGCTATCCAGCAGGCGTCTTTTTCCGGATCTTCCCTCGCGGCGTCTTCGGTGAGGGCTTCCCTGACGGGATAAGTATCTCCGAAGAGGCGCCTGATGGCTGTATGGAGTTCGGCGGAGACGAGCGGGCTCGTGCCGAATACGACGAGTTCTGGTTTCATGGCCGTCTCCTTTCAGTTGATGGAATCCGAGAATGCCCGCGCGGCTCTGGATGGTGTCCGTCTGGCGTTTTCTGCATAGACGGGACTGATGACGATCTCGGGCGCAAGCGGGATTTCTGCAAGGCGGCTGTCTCCTTCGAAGATGGATGCGGGGAGAATGGCCGCGCTGTCCATGGCAAGGAGGAGTCCCCGGATGGTGTCGGCGCTTCCTGCTGTGAGGACGCGGTGCACGCGGCTCAGGGTCTCATTCCTTTTCCGAAGTCTTCGGGGAGGAACAAGGCCATGCCTTCGAGGTCGTCCCATGAGGCGCTCTTCTTTTCTGCGAGCGGATGGCTCTTTGGAAGGATGAGGGCGAGCGGGACTTCGGCGAGGGGATGGATGTCATACCCGGCGCCAGGGTCTTCGGGAAGGAAGGCTCCGTCGAGTTCGCCTTTTTCCAGGAGGGCGGCGACCGCCTCTGCCGGTCCTTCCTGCACGCGGCACTCGATGCCCGGATGGTCCGAAAGGAAGCGGGCGATGAGGGAAAGGACGGATGGCAGTGACAGGAAGGAGGAAATCCCGAAGGCAAGGGTGCCGCTGCTCAGGGATTTCATGGCGTCCATGTCGCGTATGGTCGTGACGACGCCTTTCATGATTTCCTCGACGTGGGCGGAGAAGATCCTGCCTTCGGCCGTGAGGGATGCTTTTCCCTGGGAGCGGTCGAAGAGGGTGATGCCAAGCTCGCTTTCCAGGCTTCGGATGGCGCTGGTCACAGCGGGCTGGGAGACGTAGAGGTGCTCGGCGGCGCGCGTGAAGCTTCCTGCGTTCTTGACGGCGAGGAAGTACTCGAGTTGGCGGATTCCCATAGGCTGCTCCTTTCCTGTTTCTTTTATTATTATAACAAGTATGAACGTAAACTGTTGGGAATGTTATTGAAAAATATACGAAAAAGAGAGGATTCGGCTGTTTCTTTATCAATTTTGTATAACTTGCCATAAATCCGGCTTATGAAGCGATAAGGAACGGGTATTTCACGGGCGGGCGAAATGGGGGTAGGATATAGGAAAGAGAGGCGCGGGGGTTCCGCGCAGGAGGAGGCTGTGATGGCTAGCATGATGGAAGACAGCAGGGTGCTGGGATTTCTTTTCGGAACGGATGAAATGAGAGCGGTGTGGAGTGAGAAGAACTGGGTGCAGAAGTGGCTCGACACGGAAGCGGCGCTGGCAAGGGCGCAGGGAGAGCTGGGCGTGATTCCCAGGGAAACGGCGGATGTAATCGTCAGCCACGCACGCGCTGAGGAAATCGACATGGATGCTCTGGCGGAGGGCTTCAGAAGCTCGATCACGATCGTGCCGCTTCTCAATGCGTTCAAGAAGAGCCTTCCGGGCGATGCTGGCGAGTACGTCCACTGGGGCGCGACGAGCCAGGATATCTATGACACGGGCCTCGTCCTCATGGAGAGGGAAGCGTGCTCCATCATCCTGCGCGATGCGAAGGCCTGTCTTTCCGCGATCCTTGCGCTCGTGAAGAAGTACAGGGATACGCCGGAAGCAGGAAGGACGCACGTCGTCCATGCCATCCCGATCACCTTCGGTTTCAAGGCAGCCGGCTGGGCGGATGAGCTGGGAAGGGAAATCGAGCGTTTCAAGGAAATGGAAAAGCGCGCCTTCGTCCTGGAAATGGGCGGCGCTGTCGGAACGCTTGCCTCGCAGCCGGAAAAGGGCCTCGAGACGCAGGAAAAAATGGCAGAAATCCTGGGCCTTCGCGTGCCGCTCATCGCATGGCATACGGCGAGAGACAATCAGGCAGAACTTGCGAGCGACCTTGCTCTCCTTGCAGGCACCATGGGCCGCATCTGCTATGAAATATTCACTCTGCAGCGGACGGAAATCCTCGAGCTTGAAGAACCCTTCTTCAAAGGGAAGATCGGCTCCTCCACCATGCCGCACAAGAGAAACCCGGCCGTCCTTGAAAACGTCCTCGCGCTTCTTAGGAACGTCAGGACCACGGCGCCCGCCCTTGAAAAAGCAAGGTACATCCTCGAGAATCTCATCGTCTACGAAGACCACATGAAAAAGAACCTCTTCCTCCAGAAGGGCCTCATGATGAGCGAATGTGTCATGATGCACCTCGCCAGAAAACTCGGCCGCCTCACCGCCCATCACATCGTCTACAATGCCTGCATGGAAGCCTACGAAAAGGAAATCCCCCTGAAGGACGTCCTCATGAAGACCAAGGTCGTCACGGATGATTTCACCGAAGAAGAAATCGACACCATGCTGAATCCGGAACAATACTTAGGCCTCGCGCCCATGTTCTGCGACAGGGTCCTCGAAGCGTATAAAGAATATATGGGATAAAGATAATAAAGGAAGAAGGAGCTGTGGCGAAATGTGCAATCATTTCGCCACAGCTCCTTTTGCATTGTTTATATTCGATGGGGGGGATTATCCAACACATTTATATATCTGTTTTATCTGAAAACCTCAAAACCTCAAAACCTCAAAACCTCAAAACCTCAAAACCTCAAAACCT
>ERZ772867.1077-NODE-1077-length-33422-cov-40.586358_pt1 | contig 33422 bp, 25 predicted proteins | sample MGYA00511341_ERZ772867 | MGnify/ENA primary metagenome ERZ772867 (study PRJEB29015, sample SAMEA2737707) | human gut metagenome | biome: human gut; feature: human-associated habitat; material: faeces | place: China | collected 2012 ... | reverse complement strand
TCCAGTCGGTGCCCATGTGGCGCTTGACGGAGCTGATGGTGCGGTCGACGTTGGTGACGGCCTGGCGCTTGGCGACTTCGCCGACCAGAATCTCGCCGGACTTGCTGAAAGCCACGACCGACGGCGTGGTGCGAGCGCCTTCGGCGTTCACGATAACGGTGGGCTGGCCACCTTCAAGAGTTGCGATGCAGGAATTGGTAGTACCCAGATCGATGCCAACTGCGCGTCCCATATTTGGTCTCCTTTGCAATAGGTTCGCTATACGTTCTTTTCGTTCTTCGCTCGAGTTTCGGATCGCCGTTTCCGGATTGCCGTCTCTCATGCTTTCCAAAACTTGAGCCTACACCACTCAACTTTGAATCGCAAGTTATTATTCCCAAAATCGCAAAAATTCTTGAGCACACCTCACTCAACTTTGCGCAAAACCCAAAACCGCCGGCGCTGGAGAGCATCTCAGCGGCGGCGGTTTTGGGGATCATCGGAGGTTATTCAGCCAATCAGCGGTCGTTCTTGGCGGCCTTCACGGTCTTGATGAGCATCGCGACGGCAACCAGCATGGCGATCGCAATCGCCACGGCCAGTACCGCGGTACCGGTCTTGCCCAGCAGAGCGGCACCGAACGGACCGGCCTGCGCGCTGTCGGAAACCTTGCCGGAAGCGATCACGCCGTCCTTGTCAACGCCCGCAGCGCCAACGCCTGGCTTGCCGTTGTTCTTGTCGGCGGAGTTGGCAGCTGGAGCCTGGAAGTCGACGGTCACGGCCTTGCCGGACTGGCGGCCGGTGACAGTGAGCGTATATTCGGAACCTTCGGTGACGCCGTCCAGCGCGATCGGAGTGGTCTGTGCGGTCTTGACGCGCACGCCGGAGAGCGGAGTGGAAGAATCGGACGCGGCCACGGTCTTGTCGTTCTTGTCCTTCAGCTCGTAGCTGAGCACAGCGTCGCCGTTGAAGCCGTCGACGTCCGCGGTGAACTTGCCGTCGGCAGCAGAGACCTTCACAGTGCCGTTGTCAGACAGTGCCTTCTGCGATTCGGTGGAAGTGGCCAGTCCCAGAGCGCCGGCGATCGTGTAGAAGTTGTCGGTCTGGTCGGTCAGGCCGATGACGCGCTGCGCGCCAGGACCGGAAGCCGCGATACGCAGCTGGGTGCCGGTGTGCTCCATGTCGCCGCCGTTGTAGCCGCCGTCGGTGTCGCGGGAATCGTCCTGCGCGGTGCCGTAGGAGACGACCATGTTGTTGCCGTCAGCGGTCTTCAGCACGGTGGACAGCGCGTAGGCCGGCTGGGCGTTGAGGATCTGGGAGGTGTGCGCGTGGTCGGCGGTGACGATCACGAGCGTGTTCTTGAGGTCCACGTTCTGCATGGCGTAGGCGATGGCCTGGTCGAAGTCGTCGGTCTCGCCAATCTGGCCGCAGGCATTGCCTGCGTGGTCCTGCTTATCGATCGAGGCACCCTCGACCTGCAGGAAGAAGCCGTTCTTCTGGCCGTTCGGGTTGTCGTTCAGCAAATCGAGCGCCTTCTTGGTCATGTCCTTGAGCGAGGAGCCCTGATTGCCGAGCCAGTCGGCGTCCGGGGTGCACACGGTCGGGTTGGCGTCCTTAGCTGGATCCTTGGCGGTGGCCTTGGACGGGTTGAACTTGGTCGGCATGTTACCGTCGCTCATCAGGGCGAGCACTGGCTGGCCGTCCTTGTACTGCAGCGCGTTCATGGCAGCCGGATCGTTCTCGACGGTCTGGAAGCCCATTTCCTTGGCCTGCTCCCACACAGTCTTGCCCTTGTATTCACCGCCCTGCACGGTCTGACGGAAGTACTTGGAACCACCGCCGATGGTTACGTCGGCGCGGGTGTCGAGCAGCTGCTCGGAGATGGAGCCGATGCCGCCGTTTTCCTTAAGCTGGTTGATGAGGCACTGCTTGGAGGCATTGTTGGACGTGCCGTCGGTCTTGCCCTGTGGGCCGTAGCAGGCACGTTCGGACGAATGCGATTCCAGCACGGCCGGGGTAGCATCCTGGATTTCGGCGGTGGTCACATTGCCGGTGGCTTTGCCGGCCGCCTTGGCCAGCTCGAAGAGGTTCAGCTGCGGATTGCCGTAAATATCAACGTCAACGGCGTTGTTGTAGGTCTTGGTGCCGGTGGCCCAGGAGGAACCGGAGGCGGAGGAATCGGTTACGGGGGTAAGCTTGCCCGGGTTGGGGTTAGCTACCAGTTTGCCGTCGCCGTCCTTGCCGACAGCGCTGTCCTTGCTGCCGTTGCCGACCGAGAAGGTGGTGTACTGGCCAGTACCAGCCTGCACGTCACCAAGCGCGCTCGGCTGGCCGACCACGTCAAGTCCGTCGAAGTGGCCGTTGGCACCCTTCAGATAGTCGCGGGCGACGGTGATTTCCGAATCGCCCATGCCGTCGCCGATGAACAGCACCACATTCTTGGCTTTTTTGTTGCCGATAGCTGCGATGCGTTGCGCGCCGCCGTGCTGCGCCAGTTCCGCAACGGACTTGCCGTTGGGGCTGTACGTGGTGTCAGCTGCGAGCGCCGGCACGGCAAGCGCACCGAGCGTTGCGACGGAGGCGAGGGCCGCGATTGCGCCCGTGAGAGCCTTGTGCTTGCTCATGTTTCTTCTTTCTTCCATGCAGTTTCGTCTGTGCCGTCCGGTTTCGTCGATTCGTTGCGATCGAGGCGGTTTCCCGATTCGGTTTCCCGATTTCGGAGTCCCGTTTTCGGCTATACCTTCCAGCTATGCGGAACCTTTCCGCAACTGCATTTGCTTGGATCTTTCGATTCCACTGCTCACGCTATGTGCCGCAAGCCAACGCACACCGCACTACAGAAGAACGGCAGATGAACACTCATCGCCATATGATGACCGCAACATATCCACCGCATGAACAGGGGGAATACGGCCAATAAAATCGCCATATTCCGTCAAACAACACCCCCACCGCACCCCACAAGCCAAAATCCCCCACTGGCTGGATAAATCCAACCTCTCAGACCCCACTCACACGCCAAAAATCCCAGTGACTGGATAAAAACCACCTCTGACGCACCACTCACGCGACTAAATCATCCAGCCACTGGGAAAAATGCCCGCGCCACTCAGCACCGCGCAACCCGCGCCGCGCGCGTGGCCTTTACGGCCACGAACACGGACCGCACCAGCAGCACGCACAGATAGCAGGCGAACATAATCGCCCCAACTCGCGGCGAAACGGCGCCCGCAATCCACGTACCGAGCGGCGCGGTCACGGCCGCGGTCACACCAATAATCAGCGCGGTTTTCACATGCGCTAGCCTGCGCTTCAAGTTCGCCGCGCTGGTCGTGATCGAATTCGGAAACATTGCCAACAGCGAAGTGCCGCGCGCAACCAGGTCGGACGCGCCAAACAGCATCGACAGCGACGGCACCGCAAGCGCACCACCCCCAATGCCCAGCAGCCCCGCCAGCGTGCCGATGACCACACCCAGCAACGCCAAGCCAATGCCGGTCGTTACGCTCATGGCGATCTGGTGGTCGCGCAACGGAACGAAACTCACCTGATTGATCACCACAAACACAAGAAACGCTACGAAAATCCACCGCAGCGCCAATTCCGGCAGCCGTGACAGCAGCCAACTGCCGATCTGCCCGCCGACAAACATGCCGCAGAACAGCAGAGCTGCGGCGAGCCAGTCGACGTGCCCGCCGGTCGCGTACGAAATGACGCCGGAAATGGAGGTCGGCACGATCGCCAGCGTGGACGTGGCGGCCGCGTTGCGTTGCGACAGGCCGAGCCAGACGAGCGCGGGCACGATCACCGTGCCGCCGCCGATGCCGAACGTGCCCGACAGCACCCCCACCAACATGCCGACCACAATCAGCACAATGATGCTGCGCGCCGACCCATCAAGCGCCGTCTCCCCCGCTCGCGATTCCATCTTTTGCGATTCCGTTCGTACGGCATCCGCCCGATCCGCAGTTTCCCCTTCATCACACATGGCAGCTCCTTCCACGTCTTCCGCGCCCGATACTACCCACCTGCCGCGCGCAGCAATCAGCCGATTCCATAATTTTGCGATTTCGCCGCCGCAGCGCCCGGTTCACGCGCTTTCTCGCTTATAGATGGCGGATTCGCGGGATCGACGGATGGTATCTCGCTTATAGATGGCGGCCCCTTGCGGAAACAAGACATCTAGGGGGCATGCATGCTACCCCCTAACGACCTATTGCCCAAACCGACCCGCCACCTATAAGCGAGATACCACCGGACGCCCGGCCGAATCCGCCATCTATAAGCCAGATACCCAGCCAAAACCACGACCGCACGCCTACACCCACGCCTACACCGGCACACCCGCGCGCCTACACCCACGCAAGATCCATTGCACACACCCCCGTACGCACACGACCGCGCGCGGACCGACAAAATCGCAAGTCATGAGCGAAAAGGGGCATCAAAAGCACCCAAAACAGCCCGAATCACACCCCCATCCGCTCACAGACAAGCAAAACCAGCCCAACTCACAAGTCGTGAGCAAAAGGGGAGGCTACCCAACATCAAAACAGCCCGAAACATCCAGAATCGTACCCCCATCCGCTCACAACCCATGCTTCAGCACGATTCAGGCCATATGCGCACCGCAACAACACCCCTGCGCAACATCAGACATGCACACGCACGCAAACACAAGTACACACACTGAAACGCAACACGTACCACAAGCACACAAACACCACGCACCACATACCAAGCACGACCAGACGCACACCCCCGCACACCGGAGAAGCGATGTCACCGGCTTGCGGCGGCGCTAGGCTAGACACTACCCCCGAACACCAGACGAATGGCGCGCGCCGGCCCCGGCGCACAACCCGTGCCGCACAATCCAGGAGCGTCGCCATAGCTGCGCGAGCCCCACAAAAGCGCAGCCAGCCACAAACACGATCAGTCCGATCACCGCAGCCGCCACGGCTGTCATTTCGCCCGGCTCGTCGTATTGCGTCTTGTCTGGCACTTTGGGGTTCGGAATTCGGTGCCCGCGCACGAGCAGCCTGTGCGAGTTGATGCCGTACGGCGTGCAGGTGATCAGAGTCGCGTAATCGGCGCCCGGCTCGATGTTGAGTTTGCCGATTTCGCTTGGCAGCACCACTGAGATCTGGTCCACTTGGTACGTGTACGTTTGGTCGAGCACGTGGAATGCGAACGTGTCGCCTTTTTTCAGTTCGTCGAGGCCGGTGAGCAGTCGCGCGGATGGCAGTCCGGTGTGTCCGGAGACTACCGCGTGCGTGGTCGCTCCGCCTACTGGCAGCGAGGTTCCGGCCAGGTGTCCGGCGGCGATTTGCAGCACACCGTCGCTGGTGCCGTGGTATACGGGCAGTTTCACTTTGATGCGTGGTATGGTCACGTATCCCATGATGCCGGTGCCGGTTACGTCGAGCGTCTCGTTGTATTCGCGCTTCTGCTCGTCGGTCATGTGCCAGCGGTCGCTGTTGGTGGCGAGCCGTTCGTTGTAGGCGTGTGCCGCGTCGAGCATTGCTTTGCGTTCGGCTGCGGACATGTCTTCGGCGTGTTCCACGTAGCTTGCTACGGCGTACGACTGGTGCATGCGGTTCCACCAGTCGCTGAATGTTGGGTATGCGATGAGTCCCAGCGCCCCGATCATGGCTATTGCGGAGATGGCGATGAGTATGTTGAGTAGCGCATTGGATTTTTTATGATGTTTTGGCGATTGCTGCGATTGTTGCGATTCGTCCGCCGCTTTCGCGCTTTCACCGTCGCCAGCGCCGTCACCAGCACCGTTACCAGTCACGTCGTCAGCAACGTCACCCGAGACACCGCCCGCAACGTCACCCACGCCGTCGCTCACGCCGTCACCAGCAGCGTCAACCACGTCACCAACACCGTCAGCCGCATCGCCAACAGTCTCTTCAATCTGCGCAAACAAGTCGGCGGAAGCCTCCCCCGCAGGCTCTTCGTGCCTGCTGTTTCGAGACTTCCGCCAACTCATGTTCATTTACCTTTCGTTACGGGCTTTTCGTTACGGGCTTATCCGCAGTCAGCATCTGCAGCCGGCATACAGCCAACACCCGCAGCCAGCTCACAGCCAGTATCTGCAGTCAGCTTACCGCCTAGCCCCGCTCACACCCGCTTCCGCAACGCCACTTTGGCCACGATCAGCAGCACCAGGCCCGCGGTGAGCACTCCCACGGCGATCCATGCGGCTTGCTGCACGTTGGCGCCGGTTTTGGCTGGCGGGGCGGGTGGCGTGTGCGTGTTGGTGATGTCCGTTGAGGCGCTTTCCACGTCGGAGATGGTGGTGTAGCCGTCTGGCACGGCGGCTTCGACCACGGTCCATTCGTGGCTGGCGTCGAGTCCGGTCCACGTGTGCGTCCACTTGTTGGACTCGCTGAGTCTCACGCTTGCGAATGGTTCGCCATCGCGTACGATTTTCACGGTGATGAAGGTGGGGCGCTTGCCGTCGGAATTATTCCGATCGTTCCAGATTTTTTTCACGGTGCGTTCCACGGTTGCGGGCGGTTGCGTGGCGCATTCGGTTTTTGGTTCGATGCTGAGTTCGCGGGTGGCGCCGGTCACGCCGTTTTCCGGCACGGCCACGAGCATGTTTGCGGACGAGCAGGTCCACACCTGCTTCTTCCCCGCCACGCCCGAAGCACTCGAAGCACCAGATAAGCCCGAAGCACCGGCGACCTTCACTTCCGCCTTATCCGCCACGGCCAAATACAGCCCGTCGGACAGTCCGGAGAACACCAGTCGCCCGGAAGCATTGGTGACTCCCGACTGCGTGGCTTCCGGCTGGTTCACTGCTATGAGTCCGGCCAGCGTATTGGCCATGTTGCGCCACACCTGTGCGTCTTTGCCGGTCATTTTCGACCAGTCCACGGGGTAGGCGGTGGAGTCGGTGAATGGTGCCACGGGTTCGAAGGTGGCTCCGCCGCTCGCGGGAATCTGCCCGACTTTGTACAGGCGGAAGTCGGCTCCGGAGATGGCGAAGTCGGCGGATGCGTCGCCGGATGCGCCCGTGTCTGCGGACGAGTCGCCGTCCGTGCTTTTGTGTTGATACGTGATGGCGATGCTGCCGCTTTCAGAGTCTGTTGTTGGTGCTGCGGCGGCATCGCGAGTAGTGAATATGCAGGCTGCCGCGGCGAATGTTGCGGCGACTGCGCAGCATGCGGCGATGACGCGGCTTGCAATCGTGCGTTCCTTCATTGCCGACCCCTCTTCTGTGGTTCCGGAAAGTAAGTATAGATTCGACACACCCCCAACGTGTGTGCCGGAAAAAGTAAGGTGCTGAGCTGGATTCTCAAGAAAATAGGCAGTTTACAAGGGATCCGAGGCTATCCAGCCCAGCATATGTGGGTTCAGTTATTGTTTAGTTATTTTTGAATTTTTGCGATTGGCGGCCACCGGCGGACCGTCTTGCGTTGGTCCGTCAGCGGCTACGTTTTTTATTTATTGCGATTTCCCCCTGCCGCAGCTGAAGTGGTTCAGCTGCGGTTGACGGGTTTCGCGTGGCGTCTGACGAATCAGGCGTTGCGGCGACGCAGAGCCATCACCAGGGTCGCGCCAGCGAGCACGAACACGGCAATGCCAGCCACGTACAGGAGCACAGTGCCCATGCCACCGGTGGACGGCAGGCCAGTGCCCTTGGTGTTGACGATGTCAGCGGAAGCGATACCAGACGGATTCGTATTCTGCTCAATCGCACTAGTGGTCAGACCAGTCAGTTTAAAGCTGGTCAGCTTCGGATCAACAGAATCCTTATCGTGATTTGCAGTGATGGTGAATTCCTTCGGAGCGATCGGAGTGTAGCCGGTCGGAGCCACGGTTTCGGTCAGGCGGTAGGTACCGTCATCGACGCGTAGGAACGGAGCGGTGTAGGACTTGACCGCATTTCCATCCTTAACCTCCTTAGCGGCAATTTCCCCGCCAATCTGTTCCCACTTATACAGCTTATTACCAGACGCGTCAGTCTTCTGCTGACCCTTCTGGACACCCTCAGTGTACAGATCCGGAACCTTCTTCTCGAGCTTGAACTTTGCGCCGGAAAGAGGCTTCTGAGCAGCAGAGTCATCAATCTTGTTGATGTCGACTTCGTAGGTAAAGACGATGACTCGATCGTTCGGGGTGGTGCCAGTCGGCTGAGTCTCACCGGAATAGTTCGGGTTGTTGGAGAACTCAAGGTTGGCCTCGTTCGGGTTGCCCTTCGAACCGATGACAGCGTTATTATTCACCTTAGCCGTGTAGCGAACGATGATCTTGGAATCCTTGTCCAGGGTAATTGTGCCATCGCCAGCGGCCCTGGCGGTCTTCAGATCAGCGAAGGACACGCTGAAGTTGGTGGCGCCATTGAACTCAGTCTTCTTGTCAGCGGAGAGCTTAGGATCGTTGACATCGACAGCAGGGGTCGAATCGTCAGCAGCAGTCACCGTATAGCCAGAAACGCCCTCGGCAGCCTTCGCCAGTTCGGTTTCGGTATCACCATTCTTGACGTAAACCTTGATGGAATCCTCGTCCAGAGTCAGACCCTTGGAAAGGGAATCGTGGAACACGTACTTGTACGTGGAGTAGGCCGCGATGTTCTGCGGCATGGTGCCGGTCAGCTGGAACGGAACCGTGTCGCCCAGATCGTAATCGGCGGAATCCTGCCAATCACCGTTCGTTGCCGCGTCATCAACGTTGCTGTCGTTGATGTCCTTGACCTTCTTTTCCAAGGTAGGGACGTTACGCTTCAGGGAAACGGTCAGCCCGCCCTCAGTAGAGTCAGCGGTACTCACCAGAATCATCGAGTAAGCATTCTTGTCGCTAGCAACAGACTGAACGATGAGGTAGTAGCCTTGCTGGACATTCTGACTGATGCTGCCAGTATCCGTCGAGGCGATCAGATTGTAATCCGCATTAACATTGACAGCATTCTTGCCAGTCTTACCATTGTTCAGGTAAGTCTGGTAGAACTTCTTCGCCCACTGATCCATTGCACCGTAATTATTAGTCGCGGTAGCAGAAGAATTCGTGTTTGTAGTGCTGTTCTTCTTAGTGTTGAGGAAGTCAACCACTGCAGCAGTCTTGCCCTCAATGGTAGTAGGCATGGTCTTTGATGCAGCCTGCAAAGCAGCAGTGGTGTCCGCGACCAAGCCATTGGTCACTGCAGTAGCAGTGGTGATAGTACCAGCCGAATCCTTCGGAGCAGCGTCACGGGTATCGGTACGCAGGTAGTAAGCGATTGCCGCGTCGTCGCCGGTAGCCTTACCGGTCGAGTTCAGCAGTCGGTAAACCTTGAAGGTATCGCCCTTTTCCACACCGTTAATGGTGAGATTGGCGGTTCCAGCAGTCTGAACTGCCATGGCGGTGGAAGTACCGGCGGCTCCGGCAGCGGCCATCGCTGCGGCGGCTGCCACAGCGACGAGGCCCTTGAGAACCTTATTCATCGTTCTCCCTTTCTTCGTAATCGAAATTACTTTTTCCTTTTCCATTCATATTCAGTTATTGCCTAGTGGGCAGTGGGTCGCTACGCTACGGACCAGTCCCCCTTCTCCTAGACGAGTTCATCATTGCCGCCTCCTGACCTTCAGGGCCATGCAGGCCGCAACAACAGCTACCATCGCCGCAGCAATCGCCGCCGCGAAAATCTTCATATTCCCTTCGCCGCCAGTCGCCGGCAACACCACCCCCGGCTGGTTCTTAATCCCCCCAACCGCGAAGTCGAACACATCAGAGTCGTAAGTCTTATCGGCAGTTGTGAAAGTGCCCGTCTTATCCGTATTGCTTTCAGCAACGCTGTTCGAATACCAGTTGCCGGTGCCGTCGCTGTCGGACTTCGGGCCGAACGCGAACGTACGAACGGTGGAATCGAGATCATAACCGTCAGGCGACTTGGTCTCTTCCAGCGTGTACGTGCCCCAATCCAAGCCTTCCGGCTTGAACTGGCCTTCAACCGGGTCCACGTCATAGATTGTCTGAGCTTTACCGTCAGCGTCTGTCGGAGCCGTGCACTTATTGCCTGTGGCGGCGGTCAGGGAGCGGGTATGCGAAAGAGCGCGGTCGGTCGCCCGCGTTCCTGAAACGTGGTGCGGCGTGTTGTTGGCGCCACCTCTAAGCCACTGTTTCATCGAATCCCCTCCTGCAAAGTCTTCAACCTTCCGAGATCCCCTACCACAGGGGTTGACATCCTTTGCATAATGCCGTTAGTCCGATTGCCGTTTGACGCATTCGGCTACTAGTCAAATGTTCTTTCGCTTCTTATTCACTTGTACATCGAACAATGATAACCTTTGCAAAGCTAAAATGCTATGAATCAGTTTCATTTACCCCCCCCCCAAGGAAAAAGGGCGGGTGCCAAAGTAGGGCTTTCAGCGGGCTCATTTTTCAAAATTGGCGGTATGCCAACGATGCCGAAACCAGCCGTCACCTCTTCTGGCCGCTATGTTTTTACGTTTTCTTAACTTTTCACCGCGTGTCATGCCCATTTTGACTGCAAACTGTTTCATTATTTTCATGAAAATAACTCAGGTGCAACCGTGTATCCTCTGGAAAACAACCCCGGTCGCCAACCCCCTACATAAACCCGCGCACACCCTCAAACACTCTCAAACACCCCAATGCCCACGTTTCATCCACTTGCCAACGTTTCCATCGCCCTCAAATCCCACACCAATATCACGCCAACACCGCGCCAGCACCTCACCCGCTCACAATCAGGCCAAACCCAGCAAAATCGTAAGTCATGAGCAAAAGGGTGTGCCCGCAGCGGCCAAAAACAGCGGAATCATACCCCCATCCGCTCACGAACGAGCGAAACTTACCCGAATCGCAAGACGCGAGCGAAAGAGGGTATCTCACGGCCACCAAAACCACCGATCGTACGCAAAACCGCAACACCATCAGGATAATGTAACCCTGGCGGACCGTTTTCGGTAACAAAATGCGGAAAGGCGCGGGCACAGGACGTGCAGATACAAACGCAGACCGCACTTCCGGACTTTCCGGCGGGCCACTTGAACCTTCGAAACCGGCAGTGATCGAAGTACCGGACCCGCTAGGCGCGCTGCTGATGAAAATCGCATCCTGGAGGGAAGCAAAGCAAGGCAATAACGACCGACATCTCATGGACGCGGCAACCATCGCCTCACTCATTGCCGATCCGGAAACCGAACTATTACGACTGAATTGCGCCAGCGACAGCGACCGTCGCAATATCCGTACCCTGCACCAACAGCTTACGAACGAACACGATTATTGGTGGCGGAACATGCCGGAAAACCGCCGCATGCAGGGTCTTCGCACAATCCATGTGCTGTCGCTCCTGCTTGACATGCCTCGCAAAACGGAGGATATGGCCAAATGGCTCGATGATTATTATGCGTAGGCCTATGCACCCCCATTCGCTCACAACTTGGCCGAAACCGGCGGAATCGGTAGTTGTGAGCGAAAAGGGGTGCCCGCGGCGGCTGAAAACGACGAAATCATACCCCCATTTGCTCACAGATGAGCGAAACTCGCCCAAATCGCAAATTGTGAGCGAAAAGGGGTATCTACGGCGGGAGAAAACGGCAAAATCATTTACCCTTTCGCTCACAGACGGACGAAATCTGCCCGAATCGCAAGTCGTGAGCGAAAGAGGGTGTCATACGGCCACCAAAACCGGTGAGCTGCACCACTGAAACGCAGACGACGTACCCCCATTTGCTCACGATTGGACTACAATCTGCCCGAATCGCTAGTCGTGAGCAAAAAAGGGTATCCATAGAGGTCGAAAACGACGAAAATATGCACCCTTTCGCTCACAGACGCGCGAAATCCAACGAAATCGCAACTCGTGAGCAAGAAGCAGCCCAAACCGGCCAGCCCGAAACGGCCACCCTATCCGGAAAAAGTAACCCGAATGGGGACGGTACGGTAACAAAATACGGAAGGTCGAGCCGAAAGCCCCGAGCCCCCACGCCCCAAACTACCGCCCATACACGGAATCGGTGCCGCGCAGTACGAGCTGGGCGCGCACAATCTCATGCGCGTTCTCAAGCGGCCCACCTTCGATAAGCTTCATGGCCTTTTGCGCGGCCGCGCGACCCATCGCATACGGATCCTGTCGCATGGTGGTCAGGCTCACAGTGTCGGCGTACGGCGAATCGTCGAAGCCGATAATCGAATAGTCACTCGGCGTGTGGTGGCCGTAACGTTCCAAACGCAACACCAGCGGAATCGCCATCATATCCATCTGGCAGCAGATCGCGTCCGGGAACTCGTCCAACGCAAGCAGCGCGGTCAACGCCGAGTCGGCGAAGGTCTTGCCACGCGGCACAGAGACGACGCGCCACTTGAAGTCATGGGAGGCCTCCATCGTCTTGCAGGCGCGGATGAAGCCCTGTCCTCGCGCATCGATGGAGGAATTAATGGAATCGACCGCATCGGAGCACACGTACACGATATTCTTGTGCCCCAGATTGATCAGATGCTGGGCGGCGGTGAACATGCCATTCTCATCGTCGATGGAGATGGTGGCGTCGAAGCCGTTTTGCGTCGGCGTATTGATGCCGATGATCGGCACGTGGATGCGTTTGAGCTGCTGGATTTCCTTCGGATCCACGCCGAACGACGTTACGAATACGGCGTCCACGTTGCGGCGGACAGGCAGATTTGTGAAGAATTCCTTGCGATTTTCGGCGGTGTCGACATGCTGGAACAGCGATACGTCATACCCGGCATTATGCATGACGGATTCGATTCCAGCGAACACTTCCGTATTGAACCAGCTAGTGATCTCTTCATTCATCAGCATCGCCACACGGTACGATTGGCCGGATTTCAGCGACGTGGCGGAACGGGAGATGTTGAAATCAAGCTTGTCCGCCGTTTCCAGCACCTTGCGGCGCGTACGTTCGGACACCAGTTCCGGCCGCGTGAACGCGCGCGATACCGTGGAAATCGACACACCCGCGGCCTTGGCCACCTCGCGAATGCCTGCTCTATCCATCTCTCAACCCCTTTGCGGTTTCCGCATCATAATCACAAACGTTCCCAGCCTTGGAAACACTCGCTTGAGCGGCGATGCTCTCTCAATCTGTTTCTATCATACTGCGAACGTTGTCAAAAATCACGCCAGTGTTGCACAAATCGCACAAATTATCAAAATAACCGGGTAAACCGCGTAAAAAGCCCATTTCGTCCACTGATGCTTATAGCCCAGCTTGCCGTTGTAGTAGTGCATGAACGCCACGCCCACGCCCGGCGCGATCATCATCACGGCGCCGAACAGGCCGGCTGTGAACATCATCGAATTCTCATACTGGCGCATCAGAGCGAAAATCAGCACGAAGCCAAGCGTCACCGAACCGATGCTCATCATGTGCTGGCGTAGGCCGATACGCAGCAGCAGGTCCCACAGCAGACCAATCACCCCCAGTCCGACCGACAACAGCACCTTCATGGCCTTCTGATAGCGCGACGCCACCCAGTCGAGCGCGGCAAGCACAACAAACGCAACGAACAGGCCAAAAACGGGATTCTGCGAGCCCAGGTCGAAAGCCTTATGCGATGTGGCGAGGTCGTACGGCACCTCGCACGCCACGGCGAGAATGAACAGCTGCAGGCCGTACGCGACCCGGCTGTGCGTTTCACGGAAACCCTGCACCAGCAGCCACGCGTAGATCGGAATGGCGAACCAGGACACCACTTCGCTCAGGACCATCGCCGTCAGCGACGTCATATTGTTGGTATCGGAGCCGAAGAACAGCGGCACGATGGTGGTGCTGCCGGCGGACAAGGCCAACGCCACCGCGCCGATGACCTTAAGTTGGAACACCGTCAGTCCGCGACGCTTTTTCCTGTTGCGGCGAGCGCCGCCGAATCCGATTTGGTCGGTCGAATCGGTTCGAGCTCCCTGCTCGGCATAGCCTTCCATATGTCCTCCTATTGCGATTTTTCCGCGCGTTGCACGTGGCACGTGCACCTTACGCACGCCTTACGCACGTATGCCTTTTACGACTTGCGACTTTCCCTTGCGACTTTCCCGCACGCCACAGCGGCTTCCCGCACGTCCCATGCGATTTAAGCTCAGCGCCCACCGCGCGCCTTATGCGTCCAGCACGAATTTCAGCAGCCCGTCGTAGTCGGCTCCGGTAAACGAACATACCGCATGCTCTGACGCCGCCGGATCATTGGCGGGCGAAATCTCCGTGCGGAAATACGCGGCATCAAGTCCCGCGGCATTGGCGCCGATGATGTCGTTGCGTTCGTCGTTGCCCACCATGAGCGCATGCTTGGCGGTCACGAATTCACGGTCGAGCGCCAGCATGTACAGGTCGCGTGCGGGCTTGCGGATTTTCTCTTCACTGGAGATGATCACGTCGTCCAGTACGCTGGCAAGGCCGGTCTCTTCCAGTTCGGGGCGTGTGTAGCAGGCCTGCGCGTTGCTCAGCAGCGCCACGACCATGCCGGCGTCCTGCAGTTGTTCGATCATGTCGAGCGCGCCGGGGTACAGCCGGAACAGGCTGGTGCTGCCTTGGCGGAACGCCCATGCGGCTTTCAGCGCGGCCTGCGGTAGCGCGAGTTTCTTTTCCGCTTCCTCGCTGCGATTCATGAGCAGGGACCGGTAGACCGGCAGGATGTCGAATTCGTCCCACCCGTTGCGAACGATTGCATGGTCGGCTTGGTGGACCATTTCGCGGGCTTCGAGCTTTTCGAACTGGTCGCGCATCACGTCGACGGATTCGTACTGCGCGCCCAATTCGGTCACGCAATCGTACAGCGCCTGCCATGCGGCCTCGCTCTGCTCATCGGTACGAATGTCGATCAGCGTTCCGTACAGGTCGAAAAACACCACCTCGTACCGCGGATTGCGCGCTCCGATTCCCACTGTCGTATCCTTTCTGGTTTTCCGGCCCCATTGCCGTATCGGTTACGGCGACCGCAGCTTTGCGGTCGCTGTTTTGTAGCTTCCCTACTGAGAGTATTACTGCAACCGCCAGATTGCAAACGTATGCGGTGGAACAATCAAATAATCGCCATCACCTGCGCTCACATTGCCTTCCATCGGACTGACGGACGAGCCGAGACCACACCAGTATCTCCGTATTCCGCCAATCGGTTCCAAACCCGTTACGGCCACGTCAATAACGCCGACGTGTCTGCCTGGATTGGCGGCCATCAGATAATCGCCGACGCGGAACACGAGTTCGTCGCCTTCCGTATCGACGATATTGCGATTGCCGTCGAACCACTGTGGATCAGACTTGCGCAATGCAATCAACTTCGCGTAATACTCAATCAAATCGCGCTTCTGCCATGCACGGTTCCAATCGAGCCAGTTAAGCTCTTTGGCGGAATCGTAAGAATCAGAGCTGCCGAATTTGGTACGTGCGAACTCCTCGCCGGACAGCATGAACGGGATGCCAGCGGAGGTAAGCGTGATACCCACAGCCAGCTTGTTGGCGTCCATCACGTCGGTCAGCGCGGCCGCAATCTGCGGACCGACACCGGCCAGCCCTTCCGTCGAGAAATCGGCGTCATACATGACTTTTGGCACATCCACGGTATTTTCGTTAACGCCTTCGGCCACGGTGCTGCCCAACGAACCAGCCGCAAAGCTCGCGCACAACTTGTCCCACAGCGTGAGGTCGTCGTGCGCGGACACGTATTGAATGACCTGGCCTGCCACTCCTTCCGAATGTTTGCCGCGACGCCACGCGTCCACGGCCTCACGCGCAGCCGCTACGTTCTCGTGCATGCCACCGTTCACATAACCCGGGCGGTCCGAGAAGAACACATGGCCCTTGATGGTGTCTCGCGTGGTGTCGCAGAAGTGGACGATGCGACTGTCAAGCTTCGACAGGCCTGACTTGTCAGCCAGCACGGTGTCGCTGGGCAGCGGCGCGGTGGCGCCCGCGGACCACGGTTCGCCGTACATGAGAATGTCGCGTCCACGGCCGGGAATCTCATCCAGAGCAGCACGCACGGCATTCATGGTGTCCACGTCAATCAGACCCATCAGGTCGAAACGGAAGCCGTCTATATGGTATTCGCGCGCCCAGAACGTCACGGATTCCACGATGAACCGGCGGAACATCTTACGTTCGGTGGCCATGTCGCAGCCGCAGCCGGAGCCGTTGGCGAACGCCCCGTTGGGCTTGCGGCGCAGGAAGTATTTCGGCACCGTACGTTCGAACCAATTGTCGGTGGAGAACATGTGGTTGTAAACCACATCCATGATCACCTTGATGCCCGCACTGTGCAGCGCCTGCACCATCTGCTTGACTTCGCGGATTCGTGTGGTGCCGTCGAACGGATTGGTGGAGTACGAGCCTTCCGGCACATTGTAATTGATCGGATCGTAGCCCCAGTTATAGCGGTCGCAGGTCGTTTCGTCCACTGAACCGAAGTCGTAAATCGGCATCAGCTGCACTGCAGTGACACCAAGCTTCTTCAGGTACGCAAGGCCGGTCGGAAAGTCGGGATGGCCTTCCAACGACGTACCGTCATCGGTGAACGCAAGATACTTGCCCCGATGCGATTCGGGGAAACCGCCGGCGGGATCATTGCTGAAATCGCCCACATGGGTTTCCCAGACCACCGTCTGCGCAAGCGGCACGTCCGGCATATGGTCGCGGTACCAACCATCCGGATTGGTGCGGCTGAAGTCCACGACCATGCTGCGCCGGCCGTTCACACCGGCCCCGCGCGCCCACGGATCGGCGACGCGGTCCACGGAACCGCAATCGCGTTCAATCAAAAAGTCGTAATACACGCCGTGCTTGTTGTCGGCGAAATCGTACGTCCAGGAACCGTCGGTTTCAGGACGCATCAGGTACTGTCCGATCAAAGCGTCGCCGTCTTCCCCCATGGAGCCGCGCATGAACAGTCGCAGTGTCACCTTCTTGGCAGAAGGCGCCCAGAGAGCAAACTGGGTGCCGGTTTCAGTAACCACGGCACCCAGCGGCCGTTCCAGACACAGCGGGAACGGTTCGGCGACGCTCGTATTCGGCTGTGCGAAGCTGTCTACGAGCGTCATATCCTTTGCCTTTCTTTAGCCCTTCACGGAGCCCGACATGGACTCCTGATAGAAGCGCTGCATCACAATGAACAGGATGGCGATCGGAACGGAGATCACGACCGCGGCCGCAGCGAAGCGGGCAAACCAGTTCTGGATATATTCCTTCTGCAGCATGAGCCACAGGCCCAATGCCACGGTGTAGTTGGATTGCGTACGGCAGATCACCTTGGCCATGACAAAGTCGAGCCACGGGGTCAGGAAGCCGATGATGGCCTGGTAGACGATCATGGGCTTGCAGATCGGGATGATGATCTTATGGAACACCTGGAAACGGGTACAACCGTCGAGCAGGGCGGCTTCGTCCAGCGAGGTCGGAATGGTGTCCATATAGCCCTTCATCACGTAGAAGCCAGCGCCGGAACCGGCGGAGTACACGAGAATCAACGCCACGGTAGTCATGGTGCCGCTTGACAGGCCCAAGGCCTTCAAGATGAAGTAGATGGCGGTGACGGCCATGATACCCGGGAACATGCCAAGAATCAGCACAACGTTCATGAAAGTCTTGCGCACACGGAAACGCATACGGCTCATGCAGTATGCCACGGAGAGCACGAAGATCAGAGAAATCGCACAGGTGAAGCAGGCGATGATGAACGTGGTGCCGAACATCTTCGGGAAGTCCAACACGTTGCGGTCGGTGAACAGCACCCTATAGTTGTCCAGAGTCCACTCCTTCGGGAAGAAGGAGCTGGTGTACGGGGCGGTGTTCTTATTGAACGACTCCGCGAACACCCATACGATCGGGACGAGCCAGATGACGGCCAGAATGGCCAGGAACAAGTGGGCGAACACGTCGCCGGTGATACGGCGGATCTTCTGGTCGTGCAAAAGGCCGTGGCTTTCCACTTTGGTTGCGGAATGCTTGTTGCTCATCGGAATGCCTCCTCATTCTTATAGGAGCCGGAATTGCGGTAGGTGATCAGCGAAACGATGGCCAACACGACGAAGGTCATGATGCCGATCACGGCACCGAGATTGTAATCCTGCTTGTCCACGGTCAGCTTGTACAGCCAGGTGATAAGCAAATCAGTGGAGCCTGCGGAATCGCCCAGCGGGGTAGGATCGCCGCCGGACAGCAGGTAGATGACGTTGAAGTTGTTCACATTGCCGGTGAAGGTGGTGATCAGATACGGAGTGAGCACGAAGATGATGTACGGCATGGTGATCTTAGTAAAGATCTGCCACCAGTTGGCACCGTCGATCTTCGCCGCCTCATACTGATCGGCCGGAATGTTCTGCAGAATACCAGTAATCTGCATGATGGTGTACGGAATACCGACCCACAGGTTGATGACGATTACGGTGACACGGGCCCAAGTGGCGTCGGTGAAGAACGGCAGCGGGCCGTCAATCCAACCCCACGTCTGCAGCATGCGGTTCACCGCACCCTGCGGCTGGAGCATGGTGTGCATGACCAGCAGGGACACGAACTGCGGAACGGCGATGGACATGGAGAAGCAGGCACGCCAGAAACCCTTGAAATGGGTGGTCTTGCGGTTGATGATCATGGCCACGAACATGCCGAAGAAGAAGTTCAGGAAGGTGGCGAAGAAGGCCCAGACCAAGGTCCACACCAGCACGCGTCCGAACAGTGCGGCGTTAACGGTGCCGCCGCTGTTGGAGAAGACCTTGGCGAAGTTCTCAAAGCCGACCCAGTGGAACAGCACGAGGTGCTTGTGGTCGTAGCTGGTGAATGCCATGGAGATCATGAAGATCAACGGAAGCACAGTGAACACGGCGATGCCCAGCGTGGGCAGGAACATCAGCAGGACGTGAGCCTTGGCGTCAAGCAGCTCACGGACATCGTCCATGAAGCTCGGAGCCTTGCCGTTCTCTTCGAGCAGCACCTGGGACTTGTACGCGGCGCGCACGGACATGACCCACAGGCCGATGAAGGCGGCGGTGATGACCAGGGCAGCGACGCCGTACAGCAGGATGACCACGGAACGGTCAGGCTCGGTGTAGACCCAGAAGCCGTCGACCAGCTTCTTGCCGCCTGCATTGGTGCCCAAGGTCGGCAACTTGGAAAGATAGTCCACGCCATTGATTGCCATGAACACGAAGTATGCGATTTCCAGCGCCAGCATGGCAATGCCCTTGACATACTGCTTGCGCACGATATTGCCAAGACCAAACACCACTGCGGAAAGCTTAGTGAACAGGTCACCACGCCGGAACGCCGCCCACCGGCGCGACATGCACGTGATCCTCGATCTCGTGCCAGGCCACACCAGCGAGGAACACGAGTGGTTCCACCGCAGTTGCAAGGTCGAACGAAACAATTATTCCGACCGCTACATCTGGACAGACTCATGGATCTCCGGTGGCGACGGACTGCCATTCATCGGCGGCGAATCGCCCCGCAACGGTACCTACATCTTGAACTTCTTCAAATGCCAGCCGGCGCTCAACTACGGTTTCGCGCACCCCGAACGTAGCTGGCAGAAGCCAGCCCTTGGTCCGGACGCGAAGGCCACTTGCGACGCGATGGTGGACGTCATGCGGTTCTGGCTTTCCCGTGGCGCAGACGGCTTCCGCGTGGATATGGCCGACAGCCTCGTCAAAAAGGACGATGAGGGCAAGCCTTACACCATCCGCACCTGGCAGTACATGTTCGCCCGGATCCGCCCGGCCTTCCCCGAAGCCGCGTTCGTTTCGGAATGGGGACGGCCAGAGGAGTCGATGGCCGCCGGCTTCGACATGGATTTCTATCTCGATTGGCGTTGGGACGGCGTTCCCAACGGCTACAACATGCTGTTGCGCAACGTGGACGACCCGTTGAGCCGCAAGGGCGACAAGAGCTATTTCAACGCCGATTCCGGCACGCCGATCAGCGAATTCCTGGACGAGTACGAGCCGCGTCTGCGCGAAGCGGAAACGGCCGACGGAAATTTTAATTTCATCACCTGCAACCACGACACCGCACGCGTGGCGCCGCGACTGTCGCAGCGCGAAATCGCACTGGCATACTGCACGCTGTTCGCGATGCCGGGCGTGCCGTTCCTGTATTACGGCGACGAAATCGGCATGCGATACCGCGCACTGCCCGGCAAAGAAGGCGGCTACGTGCGCACCGGTTCGCGCACACCGATGCAGTGGGGTGCAAACGACGCATCCGGAGCACTTCACGTGTCCGATTCTGCAGAATCGGACACTCGGGCTGGCGATGTGACCGGTGGCAGCTACCTGCCCACCGACCCGTCCGCCGACGCCCCGACCGTCGCCGCACAGCAGGCCGACGCCGAATCACTGTGGCATACGGTGCGCTCCATACTCCACGTCAAGGGGGAATGCGACGCCTTGCGGTCGGGGGCTACGTTCCATGCAATCGAACGCGATAGAGTGTTCGTTTTCGAGCGTTCCACCCACCTGCAGAAGCTGATCATAGCCGTCAATCCAAGCCGCGATTGCAAAGCTTTGCAGTTACCAGATGGTAGTTATCGGACGATTTTCAGCATCGGCGAAAACGAAATTAGCGGCACTTCGCTGCGTCTAGGTCTGCAAAGCTTTGCAATTCTCGAAGCCGAGTAGCAGACGAGCAATGCCCCGTTGGAATAATCGTTTGCAATGCGGAGCGCTGCGCCTTCGTATTGCAAACGATAGTCAATATGGAAAAACAATTCCGGTTATCTATATTCCTGAAATTAGAGCAAAATCGCAATATAGCAACACTCTCTTACCGCAAAACACGCTTTGAAAACGATATCATACCGTGATATAGTTATCTTTGGTGCGAATGCCACCAGCATCGAAGCTGCGGCAATCGCAAGCAATGTAGCATGTCAGCCGTCACAAACGGCGCGGAAAGAAGGGACCTATGACACAGACCCAGCAGACCGAAAGCGCAGAACGCATCGCACGGCCTCTTATCCAGCTCGCCAAGCTCAATGGCATTTCCACGTCGTATATCGACCAGCTCGGCACCTATGTGGAAATCCGCGACGAAGTGCTCGTCTCCGTATTGGCCGCACTCGGTGTGGACGCATCCAGCGACGAAGCAATCACCGCCTCCTATGCGGCGACCCAGCAGCGCATCGCAGACACACTTGTTGAGCCGACCGTCGTGAAGTTCATCGGCAAGGAAGCCGTCACGCCAATCCGCGCGAAAGGAAACGACGTGGCGCTGAAGCTGACGTTGGAAGACGGCACGGAATATGCGGGCGATCTGACCGCGTATCTGACGGGCTCGAACGCAGATGACGGCTCGCTGCAACTGACGCTGCCGGACGATATTCCCGCCGGCTACCACACGCTGGCCGTCGATGCCGGCCCGCTGCACGCCGAAGCCGCGCTGATCTGCGCACCGGCACGCATCGAACTGCCGCCAGCAGTAGCGGAAAAGCAACGTTGGGGCTGGATGGCACAGATGTATTCCATCCGTTCCGCTGAATCCTGGGGCGTGGGCGACTATGGCGATCTGAAGCTGCTGCTGTCCGACGCGGCAACGAAATCGCATGCCGATTTCATGCTTATCAACCCGATTCACGCCACCGCGCCGGTGCCGCCGCTAGAGCCGTCGCCGTATCTTCCCGAATCGCGTCGTTTTCTCAATGTGACGTACATCCGTCCGCAGGATATCGCTGAATATGCGGAACTCAACGAGGCGGACCAGGCCGAAGTGGCGCGTCTGCACGCGGAAGTCTCGCCAGCCAACGACAGTATCGAGCCGCTCGACATCAATTCCGCTTGGTGGCACAAGCGCCAGGCGCTGCAGCTTGTGTACAACGTGCCGCGTTCCGTCGAGCGTCAGGCCGCGTTCGACGCGTTCAAGGAGGCCGCGGGTCCGGATCTGCGCGCGTTCGCCGCATGGTCGGTGGCGTTCCAGGTGTGGGGCGCGCCGTGGGAAGGCACGTGGTTCAAGGACACGAACCGCGATTCGCCTGAAGTGGTGGAGCTCATGCGCGAGCACGCCGATATGGTCGATTTCGAATGCTGGCTGCAGTGGATCGCCGACGAGCAGGTGACAGCCGCGCAGAACGCCGCCCGTGACAGCGGTATGGCACTCGGCCTCATGCAGGATATGGCCGTGGGCGTGCACTCGCTCGGCGCGGACGTGTGGTGGAATCCGGAACGTTTCGCAGTAGGCAGCGTAACCGTGGGCTGCCCACCGGACTTCTACAACCAGCAGGGTCAGGATTGGGGCCAGCCGCCGTTCAATCCGAATTATCTGGCCAAAACTGGTTATGGCGTGTACCGCGAGATGGTGCACAACATGTTCTCGCACGCGGGCGCGGTGCGCATTGACCATGTACTCGGCCTATTCCGTCTGTGGTGGATTCCGCAGGGCGAAGGCGCGCGCGGTGGCGCGTACGTTACGTACGACTATGAGGCGATGATCGCGATCCTGACCATTGAAGCGTCCCGCGTGAACGGTTTGGTGGTCGGCGAGGATCTGGGCACCGTGCCTGATTACGTACGCACGGTACTCGGCGAGCACGGCCTGCTGGGCTGCATGGTGGAATGGTTCGCCCGCGTGGACGACTCCCCCAACGCCGGCGACCCGTACGCCGATCCGTCCACGTACCGCAAGTACGCGCTGGCTTCCGTCACCACGCACGACCTGCCGCCGACCGCCGGCTACCTGCAGTTCGAGCACGTCAAGCTGCGCGAACAGCTGCACCTGCTGTCCGGCCCGGTCGAGGAGTTCCAGGCTTCCGCCACCGCCGAACGCGACGCGATGATGGACCGTCTCGTGGAGTCCGGCCTGATCACGCCGGAAGTGGCGGGCGATGTGGAAGGCCACATCCAGGAAATCGTCGAGGCGATGCACAAGATGCTGCTCAAGTCGCCGTCCGTGCTGCTGCAGGCCGCGCTGGTGGATGGCGTGGGCGAGACGCGCACGCAGAACCAGCCGGGCACGTCCAGTGAATACTCCAACTGGCGTGTGCCGCTGGCAGGCCCGGACCTCAAGGTGGCGCACACCGATGAGGTGTTCGATCTGCCGCGCGTGCAATCGCTTGCCGCCATCATGAACGGCGAGAAGTAGCGTTTAGACTTACCATTCCCCTTTCCTTACAAACCAAAATTCCGGTCCTCCTTGTGGAGGGCCGGAATTTTTCATATACGCAAGGCGATTTGGGAGCAGTTAGGTTCAGCGGTCGATCAGCCCAGCAGCAGCCAGACTGAGGCGTCGCTATCCAGCTTGCCGTCGTCCGTCAACGGCACGGAATTTGCGATGGCGACCGCATCGTCCGGCAGGGCGATCGGCTCGTCGCCGAAATTGGTGACGGACAGGAATCGACGGCCTTCCGTGGCCGGACGCGAGTAGGCGACCACCGTATCGCCCATGTCCAGCAGGTCGGCGGACGTGTCTCCGGTCGCCGTCAGCACCGTCTGTCGCAACTGCAACAGCTTGCGGTACAAGTGCAGCATGGAACCGTTGTCATCGGCCTCGACGTCGGCCGCGAAATCCTTGAACCAGGCCGGCTGCGGCAGGTGCGCGTCGGCGGAATCGCCCTGCTCCGGGCCGAAACCGAACGTGCCGCCGGTGATGAAGTCCGGGCTCCACGAAGCCGGTTCGCCGCAATCGGCAGCCTTCCACGGCATCGGTGCACGGCAGCCGTCACGACCCTTGTCGGTGAAGTTGCGACGGGTGTTGAACGGCGTCGGATCCTCAAGACGATCCCACGGAATGTTCGCCACTTCGAACAGGCCCAGTTCCTCGCCCTGATACACGTAGGCGGAACCCGGCAGGCCCAGTTCCATCAGCGCGGCTGCGCGGGCGCGACGGGTGCCGAGCTCACGATTCTCGCGGTAGGTCTCTCCGTCACGCAACAGCCAATCGTGCGCCAGCTGGTGGTACGGAGCGTCCTTCACCTGCGGCAGACCGAAACGCGACGGACTGCGCGGCACATCGTGGTTGTTCATAACCCACGTCGTGGTGGAACCGTGAGTTTCCTCGGCGGCGCGCAAGCCGTCAGCAATGGCCGTACGGAACTCGTCGGCGAACCAGTTGGCTTCGGCGAACTCGAAATTGAACACCTGGCCGAGCTCGTCGGTGGACGCGTACAGATGCTGCGATTCGGCCTTCACCCACGCCTCGCCGACGGCGAAACGCGGCGGATTGTACTCGTTGAACACCTGACGCCATTCGCGGTAGATGTCGTGCACTTCCGGACGATCCCACAGCGGGCTGAACGCGCCGTCCGCCGGCAGCACATGCTGCACCGCGGCCGGATCCATGTCGGCCAGCGGCACGGAATCGAGGTCCTTGGCCAAGCCGTGCGCCACGTCGATGCGGAAGCCGTCGGTTCCGTGGTCGGACCAGAATCGCAATGTCTTCTTGAATTCCTCGTGCACGTCCGGATTCTTCCAATTCAAATCCGGCTGCTCCTTGGCGAACATGTGCAGGTACCACTGGCCGTCGTCGACCTGCTGCCACGCCGGGCCGCCGAACAGCGACTGCCAGTCGTTCGGCGGCAGCTCGCCGTGCTCGCCGCGGCCTTCGCGGAAGATGTAGCGGTCGCGTGCGGCCGAACCGCGGCCGGCGGCGAGCGCCTCGATGAACATCTTGTGCTTGTTGGACGTGTGGTTCGGCACGATGTCGACGATCACCTTGATGCCGGCTTCATGCGCGGCGGCGGCCATCGCGTCGAAATCGGCCATGGTGCCGAGGCGCGGGTCCACGTTGCGGTAGTCGATCACGTCGTAGCCGCCATCGGCCAGGTCGGACGGGTAGAACGGGCTCAGCCAAATCGCGTCGATGCCGAGATTCTTCAGGTAATCCATTTTCTCGGTGACACCGGCGATGTCTCCCAACCCGTCGCCGTTCACGTCTTTGAAGCTGCGCGGGTAGATCTGGTAGACGACGGCTTGCTTCCACCAATCGTCACGCATGTTGTTTGCTGTCACCATAACCCCTTTTGTCGTAGTCCATCGGATGCGGAGCACTGTCTCCGCTACATGAAAACGATAACATCAAGCAAAGCGAAACGCTAATGAAAACTTAATCATTGCAGCACATCAAACGTTTGACGAAAATGTGCATACTCCAGCTGTATCGAGTAGAATCGCAAGAAGATCCGACTTGCATACGTTGCCATACGGATGCCATACGAAAGGCGATTATGAAGTTCCTCTCCCCCGATTCCGGCTTTATGCGCGGCCTGAGCGACGCCGTCGACGCGATCTGGATCAACATTCTGATGCTCATCACCAGTATTCCGATCATTACGATCGGCGCGGCGCTGACCGCCGGCCACGACGCCACCCGCCGCACGCTGTCCGGCGAAGGCACTGCGACGCGCAACTATTTCGCCGCCTTCCGCTCGAATTTCGCGAAATCAACCGGCTACTGGCTGATTTTCGGCACGACCGGCGCGCTGTGCGTCTACTCGTGGATCGTGCTGCAGATCACGCCGCTGCTGATTCCGAAATTCGCGCTGACGATCGTATGGCTGATCGGTTTTGAATGGGTTTGGGCATTGCAGGCACGTTTCGAAAACTCGTTTTGGCGCACGCTCGGCAACGCTTTTGTGTTCGGCGTGAGCAACATCGGGCATACGTTGGCATTGATTGCGATTGACGCGGTGTACGTCGCGCTGCTCGTGGCCAGCTGGTTCTACATGCCGCAGGGCCTGTTCCTGCTGCTCGTGCTCGGCTACGGCACCATGCTGATGCTGCATTCGCCGATTCTCGAGCATGTCTTCCGCAAGTACATCAGCAAGTAATTAGGCACGAAAAAAGGGACTGATTCGCATCAGTCCCTTAAATTTTTCTGGGTGAAAATCAGCCCTTCACCGCGCCGCCTTCGGCCCTGCAATTAAGGACCGCGCTACGCGCGGGCTCAACGTTACCCTCGCGGCATAGCCGCTCGGGCTGGAGCCTGGGAACAGCGCACTGCGCTGTTCCCTAAGGGCTGATCGAAGATCAGCCCTTAACGGCTCCAGCCATAACACCCTTGACGATGTACTTCTGGCAGATGAGGTAGAAGATGATGATCGGGATGATGGCCATAACTAGGCATGCCATCATGGCGCCCATATCCACGGAACCATAACCGCCCTTCAGATACTGCACCGCCACGGAAATGGTCTTGTACTTGCCCAGGTCGAGCGTCAGGTACGGCAGCAGGTAGTCGTTCCAGATCCACATGGCCTGCAGAATAGCCACGGACACAATGGACGGCTTCATGATCGGCACAACGATCTGGAAGAAGATACGCGGCACGGAAGCACCATCGATCATGGCGGATTCTTCCAGCGATTCCGGAATGCCCTTAACCACACCGGTGAAGATGAACACGGCCAGACCAGCGCCGAAGCCCAGATACACGAAGCACAGACCCCACGGGGTGTTGAGCTTGAGCATATCGGCCAGCTTGGAGAGGGTGAACATGACCATCTGGAACGGTACAATCATGTTGAACAGGAACAACGTGTACAGCAGCTTTGCAGCCCAGTTGTTCACGCGGACAATCCACCATGCGCACATCGAAGTGCACACCAGAATCAGCGCCACGGAACCGACAGTGATGAGCAGGGTCCAGCCGAAACTGGCAAAGAAGTTCGTGGTATCGAGGCCACGCGTATAGTTTTCAAGTCCAACGAACGCCTTACCGGTCGGCAGGGAGAACGCGTTACGAGAAATATACGCCTTCTGCTTGAAAGAGTTGATGATCACCAGCACGATCGGGAAGATCCACGCCAGCGAAACCACCGCGAACAGTACGGACCACAGTGCGCCGTGCTTGACTTTTTCTCCGGAGTTCATGCCTCCACCTCCTTGCTCGTGGTGAGCTTGTTCTGGATGAGCGCCACGATGGCCACCAGAATGAAGAACAGCACTGCCTTCGCTTGGCCGACGCCTTCCCAGCCCATACGGCCGTAGAACGTGCGGGTAATGTTCATTGCCAGACCTTCAGACATGTTCGACGGAGCGCCGTTGGTCAATGCAAGGTTCTGATCGTACAGCTTGAAGCCGTTGGTGACGCACAGGAACGAGCATACGGTGATAGACGGCATCATCAGCGGAATGATGATCTTGAACATGGTCTGGGTGCCGTTTGCGCCGTCCACGGAAGCCGCTTCGAGCACGTCGGTCGGCAGCGACTGCATGCCTGCGATGTAGATAATCATCATATAGCCAATCTGCTGCCAGCACACCAAGATGACCAAGCCCCAGAAGCCGTAGGTTGCGCTATACGTCAACGCGCGGCCCCAGTGAGCGAGAATGCCGTTGAGCAGCAGCATCCAGATGTAGCCCAGGATAATGCCACCGATGAGGTTCGGCATGAAGAACACCGAACGGAAGATGTTGGAGCCCTTGATGGCCTTGGTAAGCATATATGCGATGGCAAACGCAACCACATTGATCACAACCGTAGTGACAATGGTCAGCGCCGTCGAGAAACCTAACGCATGCAGGAATTCCTTATCCGCAAGTGCCTTCTGATAGTTTTTAAGTCCAATGAATTCCGAGTCAGTCACAGTTGTGAACTTGCAGAAACTCAAATACACACCCATGATGAACGGGATTACAAACCCGATGATAAATGCAGCGAACGTCGGTAGCGCAAACAGAGCCCACCACTTTCGTATCGCTTTGCCGGCCATGCTGATCATAGCTTGCCTGCTTTCTTTCCTCTCCATTCCAACACCGCAGCAACGCGGCATGGAAAACCAACTGCCCCAAATCGGCGAATCACTGCATTGTTTTTCGCCTTTTTAGTTTTTACAGTTGTTATAATAAACAGCGCGACGCGAAATGTCAAACGTTGTCATTTTTACATGTCATAAATCATATATTCTGCATCGTTGTCATAGTATTGACAGCCTGAAAGCATTGTAAATATCAGCCCCGCAACAACTGTGGCACAAATGAAAACGTTTGTAATCCAACTTTTGCAAGAGTGTTTCAATACAGTATGCTGAATATCCAGTAGTTCTACTATACAAGGGGTCACCATGAAAAGCAGCATTCAAGACGTGGCACAACTTGCGCACGTCTCCATTTCAACGGTTTCTCGCTCCTTCACACGTCCCGACCTTGTGTCGAAAGCCACGCGTGACAAAGTCATGAAAGCCGCCGACGAATTAAATTTTTCCATCTCGCGCTCCGCTGCAGCACTCAAAACCGGCCGCGCGCTACGAATCGCGGTGCTGATTTCCGGCCGACTCAATCTGTGGTTCAGTTCGTCCATCATGGAAGGACTGAACGAATCCTTCCATGATGAAGGCTACGACATCTCAATCTATCAGATGTCCAGCGCCGAGGAACGCCACGCGTTCTTCGACATGCTGCCGGTACGCCGCAATGTCGACGCCGTAATCGTCATTTCCTTCGACATCGACAGCAACGAAATCAGGCAACTCAGGTCAGTCGATGTGCCAATCATCGGCATCAATTCGAGCTTGCCGGAAGAGCGCGGCTTCAACGCCGCCGTGCGCATCGATGACAAGCAGGGATCCGAATTGGCCGCACGCCACTTGATAACGCTTGGCCATCGCGATATCGCTTACATCCGTACCGACCGTGAAGTGACGCTGCACTTCAGCGTGCAGGGCCGTTTCGATTCGTTCATGACGTGCTGCAAGTCCAATGGCGTCGAACCGCGCGTGTTCGTTACCGACGAAGGCAAGAACAACATCAGCAAAGTCGTCACGCAGCTGCTCAGCTCGGACCACATGCCCACGGCGATTGCCTGTCAGGAAGACGGCATCGCAATTCCGCTACTGTTCCAGCTGGAACGCAACGGTTTCACAATACCGAACGACATCTCCATCATTGGCTACGACGACAGCACCTACGCTCGCGATCTCGGTTTGACCACCATCCGTCAGACACCGGTCGAGATGGCACACGAGGCGGCCCGTATGACGCTTGCCCTGATTGACAAGCAGCCGCTTGACGAGCCGTTCAAGACGTTTCCCGCACAGCTAATCGTCCGATCGACCACCGCCAGACTGCGTCACTGACGTTTGCCGCACATTGCGCACACGGCAAACGTACGAAACACAGAAAGGCCGTCATCGCAGAACATTGCGATGACGGCCTTCCGTTGTCTCCACAACCGGCTGGGGCGAAGAGAGGAAAGGAAAAATCCTCGACCTCAGCTAGCTTATTCAGTTATTGAATTGCGATTTGCAACTCATGGTGCAACACAATCTCAGTGAACAGCGTCGTACTCAGTCTTCCAACCGTCAACAAACGCGGTCTTGACGGCATCCCAGTCACCGGTACCCTGAGCGTATTCGAGGAGGGCGGAACCAAGCTTGTTCTTCCACTCTTCGGACGGCATCATGGTGAAGTTCCAAGAGACTGCGGTCTTGCCGGAGTTCTGATCATCAACAGCAGCCTGGACCAGCGGATTGTCGGACTTGACGTCGCTGAAGGACTTGAACGGGGTGGTGAAGCCCATGTCGCTGGACAGAGACTTGATGCCGGTCTTGCTGGTGACGACCCACTTCAGGAAGTCCTTGGTGGCCTTCTTGTCAGCGTCGGAAGCCTTGGAGTTGATGCACCAGTAGTTCTCGGAACCGGTGGCCAGACCCTGCTTCTCTTCGCCCTTGGCACCGATGTAGATCGGGATCATGCCAACGCTGTCAGCCTTCATGCCGGCCTTCTGCAGATCGGACCATGCCCAGGTGCCGTTCTGATAGAACACAGCCTCGCCGAGGGAGAACTCGGAGGTAGAATCATCACCGGTCTTGGAGCTCAGCTGGGTCGGCTCGGTGGTGGAGTCCTTCAGATACAAATCGAAGATGTTCTTATATTCCGGCAGGTAGGTGCCCTTGATGGTCTCCGGCTGCTTGGTGACGTTGTCATCCTTGAACTCATAGTAAAGCGGCAGGTTAGCCAAATGGGTCTTGAAACGCCAGTCGGAGCTGGAGTCGAAGCCGGCGGAGGTGAACGCGCCCTTGACACCAAGCTGGTCCTTCTTAGCCTGGATGTCATCGGCCACGGCCTTCAAGGTATCGAAGTTGTCGATGTCATCGACGCTCTTGATCTTGGCGCCGTCAGTGGCAATGTACTTGGCCAGCAGATCCTTGTTGTAGATCAGGCCATAAGTCTCCATGGCATACGGAACACCGACGACCTTATCCCCATCCTTGAGGGCGACATCCTTGTTGATAAGCTGCTTGTACGGCTCAGTATCGGACATGTCTTCGGTGTAGGACGACCAGTTCTGGTAGCCGACAGGGCCGTTGACCTGGAACAAGGTCGGAGCCTCGGACTTGGCGATCTCGGACTTCAAAGTCTGTTCGTATGTACCGGAAGCAGCGGTCTGGACCTTGACCTCGACACCGGTTTCCTTGGTGTAATCCTTGGCCAGCTTCTTCCATTCGTCGCTGGATTCCGGCTTGAAGTTAAGGAAGTACACCTTGCCCTTGCCGTTATCGGAACTTGAGCTAGAACCACCGCAAGCAGCCAACGTGCCAACAGACATTGCCGCGATAGCGACCATTCCAACTGCTGCCTTAATAGTACGATTCATCATCGAACCTTTCTCTTCCATTCCTGTTCCCAGCTTCTCGTTGGGAAACAATTTGCGGTATCGCGTCATCACGATTCCTAACAACCACTATTATGCCGCATTCCCCCGATTTTTGCAAACGTAGGCAAAATGAATTCAAAAGTCAGACGTCATACCATCGAAAGAAATCCCGAAAATCATTTATTTTCAATACTTTTAGAGAGCATACTTTTATGCAAGCGTTTGCGACACGCCGCAGCAAAGTGGCAAGTCATGCATGCAATAAAGAGGCGGTTCCAAGGAGGGACCGCCATAATATTCAGCGATATCAAACAGTTCCGTTCAATAATTCAGCAATTCCAATGTTCGATGACATTGTCACCTTTATATTGGCTTAATACACAATAATGCGCAGTGTCCAATCGCAGCAACCGCGCGAAATGCGGATCAACACCGAGCCATTGCGACGTCAAGATACGAAGAACGTGCGCATGCGCCACCAGCAGCACATCGTTTCCAGCGTCGAGCAACGGTTTGACCGTGGCGATCGCCTCACGTGTGCGCGCCGCAGCTTCCTCCACCGTCTCACCCGGACCGTTGTGCACGGGCACCTGCTCGCCGTTCGGCAACGTCTCGACCCAATCGCCCTCCAGTGATTCGGGGAGCGACCGCGGTCCGTCGCGCCACACATCCCAAGCGAAACCGCCCGCCGCGCTCACATCCTGACGCGTACGGCCCTCGGCACGGCCGTAATCCCATTCCGCGATTTCGGGAAGCACCTTAAAATCGCCATATCCGGCCAGCTGCGCCGTCTGCTGGGCTCTGCGCAACGGACTGGCGAACATGCACCCCTGCGCGAAACCCTGGGGAAACGCCTCACGCAACCGTTCGCCGGCGGCACGAGCCTGATCGCAGCCAATGTCAGTCAACGGAATATTGGTGCGGCCGGTGTGCTGTCCGGATTCGCTCCACACGGTCTGCCCGTGACGCAACAGCACCAAGCGGCCAGGGGTGATTGCGGAAGCGGCATTGCCTCCCAGTTGAGTTTCAGTCATGTCTCTACTCTAGCCGACGCAAGCTGCGTTTTCATCCCATTCCGCCACGTGTCCCGCACATATTCCGGCATGTTTTCCGACGCGTTACACTGGTTTCATGAGTGAAATGCCGAATATGGAATCCAGTGCGGACCGCGTGGTGGCGGCCCTGCACACCGTCGACGAGAAGGTGAATGCGATGCGCGACCAGAGACTGAACGATCCCGATTCATTTGGCGATAAGATTTTCAAGTCCGTCGTGCCCACGTTGGCCGGACTGGTGCTCGGCAAGGCGTTCGAGATGGTGTGGAAGAAGAGCGTCGGCCGCAAGGCCGTCCGTGCCGACGGTACCAAGAACGAAGCTGCGGAAGCGGCGCTCGGCATCGTATTCGCCGTGGTTTCCGCCGGTTTCGGCGCGCTCGTATCGCAACTGTCCGGTCGCGGGTCGAAGGCGATTGTGGACAGGCGGCACGCACGGCAGGCGCATCGCAAGTAAATACGTCGCAAATATCGCAAAGCAGTCTCAAGTAGATATGTTCTCACAGGGAGACGGATTTAGCCCGATTCCCTTGCAAAATCGCGCCGCGCGGACAACAATGGCGGTATGAGCAACATTCTTCATAACGCAACCGTCGACACTCTGCTGGAGCGTCGTTCCATCCGTAAATTCAAGCCGAAGCCGCTGCCGGACGACGTCGTCGAAACGTTGGAGACCGTGGCGCAGCATGCGGCGAGCAGCCAGTTCCTGAACGACTGGTCCGCCATCCGCGTCACCGAGCCAGCCGCCAAGAAGCGTCTTGCCGAAATCGGCGGGCAGCCGTATATCGCGACCGCGCCGCTGCTGTACGTGTTCGTGCTGGACGAGCATCGCAATGCCGCGATCGCCGCGCGCAAGGGCGTGGAAGTGGCGTCCGACGCGTTCACGCTCAATGGCAGCTATCGTTTCACGCAGGCGCAGAACGACGCGGTTCTGGCACTGCATGCGATGGAGACGGCCGCGTACTCGCTCGGCTTGGGTTGCGTGATTCTCGGCTCGCTGCTCAACGATGTTCCCGCGCTGATCGACCTGCTGAATCTGCCCGAATACACGTACCCGGTGCTGGGCATTGCAATCGGCAAGCCCGATCAGGAGCCGGCCGTCAAGCCGCGTATGCCGCGTTCCATGCAGTTCTTCGAGAACGAGTATCCAAGTAGCGATGAGAAGCTGCTGTCCGGCTTGGATTCGTTCGACGCCGAAGTGCACAAGTATTACGATTTGCGCGATACTGAACGGCCGGTGGACGCGTTCAGCGACCAGATTGCGGCAAATGCGATCGACGAGGGCGTGAACGCCAAGGCCGTTGCCGTGCAGGCGAGAAGCGACAGGGCTTCCGTTTGGAGCGGTAGATACATGGCAGCGCTCGTATCATTGATACGAAGCTGATACAACACAAGGCCCGGTGGATTGCAATGAATCCGCCGGGCCTTGGTTTTATATGTTGCCTTGTTCTCGGTATTGTCCTGTTATGCCCTGCTATTGCTCTGCTATTACCTTCTGCGGGGCTTGTAGCCCTTCTTGCGGGAATGTGGCTTGAGCTGCTGGTTAAGCGGAACATGCATGTAGCTGGATTGTGGATCGCGATGCGTGAGATGCCAAGTACCGCAGAAATCGCAACGGTATACCCAAAGCTCAGTGCCGCGTTCGCGCCAACTCTGGTCGGCGGCCTGCTGAGCCGTTGCCTTGTCGTGATACATGATCTTGTTCGACTCGGTGCAACGTTTGGGTACGAAGTAATGCATAGTTGCCCAGTCTATAAACCCATTGCGATAAAACGCTTGCGCCCTACTTGTGTTCAGGGATAAAAAATGGGGTTCCCGGAGCAGGATGCTCGACGGGAACCCCCAACGTGTGAAGCGGCGGCGTGCTACTCTCCCACACCCTCTCGAGTGCAGTACCATCGCC
>ERZ772867.1074-NODE-1074-length-33456-cov-6.047274_pt1 | contig 33456 bp, 27 predicted proteins | sample MGYA00511341_ERZ772867 | MGnify/ENA primary metagenome ERZ772867 (study PRJEB29015, sample SAMEA2737707) | human gut metagenome | biome: human gut; feature: human-associated habitat; material: faeces | place: China | collected 2012 ... | reverse complement strand
GCCGTGCCTCCCGAGATCGGGAGGCACGGCCTTTTCTTTGGTTTATTCGGCTTTTAAGCCGTATTCTTCGGCGAGGGCGGCAAAGGCGGGCAGTGAGCGGTGCAGCCGCTCCTCCGGCACGCAGTAGGCAAGGCGGGCGTAGCCCGGACAGGCGAAATCGTCGCCCGGCACGAGCAGAAGATCGTGCGCCATCGCCTTTTTGCAGAAGGCGCGCGCGTCCTCCTCCGGTGATTTTACGAAGAGATAGAATGCCCCCTGCGGCTTCGCGCAGGAAAAGCCGAGCGCGGCGAGCCCTTCGCAGATGAGATCGCGGTTTTTCTTATACTCGCGCAGCTCCCCCGTCTGGCCGAGGCACGCGGCGCACACGCGCTGAAAGAGCACCGGCGCGCAGACATACCCCAGCATCCGGCCCGCGCCGGAAATGGCGGCGCGCAGCGCGGCGCGGTCTTTGCTCTCCGGCGGCACGGCGAGATAGCCGACGCGCTCGCCGGGCAGCGAGAGGGACTTGCTGAACGAGTAGCAGTAGATCGTGTCAGGATAGAAACTGGGGATGTACGGTACGGCGTCGCCGTCGTAGACAAGATCGCGGTACGGCTCATCCGCAAGGATATAGATCGGGTGACCGTACTCCGCCGAGCGCTCGGTGAGCAGAGCGGCGATCTTCTTTATGCTCTCCTCCCCCAGCACGACGCCGGAGGGGTTATTGGGAGAGTTCAGGATCACGAGCCACGTTTTTCCGTTCACCGCCGCGGCGAAGGCCTCATAATCGAGCTGGAACGTCTCCGGCTCGGAGGGCACCTCGCGCATGACGCCGCCGGCGGCCTCGGTATAGGTGCGGTATTCGGAAAAATACGGCGTGAGCGTGATGCACTCGTCGCCCGGCGAGAGCAGCGCACGGCAGCCGATGGCAAGACCCGCGGACGCGCCGCTCGTCATGTAGATATCCTCCGGCGCGTAGGTCATGGAAAACGTGCCGTTCAGATACTCCGCCACGGCCTTACGCACCTCCGGCAGGCCCTGATCGGGGCTGTAGGCGTGCAGCTGCGTGGGGGACATTTCTCGCATAAGGCGCTGCGCCGTCTCCTGCACCGCCGCGGGCGGCGCGATGCTTGGCGAGCCGATGCTGAAATCGTAAACATTTTCCGCGCCGACCTCTTCGGCGCGGCGCATGGCGTAATCGGCGATCTCCCGGATGGGGTTGCCGGACGCGCCGAGCGCGTATACTTCGGATGGGATCATGTGGTTTTCCCCCGGTTCACAAGATATTCGACCGCTCTCCGGTAGCCCTCAAAGCCCAGCCCGGCGAACGTCTTTTCGCACGCCATGCCCGCGTAGGACACGTGCCGGAAGCTCTCGCGCTCTCGAATATCGGTGAGATGCACCTCCACCGCCGGGAGTGCCACGGCCTTGAGCGCGTCGAGAATGGCGACGCTCGTGTGCGTATACGCCGCGGGATTGATGACGATGCCGTCCATCCGTCCGAGGGCGGACTGGATGGCATCGACGATCGCGCCCTCGTGGTTGGACTGGAAAAGCTCGCACTCTGCGCCATACTCCCGGCAGGACGCGCGGATATATGCCTCAAGCGCGGCAAAGTCACGCTTTCCGTAAAGCTCCGGTTCCCGCACGCCGAGAAGGTTCAGATTGGGGCCGTTGATGACGAGGATCTTCATAGGATCACCTTGCGGATGTCCTCCACGGTGTCCTCGAGCGCGCGGTTGTTGTCGATGATATAGTCCGCAAAGCGGAGATAGCGCTTCTCGCGCATTTCGTACATGGCGTTGAGATTTCCCGCGCGGGAGAGCGGGCGGCCGTCGCGCTCGAGCTTGTCAAGATCGCGGCGCAGCCAGAAAATGACGCCGTTCTGGTGCAGCGGCGCGTAGTTCCCCTCGTGGAGCACCGCGCCGCCGCCGGTGGCGACGATCGCGCCGAAGGCGCTGCCGAGCTCGCGCACGGCCTCGCTCTCGTGCGTGCGGAACGCGGATTCGCCCTGCATTGTGATGATCTGCTCGGGCGTATAGCCGGTGTGCTCCTCGATATAGGCGTCCGTATCGAGCACCTCGCGGCCGAGCGCCTTGCCGAGCGCCTCCGCCACGGCGGACTTGCCGCAGCCGGGCATGCCGATGAGGACGATGTTCATCGTCTTGCTCTTCACGAGGTCGATGGCGTGCTCGAGCGCGCCGGACGCCGCCTTTTTGCCGGTGAAGATCTCGCTCGTGCGGATGGCCTGCGCCGCGAGCATCACCATGCCGTTCGCGCAAGGGATGCCGAGTTTTTCCGCCTGCAGCAAAAGCTCCGTGCGCACGGGATTATAGATGAGATCGACAACGGCGCGGCAGTGCGGGAAGCGCAGCAGATCGATGACCGCCTCGCCGTTGTGCGGGTACATGCCGACCGGCGTGGTGTTCACGATGAGCTCGGCGTCCGTGTGGCGGGAGAGATTGGAGTAATTGTCCTTCCCATCGCGGGAGACGACGACGATCTCGCGCGCCTGCTGCTTTTCGAGCGCGTACACCACCGCGGCGGAAGCGCCGCCGCTGCCGAGCACGAGCACCTTTTTCGCGCGCGGCGAGAATACCGCGCGGCGCAGCAGCTCTTCAAAGCCGTAGACGTCCGTATTGTCGCCGTAGAGCGTTCCGTCGGCGCGGCGGACGATCGTATTGACGCTGCCGATGGCGCGCGCCGTTTCGGAGAGCTCGTCGCAGAGCGCCGCGGCGCACTTTTTGTAGGGGATCGTGACGTTCAGCGCGTCAAAATCACCCTTCCGAAGGAAGGTCTCCACATTCTCCGGTTCGGTCTCATAGAGCTTGTACTCATAGTCGCCGAGCATGGAATGGATGGCCGGGGAATAGCTGTGGCTGAGCTTTTGTCCGAGAAGTCCGCAATGCATCATGTCAAATTACCTCACTATAGCTTCCAAGATAGGTGTATTCCTCGCTGATGTCCCCCAGCTCACTCACAAGCTGAAGGAAGGCGGGATCGTACACCGGGTTTTCCAGATCGAAATAGAACATGAACTCAAAGCTGCGCTCCGGGAGCGGGCGGCTTTCGAGCTTGTTCAGGTTGATGCCGAGCGCATAGAAGCGCGAGAGCACTTTATAAAGCGAGCCGGGTTCGTGGCGCAGCGTCATCATAAGGCTCGTCCGATCCGCGCCGGGATAGATCTCCAGATCGCGCGCAATGCAGATGAAGCGCGTGTAGTTGTTCGCCGTATCCTGCACGGAGGGGGCGAGACATTCCAGACCGTACAGCCGTTCGCACGCGCGCGTGGAGAGCGCCGCAGCGTCGTCCCGCCCGGACTCCGCAACGAGCTTTGCCGCGAGCGCCGTATTCTCGCACGGGATGACCTTCACGCCCGGAAGCGACGAGAGGAACTGCGCGCACTGGCTGAGCGCCTGCTCGTGCGAATAGATCTCACGGATGCCGGAGAGCTTTGCGCCGGGCCTCGCGAGCAGGTTGTGGTCGATCTTCACGCGCACCGAACGGACGATGTGGAAATGGTGGCGCATCATAAGATCGTACACGGCGTTCACCGAACCCGCGGTGCTGTTTTCGATGGGCAGCACACCGTAGCGGCAGAGGCCCTTTTCGATGGCGTTGAACACCGCGTCGAAGCTTGAAAAGTAAAGCTCGTTCGGCAGACGGAACAGCCGCTCGCACGCAATCTGGGAGTTGGAGCCTTCGACGCCCTGACAGGCGACGGCGGCCTTCTCCGGGAAAAGCGGCGGTGTCTGCTCGATCGCTGCCTGAATGCTCTCGGCGAGCGGGCTCTGCTTATGCAGCAGGCGGTTCTGGCGGCTGCGGCTCAGCTCAAAGAGCAGCGCGTAGAGCGACACGGCGTAGCTTTGCAGCTCCTCCGGCGCTTTTTCGCTCACGGCGTAGAGCTTTTCCCGCTCCCGCCGCTCATCGAGCACCGGAAGGCCGTGTTCGGCTTTATACCGGGCAATGTCCCCGGCGATGTCCATGCGCTCGGCAAAGCATCGCAGCAGCTCGTCATCCACCGCGTCGATCCTGCCTCGCAGTTCGTCCATGTTCATGGCTTTCTCCCTCTTTCCGAACAAAGAATATCATATAGCACGACCGCTGCCGCCGCTTCCACGCAGGGAACGGCGCGCGGCACGATGCAGGGGTCATGCCGGCCGGCGATCTCGATCGTCGTTTCGCGCATGGCGGCGAGATCAACGGTGCGCTGCCGCCGCGCGATGGACGGCGTCGGCTTGAACGCCGCGCGGAACACGAGCGGCGCGCCCGTCGTGATGCCGCCGAGGATGCCGCCGCAGCGGTTCGTCTCCGTCATAGCCCTCCCGCCGCGCAGCACAAAGGCGTCGTTATTCTCGCTGCCGCGCAGCGCGGCGGCGGCGAACCCCGCGCCGAACTCCACGCCCTTCACAGCGGGAATACCGAAGAGCGCCGCGGAGAGACGGCTCTCCACGCCGTCAAACAGCGCGTCGCCGAGCCCTGCGGGCAGGCCGAGCACCGCGCACTCCACCACGCCGCCGACGCTGTCGCCGTCGGCGCGTGCCTTTGCAATGGCAGCAAGCATCTCCTCGCCGCGCGCTTCGCTGAGCGTCGGGAACGGTTTTCCCAGCGTGGACGCCGGGAAGATGCCCTCGTCCGCGATACCGGCAATGGAGGCGATATGCGAAACGATGCGGATGTTTTCCTCCTCCAGAAGCTGCATGGCGATGCCGCCCGCAACGCAGAGCGGCGCGGTGAGCCGTCCGGAAAAGCGCCCGCCGCCGGAGAGATCGACGGCATCGCCGTCTTTCATGCGGGCGGCAAAGTCCGCGTGGCCGGGGCGCGGCGTATTGCGCAGAGCGTCATAGTCGCCGGGGTGGGCGTCGCCGTTGCGGATGACCGCCGTGACCGCGCCGCCGCAGGTGACGCCGTTTTTCACGCCGCTGAGAAAGAGCGGCGCATCGCTCTCGCGCCGCGCGGTGGCAAATGCCCCGCGCCCCGGCGCGCGCCGCGTGAGGAAGGCATTGAGCGCATCCATATCGATGGCAAAGCCCACGGGCAGCCCTTCCATAACGACGCCGATGGCCTCGCCGTGCGAAGCGCCGAAGATCGTGATGCGAAAGTTTTTTCCCAGACTGCTCACGGCGTTTCCTCCCTTTTCAAAGCGTTAAAGTCCTCGCCAAAGCGCGGATAGGATTTGTTTGTGCACTCCCAGCCCTCGACTGTGACAGTCTCCGTGCAGGCGCACGCCGCCACCGCCGCCGCCATGGCGATGCGGTGGTCGCGCTGCGCGCTCACCGCGCCGCCGCGAAGTCCGCCGCCGCGAACGATGAGTCCCTCCGGCAGCTCCTCGACGTGTGCGCCGAGAGAAGTGAGCATTGCCGCGGTCGTTGCGAGCCTGTCGGATTCCTTGAGCCGGAGCCGCGCGGCATTCACAACGCGCGTCTCCCCTTCCGCCGCCGCAGCGAGCGCGCAGAGCGCGGGGATAAGATCGGGGATGGGCGCGGCGTCGATGACCGCGCCGTGAAGCGTGCCGCGCCGCACCGTAATGCCCGCGGCCGCTTCCTCCACACATGCTCCCATCGCGCGGAGAATATCGAGCACGGCGCGGTCGCCCTGCGCGGAATCGGCGCGCAGGCCGGAAACGGTGATGCCGCAGCGCGAGAGCGCGCCCATGCAGAGAAAAAACGCCGCCGAGGAATAGTCCCCCTCGACCTTGACCGCGGCGGGCAGGGCGTACGTCTGCCCGCCGGGGATATCATACCCGGAATCCGTTTTAAATAGCCGGACGCCGCTTTGGGCGAGGGCGTTCTCCGTCATGGCGATATAGCCCTCGCTCTCCCGCGCGCCGGTGATCGTGAGCGCGCTGTTCCCGGCAAGGCGCGGCAGCGCGAAAAGCAGCGCGGAAATGTACTGCGAGGAAATGTTTCCGGGAAGCGTATATTCTCCCGGCGCGAGTTTTCCGGAGCAGAAGAGCTTCCCGCCCTCGGATCGGAACATCATGCCGCCGCGGACAAGCTCGCTCAAAAGCGGTTCGAGCGGGCGCTCAGGCAGCCGTCCTTCCCGCAGGAACACCGCGTCCGCGCCGAGCGCGCCGACGACCGGGAGCAAAAAACGGAGCGTCGATCCGCTCTCGCCGCAGGGCAGAACGCAGAGGCCGTCCGGTACTGCTTTGATCGGTTCAACATGCAGCGCGCCATCCTGCTCCGCGATGTTCGCGCCGAGAGCGCGAAGGCACGCAGCCGTGGCAAGAATGTCGGCGTTCAGCCCGTCACAGCGGACCATTACCGGCGCTTTGCCGAGCGCGGCGCAGATGAGCAGGCGGTGCGCCTGCGATTTGGAAGCCGGGATGCACACCGCGCCGGTGCGTGCTCCCGGAGAAACGACAAAATTCATTTTGCGCCCCCCTGCCGGAGCCATCCGGCATAATCGGACGCGGCGATCTTTCGCACGGTGCAGCGTCCCAGCCCCTCAACGGTGATGACGGGAAGCGTTGATCCGGCGCGTTTTTTATCCGAAAGCGCGGCGTTGGCGAGTGCTTCCGCCGTATACGGAAGCTCCGTCGGAAGGCCGCATTTTTTGATAAGCGCTTCGATGCGCGCGGCGTCCTCTTCGCTGCAGAGACCGCGCGCGGCGCACGCGCGCGCCATGGAGCACAGCCCCATCGCCACGGCGCTGCCGTGGGAGAGCGAATAATCGCTCAAAAGCTCCGCCGCGTGCGCGGCGGTATGGCCGAGATTCAAAAGGTGCCGCGCGCCGGTATCAAATTCATCCGCAGCAACGATATCCCGCTTTATCTCCACGCAGCGCGCGAGAATGTCCTCCGGTATTTCGTCCGGCAGGCTGTTTTCCAGACTGGAGAAAAGCGCCGCGCCATCCAGTACGCCGTATTTGATGATCTCGGCGCAGCCGTCGCGCCGGACGGCGTCCGGAAGCGTTTGGAGCGTGTCCGTATCGCATATAACGAGCGACGGCTGCCAGAACGCCCCGATAAGGTTTTTCCCCGCCGGAAGATCGACCGCCGTTTTCCCGCCGACGGAAGAATCCACCGCGGCGAGAAGCGTCGTCGGGATCTGCACGAGCCGGACGCCGCGCTGGTAGCACGCCGCGGCAAACCCGACCATGTCGCCGACAACGCCGCCGCCGAGCGCAACGACAACGTCGCTCCGGCTCACGCGGTTTTCGGTAAAGAAACGGAGGATACGCTCCCAGTTGCGGAACGTTTTGGAGTGTTCTCCGGCAAGAAAGTAGTCCTGCAATACCGTAAAGCCCGCGGCCTTGAGCGACTCGGTCACGCGCTTTGCGTAGAGCGGGAACACGGTCGTATCGGTATAGACGACCGCCTTTTCCGCGCCCGGAACGGCCGCGGCAATGCGCTGCCCGCATTCATCGAGAAGCCCCGCGCCGATAACAACATCGTATTCGCGCGACGCCGTTACATGGATCGTTTTCATCGTCCGTCTACCTCCTCCTTGCGCCGGCGGCCCTCGTCGAGAAGCGCCGTGAGCGCCGCGAGATCGTTATTCTCCACCGCCGCGCGGTACTGCGCGAGCGACTCCGCGAGACTGTCCAGCTCAAAGAGCACATTGTCGCGGTTATCCAGAAATAGCTCCGCCCACATGGAGGGGTCGAGCCAGGCAACGCGCGTCAAGTCCTTATAGCTTCCTGCAGAGAAACCCTTGTGGCTGCGTGCGGTGAGGCTTTTGATGTAGGCGTTCGAAACGATGTGCGCGAGCTGCGACGTAAAAGCGATCATACGGTCGTGCTCCGCGGCGCTCGTCACGGAGAATTTTCCGAACTCCGCCGGGGCCAAAAGCTCCTTGGCCCGCGCGAGAAGGGCGATATCGTCTCCCTCCGGCGGTACGAGCACCATGGGCGCTGCATGGAAGAGATTGGCGCGGGCATTCTTATATCCCGCGCGGTGGCTGCCCGCCATCGGATGACCGCCGAGAAACGTGAAGCCGTGCTCCCGCGCGAGAGCGAACGCGGTCTCGCACACCTCCCGCTTAACGCCGCAGCAGTCGATGACGACGGGGCGCGCGCCGATATGCGGCGCCGCTTCGCGCAGATACAATATCGCCGCGCCGGGGCGCACCGCGATGAGAACGATATCGCATTCGGAAACATTTTCTTTTGTCAGCACGGCGTCCACCGTACCGTCGAGCTGCGCGAAGGAGAGCACCGCGCCGTCCGTATCAAAGGCAAGAACGCGCGCGCCGTGCGCGCGGTAGGCCTTGGCGAGCGAGCCGCCAATCAGCCCGAGGCCGACGATCCCTGCTGTCATCGCATTGCCACCTCGCGGATAGTCCGCACGTCCCTGCAGAGCGCGTCGTACTCCTCGGGCTTGATGGACTGCGCGCCGTCGCACAGCGCGTGCATCGGGTCGTTGTGGACTTCGATGATGAGGCCGTCCGTGCCGCAGGCCGCCGCAGCGAGCGCCATCGGGCGCACCATGCGGGCAAGACCGGTAGAATGGCTCGGATCGACAATGACCGGCAGGTGCGTCAGCTCATGGAGCATCGGCACGGCGGCAAGATCGAGCGTGTTTCTCGTATAATCGTCAAACGTGCGGATGCCGCGCTCGCAGAGGATGATCTGCTCATTGCCGCCCGCCATGATGTACTCGGCGCTCATCAAAAGCTCCTTGAGCGTGGCGGCGAGACCGCGCTTGAGCAGAATGGGCTTGCGGAGCTTTCCGAGCTCCTTGAGCAGGTCAAAGTTCTGCATATTGCGCGCGCCGACCTGGATGACGTCCACATCCGCGAAAAGATCGAGCGCGGAGGTGCCCATGATCTCCGTGACGATCGGAAGGCCCGTCTCCTGCCGGGCGATCTTCAAAAGTTCGAGCCCCGTGGCGGCAAGGCCCTGAAAATCGTAGGGCGAGGTGCGCGGCTTGAAAGCGCCGCCGCGGAGGATCTGCGCGCCGGAGGCCTTGACCGCCTTTGCGATGCCGACGATCTGCTCCTCGCTCTCGACGCTGCACGGGCCCGCGATCATCACGAAGTTCCCGCCGCCGATGCGCACGTCCCCGACCTGCACGACGGTGTCGTCCGGGTGGAACTTGCGGTTGCAGCACTTGAACGGCTCCGTGACGCGCTTGACGGAATCTACGATGCCGAGACTGGCGATAAGGTCCATATCGACCCGGCTCGTGTCACCCACAAGACCGAGAACGGTCTGATACTCGCCGACGGAGGTGTGGATCTGCAGTCCCTGCTCCTTCAGCCAGTCAATAAGCTGGTTTTTCTTCTCTTCGGCAGCGCCGTTTTTCAAAATGACGATCATCGGTTATTCCTCCAAAAACAAAAAAGCGGCACAGTGTAATCTGTGCCGCCTAAAAAGCCTTCGCTTCCAAGGTCATTTTCCGCATCACAAATTACCATACTATGAAATAGTACGGGTAAAAAAGTATCGAAACATACGAATGGACACGTTCATGATGCCGATCTCGCTCCGATCTGCGGAATTTGGTTTCAGTATAAATTCTTCTCTTGGAAATGTCAACAAATAATTCGGTGAAAATTTGTATAAAAATTTATTTTTGATCCGCTTCAAGCCTGTCTATCACGTCGCGGATGCAGCGTCCGGGCGCGCCGAGCTTCGTCACGCCGGGAAGCGCCAAAACCTCCGGCAGCGCCGTTTCCGGCGCGAAGGCGCGGGCTGCCGCGCGCAGCATCGGAATATCGTTCCAGCCGTCGCCGATGCAGACGATGTTTTCCGGAAGAATATCCAGAAACTCCGCAAGCCGCCGCACGCCGCTGCCCTTGTCGCTCCCGGCGGCGACCACGTCCACCAGAGCGCCGGAGGGCACGGCCTCGTACCGTCCGGGAAACTGCGCTGCGATCCACGCGCAGAGCGCGTGCGCCGTTTCGCTCTCGGCGCGGATCTCGTCCGGCGCTACAAGCACTACCTTCGTCCACGGATACAGAATATGTCCCGGATCGGCCTCCGAAACCGGTATGCCCATGCGGGAAAGGTGCTTTTCGAGCGTCGCGTTGCTGCCGCAGACGCGCACATCCGCGCCGCGGTGGACCTCCATGCCCGTGCCGGGAAAGGCGTCGCGCGCGGCAAGAAGGTCGCTCCGGCAGGAAAACGGCAGAAAGCTCTCGTACCAGCTCTCGCCGGATTCGCCGTCGAAGATCACGGCGCCGTTGCTGAGTACGAGCGGCGCGTTGACGGTGAATTTGTCCCGGATGGAATAATACGAGCGCACGTCCCGCCCCGTGGCGATCGTGAAAAGGCCGCCCTCGTCCATGAAATGCTGCGCCGCGCGCCGGTTTTCCTCCGGCACGGGGGCGCCGTGCTCCGGGCAGAATGTGTCGTCAAAATCCGCAACGAGCAGATATCCTTCAAATTTTCCGTTTCCCATTGGTATTTCTCCCAAAACTATGTATAATGAACTTTCAGTGGGTTCTCCCCGTCTTTCCGGCAGGAGATCTTTTCCGGAGGTACGCTATGACAAAAAAAGAACAACGCATCAACCGGCTCTTTCTGTATGCCGGGATACTGACGCTTATATATTATCTCGGCCAGGGCATCACCGTGCGGTTCGGGCAGTCGCTGCTCTATCTCTGGCTGATGCTGTCGGCCGTGTGCTTTGGCCGCTTCTTTCTCTGGAAATGGGCGTGGAAGCACGGAAAGAGCGCGCCGATCCCCCGGCCGTGGCTCCGGGCAGTGAACATCGTCGTGATCGCCGCCGTCGCCGTATTTCTCGCCGTGGAGTGCCTGGTATTTTCCGGCGCATTCCAGAAGCCCCCGGAGGGGCTGGACGCCATCATCGTTCTCGGCGCGAGAGTCGATGAAAACGGCCCGAGCGGGTCGCTGCGGCAGCGCATCAGCGCCGCGCGCGTCTATCTGGAGGAAAACCCGGATACGGTATGCATCGCCTCCGGCGGGCAGGGTGAGGACGAGCCGATGAGCGAGGCGGAATGCATCCGCGATCATCTCGTCGCGGGCGGCATCGACGCAGACCGCATCCTTTTGGAAGACCGCTCCACGAGCACGGAGGAGAACATGCGCTACAGTCTCCCCATGCTGCGCTCGCCGGAGACAGACGTGGAGAGCGTCGGCATCGTCACGAACGACTTTCACGTTTTCCGCGCGCTGTGTCTGGCGCGGAAAAACGGCGGATTCGCGTTTTACGGCGTCCCGGCCCGCTCCACCGTGTTCGGCTTCATCCACTACGCGATGCGCGAATTTTTCACGCTGAGCGTGTCGCTTGTCCGCGGATACATCTGATTAAACCACAAAAACGGCTCTCCGTTGTAGGGACGGAGAGCCGTTTTTTATCGTCGCAGCCCCCTCCGTCCGCGTTCAGGCCGCGTTTTCCCAGGCAAGGCAGAGCGCTTCCATATCCTCCACCGCCTGCGGGACACACGCGGGCAGGCCGTCGGTGAAGCATTCGAGACCAACCTTGTCAAGCAGCTCGCAGTACGTGTAATCAAAGGCGCCGAGCGAGACGAGATCGTTATAGAAGCCCGCCGCCGCAGCCCAGTCGTTCTCCGCCATTTCGTAGATCTGCAGCGAGGCGAGCATGCTCACGGCGTAGCTGATATAGTAGAAGGGCGACTCAAAGTTGTGGTTGACCTGCATCCAGTAGTGCGAAAACTCCTTGCCGAAGGATCGCAGGCCGTAAGAGCGCGCGATGGTCACGAACGTCTGGCTGATCTGCTCCGGCGTCAGAGTCGGGTCGGCGTAAACCACGCGCTGGAACTCGTCGAACAGGCAGCCGGAAAAGACGGTATAGAGCGCGCTGTCCAGAAACCGGATGCGCGCGAGATCGGCATCCTCGCCGTAGATATCCTCATACCAGCCGGTGGAAAGGGCTTCCATGCCGGTAGAGTGGATCTCAAAAATGTCCAGCGAGCCGACGCTCAGCAAAAGGTCCGGCACGGGGTTCACATAGGCGTCGTAATAATGGCCGAACTCGTGGAACATACTCTGGATGTCGTTCTGGTCGCCATAGAGCGCGAGATAGATGAAGGGGGCGTTATACTGGTCGAGCGTCGTGGTGAAGCCGAGATCGCTGACGCGCTCAGCGCTGTCCATGAAGTACAGCCCGTGCTTTTCCATATACGCCGCCGCTTTGGCCGCGTCGTCCGAGACGCGGGGCATATACTGCGTGACGAGCCCGACGAGCTCCCGCTCGGTAAGGTCGGTGTCCGCGGAGAAATCGGCATACGTCGCCTCATTATAATAGAGCGAGCCGAAATACTGCCGCGCGTACGGCTTCACCGCTTCGCACAGCGCCGCGGCATCGTCGGGCGTAAAATCGCGCCCGTAGCTTGCCTCGTAGGCATAGTCGGCATAGTCTTTATATCCGACGATCTGCGCCTCCTCGTTGTGGAGATCCACCAGCTCGCGGTAAAGTGCGCCGATCTTCTCGGTCTCCTCGTCATAGCTGAGATATTCCATGATGAGCGCGTTGTACTGCAGCGTCAGCTCGGAGACGCGCTCGGTGATCTCGCGCTGCCGGTCGGTCTGCTCATCATAGCCGACCAGAGCGGTTGCCTTGTCCTCGCCGATATACGAGCGCAGCGCGGAGCCCGCGGGGCCGTCGAGCGCGTCGGAGAGTGCGGTGCAGAGCGCGTCGTTCACTTCGTTGAGAACGCTGTCGAGCTGCCGGCAGGCGTCGCTGAGCGTCTCATCGCCGGGATGGGCGTAGAAATCGATGTAGGCGAGATTGTCAAGCGTGTACACCCTGGCATACTCCGCCATCAGCCAGTCGTAAAGGTCTGCCGCCTCTTTGCCGTCCGCCGTTTCGCCGAGCCGCGCAGCCTTGTCGAGCAGCTCCGCGGCATCGTAGATGTACCACGTCATATCGGCATAGTCCACGTCGGCGTGGATGCCGTCGGCCGAGGCGAACCGGCCGGTCTCGTCCTCCGGCACCGTCACGCCGAGGCCGGTGGCGAGCGCATCGCTCACGCTGCCGTCGCTGCGGACTGCGCCGACCGTCTCGGCGTCATCCGCACAGCCGCAGAGGATCAGGGAAAGCATGGCCATCGCAAGGAGCAGCGCTATACTCTTTTTCATTTTCATTTGCATCACCCGTTTCCATACTACACGATTCCTCGCCGAAAGTAAATAGCGCGCCATTTTCCCCTTGCTACCGCGGGAAAAATAGGATATAATCCGCCGTATGAAAAAGATTCGTAAACTGATTGAAAATTTTCAGCACATTTCGGACTACATGGGCCGGCGGCAGATCGCCACCATTGCCGCCTCGACGGCGTTCTGGTTTTTTCTCTCCATCGTGCCCATCGTCATTTTGTGCGTGTCTGTTCTTCCTTATACGTCCATCACCGAGGAACAGCTCCTCACGACGGTCGCGCCCGTGCTGCCGGACTCGATGAACCAGCTCATCCGCGTCATCATTGCGGACGTATACAGCAGCGGCGTCGGCGTTTTGAGCATTTCCATCGCGGCGACGGTGTGGTCGTCGGCGATGGGCTTTGCCTCGCTCATTCGAGGGCTGGAGGATATTTATGAGCAGCCGCGCCGCGCCGGATTTCTGATGCGCCGCGCCCGCGGCATCATCTATACGCTCGGCATGCTGCTCATGATGATCCTTTCGTTCGTGCTCGGCGGCTTCGGCCAGCAGATCAAGGCGCTGGTGGAAAAATACCTTCCCGGCTCGCAGTCGTTCTTCTCGTTTCTGCTGCACCTCCGGTTCGTGGTGGTCATCGCGCTGCTGACGATCTTCTTTGCCGCCATCTTCCGCTGGAGCACCGGACTGCGCCCGCGCTTCGGCGAGGTGCTGCCCGGCGCGCTGACTGCCGCGGTCGGGTGGTCGATCTTCTCGTGGGCGTTCTCGGCATGGGTCTCCGCCACGGGGAGCTATGGTACCTACGGCAGTCTCGTAACGGTCGTCGTCGTGATGCTCTGGCTCTATTACTGCCAGTACATCCTGCTTCTGAGCGCGTGCCTGAACCGCGCTCTGCCGAAGTTCCGCCGCCGCGGAGAAACGGAACCGGCATCCGAACCGGAACCAGGCGAAGAGTAAAAAAAATCCGTATGCTTTTCGATTTCGATAAAGCATACGGATTTTTTATACTATTGACCTTTTACTTCCGTACGCCGGACGCGCCGAGCCTGCCGGAGAGCCACGAAAGGAGCGCCGCGGCGAGCGCTGCAATGCCGGCGGTCTGCCACGAGAGCGAGAGCGCCGCGCCGCCGAGCGAGCCGAGCAGCGCGCAAAGCGCCCACGCAACGCCCGCTCCGAGCACGCCGCCGAAAAGACCGAGCAGCAGGCTTTCCGCGCCGACGATGCCCTGCGGCGACGAAAGCCCCAGCATGCGGAGCTGCCAAAGCTCGCGGCGGCGCGCCGAGGCGGCCAGTGCCGAGACAAGCACGATAAACGCGCCGGCGAGTACGCCCGTGAGGGCCATACCGAGCCGGTCGGTCTTTTCCGCGCTTTCCATGAGCGCCATCCCCGGCTGTACAAGGCCGGAGGCGCCGTCGGCATAGGTCACGGTCTCGGCATAGCCGCGCAGCACCGCGCCGAGCGTTTCGCGCGCGGAGAAGCTGTCGGCATAGAGCCGCAGCTGCGTCACGGTCTGCGCCGCCTCTGCGCCGAACGCGCGGAGATTTCCTTCCAGCGAGCCGGAGGAAACGCCGGAGACGATATACCGGGCGAAGGCATTTTCCAGCGCCTCGCCGGAAAGCGAGGCAATGGTCTGCAAAAGGGCGTCCTGCGCCCGCTCGGTCTCCGTCGCCGTTCCGGTGAGATCGAGCACCATGGCCGCCTGCTGCGCCGGGGTCTGTCCGACGGCAAAGCCGCGCAGCGCGGCGCGCTGTCCGGTCTCGTCCTGCGCATACACACCCTCGGTGTCGAACGGCAGGCCGGTCAGAACATCCGTATCGGGCGAGGCCGTCTGCGCTTTTACGATGTCACTGCCGAGCACCGTCTCCACGGTCCACGTCATGAGCTCCGGCAGGTAAGCCGCGCCGCCGGTCAGACTCTCGCCGGGAGTCTCCCCCGCCGGGCACAGGATGCCGACGATATTCAGCCGCTGCGAAGAAGCGATCTTCGCGGTGAGATACGCCGTATCTCCTCCCATATAGCCCCAGGTGCCGTCCACATTTTGGACGTACTCGTCCGTCGGCAGGAGCACACGGAACGAAAGACGCAGAAGCTCGGTATAGCTGATGTTGGCGTTTGCTTCCGGGTCAAGACCGAGCGAGCGGAGGCAGCTCTCGTCCACCTTGCCGCGCGCGTCGAGCAGTACCGCCGCCTCATCGTACCGCTCCGGCCAGCGGCCGGCAGCGAGCGTATAGCGCATCTGCCGCAGGTCCTCGCCTTCCGGGAGCTGCGTCCAGAGCATGTTGTTCTCCTCGCTGTTGAGCGCTTCCGTCCCGGCGGAGGAGGTATCGCCGCTGTAAATGCGCGGTGTGATGGCGTAACGGCGCTGCACGGAGATCGTTTTTTCGTCCGTGTGACCGTCCAGCCAGTCGCCGAGCGCTCCGAGATCGCCGGAGGGAACGCTTCCTGTGTCGAGCACGACCGGATAGGCGGAGAGCACCGCCGTTTCCGCGTCCTTCGCGCTCTGCTCTCCGCCGGAAAAGGCGGCGAACAGCAAAAGGCAGAGCAGCACCGCAACCATCGGCGCGAGCAGGCGCGGCAGCGTATGGCTCTTTTTCTTTGAGAAATTGGAGAACACCATGCGGAGGCGTTCCCCGCCGGAGGCCCCGGCGACGCTCTGGTGCGCCGTGGCCGCGCTCTCCGCGTCCTCGTCCGTGTCGGAGGCGATCTGCCCGTCCTCCAGCGTCAGGACGCGCGCGTCCTCGCCGAACGGCTCGGCATTCCGCGCCGCGACGATGACGAGCTGATCTGCCGCCGCTTCGCCGAGAAGCGAGAGCACGGTCTCCGCGCTCTCCGCGCTGAGACCGTCCGCCGGCTCGTCCAGAAGCAGCACGCGGCCTTTGCGGGCGAGCGCGCAGGCGAGCGCCCCGAGACGCCGCTGCTCTCCGGAGAGGCGGTCCGGGTATACGCCCGCCGCGCCCTCGAGCCCAAGCAGAGCGAGCACTTCGCGCGCATTCTCCCGCGCGTCCCGGCCGGAGAAGCCAGCGAGCACCGCGGCGCGCTCCGCGTTTTCCGAAAGCGTGAGATCGGCAAAGAGAAGCGCTTCGTCCGCGGCGGCGCATTCCCGCAGCCAGGCGCTGCGCCGCGCTTCGCTCCAGCGCGCCGTATTCTCGCCGCCGATGAGGATTTCGCCGCGGGAGGGCGTCTCACGCAGGGCGAGCAGATGCAGCAGCGCCGTTTTCCCGCTGCCGGACGCGCCGGTGAGCACCACGAGGCCGGTCTCCGGCAGCGTGACATTCAGGCAGCGCAGCGCATGCACGCTCTTTTTTCCGGCGGAGGATTCCAGCGCGGCGTTTTTCAGTTGGATCATAGAAAGGCCCATCCTTTCCCTTTTATACAGAACAATTATACCTTTTGCATAAAGCGCGGTCAAGTCTCCGGCGCAATTCGTCAAAGTTGCGCTTGCAATTCCCTTTTTCGTGCGGTATGATGTGCGTACAGAACAGGGGTGCTGGGTTTTCCCGGCTGAGACGGTGCGAATCGAAGCGCCGGTACCCTTTTACCTGATCCGGGTAATGCCGGCGGAGGGAGTGCCTATACGGTATTTGTTCTTCAGCCACGTCCGGGATCGGGTGGCTGATTTTTTTATTGGAGGGCTTTTTTATGAAAAGCAAACAGACCACCCGCACACTTTGCGAAGGAGCGATCATGGTCGCCATGGCGGTCGTGCTCAACTTCTTCAAGTTCGATCTGTTCGCGCAGGGCGGATCGATGAACCTGCTCTTCATTCCTCTGATGGTGTTCGCGCTGCGGCGCGGCCCGGTCTGGGGTATGGGCGCGGGTCTCGTTTTCGGCGTTCTCAAGGCCATCATCGGCGGCGGCATCGCCTACGGCTGGCAGTCGCTCCTGCTCGACTACGCTCTGGCCTACGCGCTCACCGGTCTTGCCGGTTTCACGCCGAAAAAGCCGGTGCTCGGCACCGTCATCGGCGCGCTCGGCGCGCTTCTCTCCTTCGTCCTCAGCGGCGTGTTCGTCTGGGGCGAGTACATGCCGGACGTGTTCCTCGGCATGGCGATGAAGAACGTGTGGATCTACTCGTTCATCTACAATTTCATCTACACCGCCTTCAACTGGCTCATCGCGGCGATCGTCATCTACTTCCTTTCCAAAAAGACGAAGCTCCTGCAGCCCGAAAAGTAAAAACGTTTTTACTCATCCTCTCTTTTTTCCGCGCGCCGCCTCTCCGGGAGAACCGGAGGGGCGGTTTTTTTCAAACGAACCCCGCTTCATCGCGGGGTTCGTTTGAGAAGGGCGCAGCTCGCCGCAGCGCACTCGCTGCGCTCGCACGTTTGCGAGCCGAGAAGAATTTTTGCCGACGCGCATGTCGCCGGCAAAAATGTTTTGAACTTTCTTTGCGCCTGCGGGCGCAAACTCTGCGAGGCTTTTTATTGTTTCCGAGAACCGGAGGGGCGATTTTTTCGTCTATAAAGATAGAAGTCGTTTATTATATTTGGATTAAGGAACTTGTCAAAAGGCGACATTCTGGTGTATACTAATTTGGTGTCTTTATATTACTGTTGAGAGCGAGGATGAAACCATGCGTGAACGCAGCGCAGCCGGTGGGATCTTCCGCGTCGTTGGACGCATTCTGCTGATCCTGCTGGTCACCATACTGCTGTTTGCCGTTTTCCTGCTTGGCGTGATGGGCGTGCTGATCCACGGCCCTTCGGCCGAAGCAGAGCGGCTTTTCGTGCTGTCCGTTAATGAGACGAGCGCGCTGAAATTCCTGCCGCACATCTATCTTTCCGATGCGCAGGTGGACGCGATACTGCACCCCGTCAGCACCTCCACGGACGATGAACCGGCGCCGGACGACAATTTTGTCGAGCTGCCCTACGAGGACGGCCGCACCGTGGAAGACGAAAACACCAACGCGGGACAGGTCGTCGTGGCCGCCCCGTCAGAGAACACCGGCGAGAGCGGCGAGTGGCTTGAGGTCGTAGACATCAAGGGCTCGACCTTTAAGGGCAAGCTCATGATCATCCGCGATCCGTCAAAGGTCGTTGTCGGCACGCTGGACGCTTACGGCGCGAACTATCACGGACTGTATCTTTACGAGTTTATCGATAAGTATAACGCCATCGGCGGCACGAACGCCGGCGGCTTCTACGATCCGGGCGGAGGCGGCAACGGCGGCATCCCCGACGGTCTCGTCATGCGCGACGGCGCCATCGCCTACGGCAATCCCGGCACATGGTATCTCAACGTTATCGGCTTTGACGCGGATCATATCCTCCACGTCGGAGACATGTCCGGCCAGCAGGCGCTCGATCTCGGGCTGATGAGCGCGGTCAGCTTCTCCCCCGGCCCGGTGCTCGTGAAGGACGGCGAGCTGCAGACGAATCTCGGCGGCGGCATGAACCCGCGCACCTGCATCGGCCAGTGTGCGGACGGCACCATCCTTCTGATGGTCATCGAGGGCCGCAAGCCCGACAGCATGGGCGCGACGTACGACGATATCGCCAAGATCATGTATGACCGCGGCGCGGTCAACGCCGCGAACCTCGACGGCGGCTCGTCCTCGCTCATGTACTACAACGGTGAGCAGATCACCCGCGGCTCGAACATCATCGGCATGCGCCAGATGTCCACCGCCATTCTCATTTTGAATTGAGGGCAGCTATGGGAAAGCATGAAAAACCTGTATCCGGCACGAGCCGGAAGAGCGAAGCGCGCCTGCCGCGCGCCGAGCGCACTCCCTCCGTCCGCGAGGAGGAGCTGCTCTTTGATATTCCGGAGACCGCCGAGCGCGTGACTGCGCACGCGGCGGAGACGCTGCCGGAAGAGCCCGCCGCTCCGGTCCCCGCGGAGAGCTTTGAAGCGCCCGCCCCCATTCCGGAGGAGAGCTTTGAGACGCCCGCCCCCATCCGGAGAGCAGCGCGCCCCGCGCAGGAAGCGGCCCCGGTGCGCCGCGAACGCCCTGTGAGCGAGGAAAGGCCCGTCCGTCGGGAACGTCCCGCGCAGGATAGTGAGCCTGTCCGTCGGGAACGTCCCGCGCAGGAGAACAAGCCTGTCCGCCGCGAGCGTCCCGTGCAGGAGGACAAACCCGCGCGTCGGGAACGCCCCGCGCCGGAAGAGAAGCCTGCTCGTCGGGAGCGTCCCGCACAGGAAACGAAAAGCGCGCGCCGCGAACGTCCCGCCCGTGCGGAAAATCCCGCCGCGGACGAGGAGATCGTTCCGAAAAACCGAAAGAAAAAAGGCGGCTTCCGCAAGGGTCTGCTGACGTATGTTCTTGTCGTTGCGGTGATCTTCCTTGCCGCGCTCATTGTCCTTTGGGTCGCGCTTGCGCGCTTCCAGAAAAACAAGGACGCCGAAAAAGCCGCGGAAGCTGAGCAGAACGCCATCGTGCTGCAGGAAAAGCAGCATGCCGAAGCCGTGCGGCAGGCGCCGCAGCGCGCGTTTGAAGCGTGGCTCGCCTCCTATACCGCCGATGACTGGACAAATCTCTGGTACGAGAAGCGCCCGGAGAACATCGACGGCCGCGACCGTGTGCGCGCTTACATGGAAGAGCGCTTCGGCAGCGGCAGCGTGCAGGCGTTCCGCTCGCTCGATTATACCGATGAAGCGCCCGCCTACGTTCTCAAGGACGGCGACGAAGCGCTCGCCCGCGTCACGCTCTCCGGCAGCGACGTGAACTGGGCCGTATCCGACGTGGAGCTTGAGCTTGAGGGGACAAAGTCCGCCTCGGTCGAGGTCGCCGTCGGCAGCAAGGTGTTCTGCAACGGCATTGAGCTCGGCAGCGAGTACGCCGGAGAAACGCAGAACAACTTCTCCTATGAGCCGCTCAAGGACAAACTCATCAACCCCGTTTCGTGGACGACGTACACGGTGGACGGTCTCCTGATCGAGCCGGAGCTGACCGCCGAGCCGCCCGCGGGATGCAGCGTTACAAAGACCGCCGAGGGCGATTTCATGCTCTGTCTTGACGGGGCGGATGCCGAAAAGTACACCACGCGCGCGGTGAGCTTCGTGAAAGCGTATCTCACCTACTATATGAACGGCTACAACGGCACGTGGGGCAACCTGTACGCCGCGCTCGCCTATCTCACGCCCGGCACGCAGGCCTACACCGATCTGCAGGACACCTACAACGGCGTTGTCTGGAACACCGCCTACGGCAACATCGACGTTTCCAACACCACTGCCTCGGGCGTAGTGATCTGGGCGGACAACTGCTACAGCGTGGACGTGACCTACGACGCCAACTGCACGCACAACGGGCAGGCCATCGACTATGCCGACGCCACCATGCGCATTTATTTCCTGCAGACCGACGCCGGTTTTGTCATCAGCAACTACGAAACTCTCTGATAAAGGCAGGGTAAAAGCGAAATGAAAGTAACTGCTGTCGTTCCCTCCTACGAGCCGGACGAAAAGCTCATTCAGGTCGTGGACGGCCTGCTGGCCGAAGGCTTTGACGATATCGTCGTCGTCAACGACGGCAGCCACGAAGGGCATCTCCAGCCCTTCGCGGAGGCCGCCGAGCGCCCCGGCGTCACGGTGCTGCGGCACGAGGTGAATAAAGGCAAGGGCCGCGCGATGAAAACGGCGTTTGCCTGGTGCGTGGAAAACCGGCCGGATATCGACGGCGTCGTTATCGTGGACGGCGACAATCAGCACCGCCCCAAGGACGCCATGGCCGTTGCCGAGGCGATGTGCCGCGAGCCGGACAAACTCTGGCTCGGCGTGCGGGATTTCTCGCTGGAGCAGGTCCCGCTGCGCAGCAAGCTCGGCAACAAGATCACGCGCAGCTTTATGAAGCTCGCCTGCGGCGTCGGCGTGACCGACACGCAGACCGGACTGCGCGCCATTGCCCGCAAGCACCTGCCGCTGATGTGCTCCATCGGCGGCGAGCGGTACGAATATGAAACGCAGATGCTCCTCTCGCTCAAGGGCGCGGGGCTCGGCGTCGGTGAGGTCGTGATCGATACCGTTTACATCGACGAGAACCAGACCAGCCACTTCAACACCGTGAAGGATTCCTGGCGGATCTATAAGCTGATCTTCCGCCACCTCTTCCATGGGGACAAGAAGGAGTAAAGCCACTTTGAAATCGTTCCTCCGCTTTTCCGGCAGCAGCGCCATCTGTTTTCTGCTGGATTATGGACTGTTCACGCTGCTCAACTCCGTGCTTCTCGTCTCCCTGCCGGACGGCACGCGCGAGCTCTGCGCGACCTACGGCGCGCGCATCGTTTCCGCCGTGACGAATTTTTTCCTCAACCGGCTGCTCGTGTTTCAGGATAAGAGCGCGGCGGGACAGTCGATCTGGCGGTATGCCGTGCTTGCCGTTGTGCAGGCAAGCCTGTCGGCGGTGCTCGTTTCGGTATTGCAGGATCTCACAAATGCAACAAACCTGCTCGAAACGGTCATCAAGATCCCGGTGGACGGCGTGCTCTTCCTGGCAAGCTACCAGATCCAGAAGCGCTGGGTCTTCCGGCAGCGTACCGACACTCCGGATAAATAAAAAAATTCCGTATGTCCGACGACATACGGAATTTTTTTATGTAAGCATCAGCATTCTCCGGAAATATGCAGCGCCCGCCAGAGCGTCTCGCCCGCAGCGGTGAGACCGAGGCCGGGCATGCCGTAGGCATACCGGCTGTCGCTCGCTTCGAGCACCGGCGTTCCGTTCACGAAAAGCGTGAGCACCTCGCCCTTTGCCTCCGCCCGGAGAGCGTATTCCCGCCCCGGCTGCCAGGCAAGCGGCGCGGCGGCGAGCTTCGTCACCCGGCCGTCCTCGTACCGGAGCACGGCGCACTCGCCCGGCGCGGAAAAGCCGAGCGCATAGTGCCGGCGCGTACCCTGCCCGCGCAGCAGCACAAGGGCGCTCTCGCCGCTTTCAACCCTCACAGACGCGCTCACCGCCGTATCGCGCAGATAGTAATTTCCGGTGAACGCCTGCGCGCCGGTCATATACGGCAGCGCCTCCGCCGTGAGACGCATGGCGTCCCCCTCACGCTTCCCGGCGCAGTCATTGAACGCAAACGGCGTGAGCTGCGAAAACTCCTCGCGCTGAAGCGAAAAATCGACCGCATAGTCCATTGCGCCGGTAACGGTGATCTCGTCCACATACACCCGGCCCATGACCCAGGGGTCGGCGTCGGGCTTCGTCTCGACCGTCCAGCCAACATCGTGCACGGCGTCACCGCCGAGCTCCGGCACGGTGAACACGATCTCCGTCCACTCCCCTTCCGAAAGCACCGCGGCGGGCAGGTTCACGCTCTCGCCGGTCATGGCACGGCGGACGAAGGGCGTCACTGTCACCGCGGCAGGGGCGGTCTGCTCGCTTTTCATCCAGACGCCGACGCGCTGACCGGGGTTGACCTTCGCGGTGAACACGGGATCATAGCGCTCCTCGTGGAGATCCGGGCGCGTGAGCATCGCCTTAAACGAGAGATCGACCGGTCCGGCGCGCTTGCCGTCGGTCATAAGCTCGGCGCAGAATGCGCCGGAGTGCGCCTTTCCCGGAACGATGCGCAGCGTGTGCTCCGCCTTATCCGACAGCTCGAGCCCGTGCGTCGAGCCGGGGAACGGAAAGTCCATACGCAGCTCGCCCGGCTTCGGGCAGACGATATCCCCCGGCAGTGCGCCGCCGTACATCCGGCAGGAGAGCGCGCCAAGCTCCTTTGCCTTGTCGGAAAGATCGACGAGATTGAGATAGCCGGACACGCTCGAGAGCGTGACAAGATCGTTGATCGGACGGCGATAGCGCTCCGGTACGCCGCCGAGACCGCCGAGCACACCGAGGATCGTGCCGATGTTGCTCGCGTTGCAGTCGGTATCGTAGCCGCACATGACGGAGATCTCGATGCTGCGGCCAAGCTCGCCCTTACCGTAAAGCATGGCGAGAATGCAGATCCCGGCGTTCGGCACGATATGGTATCCGCCGGGATATTCTTCGTCGCTGAACTCACGCGCGATCATCTCGCGGCAGACGCGGAAATCCGCTTCCGCCGGGTGTGCGCGGTGGTAGGCGCGCACCGTCTCGACCACGCGGCGGTAGTCGCACTTCTCCGGCAGGAAGCGCAAACCGGCATCCAGCACCTCGTCCAGCGAGGACGCCGTATACGCCGCGGCGACGCACGCGGCCATAAACCGCGCGCCGTTCACGCCGCTGCCGCCGTGCGATACGCTCGCGGCTGCGGCGGCGAGATCCGCGGCGCGCGCCGGGTCGCCGGGGCAGATGAGCCCCCAGGTGTCCACAAAGATCTGTCCGCCGATCTGCTCGGCGGCGGTCTTTCCGTTTTTCTCGATGCTGCCGGAGTGCGGCGCCTTCACGCCGCGGCGGAGGTTCATATACGCGCGGTGCTCGGTGGAAACATCCTCGCCGCCCCACCAGAACATACCCATGCCGCGGCGGGTGTAGTTGAGCCACGTCTCCCCTACCGTTTCCGGCGCAAGCGTTTCGGGCATGGCGTTGTCCGCAAGCGCGCGCACAAAGATGAGCGGACCGTTCACATCGTCGTCTGCGGTATAATACCGCTGCTCGCGCAGATAGCCGCGGATGTCGCCGTAATAGCTTTGCAGCCGTTCATACGTCCAGAACGGGTTTTCCACCGGCGCGCCGAGACGCATACCGGCGTCCATGCCGATGAGCCCTGCATAGAGCTTTTCGAGCGTTTCTCTTTCCATAGCAGTCAATAGCAGCGGCGCAGGATCTCGATCACGTCGTCCGCGGTGAGCTGCCGGTAGCTGTAGCAGCTGAGATCGGTAAGCTCCGCGACGCGCGCAAAGCAGCTCTCCGGCACGCCGAGAGCGCGCAGCGTCGCCGGGGCGCCGAGCTCTTCATGGAAGAATTTCTTCAGCGCGGCGATACCCTCTTTCGCCTGCTCGCTCTCGCTCTTCCCGGCGGGATCGATGCCCCAGACGTTCCGGGCGAAGCGGGCAAGGCGCGGCGCGGCGCTCTCGCAGATATACTCGAGATACGCCGGGTGTACGACCGCGAGACCCGCGCCGTGCGCCACGTCAAAGAGCGCGGAGAGCGGATGCTCGATGCAGTGGCTCTCCCAGTCGGTCTTTTTCCCGTTATTGAGCATGCCGCAGAGCGCAAAGCTGCTCGTCCACATAAGGCTCGCCCGCGCTTCATAGTCCGTGGGTTCCACGATGGATCGCCGCGCCGCGGCGATCTCCGTGCGCATGGCGGCCTCGGCGAGATTGTCCGTGAGGAAATCGTCGTCCGGCGGGGAGATATAAAGCTCCATCAGGTGCGACATGGTGTCCACAATGCCGTTCACCATCTGGTTTTTCGGCAGGCTGTATGTGAGCGTCGGGTCAAGAATGGCAAAGTGCGGGAACTCATACTCACTGTCATAGCAGTTTTTCTCGCCGGTGGCGAAATTTGTGATAACGGCGGACTTGTCCAGCTCGCTGCCCGTGGCCGGAATGGTGAGAATGACGCCGAGAGGGATACCGGTTTCGGCGCTCTCCCAGTTTACATAAAACTTTTCCCAGAAGTCGCCCTCCGCCGGTGCTCCCACGGCGATGGCCTTGGAGCAGTCGATCGTGCTGCCGCCGCCGACGGCAAGAATGAGGTCGATCTTATGCTTCCGGCAAAGCTCGATGCCCTCGTACACCTTTTCGGTGCGCGGGTTCGGCATGATGCCGGAGAGCTCATAGACGCTCTTCCCCGCCGCGCGCAGCGCATCAAGAACGCGGTCATAGAGGCCGGTGCGCTTGATGCTGCCGCCGCCGTAGGTGAGCAGAACGTTTGCGCCGAACTTGCCCAGCTCCTCCGGCAGATGGCTCATGGCGTCCACGCCGAAGTGGACGCGCACGGGATTATAATACATAAAATCGTTCATGGATCTTCTCCTTTCCCAGAATGCCCCGTTTCCGAAAACCGAAACGGGGCATGATTTTTGTTATTTCGCGCCGAGAAGGGCATACATGCGCTGTTTGAAAAGCGCGGTATCCACCGCGGTGCAGAGCACGGCGTTGTGCTCCGCCTCCGGCGCGGCCGTATCGAAATGGAAATATCCGCGCTTTTCCGCGTCGTGCAGCTCTATGCGGCACTTAGCGGCAACGAGCTTCGTCATGATCTCCGGGTACAGCGCCGAGGTGACGGCGAGACTGTCCACCACACCGTAGGTCTCGCTGCCGCCGCGGATCTCGTTATAAAATTCACGCAGCCGCCGCGTGGCGAGCGCGCAGAACCGCCCCGCCGGAGACGACGACGCGAGCAGACGTTCCACCTCGTCCGGAGTGATCTCGGTGCTGCCGCGGGTCGTATCGAGCGTGATCCACACCGCCGGAGCGCCGGACTGCAGAACGATCTCCGCCGCCTCGGGGTCGGAGCCGACGTTATACTCGGCGCACTCGGTGAGATTGCCGCGGATCCCTGCGCTACCGCCAAGGATCCAGAGCTTTTTGATCTTCCGCACGAGATCGGGCGCAAGCGTGAGCGCGACAGCGATGTTCGTCAGCGGGCCGATGGTAATGATCTCGATCTCGCCGGGGTTTTCGCGCACAAGATCGATGATAGCCGGCACCGCGTGCTTCTTTTCCGCCTCGCGCGCCGGTGCGGGCAGGTTGAGTCCGCCGAGACCGTCCTCGCCGTGGACATGGTACGCCGCAAAGCTCTTTTGGGAGAGCAGCGGGTGCTCCACGCCGCGGTAGACCGGCGGGAGATAGCCTCCCGCCGCGTCCTCCGCCAGAAGCGCGTTCTTGGTGCAGAGATCGAGCGGAAAGTTTCCGCACACGGTCGTGATCGCCTCGACACGGGCGATGTCCTCGGCGCAGAGCGCCTCGACGATGGCCCAGGCGTCGTCCGAGCCGGTGTCCGTGTCGATGATAAAGCGGCGGCTCAAAGTTTCGCCGCCCAATCCGCGCCGGGCATGTCGTGCCGGCGGCAGTACTCGTCAAAGACGATGCCAGCGGGGAGCATTTTGAACTCTTCGAGCAGCGCGAGACGGCGCGTGAAGTTTCCTTCGCGCTCGGCCTCCATGAGCTTGTCCGTCGGCTCGAGCAGGGCGATCATCAGCGCCTTTTTCACGCTGCGCGCGCCGATGACAGACGCGCTCACGCGGTCGATGCTCGCATCAAAGAAGTCGAGACCGAGATGCACCTTGTCAAACGCATTGCAGCGCTTGATCTCCTGCATGATGGCGACGGTATCCTCCGACACGGTGGCGACATGGTCGCTGTCCCAGCGCACGGCGCGGGAGAGATGCGTCATGATCTCCTGGCCGAACACGAAGTAGGACGAGAGCTTCGCCGCAACGCTCTCGGTCGGATGGTAATGGCCGGTATCCATGCAGACCATGGCCTTGCCGGTCGTGAGGGCGTAGTTGGTGTAAAACTCGTGCGATCCGGCGGTGTAGCTCTCAAGACCGAGACCGAACACCTTGCCCTCGATCGAGTCGCGGTTATACTTCCGGTCGATCGGCTCGGCAAAAATGCGGTCGAGCGATTCGACGAGCCGCTCGCGCGGGCCGAGCGTATCGACGCGGGTGTCCTTCGAGCCGTCCGGGATCCAGTGGTTCGTGATGCACACCTCGCCGAGCTCGCGGCCGAAATACTCGCCGATCTTCCGGCAGGCGATGCCGTGCTGTACCCAGAAATCGCGCACTTCCTTCTCGGGGCTTGCGAGCGTCCAGTTATCGCGCAGCATCGGGTGGGAGAAGTATGTGGGGTTAAAATCAAGACCGATGCCCTTTTCGCGGGCATAGTCCACCCACCCGGCGAAATGCTCGGGGCGGATCTCGTTGCGCGGCACCTTCACGCCGTTTGTGAGCGGATACACCGCGTGCAGCGCCAGATGCTTCGCACCCGGGACGAGCGAGAGCATTTTGTCGAGAGAGACGAAGTATTCCTCCACGCTTCTCGGCTTGCCGGGGGCGTTGCCCGTGGCGGCGATGCCGCCGGTCAGCGCGGCATCAAAATCCTCAAAGCCGGTGAGATCGTCCAGCTGCCAGCAGTTGATGGAAACGGGGATGGTATCCATCTTCCGCAGCGCTTCTTCGGTGTCCACGCCCCAGGCGGCGTATATGTCGCGGGCGGCTTCGTACTGGTTTGCCATGCAGAAACTCCTTTCGTAAGGGGAAAATCAGTTATTATTGTAGTAGACCACGTTCTCCGGGCGGATGCGGACGAAGAGATTGTCGCCCTCCGAGAGCGTTCCGGCGTGGGTGCCGAGCGCGGAAATATCGAGCGGCTGCGTACCCAGCGTGCCGATGAGCTTCCACGAAAGACCGGTGAAGATCTTCTTTTCGAGATGGAACGGGTTCGCGCCCTCGGTCTCCGGCGTGCAGAACTCGAAATACTCGCCGCGCACCGCCGTCTTGACGGTGTCGCCCTCCCTGCCGCCGACGTGGTTGACCGGAATGCGGACGTTTTCACTGCATACGCACCACACACCGTCCTCACACGCGAGAACGCCGGAGAGGAGGTTCGCCTTGCCGAGAAAGTCGGACGCGAACACGGACGCCGGCTGGCTGTAGATCGTGAAGGGGTCGCCCTGCTGCTCGATCTGGCCGTCGTGGAGGAGGATGATCTGGTCGGACATCGTGAGCGCTTCCTCCTGATCGTGCGTAACGAACACGGTCGTCGTACCGATCTGCCGCTGGAGATTGCGGATCTCATACTGCATCTCGGCGCGCACCTTGCGGTCGAGCGCGGAGAGCGGCTCGTCCAGCAGGAGGATGTTCGGCTTGGTGACAAGCGCGCGGGCCAGTGCCACGCGCTGCTGCTCGCCGCCGGAGAGCTGCGTCACGCGGCGGGAGTTATAGCCGCCGAGCTTCACAAGCTCGAGCGCTTCGTTGACGCGCTCGTCGATCTCCGGCTGGGGGACTTTGTGCATCTTGAGGCCGTAGCCCACGTTTTTCGCCACGTTCATGGAGGGGAACAGCGCGTAGTTCTGGAACACAAGACCGATGTTGCGCTTTTCCGGGCGCACCTTCGTCACGTCCGCGCCGTCTACGAGCACCTCGCCCTCGTCCGCAGTCTCCAGACCGCAGATGATGCGGAGGATCGTTGTCTTGCCGCAGCCGGAGGGGCCGAGCAGCGAGAGAAAGTCCCCGCTTTTTACATCGAAGCTGACGCCCTTGAGAACGACATGGTCGCCGAAGCTCTTTTTCAATCCTTTTACCGAAAGATCCGCCATCGGTTATTCTCCTTTCTTCTTCGCGCCGCCGGACATGCCGAACAGGCTGCCCGCGGAAAAGCCCAGCCGCGAGAACGCGATCACAACGATGACCGCGATCAGAACGATGATCGCCGAAAGTGCGTTCAGATCGGCCTGATACTCACTGCGGATGCGAGTGAACACGAGCGTCGGCAGCGTATTCCTGCCGACAGGGATGAGGTAATACTGCAGCACGAAGTTGTTGAAACACATGATCATTGCCATAATGCCGCCGGCCAGAATGCCCGGCGTGATGGCAGGAAGCGTGATATCAAAAAACACGCGCAGCGGGCTTGCCCCGAGAAGCCGGGCCGCCGCCTCCGGCGAGCGGTCCATATCCTGAAACCGGCCGTTGACGAGCAGCACAACGTACGGCAGCACAACGATTAGGTTGCCGAGGAACATGGTGCCCATGCCGCGCCCCGAGCCGAGGAACGAGAACATCAGCAGCAGGGAGATCGACGTTACGAGCCACGGGATGATGATCGGCAGCTGGAGCACGAAGTTGAACCGCGCCGCCCACTTGGGGGCGTAGTACTGCAGGCCGTAGGAGCAGAGCGTGCCGATCACGACAGCGGCCAGCGTGACAAGGAAGGAAAACTTCAGACTGAGGATACAGGCCGGAAGAAGGTTGCTCGTCGTGAAGAGCGTTTTGTACCACTGGGTCGTAAACACATACGGGAACATGCCGTACGGCGTTTTGTTGAACGACATGCCGATGATGGCGATGATCGGGATATACATGAACGCGAGCACGATGCACAGACATGCCATCATCGTGCGGCGAAAGGCCTTGCTCGTCATGCGATATCACCTCCGATCGCTTTCTGCGCGCGGTTGGCGGCAATCCGGGTAACGGCCATGATGACGCTCAGAATAATGAGCAGCACGCAGGAAAGTGCCGCGCCGTAGCCCATGTTCAAAGAACCGGAGTACTGCGTATCGATCATGCTGCCGACCATGGAGCCGCCCGCTCCGCCGACAAGTCCCGGCTCGACAAAGCTGCCGGCCACAGGAACAAACACGAGCAGTATGCCGGAGAGCAGCCCCGGCACGCTCATGGGAAATACAATGTTCGTAAAGGTTTTCGTCTTGCTCGCGCCGAGGATCAGCGATGCCTGGATGACGTTGTCGTTGATGCCCTCGAGCGAGGAATAGAGACACAGTATCATATACGGAAGGTACTCATACGTCAGTATGAGTACCGTGGCCTTGTTCGTATAAAGCCACGTTTTCGCGCCGTGTATGCCGATGGCGTCGAGCGCCGTGAGCAGAAGACCGCCGGTCTGGATAAGATTCATCATCGCGTAGATCAGCAGCAGCTGCGATGTGAAAAACGGCAGAATGACGACCATCATAAGCGTGCTGCGGTGCTGCGGCTTCACGATCTTTGCGATCGCCCACGCCGCGGGGTACGCCGCAACGATGCAGATGAGCGTGACCTCGCCCGCCGTAAGGAGCGATTTTCCCATCAGCCGCCAGAACGTCGCGGAGCCGAACATACGGGTGATGTTGCGCAGCGTCCAGCCCGGCCATGGCTGTCCGGCAAAGATGTTGCGGTTCATAAAGCTGAACACGAGCAGCATCAAAAGCGGCAGGATCGTCAGGCACAGCAGGAGAATGACGCTCGGCGTCGTCCACAGCGCGCCCGGACGAAATTTGGTTCTCTTCTTTTTCATTTTCAATTACCGCCCCTCTTTTAAAAAAGAATGCCGCCGAAAGGGGTTCCGGCGGCATTCTGTCGTTGGATGCGTTATGTGCCGGGCGCTTTAGCCGACGAATTCCTGATAAAGGTCGGTCCAGGCGTCCTTCAGTTCGGGATCAGCGATGTAAGGCAGGAGCTTGATGCAGGTGGGCATCGGGTCGAGCTCGAGAGCGATCTTCTGCTCCGGCGTCAGATTCTCGATGGCCTTGGCGTTGACCGGCGTGTAGGTGTAGTACTCGCCGGGGTACTTGTCGCTGATACCGGTAGCCATAGCGGTCTGCTGCTCTTCGCTTTCGATCCAGTTGATCCACTCGCACGCGAGATCGTACTCATCGGTGCCTTCCACAATGGCCCAATAGTCAACGTAGCCGACCGTGCCCTCGGTGGGGTGGACGAGCTTGATGTTGGTGCTGGGATCGTTGATGAGCTGGCTGTAGGGGCCGGACCAGATCTCGCCCGCCCAGAAGTCGCCCGCGAGCCAGGGGATGGTCTGCTCGTCGTTGGAAGCCCAGAAGCCGAGGAGCTGTCCCTTGAGCTCCTTGAGCGCGGCGCGGACCTTCTCGATATCAACGTTCTCGATATCGTCGGAATCCTCGCCCGCCAGCAGGCAGCCGATGACCCAGTCGTCGCCGTCGCCGTCGAGGACCATGACATGACCCTTCAGCGCGGGATTGAGAAGATCGGACCAGTGCTCGAGCTCAAAATCGACCTTGTCGGGGTTGTAGGCGAGAGAAGAGGTGCCGTTGCACCAGGGGAAAGCGAAGAGGTTGCCCGCGTCATCCACGGCGTAGGGGCTGAGGTCCTTGTAAACATCGGCCACTTCGGCGTAGTTGGGGATCTTCGCCGGATCGACGTTGGCAAGCAGGCCTTCGTCGTGGAACCACTGGGTGTAGTTGTTGGAGAGAACGACCGCGTCGATCGTCTTGTTGCCGCCGGTCATGAGGGTGGTCATCAGCTCGTCGTAGGAGTTGAAGTAGACGTGCTCGACCTGCGCGCCCGTCATGTCCTCAAAGGCCTTCTCGCAGTAATCTTCGTCGGAGTTGTAGCCCTGCCAGTTGGCAACGTACAGCGTGTGTCCCGCCCAGGGGAGATCGCCCTCGGTCGGGGTCTCCGTCTCCGCCGGTGTCTCCGGAGCTGCCGGAGTCTCGGCTGCGGTACCGCAGGCGCACAGAGCAAACACCATGACCAGGGCAAGGATGAGTGCCAATGCTTTTTTCATGTTCTTTCCTCCTATTATTGGCTTTTTACGCAACAGGGACGCAGTTTAGTAAACATCCCCTTTTCCCCGCTGCTTACCGTATCTTAATGATACGTTCTTTCCTCTCGTATGTCAATGCGGTACAATAAACAAAAACCCCCGTCGTTTTTCGTCATTCCGCTCTATCAGCCGCATACTATCCCCCGCTCTTATGGATATTTTATCCGAAGCGCATAGCATACTCAGAACATTGTCCAAGTTTACCGCCGCATTTTTATATGGTTTTTCTGTGAAAAGGGTCTTTCCATTTTTAGTGAAATCATATAGAATAAAGATGTACATAAGCACCGTTTACTAAACAACCATAAGGAGGCACTACGGATGAAAATGCGCGAAATCGCCGACGCTGCCGGCGTATCGCTGACGGCGGTCTCCCTCGTTCTCAACGGAAAGCCCGGCATCGGCGATGAGAAGCGGGCGCTCGTCACCCGGCTTCTGCAGGAAAACGGCTACCAGATCCGTCCGGAGAACGCGCCCCAACGCATCCATGCCCACAGCAATCTATGCTTTCTCAAATACAGCAAGCACTCCTATCTTGTCAACGGCAACCCCGGCTTCGTCACGCAGATCATGGACGCCGCCGGAGAGGAATGCCGCCGCCACGGCTACAATCTTCTTGTGAACGCCTTCAGCGACTTTTCCGCCATAAACCGCGCCGAGCTGATCGACACCGCCACCACCGGCGGCGTGATCCTGCTCGGCACGGAGATCGAGCGCGAGGATCTCTCATACTTTGACGGGCTGCAGAAGCCTTTCGTTATCGTGGACAACGCGCTCGAACGTCTGCCGTTTTCGACCGTGACGATGGACAATGCCGGCGCCGTATTTGAGGCGGTGGAGTATCTCCGTTCGCTTGGCCACCGGAAGATCGGCTTTCTTTATAATTCCATACCTTCGAGCAACGACAACGCCCGGCGCGACGCCTTTGAAGCGGCGATGCACCAGCCTGGGCTTTCGTACTCGGACGATCTCATCTGCCGCGTGTTCCCCACGATGGACGGCGCGCGCAAATCGTTCGGCGAAGCGCTCGACCGCGGTATCGCGCTGCCGACCGCTTTTCTTGCCAACAACGACAGCATTGCGCTCGGCGCCATGCGCGCCATGCAGGAGCGCGGCATCCGTGTGCCGCAGGATATCTCCATGATCGGCTTTGACGGGCTGCCGTTCTCCGCTATGAGCGAGCCAACGCTCACGACCGTGGACGTGCCCTGCGCCGACATCGGGCGCTGGGCTGTCAACATCATACACCAGCAGATGCGCGGGCGCATCCGCACGACCTGCAGCATCCACGTCAGCACACAGCTGCACATCCGCAAAAGCACCGCCGCGCCGCGCTCGTCCGGCTGGGTCTGGGGAAAGGAATGATCGAACATGCTTGGAAACCATCTGCTCGGCCTTTACGAAAAGGCGCTCCCTCCGGAGCTTACCTGGGAGGAGCGTCTGCGCGCGGTAACGGAGCTCGGCTTTGACTATCTGGAAATTTCCATTGACGAGAAGGACGAGCGTCTTGCCCGGCTCGACTGGACGCAGACCGAGCGCGGCGTGCTCCACCGTGCCATGCGCGAAACGGGCGTGCCCATCCAGTCAATGTGTCTGAGCGGCCACCGCCGCTTCCCCTACGGCAGCGCCGATCCCGCCGTGCGCGCACGCGCGCATGAGATCACGGAAAAGGCCGTGCTGTTCGCGCGGGAGTTCGGCATCCGCGTCATCCAGCTCGCCGGGTACGACGTGTACTATGAGCCCTCCACGCCGGAAAGCCTGCGGCTTTTTGAAGAGGGGCTGCGCAGCGCGTGCGAGATCGCCGAAAAGTATCAGGTCATGCTCGCCATGGAGATTATGGATACGCCGCTCATGAGCAGCATCTCCCGCTACTTAAAATACAAGGCCGTCCTACCCTCGCCGTGGTTCACGGTCTACCCTGATGTCGGCAACCTCTCCGCCTGGGGCAACGACACCGCCGCGGAGATATCACTCGGACGGAATGGCATGGTCGGCGTCCATCTCAAGGATACGCTCGCCGTGACGGAGGATTTCCCCGGCAAGTTCAAATGCGTCCCCTTCGGCAGCGGGTGCGTGGATTTCCCCGCGTGTCTCGGCCAGCTCGAGCGCGAGGGCTACCGCGGGCCGTACATGATCGAAATGTGGTATGAGCCCGGTCAGGACTGGCGCGCCGAGATCACGAACGCGCGGAAGTTTATGGAAGAGAAGTTTGCCGCCGCGATGAAATAAGAAAACATGGAGAGCGACCGATGGATCAAAAATCCATCGGGCGCTCAGTCTGTCGAAAAAGCCTCGCAGAGTTTGCGCCCGCAGGCGCAAATAAAGTTTTAACC
>ERZ772867.1073-NODE-1073-length-33461-cov-4.431689_pt1 | contig 33461 bp, 47 predicted proteins | sample MGYA00511341_ERZ772867 | MGnify/ENA primary metagenome ERZ772867 (study PRJEB29015, sample SAMEA2737707) | human gut metagenome | biome: human gut; feature: human-associated habitat; material: faeces | place: China | collected 2012 ... | reverse complement strand
CCCGAGCTTCTACGCACCTACGGATAGCGGCACGGTCGGACAGGTCCTCGTTTCTGGCGGCGAGAACGCGGCTCCGACTTGGCAGGCGATGCCCAACCATCTCCAGAAGTACAGCATCAACAACCCCGTGATCGCAGCGGCCGGCGGCGCCTTCACTTGGACCATTGCGGCGCAGGAGAATGGCCCACAGACTCCGATGCTGGTCCAGATCTACGAGGCCGGCACGAACGAGATGGTGATGGCCGATGTGACTGTGAATGCGGACAACAGCATCGTTATCAAGATCAACCAGACGGATTCTTCCGTCACTTCGCTGGCTGCCGGCACCTATAAGGCTGTTGCCATCGGCTAAAATTGAAAAAATCCTGCTGCGAAAGAGCGCAGCAGAAGGCTGAGAGGAGCATGACGGCATGACGCCGCTATGCTCTATTTTTGTTTCTCCCCGGTCCGCAAGGGCCGGGGAGAGGGTGAAACGGAAAAGGAGTATGGCGAAATGAAGAATCTTGGGCTTTACAATGAAGAACTTTCGGTGCCTAGAAAGGAAGATGTCCCACAGCCTTCTGATGATACGCCAAAAGGACCGGGAGTGGCATCGGCGGGATCGGAGAATGCGTATGCCCGATGGGATCATGTGCATTCGAAGGAGCTGCCAACTGTCACCACGTCGGACGACGGGAAGTTCCTGCGCGTTGTTTCTGGCGCATGGGCCGCTGCGGCAATCGCAAACGCGAATGGAGGTAGCTTCTGATGGCTGAATATTTGACAAACACAACTGACCTGACAAAGGTTGCATCAGCTATCCGGGAGAAGGGCGGCACATCTGACCCACTGGTCTATCCGGACGGATTTGTGACAGCGATTCAGGCCATTCAGACCGGCACAGAACTGCAAATCATTGTAACTGTGACATCTGGTGCAACTGTTACCGCGACGAAAGGAAGCAAGGTCGTGAGCGGTACATCCGTCAACGGAACGTGTATACTTGTGGTTCCAGAAGAAGGAGAATGGACGGTTAGCGCAACATTAGGTGGGGAAACAAGTAAAAGCAATGTTGTGAATGTTACATCTTCATATGACACAACACTGGTGTTTATATCTCCCATACTGAATGATAATTCATGGGAAACCATTCGGGAGATTTCTGATGCCGGAACAGGCGAAAACTTTTGGAGTATCGGCGACCGAAAGGAAGTTACATTGAATGGCACGGTTGGTGCGCTGACGCTCTCGAATTACACAACATACGCATTTATCATTGGATTCAATCACAATTCCAGTCTTGAGGGTACAAATCGCATCCATTTCCAATTTGCAAAGACCGCGCTGTCCGGAGGCACAGACGTTGCGTTATGCGCCAGCAATTACAACAATATCGGTGGCGGATTCTGCATGAATACCAGCGACTCAAACTCCGGCGGTTGGGAGTCGTCATTTATGCGCAAGTACATCTGCGGTACGAGCATGATAAGCTATTCCAATACAATCATTGCGGTTATTCCAGAAGCACTCCGTACAGTACTCAAATATGTCACAAAGTATACAAATAATGTAGGTCGCTTGCAACCCGGTATTGAAAGTGCTACAGCGACAACAGACTATTTCTTCTTGCTATCTGAATATGAGGTGTTTGGGACATTCAGAGTTGCAAATGTTGGTGAATCCAAAAAACAGGCGCAGTACTCATATTACAGCTCCGGAAACAGCAAGGTCAAATACAATTACAACGCGATAGGCGCAGCTGTTACTTGGTGGCTCCGTTCCCCGAGCGCAAGTGATTCCGAACAGTTCGCGACGTGTTACATGAGCGGTGCATTATCTGGTGATGATGCTAGAAGATCATATGGCTTTGCGCCCGGCTTCTGTGTTTAATCGTGAGGTATCAATATGGACTATATCACATACAGACGATTCAAGGGCAAATCCATCTCTGGTGATGTCAATATCCCATACGGAACGATTTTGCAGGAGTATGAAAAATTCCTCTATCTGGATGGCAAGCCGATCTGCTGCGTGACGAGTGAAAACGGATGGAATCATTTTCGACCACTGACCGATGAGGGCAAATACCGGCAAGAGATACTGGAAAAGCTCTACCGATGGTACGAGAAGCACGGATGCGGCGAGGACTTTGCAGATGAGCTGTGGCCGGGACAGGAAAACGGCTATTACAAGAACCGGCTGCGGACGGCCAGCACGGAACGGTTGAAACAGATCTATTTTGAGAAATTCGGGGTGATGCCATGTATGCAGTAAAAAAAGAGGGTGCGTTTGCCGGGTATGCGGACAGCATCGTATTGATCCGACTGCACGGCAACGGATGCTATGTGCCGTGCAAGGAAGCGGAGGCCGAGGGCTTCTGTGCGAAGATGGCCGTTGCGCTGACCGACGAGGACGGCAAGGAGTATCAGGCACTTTCTGACACGGTGTTCCGGCTGGCGGGCAAGTTATTAAAAGGCACAGAGCCGGAGGGCAGCTATGAGGAAATGGGTGCGGCATTGCCACTCACGGATGCAGAGACAGCGGCGAAAATTTTACTTGGGGAGGCGGAATGATGACCTATACAGAAAGGGCCAGAGCGCTGCGGCCCTATATCGTCAAGGCTTCGGCCAGTCTTGAGGACGCAGACGCGGTCAAGGCAAAGGAACTTTACGCCCGCTGGGCGGTTGGGGTGGCGGTTGCGGTTGGAGACCGGCTGCTCTACGGAGAGAGGCTTTACCGCGTGACGCAGGCCCACACGACGCAGGAGGGCTGGGAGCCGGACAAAGTCCCGGCGCTGTTTACCGTCATCGACGAGCAGCACGCGGGCACGCAGGACGACCCAATCCCGGCGGCAAAGGGCATGGAGTACACCTACGGCCTGTACTACACCGACCCGGAGGACGGCAAGCTCTATCTTTGCGAGCGTATCGGCGAGGCTGCCGGCGGTAAAATCACGCTGCAATATCTGCCGCATGAGCTGATTGGGCAGTATTTCACAGAAGTGGAGCAGTGATGAGGAAGAGCGGCTATGAGTGAGCACTGCGCGCATGCGTATCACAAGCCCGGCGATGTGAGCTTACACTGCCGGATTTTGGAGAAGAAAGATGAAAAGCGCGACTGGTGCGCACATCAGTTCCTCTGCAAGAGAACGCGGCAGTGGGAAGTCTCGGATGGAGCGATTCAGTGCGAAATTCGGAGACAGGGACAGAAATAATAGAAGTAGGACGAGCCATGAGAAACCGAAAGGAGTAGAGAGCATGGACAAAATTGTGATCACAGCGGAAAAATTGATGGAAATGCGGGACTATGTTCCGCTGGCGGAAAAGCTGCGATTCGTGGGAGAGGCGGCAGACGGCTGTTTCGACCGGATGGAGATCAAAATCAAGAATGGAGCGGATAGTCTGCCAATTCCTCCGCTCTATAAGGAAAACACCGGGATCAAGAGCAGGATGCTGATGGGCGCGTTTGCTCGGCTCTATTGCGGCGCCAAGATCGACGCGGAGAAGGAAAGCCCGTGGATGATGAGCGTGGGAGAATATGACCGGTGGGCCGGAAGCCACGTTTTCAATCAGATCGACCGACTGAAGAAGGGGAGCGCAGAGGTGCGCGACCGGGCATTTGACATTCTGGCGGACTACAAAGATCTGGAGAAGCGGATGAACGCGGAGATCTTCGGGATGCTGCAGGTGATGAATGAGCCGGTCTCCCGAATTATGACGGCCATCGGCCAGCAGACGACGCCGGAGGCGATGACAGCTCTGAAACAGGAGCTGGAGGGGGTGCAGAAGGAGCTTCGGGATTACGCGGTGAAGAAGAACGGCGGTGGAGCCTGAGATGGGCATTCCATTCAGTTCTGACAGCTATCCATACGAGAGAATTCAGTCAGGATTTAACCGGCTGCGCGGTTCTGAGAAGATCCCCGAGAAGGTTTTGCTCTATTTGCTCGATCTGCCGGATGCCAATGGATATTTTCCACAGGATGACAACCGACGGCCAAGAGTTCGGCTGATAAAATACCTCTGGTATGATGGCGCACGTCCGCTTGGCAATCCGCTTCCGACGCCGGTAGAAAAGCTTTCGATGGTATTTGACGGGGAAGAGCCTGTTTTGAATACGCAGGAGCTGCGGGAAAAGCATCCGAAGGGATACAGAGTATATCCGCAGCGCGTTTGGGGCCAGAGCGATACAGAGGCTGGGGTGACGCTCAAATGCTATTTGGGCAGAACCGTGGCAAAGGACAATTTTCACACGGTCTTCGGGCTTACGTTCGAGATCCTTGTGAATGTCAATTTGGAGAACACGACGAGAACAGACGCTTATTCCCGTGCTTACGACATTGAACAGTGCATCATCGAGGCACTGCACGGAGTCAACATGACGGGAATCGGCGTGGTGGATTTCAGCCGGTACGCGCATCCGGACAACGGGAGCGACAGTATATTCGATTACGGCACCCATGTTGGGCGTAGGCTCAAAATGAGCATCGAATGGTGCGACAGCGAAATGGACGTGCCGGCGGAGGAAGACACAATTTAAGATAGAAGGCCCCGCGGCGGAAGAGCGCGGCGGGAAGGCTGAGAGGAGCATGACGGCGATGTGCCGTGATGCTCCGTTTTTTATTTTTTCAAACCGGGAGGAGAAAGAACACATGAATGGACTCCCTTTGAGCATGGTTCAGGCCGTTTCGCAGTACGAACCCATCTGGGCGGAGGGCCTGCGCCTATTTCCAATCCGCGTGCGAGAATTTGAGACGTTTTCCATGGCACGGGCAGCAATCGAGTTTATGCAGCAGAGCCTCCCTGTGGCTTTGATGTCGAAACCGCTGCTGCAAGCGTTTTACACGCTCGAATTTGAGGCTGCGGCGCAAGGAAAGCCGAGCGTCGGTCTGCTATACCAGAGCATTTTATTCCTGATTCTTGCTATGCGAGTGGGAGAAGACAAAGAAACCGGCGAGCGGATGAAATACGCGAGAATCTGCCCCAAAGAAAGTGACCCTCGGGTGCTCGATGCAATCATCATTGGGAATGAGCGGCGGACACTGCGGGTGACACCGGTGCAGTTTCAGCGGATTCGCCCGATTCTGGCTGCCCAGAACGGCATTGAACTGGTTTCAGAAAATGCCAACCCTGAACTGGTGCAGGCGGAGAGGGACCTTGCAGAAATGAACGCCCCGAAACTGGACTACCGGCTGGAGAGCATGATGGCGTCAATCGCGCTGGTGAGCGGTGCGGACGAGGCGGAAATGTACGACTGGCCGATTTTGAAGCTGATGCGGCGTAAGGAAGCATTGCAGAGGATGATGGGCTATCTGGTATGCGGCGTGGCAGAGGCGCAGGGGGCAAAGTGGAAGGGCGGAAATCCGTTCCCAAGCCCGCTTTTCTCCAAAGAGGATAACGGCTCCGGCGGCGTGATCGCAATGGAGTATTTCGCCGGAGGGGCTGGAATGCGGGCCGTTCAAAATGCGGGAAACCGCACGACGTAAGAAAACTGAATTTTTCGACAAAAGGAGTGGAATTCAATGATTCGTTTCACTGACAAAAGACTGTATCTGAAGGGCACGTCTGAAGCCATCTGTATGGACAAGGCGACGGGCGACATCCTGTATTACTCCAACAAGTTCCAGACCGGCAACGTGACCACGGGCGTCACGATGGGCGAGATCCGTGCGGGCCTCGGCAACGCGGTCGCGGCGATCATTCCGTCTGACGCGGCGGTCAATGTCGAGTTCACGGCGGCGGACTTCTCCCTGTGGGGCAAGGCGGCGCAGGTCGGCGCAGCGCTGAAGTATTCGGCGCCTGTGATGACCTGCCAGAACGTGACAGCGGAAGGTACGGCCCTGACCGTTGACGTGAAGGGCGGCGCGCCCGTTGCGCAGCAGGGCTTGAGCCGGATCTGCTGCTATGTGCAGGAAGTCGGCGCGGGTTCGCTGATCTCCGTGGGCGGCAAGGCATACGACATCAACCCGACGACCGGTGCGGTCTCCGGCTTTACGGCTGAGAGCGGCAAGACCTACAAGGTCTGGTACTTCGTGAACCGGGCGGATGCGCAGATCGCCACGATCACGTCCATGCTCGACCCAAAGGTCGTTCATTTCACCGCAGCGATGGCCGTTTATGCCAATGAATCCGGCTCTGCGCAGAACGAGGGCACGCGCGTCGGCACGCTGTACGTGATCATCCCGTCGCTGAAGTTCGGCGCCAACGGCGGCGTGGTCGGCGACCAGACCAACAACGACACCACGTCGATGTCTGGTCAGGCAATCATCTATGACTCTGACGTGATCTCTGAGAGCTGCGAGGACTGCAACGGTGGCGGCTCCGATCTCGCTTACTACATCTACGTTCCTTGCGAAGGAAGCGCGGATAGCTATCAGGGCATCATCGCCAAGATCGGCGGCGTCATCACCATGGCACAGAGCGCGACCGCACAGGTCCAGCCGAAGGCCATCATGGACAACGGCCAGCTGGTCGACCTGACTCCGAGCCTCTGCACCTACGAAGTGACTGGCGTGGCGGGGCTTACCGTTTCGGACACCGGTCTTCTGACTGCCGGGACCACGGCGGGCGACGCGACGCTGACTGTGAAGTATACGGTTGGGGAGACCGAGTTCACCGACAGCTGCACCGTGACCGTGCAGGCGTAAACAAAAGCGGCCCGGAGGGGCGAAAGCCTCTCCGGGAAATGCGCGAATCCATCAAGGAATTGGCGGGTTGGCGCATTTTTTGCAGAGGGGGGCGTCGTGTGGCAATCGAAGATATTGTGGCCCGGTTCAACGCGAAACTCGATGCGGCCATCGGACAGGCGATGGAAAACGACGTGGCGACGATGGTGAGAGTTGCGCTGGCGACGGCCGTGCAGACCGAAGTCTATGATGCTTATCAGCCGCACATGTATGAGCGCCGGGGCCCGGAGGACGGCGGCTTACAGTCGCAGAGCAAGGACGTGATGGTTGCGACCTATGACCCGGCGACGATGACGCTGGAAGTGCAGGACATGAGCCGGGATGACGACACAGGGCGGCTGATCGCGCCGGTTGTGGAAAGCGGCGAAGGTTACCAATACCCATGGAAGGGGCAGAAGGCCAGACCGTTCCACGAAAGAGCGCAGGAAGACGTGGTTGAGAGCGGCTGGTTTGAGGGTGCGCTGGTCTCTGCGCTGCGCGGAGCAGGATTTACGGTAAAAGACTGATTGGAGGGTATACGATGGCGGGAAACGTCGATAGAGTTCAGTTGCAGGTTGAGGTCGTTCGCAATCAGCTCGATACGCTGATCAAGGACGTCAACTCGCTCAAAGGGCAGAAACTCTCCATCAGCGTAGAGTCCTCCGGTATGGAGGCCATCAATAAATTTAATGCGTCGATCAAGACGCTGGAACAGAATGTCAGCAACCTTGGAGGAAAGTTTACCCAAATTTGGGCTGGCGCTGCAGATGGTTCGCCGACAAGGACCATTGAGACCGTGAACAATGGCCTCGGCCGCACGACGGAGATCATACGGACGCTGGATGAGGAAACGCAGTCCTATACGACTGTGCAGACCAAGACCACGGCCAACTATGACCAGATGGCAAAGGCGGCACAAAAAGCTGCCGAGCAGGCAGAAAAACTACGCCAGCAGCAGGAAGACGACATGTGGGCGCAGCACAACGCCGAGCTGGAACAGCAGGCGAAGGTGCTGGGCGAGGTTTCCAAGGGCCTTGACGATTATGCCGCGAAGCAGGAAAAGGCAGAACAGAAGGTCGCGGCTCAGACTCAGAAAGAGATCGAGCTTTACAACAAACAGGCGGACGCGGCGGAGAAGGCTGCGACTGCCTTGCAGCAGCGCCAAGAAGGCGATATGTGGCGTTCTTACAATGCAGAGCTTGAGGATCAGCAGAGAATCCTTTCAGAGACAAATCAGGCTTGGGCGGAATATGCCCAGCAGCAGGAGAAGACCGAGCAGCAGATCGCAGACAGCACGAAAAAGGAGATCGCATGGTACGACAGCTGGCTTGACGGGCAGGAGAAGGTTTTTGAATCGGCACAGCAGAATATGCCGACGCTGCAAAAGCAGTATGCGGATCTGGCGCGGTCGATTGAAAGTGCAGCAGACAAATATCCCAAAGGGACATTTGATGAAATTGCTGATGGAGTCTCCTCGGCTCGGGAAAGCCTCCGTGCGCTGGACGCGGGGTTGGCGGATGGGACCGTCAGTTACGAAGATTATGTAAATGGAGTCGATAAGGCGAAGGCTGGCTTAAAGGGCTTGCAGTCTGAATTCGCTCAGACGAAGGCAGATACGGAAGAGCTGAAGAACTCAACCAATATTCTCGGGGACAGCCTTACTAACATTGTAAAGAAGATTGTTGCATGGCAGGTCATCAATGCTTCCGTCGCAAAGGTGATCGGGATGTTCCGCGAGGCGGTCTCCACGCTGAAAGAGGTCGATACGGAGCTGACCGCCATCCAGAAGGTGACAAACAACACCGATGCTGAGATGGCAAAACTCAGCGAGCACGCATACGAAGTTGCTTCTCAGTATGGCGTGGCCGTGACGGATTATCTGGAATCGACGGGCACGTTCGCCAAGGCTGGCTACAAAGAGCTTTCAGAGGACATGGCGGAGCTGGCGACGAAGACGCAGCTCGTCGGTGATGTGAACGCAAAGACGGCGAACCAGTTCCTGCTTTCGGCGGATGCGGCCTACAAGATGGAGGGCAACGTAACCAGACTTTCGACCGTGCTGGACAAGGCCAACGTCATTGAGAACAACTATGCGACCTCGATTGAAAAAATAGCTGAAGGTTTCCCGATTGTTGCCAATGTAGCCTCTATGGCAAATATGAGCATTGAAGAACTGATCGCAATGCTCGGAACAATTACTGCGGTGACACAGGAAAGCGGGACAAAAGCAGCTACAGCGGCTCGCGCCCTCATCTTGAATATCATGGGCGACACAGAGACTGAACTCACTGATGGCGTTACATGGACAAAAGATGAGATTGAGAATTTGACTCAGGTGCTTTGGACTTATTCCAAGGAAGCTATGGAAGCGGCTCAGGCATCTGGAAAGATCGTAGATCCGATGAAGGCTATTGCCGGCCTTGCACAAGCCGCTAAGGAAGGCGTTCTGACGGAGGCAGAGCTTGCGCAGATCGAATCGGACCTCGGCGGCAAGCTCCGCACGAACCAGCTCGACGCACTTATCAAAAACTACGATATGTACGCCGAGATGCTGGATAAGGTGGCAGATTCGGCGGGGAGCGCAGATCAGGAAGTTGAGATCATGCTGTCCTCTTGGGAGAGCAAAGCCAACATCCTGCAAAACACCTGGACACAGTTTATTGCGAAGACCGTCGATACGGATTGGATCAAGGGCCTTCTGGATGGAATCACGTGGCTGATCGACGGATTTGACAACCTTGGGAACGTCATCTTAGTTTTTGGCGGAACGCTTTTGACGCTGAAATGGAACAGCGTGGTTTCGGCACTTGGAACGCTGAAATCCGTGCTTGGAGCGCTGCCGATGCTATTTAGTGCGGCAAAAGGCGGCGCTGCTGGTTTTGACGCTGGGATGAAGGCCCTCAATCTTTCTCTGACCAGTACGCAGCTTCTTGTGGGCGGAGTCGTGGCGGCAATCTCCATCGCCGTGATCGCATTCAACAAGATCAAAAAGGCAGAGGAAGAAGCAAGGCAGGCGGCGATAGAGACAGGAGAGGCTTCCACAGAAGAAGCGAAGGAGGTCGTTTCCCTTTATCAGAATTATAATGACCTAAAAAAAGCGGTTGATGACGGTTCTGGATCAAAAGACGAATTTTTGAACATTTCGGAAACGCTGACGAAAAAGCTCGGGATTGAGAAGGCGGGCGTGGATGCGCTTTCAGATTCTTATGATGAGCTTGACCAGTCGATTCGGAATGCAACTGCGGCGCAGATCGAAAGTGCTCTTTATGATGCGAAAGCTGCGGTGGCCGCGGCAGAAAGTGACCTGAAGGGCGCAAGCGATTTCCAGTTCTTCGGTATTGGACAGAATGACGTCAGCGAGATCACAGCTTATTATGATGCGCTGATGAAGGAGCGGAACGAGCTGATCGATTCTGGCGATACCAGCAGCGTAAAATACAACAACATTGTAAAAGAACTGACTGAGCTTCAGCCGTTGATCGAGGCGTATAACAGTGCCATTGAGAATCAGAGTTATTTGGAAGGTGCTCTGGCGGCGGCACAGAATGGGACGCTTGAAAGCTACTTGAAGGCTGAAGATGCAGCACATGAGGCAGCAGGTGCGGCCGGAGAATATGCGGATGTTGCCGGGGAAGCGGCGGAAAATCAAAAAACGCTGGCTGAGCAGATGCAGGATACCGGCAAGACGCTTTCCTCGCAAAAGAATGATTTAGATGCAGCAAGTTCGGCCCTTGAAGAATATCAGCAGACCGGGACCGTTACAGCGTCAATGCTGAAATCTCTGCTGTCGATGAGTGAGGACCATATTGATCTGCTGATTGATAGTGACGGAAAGATTCGCATTACAGAAGAATCACTACAGGCGTTGGTGAAGGCGATTTCCAATGACATCGACGCAACGGAAGAACAGATCGTTGCGACAAGTGATGCAAAGAAAGCGGCAGTGGATTTCGTCTCCACGCTGATGGATGAGGCCAAGCAGAGCGGCAAAACAGGGCAGGCGATTCGGGAGCTGGTTTTGGAGGAAATCAAGCTCAACAGCACCAATCTGAATCTGGAGCAGCAGATTGCAGCGGTGATGGCGCTTGGAAACGCCGCCGGCGCGACAGCAACGTCGATTGCAATGCTGTATTCGTATGGCGGAACGTCGGCGAGCAACGCGGAACGGACGATTTCCGGATACCTTCAGACTGGACAGGCGAAGACGCGGGCAGAGGCCGAGGCCAAGTACCTGCAGAACCTCTACAATCAGTTCGATTTTTCCAAGGCGGATTCTGATACGTCTACGTCCGGCGGCGGGGGCAGCAGCTCGGACGCAAGGCTGGAGGCGCTGAAGAATCGGGTTTCTCTGCTGAAATCGGAACTGACCTTGATGGAAAAGCAAGGTAAGAGCGCCGACGAGCAGAAGGCCAAGATGAAGGAGATCCAGCAGGCACTCCATGCGCAGGCCCAGTATCTCCGCAGCATCGGCGGCAATGAGGCAGACATCAATGATCTTTCTGCAGAATGGTGGGACTGGCAGAAGAAGATCAACGGGGAGCTCGAAGATTCGGCCGACCTTCTTGATGAGCTGAAAAATGCGCTTCAGGAGGCAATGAATCGGCAACAGGACGCACGAGATGCCGAGCTGAAAGCCATCGACGACCAAATAGATGCGCTGAAAAAGCAGAAGGACGAGAAGGACAAGCAGGTTGAGCTCGAAGAAAAGCTGCTTGCCATTCAGCAGGCGGAGGCGGATCTGGCTGCTGCGCAGGCAGAACGGACGGTCCGGCAGTACAACGCTTCTTCTGGCCAGTGGGAATGGGTTGCAAATCAGAAGGGCATTGATGAGGCCCAAGATGCACTGGACAAGGCCAAGAAAGATCTTGAAGATTTTCAGGATCAGGCAGAATATGACGCGCGGCTGGCGGAGCTGGAAGCGCAGAAGGATGCCATCAACGCCAAATATGATGCGCTGGAGGCGCAATATGACCGGTTCCTCGACTCCCTGAAAGAGAAGACGCGCGGCATTGGCGAAATTTTGCAGGACATCCTCAAAAATGCGACGCCGGAGCTGCGGCAGATCATTTTGGAAAATGCCGAGCTTTTCAAAGCATTTGGCATTGATGTTTCTGAACTGCTCAATTCGTTCACGGAGACGGTGAAGAAGATCGTCCGCGTCCTTCCGGGCGGCAAGGCACCGGCCGGGCTCAATGTTGGCGATCAGGTCGTCACGGGCGGCGGCACGTTTGAGATCACTGGCGTCAATCCGGACGGAAGCTACGAATCGAAGAAGGTAGATCCGAACCAGACCATCTACAACTATGATGGCCCTTATGATGATGTGCCGGGCGGATATACAGGATCGGACAAGTATCCTTCCAGCGGGGGCGGGTCAAGCTCGCGTGGTGGAAGGACCGTTCGCGTGGAAAGCGGGACTGGGAAGGCACCGAAGGGCCTTTCCGTTGGAGATAAGGTCGTGACGGCGGTTGGCACGTACATCATTGTGGCGGTGAATCCGGATGGAACTTATCAGTCGCAGATGTATGACAAAAACCAGACGATCTACAACTTCCGTGGGACTTACGATGCCTATGATGAAGGCGGAATTCTGCGCGGGATGGGCGCGATCAAGGCGACGGAACGCGACGAATTTGTGGCAGACCCCGATACAACGGAGCTTTTGAAGCGGCGGTTTGGAAGCTGGAACGCATTGGCTCCGGCACGGGACGCACAGAGCGACAGCATCATGCGCGGAATCAGGATGACGCTGGGAAATCGGGATGGTGGAACGACTGCAAACTCTTATAGCTCCAACAGCATCGGCACACAGCACAATGGACCGCTCTATCAGATCGACGGCGTGACGATCACGGAGCAGGAGGCGCAGACGATGACCGTAAAGCAGCTGGCTGACGCGGCGCGGACGCTGGCGATCAAAAAGCAGGCGTAAGAGGGGAGATACAGTATGTTATATCAGCCGACAAATATCTATCCGAGCATGACCGGCAGCCTTGGAAACGGGGTCGTGGATGCGACGGAACCCCTGACCGTCAGCTTTCAGGTAAACGGTAACTCGGCGCTGCAAGCGTTTCAAATCACGATTTATCGCAACGACTCAGCCTCGACACAGCTTTACACGACGGGAAAACTGACGCAGGGCTGCCCATTTTATGGCGTGGACTATGCGGGAAACATTCAATTTTTCAGCCACACCATCCCGGCTGCGACGCTCTCGGCCAACGGGATCACAAACGGCGGAGAATACAAGCTCATCATCAAACAGTGGTGGAACAGCTCAGATTCTGTGACGCAGACGAGCGCGAGCGCGTTTATTACGCGCTCGGGCCCGACGCTGACGCTGGGAACGGTCCCGAATCCGCTGGAAGTGCGGGAATACACGTTTTCGGCCAGCTACGCACAGGCACAGGGAGACAACCTGAACTGGGTGCGATGGGAGATCGCATTGGTGGACGATGGGGAATACCGCGTGCTGAAGGACACGGGCCGCATTTACGGCACGGCACAGCTCCAATTCGGATACGACGGCATGTTTTCTGGCAGCACCTATGCCATCCGCTGCATCGTGCAGACGGAAAACGGCGTGGAAGCTGACACGGGATGGCAGAGCTTCGCGGTGCAGTATGAGATGGAATCGGTGAGCGGAACGCTGACAGCCTGCCAGAGCCGGAGAGCCAATGGCGTTCGGCTGACCTTCCCGCAGGTGAAGAACATTCCGACGACGATCACTGGAAACTACACCATGAGCGACAGCTATCTGAATCTTGCCAGTGGAGCAAAGGCTGTCTGGAACGAGGTCAACGACGAGGCGATGCAGTTTTTGCCGCCGTTTGACATTGTGTGGCGCGGAAAGAACACGGCAGTTGGGACAACGCTGAAGGTTTTTGGAAAAGTTCTCAGCCGGTCGGCTTCGACGATGCTGCCGAGTGAATCTTGTTGGGACTCCGTTTGCTACGGAAATGGGACGTGGGTCGCCGTTTCGAGCAGCGGGAAGATTGCTTATTCCACAGACAACGGGACGACATGGAACACGGCTACGAGCCCGTCCAGCGATGGATGGTTTTCCGTCTGCTATGGCGGGGGACGATTCGTTGCTGTGGCGTGCGCGAGCAGTGCAGCGGCATATTCTACGGACGGAAAGAACTGGACACTTGCGGCGCTGCCGGCCTTTGGCTATTGGAACAGTGTGGCCTACGGAAATGGACGGTTCGTGGCGATTGCCACAGGGACGGAGAGCGCATGGTCGGAAGACGGTGAGACATGGACGGCGGTGGAGATGCCAGCAGAACTCGGATGGTATTCGATCTGTTTCGGCGCTGGCAGATTTATTGCAGTTGCCAACAGCAGCGCAAGCTTTGCATCTTCCACGGATGGAACGGACTGGGGGCTCGGAGATCTGCCGGAGATGGGCTGCTGGAACTGCGTGACGTTTGGGACCGGGAAATTCATCGCAGTGCAGACCGGCGCAACTTGCGCATACAGCTCCGATGGACTGAACTGGATCTCCCGCGCGATGCCGGCAGATCAGGACTGGATCAGCGTAGCCTACGGAAACGGAAAATTCATGGCTGTAGCTTCGGAAAGTGCTGTTTCAGCGGAATCGACAGATGGTGCGAGCTGGACCGCGGAGTCGCTGACTGTGGCTGATTTCTGGGAATGCGTCTGCTACGGCGAAGACCGATTCTTCGTCGTGGCAGACAGCGGAGACCGGGCCGTCTATGTGACAGGCGAGACCACGGAGCTTGACGATGTGCTGCAGGTGGACATTTCTTCTGCGAAGGTGATGACTATTACGGCGCATGGGTCAATTCAGGCGACGCAGGACTTGACGCCTGGGACAGACCTGACGCTTTTCTTCGGAAAGAACACAATGTATTGGAGTGCAGGGTCAAGCGGAAGCACGCCGCTTTCCATGGAATGGACGCAAATCAATGGATTTGAGTTGAATGGCGTGCAATCCTGTGACTATCTGTTTTTGAGCAATGGGAATCTGACGGATGCGGTCCGGAACCGGCTGCTGGCGGATATGACCTACCATCCGACGGATCAATCTGCGCTTTTCTTTGCGGACTTCAACGGCTCGACCAACGCCGGCGGCATCGGAGACACGAAATTCTCTGCCTTTGCCATCTACCGCTATTCTCCGGGAGATGCGACGCTGACGCACGTGGTGAACACGACGGCAGACAGCGGCAATGTCATCATTGACAGCGGCGCGGTGGTCGGGAAAGAGTACGTCTACTACGCCTTCGGCATGGGCGCGAGCACGTATGTTTCGGCGGCGCTGATCTCGAACTCGATCACGCTCTGCTTCTGGGACTGGGCCCTGCTGTCCTGCACGGTGGACAGCGATGGGGTCTATCATCCGCAGGAAATTTTCCTGTTTGGAAAGAACCTTGTGAGCGGCAGTGTGTCCAACAACAACACGCCGCAGGTGCTGCAGAATTTCACCCGGTATCCGACGGTGCAGCCGGCACCATGGAATTATCGGAGCGGTGCGCTGCAAAGTTTGATCGGGACGATCTCGGACGGTGTTTATTCCGACACCCGCGCAACACGCGATGCGATCCGTGCGCTCGGAACGACACAGAACACACTTTTCCTCAAAAACCGGAAGGGCGACCTGATGAAGATCCGGACGAACGGCGCCGTAGAGATGGAGACGATGGACAATGCGGCCTGTCAGGCGCAGACGATGACTCTGCCGTGGGTGGAGATCGGGAGCGCGGATGACGCGCAGATCGTTGTGATGAACAGCGACGGTGCGTGGCCGTATTAAAGGAGGTTCGGATATGTCACTTTTGACGCATGCGGAGCGGATGAACGATTACCTACGGCAGCTGCGAACGCCGTTTACAAAGCTGTGCCGGCTGCGCTTTTTGCAGCCGGACGGCTCGACGGCCTTCGCGCTCGACAACAACCCCGGAAACCGGAAAAGCGGCGCCTTTTTGCAGGATGGCACGATCTCAGGAAATTTGCAGAATGGGCAGCGGCGAACGGCAAACGTGATGCTGGCGAATCTGGATTCGGAGTACGACTACAACGTCAACAACGTGTGGTTTGGACAGCAGATCGCCATTGACGAGGGCTTGATCTTGTCTGACGGCTCTGACTTTTACATCCCGCAGGGCGTTTTTTACATCGCGGAGCCGCAGGAAACACTCTATCCAAACGCTCGGACGATGGAATATCCGTTGGTAGACAAGTGGTCCTATCTGGATGGCTCACTGTTTGGCCGGTTGGAGTCCACCTACGAAGTGCCGGTGAACACGAATATTTTTGCGCCCATTACGGCGCTGCTGGCGCTCGACCGGGGCAACGGATACCCGGTGGACAATGTGACGCCGATTTTCACGGAGTATTACAACAACAAGACACAGACGCTTCCGAATGGGAGCACCGTGAGTCTCGTTCTTTCTCCGTACACCCTGCGCGTCGACAGTGACGAGGGAACCTACGCAGACGTTGTGCTTGGGCTCGCGGAGATGGTAAACAGTTGGGTTGGCTATGACTCAAATGGAGCGCTCAGAATCGACCCGTCCCAGGATGACATTCTTGACACGACGAAGCCGGTTCTGTGGCAGTTTTCCACAGATGAGGCGGAGCTGCTGGGCGCGACGTATGTGGTGAAGAACACAGAGGTCTACAACGACTACATTGTGATCGGTGAGCAGACATCCGACTATGCACAGGCGGCCGGCAGGGCCCAAAATCTCGACCCAAGCTCGGACACGAATGTCTATGCAATCGGGAAGAAGACCTTCCGCACGACGGCGGCCGGATATTACACGAAGAAGCAGTGTGAAGATCTGGCAGCGTGGAAACTGAAACGGTCGACCGTACTGCAGAAGGCTGTGACGATCTCCTGCAAGCAGATGATGCATATTTTTGAAAATAACCTCGTTTCAATCTGCAGGAGCGATAAACCCGGCGCACCGGTGGAGCGGCATCTGATCCAAGGCTATTCCCGGCCGCTGACGAGCACTGGTAACATGACGATCTCGGCGACATCGGTCAACGACCTGCCGATTGCAACGATTACAGGATGGCCGGCATGAGGAAGGTGGTGAGAGGATGGCAAAAAAGAAGGCTCCTGAAACGCGAGGAAAAGTTTTGAAGCTGCGAGACGGCAGAAAAATTCCGGTAGTTCGGGAAGATGGACGGTATTGGTACTGCGGGAAGACACGCTTTTTGAAGACGAATCAGGATGTTTTGGATGTGCTGGATGTGAAGAAAGGAGAGCATGACGATGCGTAAACTGTGGAGCTGCCCGAAGTTTCAGACGACAGAGGAAACCATGGTGTTTGGCGTGAGCGCGTGCATCCAGTTTTGCAGCCGTAAATGGGTCCCTCCCCCTTGAGGCCCGGATGCGGGCCAAATACAGATAGATTGATGGGAGAATGAAATGGAAGCATTCAAAAACATTGTGACGGTGTGCGGCGGAGTGACCACGATCGGTGCGATTTTGATGGTTTTTGCAAATCTGTTTTTGTGGATGAAGAACCTGAGAGAGGGGCTGAAATGCCAGCTTCGGTCGGACATGCTGCACACCTACTATAAGCACAAGGACGAGAAGAAGATCCGGCAGTATGAGATCGAGAATTTTATCTATTCCTACAAGGCGTACAAGGCACTGAAAGGGAATAGTTTTATTGACCAGATCCATGAGGAAGTGAGCGAATGGGAGGTTGTGACCTGATGAAATCTGTGGAGAAGCTGTGCCGATTGGACTGCAGCAAGAAAATCCTGATTTTCTCATATTTCGTGCTGGCGGTTTTGATCGTGATCCATCTGACCGTCGCAGACACGGCCTCTTTCGCGACCATCGTTTGCGCGTGGATCGTGGAGTGCGGTGCGGCGACCGGATTTTATTTTTGGAAGGCCAAGAATGAGAACCGGTCGAAGTATGCGCTGAAGTTCATCCGGGAATTGGCTGACAAATACGGGATAGAATCCGTGGCGCGTGTTTTGGAAACTGTTTTGAAGGACTAAGAAAGGCGGAAAATGCTATGAACAAATGGTGGGAAACTCTGATCGCGAATCTTTTCAAGGTAAAGTCTCTGGTGACGATCATGCTGACGGCGGCATTTATTGCGATGTCGCTTCAGGGGAACGTGGAGCCGAAGGATTTTTACTCGATCATCGTAATGGTGCTGACGTTCTACTTCGGCTACCAGAGCGCGAAGAGTGAGGATGGAATCGGTGGAAAGGATGATGGCGATGGTTCCAATTAAAAAGATTCTGGCGCACCGGGCCAACTATGGAACGAAGCGTGCCGGGGCCGTCGAGTGGATCGTGATGCACTACACGGCCAACGACGGCGACTCCGGAGCTTCCAACGGCAAGTATTTTCAGCAGGCATTGAATCCGGTGGCAAGCGCACATTATTTCGTCGATGAAACGTCCATTACGATCTCCGTGCCGGAGGATTATGTGGCGTATCACTGCGGGGCCGACAAGTACCGACATCCTTTCTGCCGGAACTACAATTCCATCGGGATTGAGATGTGCGACACGAAGCGGGATGGGCGCGTGATGGCGACGGAACAGACAATTCAGAATGCCGCGGAGCTGGCCGCGGCGCTCTGCGAAAAGTACGGCTTGCCAGTGAGCCATATCATCCGGCATTATGATGTGACGGGCAAGCTCTGCCCAAAGTATTGGGTGGACAATCCGGAGGGGATTGTGCGGTTTCGAAAACTGGTGAAGGAGGCAGGAGAAATGGTGGAAACAAGCAGGATGATCGTGGATGGGAAGGAAGTTCCAGTGGAGCGGATCTTGAAGAACGGGACGAACTACATTAAGATCCGTGACATTGCGACGGCGCTCGATTTGAAGGTGAGCAATAAGGGTAATATCCCGGTGCTCGAATCGAAGAAGTGAAAGAAACTCCGGGAGGGTAGAACCTCCCGGAGCTTTTTTACGGTTTTCCATAGAATACCGATTCGCTCAGGTTGATGTGCTCAATCTTTGCTCTCAGGTTCAGAATTCTAAGGTATCTAAGCATGGATTCCGCCTGACATTCCAGTATGTGGACGGAGCAGGTTGGTGTGAAGGTGAGCGTGTCGGCACGATATTTTTCAATCATGCGAGTCAGGCTTTCGAGGCGAATCCGAAGCTGCCAATATTCGGCCGCGAACCGCTCTTTGTAGTCCTCGCTGCACATCAGAAAGGCCGTGTTTTGCAAGTCTTTCATGGTTGTCTCACCACCTTTAAGCTGGCATATAGAACCCCATCGCGTTTTTCCCATTTGATGAAATTTCTGTCGTTGAGTTGCTGCACAAACTCACTGACAATATATCCACGGGCAAATTCGTCGATATGCGTGCAGCCGCAGTTATTCATATCATAGGCAACTTTGAACGTTTCGACTGGCCGAGTTACCTGCACCAAAAGATTTGCATACTCTTTGCAGCGAATACATGGCGCAGTATAGCCGCCCAGTTTCCGAATCAGCCATCGTTTGAATTTTGTCCACATCTTTACTCCTTCCTACGGGCCCAGCTGCAGTATCCGTCATCACTTGCGTAGTCAACAAGACCGCTGCCAAGTGTTTCATGCACCATAGGGCAAAAAATCGTTCCGCGCTTGTCGCACTCCTTACAATGCACCACCAACACCGCATCCACGGTTGGTTGCTCGTCAATCAATTCTGCCAGCCATTGCGCGCCCGCATCGAACGTGTCTTCTCGTCCTTCTGTATTTGTGTACGAAATGACCTCCAGTTTGTCGGCATCAATCAGTCTCACGGTTTGTCCCTCCGTTCAGACGCTCTCCATAGGAGCAGAAATCGTGTCCATTGGTGTCAATATCGTGCTCGAAACAGTGCCCATTCGGGCTATTGGCAAGACCGACGTTTCGCTTCCAGTTCTGGCAGTCCTTGCATCGCACCATTGGCGCAACGTCGGCGGCTGGCAGCTTCCTGATTTCTGCAAACGCCGCAGCGTAATCCCCGCACGTCCGCGTTGTAATTTCCAACGCCTCTGCGCGCCTGATATATTCGTCAGCCATTGCAATTCCCTCCATCCATCAGAGCGCCGCATCCGGGGCAGTATTTCGGCAGGCACTCCGGATCATCCGTCCCGTCGTCGATGCAGTAGTCGCACTCGGAGCAGTGCCACACATCGAAAACCAGCTCGCCATCGGCATAGCCGTCGCCCTCTCCGATCCAGTGTCCATGCCGCACCGGCGCATCGTTTACCCGCTTATTCCAAGACTCGGTGGCTTGCTCTTCGGTGTCGTAGATATACACGCCACCGACTATGCCGCCGTCTACCTCGTATCTCGCAATCGGGCACTGCGGGTTTTCTTCGTGAGTATGCCTGATCATAAAACCCACTCCGCTATAAGGTCTCAACGCATAATCTTCCTCGTGAAGATTTCCTTCATCGTCGCACAGGACGATCTTGGCCGAGCCGCCGCAGAACGGGCACGGCTTTAACTTATCCATTATCATCATCTCCACCCAAAATTCCGTCCGCACATCGGGCAGTACCGAATGTTTACGATGTCCTGTGTTTCAAAGTCGCCGTTTGGAGCGCACCCAGCTCGGACGCGGAGCATCCCTTGCCGATTCAGTGCCATTTCAATGCCGCTGTATTCTTTGGTTTGATTCATCGGGACAAAGCTATTGTCTTTTTCACCGCAATAGTCGCATTTAATCATCCTTCTTGCCCTCCATTTCTTCAAAGTAGAACTTGATCGGCTTTTCGTTTTCAATGACATTCTCGTAAACCACGCCCACCTTGTAGATGTAGTTCTCCCGGAGTTTGCGCGGAATCTCCGCGATATAGCGCCGGAAGGTTTCCAGCGAGTTTGCCCGTTTGTAGTGGTTGCACATCCGGCAAGCGGGCATGAGGTTCGAGAGGACATTACTATCAGCATCCAGACTATCATCATAAGCCCGTAAAGGCCGGAAGTGGTCGACCTGCATATCTCGGATGGCGATAGGCCGTCCGCAGTAGGCGCAGTGGCCGTCATACTTCGCATAGACCGATTCCCGCGTTTTCTTGCTGAAGCTCATGCTCTGCCCTCCAATTCCGCCAGCGCCTTTTCAGCTTCTTCGCGGGTTAAAAATACGGTTTTGCCAAATCCATTTAGCGCTACGCCATACTCCCGCCCTCTTGCGCCTATTGGCTCAAGTCCAACAAATCCGATCTCATCACCAAGACCGATCTGCTTGACCTCGCACTCGCTTATATGCTTATCCGTGTCCAGCAGGGCAAACACTCGATGACCCACCTTGCACGGCAGGATGATTGCGCGCCCCTCCTTATCGGCCACGGCCAGCTCCCGCAGCGCGGCCATCTCCTTCTGGTCGCGCTCGATCTGGTCAATGCAATGCTTGAATAGCACACCGATGCAGGTCGATTCATCCTTTTGCAACTCTACCGGGCACGTTTTGCACGGATAATCGTTGCTGCAATACCGCAGCGCCTTGACCAGTTCTTCTGGTTTTAAACTCATAGCAAATCCTCCTGCCAAAATTCGTTGAATTTCTTCCCTGTGATAATCGGCCTGCACCATTCACGTTGAAACCTCCTCCACGCGGCGTCCGTTTTTCCTTCTTCATCCCGGAAAAGCATTGCATATGGTACAAATCCGGCCTGCATGGTCTGTGTCAGCCGCAACTCCGCGTCCTCAAAACTGTCCCCAGCATATCCAACAAGAACATAGCAGCACATGGTGTGGCTCTTTGGCCGGAACCCCGCAAGGCGTAGCTTTCGCCCCATCTCAACCAGAGGTTCCAGATCATCCTTTGTGTCGTATGCTGTGTAAAGCCGCTTCGGTTTTACCTCCCGCAGCAAATCCGCCTGCCATTGTTGAAGCAAGGACGGTTCCAGTCCTCCGGTGAAGATCGCCGGATGCTCCTGCCTCTTGAGCATTTCGCAGACCGCCCGGAAATGGTGTTCAGACGTTCCGAGAATGTTGTCGTCGAGGATGTTCCATCCGTTCACGATCGGCAGTTCTCGAATCACGCCATGTGCGCAGCGCGGAACCGAGCAGAACCAACATTCCTTCGTACAGCCGCGCGACGTGAAGATATAGCCGTCTCGGAGATACATTCCCGGCGTGAAATCACCCATGCGGTCATCAAATGCCGGGCCTCCAACTTCAACCGGAACACCGAGGATTTGCCACGCATAGTAGAGATCTTCTGCACGTGGAATGTCCCATGTGAAGGCTGTAGAGATGTGCACAGCTTCCACGTCAGCCTTGATGCAGTCTGCGATATTTTCAATCGTCGGTGCACCAAAAAACGTCAGCGAATCCGTAGGAGACGCAGCCGTCTTTCTTGGGAATACCCGCGCAATCCGATTCATTTCAGCAACCCCGCCTTTCTCAGCCGCTACACACTCTTACACCGCTTCTTCGCATCCGCAGTGTAGGCGTCGCGGCTCCGTTCAACTTCTCTTGCCCGACATTCCGCTATCCTTCTCGTGCAGTCCCTCTCACACGGCGGCTTCACCATAGCGCCACCTGTGCCGTATACGCTGCGAAGCGTTCTTCCTGTGCCTCGAAATAATGACTGTCAATCTCGCATCCCACAAAATCCAAACCGGCGTCATACGCCGCGATCCGGCTGCTTCCGCTGCCAAGATGGGTGTCGAGGATTTTGTCTCCCGGTTTTGCGTAGCGGCTGAAGATCCATTCGTAAAGCGCGACTGGCTTTTGCGTGGGATGGATACGCTTTTCGTTCTTGCGTTTGTCTCCCTGCATGACCGCACCTTCTACGATACTTTTTCCCTGACACATCCCATTCCACATAAAGCGAAATAGACGAACGCTGTCATGGCAGTTTGTGGCGGCAATCTCACAATCGCTGAATGAACTGGAAGCATTGCATTTGTCCCACACGATCCGCCCGGCGGGGAAGTGATAGTAGAAGTAGTTGCAGCCCCATACGATGTACTTCTTCGCCACTCTGTCCAGCTCTTTGAAATATGGGGCCTGCGGCACATCCCACTTTGGGGAGATTGGATAATCACGATGAACGCCGATGGAGCTTACTTTGTTCCCGTAGTAGCCGCGCCGTTCGGGGCCGGAAAAATACGGAGGATCGACCACAGCCAGATCAAATGCCTTGTCTGGCAGACTGCGCATATATTCAAAGCAATCCACGTTGTAGACGACGTTCATTCTCGCAATTCCTCCACATATCCCCAGCTTTGAAATGGCCGCGTGATCGCCACAGGCTCCATGCCGAACTTCGTCTTTCGCAGCCCTGTAAACTCTCCCAGCTCCTTCGGCTCGTTGTAGATTTTTAAGTTGGATATGTGCCAGCCGTATAGCGTTTTGCCGTTTCCGTAGTTCCAAAGCGCACCATATTCAAGGCACGTCTGAAAGACATAATCGTCGTCGATGTCGTAAATGCCGTATGGTTCGTTTGCAGGAAGGAGCGTGTCGATTCGGTCACATACAAATTCACCGATGACCTTGCCGTTCATGATTTCCTGCTTGTAAACGATGCTGCCATCAATATTTTTGCAGTACGCTCTTGGAGACGTCCGAATCGTTTTACCACTCGTGCAGTAGATGTGGCACTTGAACGGAGTTTCCATCTTCGGACGCGTTTTGCGCACCTCGATGGTCTTTTCGCCGGACGCAATCTTCTCGCACCATTGCGGGCGGATGCTGATTAAAACTGCTTTCATAGAGGTCCCTCACAGATTGGAAAGTGTGCCGTTGCCGATGATAACGGCATTGGTCAGGCTGGAACCGAGGACAAAGACTGTGACCTGAGAGCCGACGGAGGCGGAGGCCATGCTGGAAACGTAGGGGAGGGCGATTTCTTCATCGAAGGGGCGCTTGACGGTGATTTTCCCGCCAGAGGCTGCTTTCGTGACCTGTGCGCGGAAGAACCAGACGTTGGAGCTGATGAGATCTTTGATTTTTGGCTGGAAGTAAGTCCAGAGCGCATCGGCAAAGGCTTTCATTTCAACATCGTTGTTGGTCATGTTGAGTCTCCCTTCAGGTTGGAGTCAATCAATTCGCAGGAGATCATGTCATTTGGAAGGAGCAGACGGGCCGCGTCAAAGCTTTCTGCTTCGACCGTTACTTCTTCCGGTTTGCGTCCGATTCTCTGGATCGCAAACCGATAGGATGCGCGAATGACGTTCGTGCGGTAATTTCGGTTTTGATTCATCAGGCTTGTCCCTTCTCCACCATGAATAACTGCGGGGTCTGCAAGTTCTTTGAAACCTACCATTGGGCCATCATATATGACTTTGTTGGTCTTTTTATTGACAACTCGAATGCAAATTGGGCCGGTCGCAACGAAGCGCTTGCCCGGAGTGTGCTTCGGAGCTGCGGGGCCACCCTCTTCCTCGGAAAGATGCTCATATTCCTCTGCGAGGCGCTGCGATTCGGCATGAAGCGCTTCGTGGTTTGTGACGATGGAAAAGTATCGCTCTTCTGGCGGTTCGTAAAAATACTCGCCCGGCTTATCGTCGTAGAGATGGGTGCTGGCGACGATGGAGCGCGGCCAGTAACCAAGCTCGAAGTCGTTATAGGAAACGGCGGGAGGATCGCAAGCACCGAAAACGTCACGAACCAGAGGGCGCGGGTAGGCGGAAAGAAATTCCTCGAACTTGGATTTGCTGACTCTTTTCGTTTCGGCCTCAAGCGTGGTGTGTTTGTCGATATAGTCCGAGAGAGCTTTCGTCATTTCCATGGGTCATTCCTCCCAGATGTTTAAGATGGTGAAGGTGATGAGGATGCCGGCGTCGGTTTTGCAGAGGGTGAGGTCGTCACAGAGCAGGGCGGATTCGGCCAGACGGCTTTTGAGCTTGGTGCTCATGACGTGCGTGGCCGGCGGAAATTCCAGCTGGCAATATGCGGTCTGGCTTTCCTTTCGCGGCGGGACGATGTTGATGCCGATGTTTGCGGACTTCGCAAACTCGACCAGATTTTCGCGCAGGAGTTCAAATTTTCGGACAGGCCACGGATTGGGTTTCATTCCGTGGGCGGTTTCGCTTTCTCGGAGAATATCGCAAAGCGGATCGTTGATATGATTCATGAAAATGCTCCTTTTCTTTTTCTATCCGAAAGCTCGGACGCTGTTATTGCTACTCGGATTTCGGATTTGTCCCGTGGAGAAGACGGAATTTTTTTGCACAGGTTTCACAGGCCGGGGAGAACACCACATGATTTCCCAAGCCACCGCGCAGCTCAAAGGTGAACATGAAAAAATGCAGCGTGCCATCTGATTCCAGCTGTATTTGTGGCAGGATCGGCTGTCCGCAGATTTTACAGACCGCTGCGTGAGATTTTACATTGGTCATGATGGTGTCAAGGATGGATTGCGTGAGTTCCATTACTGATTTCTCAGCTCCTTTACGTTTTTCGCCACAAGTTTGACGGCCTCGTCGATCTTGGCAATGTCTGACGCTTCGTTCCGGCCATAGGCCGGTGAAGGTTCATTTGGTTCAGAAAGTGTGAAGTCGAAGGAGAAGCGGATGGCGCTGGCGGCACGGTCTGCGGAATAGCCGGAATTGATCAGGACACGGGAGGGCTGCGGATCGCCGCTGGAGCAGGCCGCGCCGGAGGAAACCATGACTCCATCTGCCGCGAGGCGCAGGACGAGCGCATGATTTTCAACGCCGGGGAAGGAAAGATTGGCGATGTAGGGGGACTGCGTGCCGTTGCTTCCGCGGGAGAGCTTGCCATTGAGCTGCGCGTCTGGAAGTTCGTTCAGGATGCCGGTGATGAGACGGTCGTGCAGGGCTTCGGCCAGTTCGGAAAATTCCCGCAGGTGCTGCGTCCGGAAATGGAGCGCCTGCGCGAAGGCGGCGGCAAGGGGGACGGATAGTGTGGCAAAATGGTAGCCGGAAGTGATGCGGCTCGGTTCTTTGGCGATGAGGACGCCGATGCCGACCGGGGCGCCGAATTTATGGCCGCCGCCGCAGATGTAATCGAGGCCGGATTTTTTGAAATTCAGCTCAGATTTGCCCATGGCGGCCGTACAGTCGGAAAAGGAACGGTCTGCGCAGGAAAGTGCTTGTTTCAGGTTGTAGACCCGTCCGGTTTCGTTGTTGGTGTGGATGTGACAGCAGAATTTGCTTTCTGAGAAAGGAAAACCGTATGCGCCCACGTCCTGATATACCGTAACAACGGACTGGTGTTCCACATCTGAAATGTGGATATAACCGTCGTGAATCGCTTCGTGCATGGTTAGGTTGATGCTTTCTGTGGCGGATGTGGTGAAGATCACCTGCTCCGGTTCGCAATGGAGGCAATCAGCGACGATCTCCCGCTGCGAGAAGAGCATTTTTTCAGCGGACTGGCCGAAGGAATGGCTGCTGTTGGGATTTCCCCAGAAGAAGCGGCTGGTTCGCTGGAACGCGAAGAGCGCCGTTTTCAGAGTGGGAGAGGTTGCGGCGTAGTCCAGGTAGATCATACGGCGGCTCCTTTCGGCCAGTTCTGGATGTAGGAGGCGCAGATTTTTTCATAGATCTTCTGCTGCGCTTCCAACTGAATGATTCGTTCGCGCAGGACGGCGGGTTCTTCCGTGATGACGGATGCAAGCGGAGCCGCTTCCTGCTGCACAGGTTCATTGGCCTCTGATGTGTCCCGGATTTCTTCGCCTTTTTCTTCCGGCATTTTCGCAACGTTCGGCTGCGTGAGACCGAGGCTGATCAGGATGGCCGCATCGACGAGCGCCATTTCTTCCATGTCGAGCGTGCAGAGATAGCTTTCGATCCGTTCTTTGGAGACGGTGTAGACCGATTCGCAGAGAACGGTGTTTCTCCTGCCATAGATGGAGATTGGAACATGTGTCGGAAGCGGTTTTTTCTCGGCTGTGGTTAAGTAAACAATTTCCACCAGAGGCGAATACTGATTATTTTTTTCATTGGAGACGATAACGGCGGGACGAGTCTTTGCCATTTCTGAGCCGACATAGTAGCCGGAATCCCGAATGTAGAACACGTCGCCGCGGTGAATTTTCAGTTCCATAGGGGCATCCTTTCGTCAGATTTTTATAAAAATGGCGCGGCGGGAGATCGCCGCGCCAAGCGGTTCGTTTTGTTATTTCGTGACGATGTCTTTCAGCTTTTTGCCGGGTGTGAATTTGATGCCGTAATGAGCTGCGATCTGAATGGGTTCTCCGGTTTTCAGATTCTTTGCCGTTCTTGAAGCTTTCCATTTCGGCTCGAATTTACCAAATCCGATGAGCACGACGTTTTCCTTTTCGGCCAGCGCCTCAGTGATGGAATCGAGGACGGCGTTGACCGCATCTTCGCCGAAGGATTTTGTGACGTCCAGTTTGGCGGCAACGGCTGCGCTGAGTGCTTCTTTTGTCATGGGTGGCTCCTCCTTTCTTCAAAAATGTCTGGTGGGCCGCCCCGGAGTCGAACCGGGATCATACCAGTTATGAGCTGGTCGCTCTGGCCTTTGAGATAGCGGCCCGCGGAAGATCCGGCTTGATGTACCGGACGTGAGGGTTTACCGGATGCCCAACATCAGGTCTCGTTTTCGGCAGTACCTGACAGCGCCGCTTTCTGCCCGGTAGCTGGCCCGGCAGAGCCGATTTTGTCAGTTCGGCTTCTCAAGTGTCCTCATCCGGGTGAACCGCGCGCGGGTTTTTCCCGGCAAGCTGAACGGGCTGCACTGCGGAAGTGCGTGCCGTTCTACGAAGACCTTAGACACACGATCTTTACGTTCTCCACCTTGTTATGCTCAGGATGGACGCTCTGAGTGGGGAGTTCCCATTTCGCTTGTTTACCCCCAAACTTCGCTATCGGCTATATCAACCCGACGACACCGCTGCCAGATGCGGAGGTTTCATTCCCACTACGGTTTATAGAGTAACCACCTCTTATGTGGGCGGGCATGGTACGAAGTGCCTTATCTGCGTCATTATAACGGCATTTTCTCCACATCGGCCGTAGCGCGCGGTACTAACCATGCAGATTTGCAGACTTCGTTGGCGCGGCCTGAGTGAATCGAACACTCTGGGACAGACCGGGATTCCGCCCGTTGCCAAGGGCCGCATATTGTGCCGGTCTGTTCCCGGCTGTCACCGCTGTGAAATCCTCGCTTTTGGGAGAGCAGGTTCTTCCGCAATTACAACATCGAGGCTTGAGGGGCTTACTTCAGGACTTCGCATCGCCCATGCGACTGTTCCGCTATACGCTGTCCACTCGCGGTGTCCACGCAGAATTGGTGGAGAAGGTGAGGGCTTGAACCTCACACGCCTGTTTTTGCTCTGGTCAGGTTACAGGCTAACTGGCCGAGCGTTGAGACATTCCCGTTCTGTCACTTCTCCATATAGTTGGATGTTTTGCACCTTGCGCCATCTGATTCGAACAGAATTGACTTGGGGACTCGAACCACGCTGCACATCCAAGGACTGCCATCGCCCTATGCGTTGCGCGGAATAGGCGATCACCGCGCTATGAGCCTTTGCCGTTTTTCGCTCTTTGTCTGGTTTTCTGTCAACCAGCAAATACCTCATCTGAATGCGCACTCAATGAGGATTTCAGGCGCTGCCAAATAACGTCAGGTCGGTCAGCCGTCTCGTAGCTATTTGGCAACTTGCATTACAACCGAACAAACTGGATCAGCCGCCGTGACCAAATCTTAAAGCTGACCTTACAAACAAGTGGATTTTCTTGCTTTTCCAGACGGCCGCCGTGGTGCGCTTGCAATGCCAGACAGAGGCGTGACGGACGTTGAGAAATGGAAGCAACCGGATTCGAACCGATAACAAACGCCAATGGCGCTGCTCTACACCTTGAGCTATGCTTCCAGATAGTAGGCTTTAGGCTCAACCTACCGGAACCGTCGTTGATTTGTTTTTCCGACGCATGCTATCGGGTGGCAGGAATTCAAACAACGATCAACAAACCGTAACTGCTGGAGATGGGCTTTCTGGATGAACCCATCAGAACCGCCCACGCTGTTGTGTTTGGCGTACCAGCGCAAGGAGGACTTTCGTCTGTTCCGATTTTCTACACAGCGGCACGCTTGTGCGAACTAGCCAAACTCAGATGGTATCTCAACACCATGTTGGTGATGAAATCTTTCATGGATTTTTCGTGTAACGATATTTGCACGTTTCCCAATTTTCCAGAAAGCACGATTCGAAAATACAATGTGTTGCTGTGTATCGTGGCTCGCTGCAGTATTCGTGTACCAGATCCGGATAAAGGGCATTCATTGCAAGGAACATTCTCGCATCGTCCGGCCCTACGAATCTCGGATTTCCGTCCGGTGCGTAGTGGCGGATCTGGGCGGGAATCTCCTCACGGCTGTTGTAGTAATTGACCGTTCGCACCGCCGCGTCCACGACGACGTAGACATTTTTCTCTCCGTTTGTCAAATAACGAATATCAAGGCTCATTTTTGATCCATCCTCAAATTTACTCGATTTCTTTCAGCCAAAAATCACGCTTACATTTATCACAATTTCTTTCACTTCTAACACAACCGACAATAGCTTTTGTGTCTGCTTGAGATGGACAAATAACAAGAGTACCGTTGTAACCAATAGATGCGTTCGGAAACATCTTCAAAAATTCACTCTGTCTTGTTTTAACAGGATGTTCTTTTGCCCACTTAGCAACTGCTGCAATGTATTCATCAACTTTTTTGCCACATTCAAATACACCGCCAACCGCTCCAAAATTACAGTCGTCATAAACAGGGAAGCCAGTACAACTACCATCCATTGAATCGCACATTCTTTTGAGATGCTTCAAAAATTCAGCAGCGTCCATTTTTCCATCTCCTGTTACACAATCGTCCGGTTTGGCCTCTTCCGAAGACGCTACTCAACCGCCGGAACACATGCTTCCATGTTGGTTCGCGTTGCCGCACCGCTTCCAATGATCTTCTTCACTCTCGCCTCGCGTGTTCGGTGAGCTCCAAACCGGATCAACCACGGAACTTTTCAGCCCTGCGCCGGTGCATCGGTCGCATCCGTTCACACATTCAGCCGGAGCCAGCTACATATAATTTTCACCGCCTGCCGTACCTGCACTACCTGCAGGAAGAGTGGACGAATCGCGTATCGTTTCCGCGATTCTTTGGAACCTCAGAACTTTCCCAGAAGCCACGAACTCCTTGTGGACCGGTATACGAGGGTCGAACTCGCGCTCTCAGTTTGGAGGACTGATGTGCTGCCACTACACCAATACCGGATATTTCGTGCCAGCGCGGGGAAGTCAGCCGCGGCGGCACGGCCCGTCTTTCCGGGCGGCCAGCATGATTTCAGGAGGGGGATTGGGTTGCAGACGACCGGTTCCCGCGCCGGCGGTCTGCGTAGAGGCTCCCCGGTTTTACGTTGGTGCGGGAGCGTTCTTCCCAACAACCAAAAGCCAAACATCTCAGTTTGGAGCACCGGAATCTCAGATTTGTTCCGGCGAGCGCCTTCGCTTACTTTGGTGGTCGCTTTTCTACATAGAAAGGAGCCGATATGCCTCGCCGCAAGGAGGTATCAGACTTGCGGCAAGATCGGTTGGTCGGAGCCGGAGTTGCACCGGCTTGTCCGGGAGAAAGGAAGCCCGGAGAGCAACTGCGCCCAACCGTATGGCCGGAGATTATCCGGCAATTATGCGTGAAGTTGAGAAGTTGTGTTGTTCAGCGCGGGGGGAAAAAAGTGGTCGCCCTTTTGCTGAAGGCGGAGAATGTTTCGCTGGGCCTGACGATCCTTTTCCATCTGCACCTGCTTGGTTTTTTTGCGGGATTTGCGGCTCGTGAGCTTTCCGGAATAGAGCTGCGTGACAGTGACGGATTCGTGGCCGAGCTTGGACTGCAACTCCTCAAAGGACATGCCGCTGTTCAGATCGAGCCGCGCGCCGACATGTCGAAGGTCGTGCGAGCGGATCATGTCAACGCCGGTGACGGATTTTACATGACGGCGGACGACATCGGAGAGCCATTGGCGCGTTCCCGGATGCCAGGATTCGCCGCTGTTCTGACCGGAGAAGGTTTTTTCGGCATAGGTTCCGAAAAGCACTTCGTCGTCGCGGGCGTTTTTGGGGCGGATGCCGCTGCAAAGATAGAGCCGGACAGCTGTCTGCGCGACGAGCGGAAAGTCCACATTCCGGAATTTGTCGCCTTTGCCGTGTTCCACGACGATCTCAGAATTTTCCCAGTCGAGGTCGTTCGGCGTGAGCGCCAGAAGTTCACTGTTCCGGATCTCGGTCGTGAGCAGGAGAATGACGATGGCGTAGTTCCGTTCCCAAAACTGCGGACGCCGGAGGCCCTGCGGCGGGTTGTTCCGCCAGAGGAGAATGACCTGATCGTCGGTGAGGAACTGTTCATAGGGACGCCGCTGCTCTTTTTTGATGTCAGGAATGAGTAGCTTGGAAACGGGATTTCTGTCATAGAAGCGAGATTCGCCAAGCTGTTCAGAGGAGGCGTAGTTGTAAAAAGCTGCGAGCTCCTGAAGGTATTTTTGGATGGTGGATGCCTTTTTCCCTTCGCGGCGAAGCTGATCGCGCCACGCCTGAATGTCGGTGAAGCTCTCCTCATGGTCCCAGTTGCTGCGCTCTTCGACCATGAAAGCCGAGAAGGCCATGAAGATGAAATCTTTTGAGCGGATGGTCTGTTCTGCGCGGCCGATGGCGCGGAGATTGTTTTCGTAGGCGGCCATAGCGGCCATGAATTTTTTCTCGGCCTTGATGGGTGCTGCCATTGATTTGCCCTCCTATTTTCAGTGTATCATGCGCCCAAAATGAATTATGTTACATCGGTTTTTGGCTTTTCTGCGACGCAGGCGAGAAACTGCGCCATGGCTCCGCGCTGGGTGTCCTCGTGGATGGTGTATTCGGCGAAGTAGGTAGGGAAGTGGTAAGGACCGTTTTCCTTCAGCATGATCCACCAGCCGTCGTCATCCTTGAAGAAATCCACGATGCTATCGCGGTACTGCCGCGGCAGGCGGTCGATGGGACGGACGGGCTTTCTTTTTCTCGGTGTGGTGCGCATGGTCAGACCTCCTTTGCAGGCTGCCGCAGCCAGTTCAAACAATGTTCAATACATTTTGCGTCGCAATGGGTTTTCAGTTCTTCTTCGCACATTGTGCAATGGAAAGATATGATGCCGCGCGACATTTTCTCTGCAAGCTCTTCGTCTGTCATGGAACGAAAGCGGTCAGCATTGGTCATGTAGATATGGTCAGCAAGTTTTTTCATAGGTACTCAATCCTCCTGAATACCGAGGAACTGCCGGTTGATGCGATCCAGCTCCTCCATGTATTTGGGATGAACGTAGGTGTTCAGGGCGCGCTCGATTTTCTGCGCTTCCTGCTCGCGGCCGAGGATGCGAAGATAGTCTGCGGCGATCTGACGATAGGACCGGCGGATCTTGTTCAAGGGATCGAGATACTGTTCAAAGACCGGCGTATAGCCGACCGGATAGTCGAGGCCGAAGAGTACCTTGTATCCCTCAGTGATGAGCGGGACAAATTCCGTCGCAAATTTTTGCTCGTCCATCAGAAAGGAATCGTACTCGCCGGTGACGCGCTTTCCATCCTCTGTGAAAAATTCTCCGTGCTCGGCGGCGTACTGGTAGGCCAGCCGCTCGCGCTCCTGCGCGTCGGCATAGGCTTTTTCTGCGGATTTCATGGCGGCATAGCAGGCAAGGCCGACGGTTCGCAGCTCGTTGATCGCTTGCGTCTGAGATTGTGTGATAGTCATGGGTGGCTCCTTTCGATTTGGTGGTTGCACAGTTAGTGCTACCGGAAATTTGGATTTGTCCCGGCGTCGTGGGAAATTTTATCGAGGCAGGAATCGCAGACAACTACGGCGTCGGCGTTGTTTGAAATGCGCATTGTAATGATATTCTGAAATTTTCGGTCAAGCTTCGGAATATCGAGCCCCGGAATACTGCTTGGGTCAGGAACGACCTGCTTTCCGCAGAAACAGCAGGGGATCGTCCGGTATCCTCTTGCGTCATCCTTGAAATGCCCGACGATGATCAAAAAATCGCCTCCTCGTTCATCTTTCCAAGAATTTCGAATAGTCCAGCTTGGCTCCGCAGACAGGGCACAGCTCCGGGAGATCTCCGTTTTGGTCACATTCGAGCGACGCACCACAGTTTTCGCAGCAAAGCTCGCCGTAGTCTCCAAGGGTAACGGTTGCAGTTCGTGCGTTCATGAAATTAACCTCCGTACATCAGGTCGGCGACGCTGACTGAGAAAGTTTCCTCGAACCAGTGCCAGATTTCTTCGCGGTTGGTTCCGGCGGGGAAGCCGTTCCACGGCTCCTCGATGCACTCTGTTTCAGGGTTCATAGGCACGTCTCCAAATTCTTCCCAAAGAGCCTCGACCTTGGATTTTTCGTTCATAATATGTACCTCCTGTAGGTGAGTTTAATTTCACCTGTATTGCTACCGGAGAAGCGGGTTTTGTCCCGCTTCTCCAAGGATTCTTTCAAATTTTTCGGTAGATGCAGCAGTCGTAACGGTAGAGCACTTCCAGCTTCCATTCGTCGCCATCATAGGAATGAACGATTTTAGGCGTTCTCCGGACGATCTCTCCGGTGGACTGGTTGCGGAGGGTGACGGACGTTTTGGTCGTCTTGACGATCTCCCACGTTTCCTTTACGGGGTCGGGCTGCCCCAGATTGAAAGCGTCGAACTGGAATGTTTCGCCGACTTGGAACGGGTGGGTAGGCTTGGATTTTTCTTCGGAGCTGGTCACTTCCAGAATCTCGGCATAGGCTGCACGTCCGGTAAATCCCTCTGCGCCGCCGGAGAGAATCTGATAGACGATGTTTTTCGGGCCGGTGCTGACGACCTCACAAATGCCCAAGCGGGCCAGTTTGACCCGGTAGCCCGGCTTGACGTTCTCGCGGCTGAATTGCACACCGCCGAG
>ERZ772867.1048-NODE-1048-length-34157-cov-6.044308_pt1 | contig 34157 bp, 21 predicted proteins | sample MGYA00511341_ERZ772867 | MGnify/ENA primary metagenome ERZ772867 (study PRJEB29015, sample SAMEA2737707) | human gut metagenome | biome: human gut; feature: human-associated habitat; material: faeces | place: China | collected 2012 ... | reverse complement strand
CTTTTCGGCTCGCAAACGTGCGAGCGCAGCGAGTGCGCTGCGGCGAGCCGCAGCCTTTTCAAACGAGAGCCCAACGCAGTGGGTCTCGTTTGAGAGCTTGTCAAAAATCCTTTTTTGACAAGCGCAAGGACCGCCCCGATAAGGGGCGGCCCTTGCGTATTGGTTTATTTCCGGATCACTTTCTCCAGGCGGTATCGTCCTCCGTGTAGCGGGAGGCGCTGCGGCGGCGGAAGTAGAAGTACAGACCCGCGCCGAGTGCCAGGACGGCCACGATGATGCCCGTGATGAGAAGGATGCGGCCGAGACCGCCGGACGCCGCGGTATCCTTGGTGTCGTCGTTTTTCTTCACATCGCCGATGGCTTCCTTCACGGTGAGCGTCGCGGCGTTGCTCTCAACGGAACCGGCAGCGTTTTTGATCACGCAGCGGTACTTCCAGCCGTTCTGCTCGGCGGTGACCTTTTCGACGGTGTAGCTCGCGTTCACCGCGCCGGAGATGTCCGTCCAGCCGCTGCCGTCGTTTTTGTCCACCTGCCACTGGCAGAGCAGCGGTGTGGTGCCGCTCGCCGTCACGGTGAACGTGGCGGAGCTGTCCGCGTTGACGGACGCGCTCGCGGGCTGGGAGGATACGGTCGGGGCGACGGTCTTATCCTTCGCCTTGATGGTGAACTTGGCCTTCGCGCTGCCGTCGCCGTAGACGAGCGTCACAGTGTGGGAGCCCGCGGCGAGCGTGTCGAGATATTCCGGCTTGAGCGTGACGGTGGAGCCGTCCGCGGAGGTGGTGTATTTTCCGGCGGCGACCGCGGCGCCGTCCACCTTCACGGTGAAGGTTCCCTTGCCGCTGCCGGAGAAGTCGATGCCCTTGTCTCCGCCCTGCGTCCATTCGCTGTTCGCGCCCTTGGTGACGGTGTACTCACTGCCGGCGACGACGAGCGTCATCTGCCGTGTGGAGAAGCCGGTGGAGTTCGTCGCCTTCACGGCGAAGCGGAAGGAGCCTTCCTGCGTGGGCGTGCCGGAGAGAATACCGGTGTTGGCCGCGAGCGTCATGCCGTCGGGCAGCGTGCCGCTGTAGGACCAGGTGATCGGCGTGCCGCCGGTGGCGGTGATCTGCTGGCGGTATTCCTTGCCCATCGTGGCCGCGGCGAGCGTCGTGGTGGTGATGGCGGGTGCGGCGGGCAGCGTGCCGCCGCCGGTGTTCTGTCTCTTCACAATGCCGGACACGCTGACGGTCTGGTTGGCGTTGATGTTGCTGATGGTGTAAACGCCGTTGTTGCTCGTGAGCGTCGTGCCGTTGGCCTTTACGGAAAAGCCGTTGCCGCGGGTGTAGCCGTTGCTGGGCGTCACGGTGAAGGAGAAGCTGCCGCCGGCGTTTACGGGGCTCTTGGAGCCGCCGGTCGCGGCAATGGTATAGCCGGTGCCGCCCTGGAGCGTCACGGTGTAGGTCGTGGGAGCGCTCGTCGGCGTCGCGGTCGGGGCCGGCGTCGGGGTGGGCGTCGGCTGCGCGCTGTAGGCGGGAACGGTGATCGTGAACACGTCGCTCAGATTGCCGCTCTTATCGCGCACAACGACATAGACCTTGCGGGCGTTCGTATCGGCGATATCTTTGAGCTTGATGGTGGTGCGGACGTTGGTGCAGCCGCCGTGCGGGTTCTTGTCGTCGGCGATCTGCTCCGCGGTCGGAGCCCCGCTGTTCACGTGATCGACCGTGTAGTAATACGTTCCGGCTTCGGAGGAGGTGAAGTAGAACTCCGCGGTCTTCGCGTCGATGCGCTTGGAGGGCTCGCCCTTGATGGTGGGCTTCTGGGTGTCGCGCTTATAGCTCTCGGTGGAAGCGTCCGACCACTCGCTCTGCGTTCCGGCGGCGGCCGCCTGCACGCGGAAGGTGTAAACGCCGTCGTCGTTCATGTGGGGCGCAAGGTCCGAGGTCGTGGTGGAGCCGCCGTTGACGACGATCACGTTGCCGTAATCGCTGCCGTCGCGGAGAAGCTGGATGTTATAGGCTTCCGCGCCGGACACGGCGTTCCACAGGGCAGTCGCGGTGTTGTTGACCCAGGTGATCGTGGTGGGCTTTGCGAGATACACGGGAACTTTCACGGTCTTAACGTCGCTCCTGTTCCCGGCGGCGTCCACGACCATAAGATACACGTTCGTTGCTTCGGCGCCGAGACCGGAGAGATCGATCTTCGTTTCGCCGGAGGCGATGTCCTTCACGTTTGCCGAGGCAAGAAGAGCATCCTGCGTAGGCTTCTCGCCGCCGACGATGTAGTAGGCCTTGCCGGCCTCGTCGGAGGTGAAGGTCACGGAGCCGTTGGAAGCGTCCGTGCGGCTCGCGCTCTCGCCGGAGACGGCGGGCGCGGTCTTATCGATGGCGAGAGCGCCGCTCGCTTCCGACCACGCGCTCAGAATATCGCCGTTGACGGCCTGCACCTTGAAGGTGTAGGAGCCGGACTCTTCCAGCGTGAAGGTGTAGCTGGTCGTATCCGCGGTAACGGCAGGCGTGACCTCCACGCCGTCCTTATAAAGCTGCACGCAGTAGGACGCAGCGCCGGGGACCTCCGACCACATCGCGGTGGAGGTGCCGTTCACCCAGGTGAGCGTGGCGGGGGCCGCGAGATAGAGCGGCACGGTCACGGTCTGCACTTCGCCGCGGTTTCCGAGACCGTCCTCGGCGGCGTAGTGGACGACGACGGCGGCGCTGTCGGCAAGGCCGGTGAGCGTGAGCGTGTTGTCCTCGCCCTTCGTGAGCGCCATGGTGCTGCCGGAGGTGAATACATCGGCGGCATCGTCGTTGAGAACATAGTAAAGCTTGCCGTCCTCGCTGGAGACGAAGGCAACGGTGGCGGTGTCCTGCGCCGTGCGCTTGACGCCGTCGGCCGGCACCGTGAGGATGGGGGCGGCGGTGTCGCGCACCGTTTCGGCGCTGCGCTCAGACCACGCACCGACGGTGTTCGCGCCGACGGAACGCACGGCGAACGTGTAAACGCCGTCGTCCTTCATCACGTCGGAGAGATCATCCGTAGCGGACGCACCATTTACGGGGATGGGATTGCCGTAGGCGTCGGAGCCCAGATAGAGCTGCACGGTGTAATCATTCACACCCTCCACGCCGGTCCACGCGGCCTTCTTGCCGTCCCAGACGGGGGCGGTCGGCGCGGCGAGCACCGCGGGGATCGCTGCGGTCAGAAGCTCGGTCGTATGGCCGAAGGCGTCCTTCGCGGCAATGTAGACGGTGTGGGCGTTGGCGTCGAGATCCTTGAGAGAGATCGTATTCGCGCCGCGGACGAGCTCGGCCTTCGCCTCGTCCTTCATGATGTCCGCCGCGGAAGCGGGTTCGCCGTCGAGCTGGTAGTAGTATGTACCGGCTTTCGAGGCAGTGAAGGTGACGCTGCCCTCGGTCTCCGAGGTGCGCACGGCGGAGGAAATAGTCAGCGCGGGGGCTTTGCCGTCGTCAAAAACAAGCTCCTTCATTTCGGCGGTGGGAGCGGCGGCGAGCTGCTCCTTCGTGGCGGCCGTGCCGCCGATGTAGAGCGTGGAGCCGTCGAGCATCTTGCCGAGCGTGAGCGCGTTGTCCTTATCGGGGGCAATGGCGCAGACGCTGCCCTTGACCGTGCCGGAGGCGATTTTGATCTCGCCGGAAGCGCCGGACAGGTTGATGCCGTTTGCCGACTCGATCTTGCCGAGCGTATTCACGCGGATCTTCACGCCGGAAGCGCCGACAACGGCCTTCACGCCGGAAGCGCCGCCGGAGATGCCGACCTCGCCCGAGATGGTCACGGCGGCGTCCTTCGCAACAACGACGCCGGAGGCGTTGTCCGGCACCTTGACCGTGCCGGAGCCCTTGAGCGTCAGACTGCCGCTCTCCACATGGAAAACGGAAGCGTCGGCATAGCTCTCGCCGTCGGCGAGCTTGAGCGTGACCGTCTGACCGGTCAGCTCGAGCGTCACGTCCTTGTCGAGCGTAAGCGGCGCGGAGAGGACGATATCCTTGACGGATTTATCGACAACATAGGATCCTCCCGCGGAAATGCCCGAAAGGTCCGTGATGACTTGGGCGTCGCCTGCCATCGCCGGCATGGGCAGCAGCGATACTGCCATCAGCACGGCGAGCAGAAGAGCCATCAGTTTCTTTGTCATAACAAAGTACCTCCTTGAAAACGGCGCGGCGCATAGCCCTGCCGCTTGCTTTCTGACTATAAGACGCGCGGCGGGGTCAAAAGGTTTCCTCCGCACTCGGAATTTTTGTTATTTTTCGTTGCCAGTTTTTACCGGATGCCCTCCGCGATCACATCGGCGAGCGCTTCGATCTCGGCGAGCTGCCCTTCGGTGAGCGAGGAGCGGATCGCGACGCTCTGCTCGAGCACCGTCATGTTCTTGAGCGGAGCGAGGATCGCCGCCATCTGCCGCGCGCTGACGGGCGCCCACGTGCCGTTTTCCATAAAAGCGACGGTGCGCTTCTGGAGATTGTGCGCGGCGATATCGCGCAGCAGCTCGTCCATCGTGACGAAAATGCCGCCGTTGTACGTCGCCGAGGCAAACACCAGATGGCTCCACCGGAAGCACTCGGCGATGATGTCCGAGGCCGGGGTGACGGACACGTCGTACATCGCGGTGCGCACACCGCGCTCGCGCAGCTTTGAGGCGAGAATCTCGGCGGCGTTTTCCGTGTTGCCGTAGATCGAGGCGTACGCGATCATCACGCCCTTGTCCTCCGGCGTATAGGTGCTCCAGAGGTTGTACTTTTCCAGAATATATCCGAGATCACGCCGCCAGACGAAGCCGTGCAGCGGGCAGAGCATCTGAATGTCCAGACCCGCGATCTTCTTGAAGAGATTCTGCACCTGCACGCCGTATTTGCCGACGATGTTCGTATAGTACCGGCGCGCCTCCTTGAGATAGTCGCGGTCAAAATCCACCTCGTCGGCGAAGATCGCGCCGTTGAGCGCGCCGAAAACGCCGAAGGCGTCCGCGGTGAAGAGCGTGTGTGCGCTCTTGTCGTAGGTCATCATGACCTCCGGCCAGTGGATCATCGGGGCAAGATAGAACGTGAGCTCGTGCGCGCCCGCGGAGAGTACGTCGCCCTCCTTGACGAGCTGCATGTTCTTCACGGCGTCCTTGCCGAAAAACTGCGCGATCATCACGGCGGTTTTGTCGTTGCAGACGACCGTGGTTTCCGGGTGGCGCAGCAGCAGCTCCGAGAGCGTGGCGGAGTGGTCCGGCTCCATGTGGTGTACGATCACATAGTCGAGCGGCCGCCCGCCGAGCTCGTGCTCCAGATTTTCAAAGAAGGTGCGGCTCACGGCCTTATCGACCGTGTCGAAGAGGACGGTCTTCTCGTCCGTGAGAAGATAGGAGTTATAGGAAACGCCCGCCGGAACGGAATATACGCCCTCAAACATGGCGAGACGGCGGTCGTTCGCGCCGACCCAGACAAGATCCGACGCAATTTTTTTCGTGCAGTACATATACTACCTCCGTATTGAATTGGGTTACATAATTTAAATACAGATACAGTTTACCCGCTGAGGCGCGGAAACGCAAGTACCTTTCCGCCGAAAAAGACAATAGCGCGTATATGTTCGTTGACAAAATCTTTATACTGTGATATCACATAGTAGTATGCCGAAGTATATAAATTTCTTTATGTATCTGCGAAAGGATCGCATTCATGCAGACTTTTTTGAAAACCGTTCTTCCGTATGTGTTCTGCATTCTCGCGGGCTATCTGGCCGGAGCGGTGAATTTTGCGTGGCTGCTGGCGAAGAAGCGCGGCTTTGATATCCGCACGAAGGGCTCCGGCAACGCCGGGACGACGAACGCCGGGCGGACGATGGGCTCGGGCGTCGCGGCGGTCGTGTTTCTGTGCGACGCGCTCAAATCGGCGCTCATGGTATGGCTGGCGGGATTTCTGTTCCACAGCTCGCCCTCCATCCAGACCGTGACGATGGCGGCGTGCGTGGCGGGGCATCTCTATCCGTTCTATCTCGAATTCCAGGGCGGCAAGGGCATCGCGGTGCTGCTCGGCAGCGCGCTCGCGCTCGACTGGCGGCTGTTTCTCATCCTTGTGGCGGGCGTCGCGGTCATCACGTTCATCACGGACTATATGTTCATCGGCACGCTCTCGGCGAGCGTGGGGTATCTCGTCTGGTGCATCCTCACGGGACGGAGCGGCTGGGACATTGCGATCATGGCCGCCACGGTCGCGCTCATCTTCTGGAAGCACCGGAAGAACTTCGCCCGCCTCGTCAAGGGCAAGGAGCTCGGCATCCGCGCGAGCTTCTTCAAGAAAAAATACCGCGTCGATAAAAAAGACTCCTGAGAAAATCGACCGCCGCGTTTCCGAAACACCGGAAACGCGGCGGTCATTTTTTATTCTTCTTCCGGCTGCGGCGGCCGCGGTCTGCACACGACCGTGGCGAAGAGGAGCGCGAGCACGCACACCTGCACAAAGTAGACGTACCGGAAGCTCTGGTGGTAAACATACAGCACGGAGATGATGAGATTGCCGAGGAACGGCACGGCTGCGGAGCGGAAACGCTGCATACCGTTTTTCCGCCAGAAGAGCAGCAGCACCCAGAACGCGATCAGATACGCGCCCGTGCGCCAGAGCAGAATGTCCACCACGCTGTTCCGGGGCGTTCCGGTCAGCCGAAGGTAGGCTTTGGCGAAGAAGTTCTGCCGGTAATCGCGGAGCACGCCGTCGTCCGCATCGTAGTAATCGGCCATATCGACGTACTGCGCCATCCAGTCCCGGTCATACACAAGACAGAAGGACTTTGCGTTGAAGCTGTCCTCCGGTTCCGCGACATCCCAGAGAATGTCGCACCCGTCGATGCGGTCCTTTAGTATCACATCCGGATACTTGCATAGCGCTTCGCCGTAGACCCGGAGGATATCCGGCGTCGTTACCTCCGTCGGCGTATAGGGAACGCTCCCCTCCGGACGGCCCCAGTAATAGAAATCATGGCCGTAATAGCGGGCGTAATAATCGTGCCAGTCCTCGAGCGGGAGCGCCTTTTCCAAAATCGCGTCCGCTTCCTCGGAGAGCGGCAGATCCTTATTCACGCACGAGCCGACGGCGCAGAAAAGCGTCGTGAACGGCGAGAGCGACACCGGCGCAACATTGAGTGCCGTCATGACCGGCCCCTTGAATACGCCGAACGACACCGCGGCAAGCACCGCCGCGGTAAGCGCGCGGAGCTTCACCTGCTCATAGCGCCGGACGGTGAGCACGATGCAGAGCAGGACTATTGCCGCCGCGGGCGCGGCGCCGTTGTGCCGCAGGAGGGACACGAGAAAGATGTCCAGCGCAAGACAGACGTAAAACGGCCATTTCCGGCTGCGCGGCGTATCGAGCGCAAGCTGCAAAAGGAGATATGTACCCCACAGCAGCGCGAGCGTGAACGGAAAATCCTTTAGTACGTTCGTCCAGCTGAGCACCTGATTCGGCATCAGCGCAAAGAAGCATCCGAGAAAGGCGAGCAGCGGCAGCGGCATGCCGCGGTCGTACCCCATCATGAGGAACGCGCACAGCACGAGCGAGAAGAGCAGCAGCTGCACCGCCGTGAGCGCGGCGGGATGGGGGATAACGGTCAGAACGATCCGCTCCAGCATCGTGCAGAGAAACGGATGGTTGTCGCTCATCCCGTAATCCCCCAGGGCTTGATGATATTGATCAATGGCGTCGGACGGAAATCCGCCCGGCCATTCGACCCAGAGCACAAAGACCTGACAGAGAAGCAGTGCAATAAGAAGAACGCACAGCGCCTTCTTCCGGCTTCCCGGCTTCGGCAGCGTGTGGGGGCGGGCGGAGAGCCATTCCAGCGCGAACAGCAGCAGCCAGATAACGGGGATAAACCAGAGAATACCGCTTAGCACATAGAAAAGCCCCGGCAGCGAAAAGTGCATCCTCGTGTTGCCGTCCAGAAAGAAGCGCTGCGCGAAGCTCGCAAGCGAGGCATAAACGGCGATTATCCCAATGGCGGCACGGGAGCCCTTTGTGCGGTACTTTTCCATACAGCCGCTCTTCCGATTGAAGCACCAGACAGAAGCGACCGTCAGCAGCAGGAGAAAGCCCTGCGTCAGATGCGTCGGCTGGATGCGCTCGCTCGTGAAAAAGAGAAACACAAAGTTTCCCATGAGAAGAAAGGCGAGCACTTTCTGCCGCTCTGTCCAGCCGCGTTTTTCCATGGGGCGGGCGAGAAACAGCAGCGCGAGCTGCGCAAAGTAGAACACAACGCACCACGCGCCGAGCGTATAGAGCAGCTTTTCCCAGAGTGCGTACATGTGCGAGCCTTCCAGCGGGAAGCGCACATGCGGCAGGAACGTGTTCCAGCCCGCGCCTACGAGCAGCGCGGCGAGCAGCGCCGCGGCGATCCGGCTTTGGAGAGGAAACAGCTTTCCCTCAGCGTATTTGCCCTTCAAAAAGCATGCCAGCACGCCCATGACCACAAAATAGCAGAAGATAAAGACTCTCTGCAATGAGGTTTCGAGCGTATGGAGGTCGATCAGAAAGGTAAGATAGAGCGCGGCCAGAACGATGGCCGGTAATGCCAGATAGTTTTTGCTTTTTTTCATAACCTGTACTCCGATAATGCGTTTCGGTCAGGAGACTTCATTGCGCCGGAAAATCTTTTTCAGAAAATCTCCGAGAATGCGGAGCGGCTTGGTGATCTTCCAGCAGGTGGAGTTTTCGTAGCGATCACATTCGCTTTTATAGTAGGCGAGAAGCTGCGCCGTATCACCGGGGAGAGATATGTCGTTGTCTCCGCGCAGCAGATCCCATGTGAAGTAATGCTTCAAGACTTCATATGTATAATCCGGCGCGGAGCCAATGCCCTTTCTTAACCAACTGCCCTCGTAATGGTGCTCGCAGACACATCTCCCATCGTGTGTATTCACAGTCATACGATTGGCGCTGAATACACGGATGTTGCCTTCCAAAAGCTGTGTTTTTCCGTTCAATTGCAGGTTCGTCCGTTTGATGAGAAGCTGCGTAAGACGGTGTGGGATCGTGAAGTCCTCTCCCGAACGCTCTGCCAGATCGAATGTGTCTTCTCCATACAAGCGGCGCAGTTCGCCAATGAGCCCGCAGTTTTTTTCGGCACCCAAAATACCGGCGTGAATGAAGAGAGGCGTTTCAAAGGCAAAGAACGCTTTCGCATAGAGAAAGCTTTCCAGCGGCTGATGAAGTTCCATGTCTGTATCCATGTAAACGCCACCGTGATCGTACAGCGCCTTTAACCGAAAATAATCGGAAACAAAGGCATACTGTCTCTTTTCGTACGCTTCTTCCACATACCGGTTTGTGTGAATGTTGCAATTGGATTCATTCCACTCCATGATCTCAAAATCCGGGGCGTACTTCTTCCAGGAATCCATGCATTTTTGAATGAGCTCGCTTTTCTCCCCGTTGCCGAACCAGCAGTAATGGATGATTTTCGGGATCGTGTCCAGATGCTCAAAATCCAGAAATGTCTCTTCACGGATCGCGTCGACAATATAAGCGTTTCCGCGGAAATAGTCCCGGTTCCGGTCATAGTATTCCTTGGACTGCTTTGTGAAGTCATCGAGAAAATTGGTGCAGAAAAAGTTGAGGCTCCAGTATACCGCAAACTGTATTTCCTTTTCAAAGAGAGGGTTGGCGTGTTCGCGGATACGGTCCCACGCGGCGTAGCAGTCGAGCAGGCGCTTATCGCCGGATTTTATCGACGTGATGGAACCGCCGCGCTGGCGGTAGAAATAGAGCCCCTCGCGGAGATAGGAGACATTTTTTGCCCAGCTCAGAAGGATCGGCGTCGTGGCGAGATCCTCGTAGAAGCCGACAGGAAAGCGGATGATATCGAAAAGCTCGCGCGCGACCAGCTTTGTGCAGATATTCACTGTGCCGTACTTGGCGGAGTATTTCATAATATCCGGCCGTCCGGCGTCGGGAAACTCAACGGAGCGGACGAGCTCTTCCCGCCCGTCGTCCCAGAAGGCGATATAATCCGCCATCACGCAGTCGGCATTGTGCTGCCGTGCGGCTTCATACATTTTTTTGAGCATATCGCAGTGGATAAAATCGTCGGAATCAACGAATGCGAGATATTTTCCGCGGGCTTTGCCGATACCGTAATTGCGCGCGTTGCCCAGCCCGCCGTTCGGTATGGTGAACGCCCGGATACGGTCAGAAAACTGATATACATAGTCATCGATGATCGTCTGCGAATTGTCTGTCGAGCCGTCATTAACGATAATGATCTCAAAGCTATCGAAAGTCTGTCCCACCACAGAGTCAAGGCACTCCGGGAGATAGTCAGCGGTGTTGTATACCGGGATAATGACGGAAATATCCGGCGTTTTGGAGGAGTAGATAGTTTGCGTGTGCATCACGGCGCGGCCTCTTTCTTCGGAGGTCTGGAAAAGTGCGTCCAGACTTTCTTTGATTCGTTCGTTGTTGTACGCATAGGAGCGAAGAGCAGTTCTCTTTTCTTCCAGCAATTTCCGGTCATCGTAAATGGCGGTCATTCCGTCTATAATCGACAAAAGGTCATTTTCTATAATCCAGCCGTATTCGTCCGGAAGCAGTTCCGCCACACCGCCGGTGCGGGTGGACAGCACCGGCGTTCCGGCGGTAAGGCTCTCTGCTACGGTGAGAGCGAGACCTTCGTATTCCGATAAAATCGCCGTTACGTCGGCGGCTCTCATGTAGGAATACGGGTTTTGCCGAAAGCCGAGAAAATGCACATTGTCCAGACCGTAGCGCTCCTTCTTCTGCATAAGGGAATCGTATTCATATCCGCGTCCTAAAATCAGCCATTCAATATTCAATCCACGCTCTTTCAGTACTTTGGCGGCGTCCAGCATCCGGTGAAAGGCTTTCTGCTCTTCCAGCCGTCCGGGCAGAACAACGGTCAGCGAATTGGACGTTTTCTTAGAGAAAAGTTCCGCATCGACTGCATCGGCTGCCATAGCGCGGATTTTGTCAGAATCTACGAAATTGTATACTACCGTGCTTTTTTCTGCGTGTTCGGGGAAATACTTCAAAAAGTTGTTCCGGTTATGTTCCGAAACAAAAACGATCCTGTCATAGGCTGTGAGCAGCTGCCTTCTGCGCTCCGTATCGTCCTGCACGACGTTCTTCCAGACGTCGTAATCGATGTGTATCCACTGGATCTTTTTTGCGCGGGTTTTGAGGTTTGCGATTTTTTCAAAGAAGGCTGAATTCTCAAACGGAACGACGATATAGTCGGCATCGGAAAAAGAGGCTCTTTGTGAGACCACGATTCCGTCAGCAAGCTCCGCGCGCACCGATGCTTCCGCTTTAACGGGAGAGTACAAAATGACCCCGTGGCCGCAGCTGCAAAGATAGTTGGCGATCTTAAACGTGGCGAAATGTCCGCCGCCTTTGTAGTTTATGTTGTCGACCGTAAAAATAATTTTCGCCATCCTTGGATCTCCTTCTATAGCTGAGTGATAAGTTTGATGAAGCCGTTGTCGTCGCTTGCAATCTTGCCGTACCGCCCGTCCTCCAGCATCTCCCTTACGCCGCCAACGTCGTTGGCGATGACCGGCACGCCGAGCGTTTTGGCTTCGTCGATCGTGACGGGCGTGCCCTCATACTCCGAAAAGAGCACGAGCGCATCGCACCGCGCGAGCAGGGGACACGGGTTTTCCATATATCCGGTCAGCGTCACGCACGGGCCGAGACCGAGCGCGTCGCGCCGCCGCCGGATATCCTCGAACAGCGGCCCGCTGCCGGCAAAGTACCAGCGGAACGCGAAGCCGCGCTTTTTCAGCTCCGCGGCGATATCGAGCAGCCGGTCATAGCGCTTTTCGCGCTCGAGCCGCCCGATGGTGATGAGATTGCAGACCCGCTCGTCCACCGGCACCGTGAGCGGCGCTTTGGCGCGCTCGCGTATCTCGCCGCGGAACACCGGGTTCGGCACGGCGAGCGTCTTGTCCGCGAACTGCGGATATACGGCGAGAAACTTCTCGCGCAGCGTCCTGTTGAGACAGACGATCGCGTCGAACCGGCGATAGAGCGCGGCGTCGTTTTTCGTAACGGCGCGCGTCCATTCGTTCAGCTCCCGCCAGGCGGCGTAGTCCGTATGGATCCACTGGATCTTTCCCGGATGGCGGCAGCGGGAGACAAATTCCCGCATTTTGGAGGCCTCGCTCACGACGAAGATCGTGTCGAAGGTCTCAAACGCCGCGGCCATGTTCCGCCGCAGCAGCGCTTTCGGCAGCACAGACTCGAGCCCGATGTGCGCGAGCACCGCGTAGGCGAGCCGGAGAAGCTTTCCGGCGAGGGATACGTCCCCGTCGCGCAGCACCTGCCGCGTCGGGCGCGAGAGCAGCCGCAGCCCACCTCCGTCGGGGATCTCAAGCAGCCGGAACTCCTGTCGGAGCGCGGCGTCCCGGCACGGCTCAGCGGAATAGAGCCATACCTCCGCTACGCCGGACACGGCGCGCGCCTGCGCGAGCGCCGCGGCACGGGCGCCGCTCGCGTAGTTTATATCGTCGAATACATAGAGAGCCTTTTTCGTGTCGTTTTCCAATAGCGCTTCCAGTGTGTCCCGGGATGTTTCGGCGGCTGGACGTTTCGCGTCCCGGCGCATCGTCTCCGTCGCGCCGCCGGTGAGAAAGGCGCGGAGGTTTTCGGCGATCTCTTCATCGGAAAAGCCGCAGAGGACGCCGTTTTTGCCGTCTTCGATCTGTTCGAGCGCGCCGGAGGTGCGCGTGGCAATGACCGGCACGCCGAGCGCCTTTGCCTCCGTGATGACCATCGACCACGATTCATGGTCGGAGAGGACGCACACGGCGTCGGCGCGGCGCATCACGCCGTAGGGATTGTCGAGCGGGCCGGTCAGCGTGAAATAGTCTTCAAGCCCCGCATCCCGCACCGCAAGCCGGAGCTTTTCCACGAGCGGGGCGTTGGCAAGCGAGCCGATGTTCACCCAGCGAAACCGCAGTCCCTCGGAAAAGAGCCGCTGCATCGCCGCGACCTGCCGCAGATGGTTTTTCTCCTCACGCACGTTTGCGACCGTCACGAGCAGCGGCAGACCGTCTTCCGGCAGGGAGATGGGCAGCGTTTCTTCGCTCATGGCGAGTATCTTCTCACTGTCCACGCGGTTCGGGATAACCAGAGAGCGGGAGGCAAGCTGCGGATATTTCTTTATCGCGCCCTCCATCGAATGGCGGGAGGCGAAGAGAAAGCCGTCGAACTGCGCTTCAAAGCGCAGGATGTCCGGGTGGAGAAAGGCGGCCTTGTCCATGTCTGCGTGGATCCAGACATATTTGCGCCGTGCCGCGGCATAGCGCGCGCAGAGCGCGCTCGAAAACCACTCGCCGTAGGAAATGGCGGCGTCGTAGTATTGGTTTTGCAGATAGCGGATGGCGCCGCGGCGGAACGGCTGTGTGCCGGTGAGCTTCCGCTCAAGCTTGAAGACGGCCTTTTTCACGAACGCGGTCTTTTTTTCGTTTTCGGCCACGTTGATGACGTGTACCCAGTCCGGTATCTCCGGGATGAGCGAGAGACTGCCCGGCAGGTCGATCATATCAAAGATGAGAAGATCGACGTCGAAGCGCGCGCTGTCCATCGTGCGCAGGAGATTTACGAGCGCCGTTTCCGCGCCGCCCTTGAAGAACTGGTTGATGATAAAAAGGACGCGCTTTTTCTTCGGTGCGGCGGTACTCATGCGCGCATATACTCCCCGCACACGGCGTCCGCGTCGCCGAGCATGCGCATATGGCCGTGCTCGAGCCAGAGAGCCTTTTTGCAGATCTTCTGCACCTGCTCGATCGAGTGGGAGACGAAAACGACCGTTGCGCCGGAGGCGATCATCTCCTGCATGCGCGCGAAGCTCTTCTCCTGAAATTTATAGTCGCCGACGGCGAGGATCTCGTCGATGATGAGAATGTCCGGCACGTTCATCGTCGCAATGGCAAAGCCGAGACGCGCCACCATGCCGGAGGAATAGTTCTTCACGGCGGTGTCCACAAAGTCCTGCAATTCGGCAAACTCGATGATCTCGTCAAACCGCTCGGACATATACGCGCGGCTGTAGCCGAGGATCGCGCCGTTGAGATAGATGTTCTCGCGCGCGGAAAGGTTGGCGTCAAAGCCCGCGCCGAGCTCGATGAGGGGAGCAATGCTCCCGTAGGTCTCCACCGTGCCCTTGGTCGGCTTCAAAATGCCGGAGACGATTTTCAAAAGCGTGCTCTTGCCGGAGCCGTTCAGCCCGACGATGCCGAGAGAATCGCCCTTTTCAAGCGTGAACGATATGTCCCGCAGCGCCCAGAACTCCTGAAAATGGAGCTCCCGGCGCACGGCCTTGATGAAATATTCCTTGATGCTGTCGATTTTCTCCGAGCTGAGATTGAACATCATCGAAACATCGTTGACTTTAATAACGCTGCCCATGGCGCACCTCCGCTCAGACATACAGGACGAACTTGTCCTGCTTTTTATAAAATACGAAAAGCCCCAGCGCGAGCATCAAAAGCCCCAGACACAGGCAGAGAAGGTTTTCCTTCAGACTGGGGAACACGCCGTAGAGCACGATGGAGCGCATGTAGGTGACAAGATGGTACATCGGGTTAATCTGCATGAGCTTCATTACGGCGTCCGGCAGGATCTCCACGGGGTAGAAGATGGGCGTGAAGTATGTCCACGCAAGAATGAACACGCTGTAGAAATGCGCGATATCGCGGAAAAACACCGTGACCGCCGAGAGCAGGATGCCGAGCCCGACGGAGAAGAGGAACGTATAGAAAATGGGGATCGGGAGCAGCAGGAGCGTCGCGTGGAACGGCGCGTCGGTGATGAGCATCACGATGAACATCGCAATGAGCGAAAACCCGAGATTCACAAGCCCCGAAAGCACATTCGAGAGCGGGAAAAGGTACTTCGGGATATAGACCTTTTTGATGAGGGAGGCGTTGGATATGATCGAGTTGAGCGCGGTCGTCGTCGATTCCGAATTGAACGCAAAGATGAGCGAGCCCGAAAGATAATAGATCGGGAAATTCGGGATATTCTGCTTGAAGAGCGTGGAAAAGACGATCGTGATGACGACCATCATCAGCAGCGGGTTGAGCACCGTCCACACGAGCCCCAGCGCGGAATGGCGGTAGCGCACCTTGATGTCGCGCACCACAAGCTCGCGCAGCAGCGGCGTGAACCGGCGAAAGCCCTCCATTTTTTCTTTTACGTAGCCTTTGTTGAATGCCATGATCCGGTATTCCTCACTTTTTCGTATCGCGGCTCTGCAGCTTCCACTGCAGCCGCTTTACCGAGCGCATCATGCCGCGCGGAACGCACGCCATGATGAGCGGTTTGACAAGATAGATGTAATCCGAAGCCGGGGAGCCCATTGCGCGCAGTCCGCGCGCGCGGACGCGAACCTCATACATGCGGGTCCTGGCATTGTGACGGAGATAGGCTTCCTGCGGTTCGTACACCGAGTAAAGGATCTCCTGCAAGTTTTCCCCGATCACGCCGTTGGCGGCAAGCCGCATGACGAGATCATAATCCTCCGTGCGGCGCGTTTCGGGGGAGGTGCTGTAGCCGTTCACGCTCTCGAGCACGGCGCGGCGGAAGAGCATCGTCGGGTGGAAGAAGGGATTCTTCTGCGCGATGATGTGCTTCGTGATCTTCTGCGGAAACTGCCGCGTGCTCCATACGCCGGTATCGTCAAAAACGCGCACGCCGCACGCGGCGTATGGCGCGCCGGACGAGAGCAGAAAGTCCATCGTCCGCTCGATGCGGTCAGAGTCGGAAACATCGTCGGCGTCCTGCCGGGCGATGTATGCGCCCTGCGCGCGCGCAAGGCACTCGTTGAGCGAAGCGCCGAGACCGAGATTTGTTTTGTTTTGGAAGATCGTGACGCGCGCATCCTGCGCGGCAATGCGCTGCATGATGCGCCATGTATCGTCCGTGGAGGCGTCGTCGCAGAGGATGAGCTCCAGATCGCGGTACGTCTGCGCCAGAACGGACGCCGCCGCCTTTTCGAGCGTGGGGGCGCCGTTATATACGCTCATGAGAACGGAAACGAGTCCGGCATTGCAGTTGGGCATTTTTCCCCTCCTCCGGGTTAGTATAAACGTATCAGAGGCATAAAAACCCTTTATAAAGGTAACACTTTTGCGCGATGATAGCAAGCAGTATGTTTTTCCTGTACGGAAAAACCGCCGGAAAGAGTCATTTTCCCGGTTGACAAGCGGATATTTCGTGATAGAATGTATAAGATTTTTGGGCTATGACGAAGCAAGCCGCGCTGATACGGTCTACAGAGAGAGGGGGAGGCTGAAAGCCCCTCGTCCGGCGCCGCGGCAGCCACTTTTGAGCCTTCGCGCGAAGAGCGCGGCGGTCCGCCTCCGTTATCGGGCGCACGAGATACGGCTGGCGTCAGCGCTTAAAGCCGCAATCAGGGTGGTACCGCGTGGAATGTTTTTCCCCGCCCCTGTTTTTCGGGGGCGGGGTGTATTTGTTTTTGGAGGTTAGTATGAAAAATTTCGGACTCAATGAGCTGCGGGAGATGTATCTCTCCTTCTTTGAGACAAAAGGTCATCTGCGTCTGCCCAGCTTCTCGCTGATCCCCCGCAACGATCCCTCGCTTCTGCTCATCAACGCCGGCATGAGCCCCATGAAAACATGGTTCACCGGGGAAGAAGAGCCGCCGCGCCGCCGCGTGACGACCTGCCAGAAGTGCATCCGCACGCCCGATATCGAGAACATCGGCAAAACGGCGCGCCACGGCACCTACTTTGAAATGCTCGGCAACTTCTCCTTCGGCGATTACTTCAAGCGCGAAGCCATCCACTGGGCGTGGGAATTTCTGACCTCCCCCGACTGGGTCGGCATCGATCCCGACCGGCTGTACCCGAGCGTCTATCTCGATGACGACGAGGCATGGAACATCTGGCACAACGAGATCGGCATCGCCCCGGAGCGCATTTTCCGCTTCGGCAAGGAGGATAACTTCTGGGAGCACGGCAGCGGTCCGTGCGGCCCCTGCTCCGAGATCTACTACGACCGCGGCGAGAAATACGGCTGTGGCAAGCCCGGCTGCACCGTGGGGTGCGACTGCGACCGGTATATCGAGATCTGGAACATCGTGTTCTCCCAGTTCAACAACGACGGTCAGGGCAACTACACCGAGCTTGCCCAGAAGAACATTGACACCGGCATGGGCCTTGAGCGTCTCGCGGTCGTCTGCCAGGACGTGAACTCCCTCTTCGACGTCGATACCGTCATGAACATCACCCACAAGGTGAGCGAGATCACCGGCGCGCACTACGGCGAGACGAACGCGAAGGACGTGTCTCTCCGCATCATCACCGACCACATCCGCTCCTCGACCTTTATGATCTGCGACGGCGTTCTCCCCTCCAACGAGGGCCGCGGCTACGTGCTGCGCCGTCTGCTCCGCCGCGCCGCCCGCCACGGACGTCTGCTCGGCGAGAAGGAGCCGTTCCTATATAAAGTCTGCGATACCGTCATCCACGAGAACCGCGGCGCTTACCCCGAGCTTACCGAGCGGCAGGAGTACATCACCGGCGTCATCCGCTCCGAGGAGGAGAACTTCTCCCGCACGATCGACGGCGGCATGGCCATCTTCGCCGGTATGCTCGCCTCCCACAAGGAAAAGGGCGAGACCGTGTTCTCCGGCGCCGACGCCTTCAAGCTCTACGATACCTACGGCTTCCCGCTGGATCTCACGAAGGAAATGGCGGCGGACGAGGGCATGACGGTCGATGAGCCCGCGTTCCAGACTCTGATGAAGGAACAGCGCGAGCGCGCCCGCGCAGCCCGCAGCTCCGATGAGACCGCCTGGGCGGGACTCGATCTCGGTCTGGACAATCTCCCCACCAAGTTCACCGGCTATGAGCGTCTGCACGATGACTGCACCATCCTCGCCATCGTTGCCGAGGACGAGCTGCGCGAGCGCGTCGGCTCCGGTGTGCACGCGAGCATCGTTCTTGACAAAACACCGTTCTACGCCGAAATGGGCGGCCAGAGCGCCGACCATGGCCTGCTCATTCTCAAGGACGCCGTCTTTGAGGTGCACGATGTGCAGAAGAACAAGGCCGGCAAGGTGCTGCACCACGGTGTGATGGTCTCCGGCAATCTCGCCGTCGGCGACAAGGTGAACGCCTGCGTCGATACCGGCCGCCGCAAGGCGATCATGCGCGCCCACAGCGCCACCCACCTGCTGCACAAGGCGCTGCGCACCGTTCTCGGCGACCATGTCCATCAGGCCGGTTCGCTCGTTGAGCCCGACCGTCTCCGCTTTGACTTTACCCACTTCTCCGCCATGAAGCCCGAGGAGATCGCCTCCGTCGAGCGCATGGTGAACGAGGCCGTGCTCGAAGGCTTCCCCATCACCGTGAAGGAGATGCCCATCGCGGAGGCACGCAGTATCGGCGCAATGGCGCTCTTCGGCGAAAAGTACGGCGACGTTGTCCGCGTCGTCGATATGGGCGATGGTTACTCCGTGGAGTTCTGCGGCGGCACGCACCTCGACAATACCGCGAAGGTCGGCTCGCTGCGCATCGTGAGTGAGTTTTCCGTTGCGAGCGGCGTGCGCCGTATCGAGGCCATCACCGGCCAGGAAACGCTCAAATTCATGGAGAACAACACCCGTCTGCTCATGACGCTCTCCGAGCGTCTCAAGGCCAAGCCGGAGGAGCTGCTCACCCGCGCCGAGGCGCGTACGAGCGAGATCCGCGAGCTGCGCTCCGAGCTCGAAAAGTTCCGCGGCCGCGAAATGCTCTCCAACGCCGAGAGCTTCCTCGCCAGCTCCAAGAAGGTCGGCCCGCTGCACGTGTTCACCGGCGTCGTGCCGGTCGATACGCCGGATAACCTCCGCAAGATCGGCGATTTCCTGCGCGACAAGGACGAGAGCATCGTTGCGGTGCTTGCCGCCGTGCACGACGGGAAGATCACCTTCCACAGCGTGTGCGGCAAGGCGGCGGTCGCTGCCGGCGTCCGCGCGGGCGATATCATCCGCTCCGTCACCGCCATCTGCGGCGGCAAGGGCGGCGGCAAGCCGGATTCCGCCATGGGCGGCGGCGCCGATACGCTCAAGCTCGACGACGCTCTTGCTACCGTGGACGATTTCGTCGCCGGAAAGCTGAACTGAATTTTTCAAAAGCCGCCGCATTGCGGCGGCTTTTGCCCATTATGTGAAAGGAGCACTATTATGAACGACTGCCTTTTCTGCAAGATCATCGCCGGGGAGATCCCGTCCGCGAAGGTGTACGAGGACGAGCACGTCTACGCCTTCCGCGACATCAATCCCCAGGCGCCGACGCACATTCTCGTTGTGCCGAAAGAGCACATCGGCTCCGCCGCGGAGCTGACGGAGGAAAACTCCGCGGCCGCCGCGCGCTGCCTCGTCGCTGCGGCGAAGATCGCCGAGCGCGAAGCGCTGACCGGCGGCTACCGCATCGTATCCAACGTCGGCTCCGACGCCGGACAGACCGTGAAGCATCTCCACTTCCACATCCTCGGCGGCAAGCGTCTGGACGACACGATGGCGTAAAGGGTACGGAAAAACGTACAAGAGCGGAGCAGAGCCCCGCCCCTACAGGAATATCTGCATTGCGCCCGTGGGCGGGGCTCTGCTCCGCCCGCGGGAAGAAATTGGTTTACCGCAAACCCAATCGCCTCCCTTTGCACAAGGGAGCATTTTTAAACATGTACAACCAACCGTATGGTTGGAAAAACTAAGCGGAACGCAACCGTTTGGTAGCATCAACTCGGGTGATTGTATGTATTTTCCGCGTCTGTATGAGCTTCGGGAAGACCATGATCTGACACAAAAGAAGATCGCCGAATATCTGACCATGCATCCGGAGGTCTACCGCCGGTACGAAGCCGGTATCCGGGAGATCCCGGTCTGGGCGGTGATCCGGCTCGCGGAGCTGTATCACGTTTCCACAGACTATCTGCTCGGCCTGACGGACGAAAAGAACGGCCATGCGTAAAGCGGCGCTGCTCTGCGGGACACTGTCCCTTGCCGTTTTCGTATCCTTTTATCTCCTGCCGGAGAGCGTTCTGCTCCCGGCGGCGGGCGTCTGCGCGCTTCTTTCCGCGCTTTCGCTGCTGCTTCCGCGCGGAAAGGGCCGGGCCCGCGCGCATCTCGCGCTGCTCGGCGCGGCGATCGGGCTTTTCGCCTTTTTCGTGCAGGAGCATTTTCTCGCCGCGCCCTCGGACGCGCTCGCCGGGGAAAAGCGTGTGATCTCCGTGCGCGTGACGGACTACCCGGACATTTACGATACGAGCGAATACATAACGGTGCGTGTCCGAGACCCGGATCTTCCGGGCGTGAAGTGCCGCATCGCCTCCTACGATACGGAAAATTTCACCGCGCTCACGCCGGGCGACGAGCTTTCCGTCCCGGTAAAGCTGCTCCCGGCGCGCGAGCGCAACGGCCAGAGCGTGGATACCTACGCCGCGCAGGGCATCTTCCTTCGCGCTACGGCGACCGGCGCGTCGGAGATCACCGGACGCTGGGACTTTTCGTTTCTTTATGCGCCGAAGGCGCTCTGCCGCGCCATCGGGGAGATCTGCCGAAGCGTGTTCCCGCCGGATGTGCAGCCGTTTCTCACGGCGCTCCTTACCGGCGACAAGACCGACCTTTACGACGACGGCGCGCATTACTACGCCCTTGCCGACGCGGGGCTCGCGCACGTTGTGGCGGTGTCCGGCATGCACATCGCCTTTCTCATGGGCTTTCTCTTTCTGCTGATCGGGCGGCGGCCGTGGGCGGTCGCGGTGAGTCTGCCGGTGCTGCTGCTCTTTGCGGCAATGACCGGCTTTACGCCGTCGGTGTCGCGCGCGGCGGTCATGCAGTTCTTCCTTCTCGCCGCCCCGCTCTTCGGCCGGGAGAGCGACGGCGCAACGTCGCTTTTGACGGCGCTTGCCCTGCTGCTCCTTCTCAACCCCTCCGCCTGTGCGAGCGTCAGTCTGCAATTGAGCTTCTCCTCCGTGGCGGGCATCTGGTTTCTTTCCGATCGGATGTACCGCGCGCTCAGCCGGCGGATCGAAGACTTGAAGATCGCCGAAAACCGGCACGCCCGGCGCGTTCTTCTTTTCGCCGCGGGCTCGGTTTCGAGCAGCATCGGCGCGATGGCGCTCTCCGCGCCGCTCACGGCAGTGCACTTCGGCTCGGTGTCGGTCGTGTCGCCGATATCGAACATCCTCTGCCTGTGGATCGTTTCGGCGGTTTACATCGGCGGGTACATCATCGTGCTGCTCGGCGCGTTTCTGCCCGGCGCCGCGGCGCTGGCCGGAAGCGTTCTCGCGTGGGGCGTGCGGTATATTTACGCGGTGTCCGGCTTCCTCTCGCGCCTCCCGTGCGCGAACGTTTATGTGCGCAATCCGCTCTTTCTCGGCTGGCTCGCGCTCGTATACGCGCTCTTTTTCGCCGCGTGGCTGCGCTCTCGGAAAACCGGGCGCTTCCGCGCGCTCGCGCCGATATGCGTTTCGCTCGCGCTGCTCTTTGCCGCCGCGGGCATTACGAGACTCCAATGGAGCGATACGCTCCGTCTCACGGCGCTCGACGTCGGGCAGGGGGAATGCATCGTTCTCACGAGCGGGGAGCATGCCGCGGTGATCGACTGCGGCGGAAGCTGGGTCACGCACGACGCCGGAAAAAGCGCCGTGCAGTTTCTCGGCGGCGAGTGCCGGAGGAGCGTTGACGCGCTCATTCTCACGCATCTCCATGCCGACCACGCCAACGGTGCGGCGCAGCTCTTATCCCGCGTGCGCGTCGGCACGCTCTATCTGCCGCGCGAAACGAAGGAAACATCTCTTCTCGCGGAGATACTGAATGCCGCGGAGCGGCAGGGGACACGGGTGGAATATGTGACGGAGCATTTAACGCTGCCGCTCGGAACGGCGGGGCTTGCCGTCTGGTCACCGCTGCTGCCGGAATCCGACGACGCGAACGAAAACGGCCTCATCATTGCGGTCTCGCAGGATGATTTCGAGGCGTTCATCCTCGGCGACGCGCCGTCCAAAGCGGAAAAGGCGCTCATAGCGAGCGCGCCGATGCCGGACGCCGAGGTGCTGTTCGTTGCGCACCACGGCTCGAACACATCCACCTGCAAAGAGCTTCTGGAAGCGATCACGCCGGAAACGGCGGTCATTTCCGTTGGGTATAATACGTACGGCCATCCGACGCAGAAGGTTCTCGACCGGCTGGCAAAATATGAGATCACCGTGCTGCGCACGGATACCGACGGCGAGATCACCATCGCCGCCGGGGAAGGGTAATACGCTATGGCAAAACCGTCCTTCGGCAAAAAGGAAACGCCGCTCGACTACGGCGCGCTTGTAAAAAATCTCCGCGACAAAGGCCCGGAAAAGCTCTATCTTCTCTGGGGCGAGGAGGACTATCTTCTCGCGGACTTCGTTTCGCGCCTGCGCGCCGCGTGCGTCGGCGCGGAGGGAGACGAATTCAACGCAAAGCGCATCGACTCTCCCGCGCCAGCGGCGAACGACATCGCCGAAGCGCTCGACGCCATGCCGTTTTTCGGAGACAGGACGTTCGTGGAGCTGCGCGGATTTGACGTGAACAAGTGCCGTGACGAGCGCACCACCGCGCTCTTTGCGGACATTCCGGACTGGTGTACCGTTGTCATCACGCTCCCGACGGGTATGGAGCCGGACGGACGGCTCTCATTTATCAAGCAGCTCAAGTCCGCGGGCAAGGCCGTGAACTTCACGGCGCAGACCGGCGCGCCGCTCAACAACTGGATCGCGCGCCGCTTTGAGGCCAACGGCAAGCGCATTGACCGCGACGCCGTGGACCGGCTCGTGTTCCTCTCCGGCGATCTTATGAACCGGCTCATCCCGGAGATCGCAAAGATCTGCGGCTATGTCCCCGGAGACCGCGTCACGGCGCAGGACGTTGAAAAGCTCGCGCACCACATCCCGGAGGCGGACGCCTTCCAGATGACCGAGGAGATCGCCCGCCGGAACTACGACGGCGCGGCGGCCAAGCTCGCGGAGCTTTTCGCCGAGGACGCCGAGCCCGTCGAGATCATGGGCGTGATCGGCTGGCAGGTGCGGCAGCTCTATGCCGCGAAGATCGCCGAGAAGAGCGGGCGCGGCGTGCCGTTTCTTATGGAGATCCTCGGCACGTCGAGCGAGTACCGCGCGCGGAAGATCGCCGAAACCGCGGCAAAGTTTTCACTTCCGGTGCTTACGAACGGCGTGCGCCTGTGCGCGGAGTGCGCCATGAAGCCGCGCGAGAACGGCGCGATCACGGACGCCGAGGCGATCAAGGAATTTCTGATCCGCTTTGCGATGGAGAGCCGCCGTGCTTAAGATCAAGGAAGCCATTGTCGTCGAGGGGCGGTACGATAAGATCGCCCTCGAACCGCTCGTCGATACCGCGATTTTCACGACCGACGGGTTCGGTATATTCAAAAATAAGGAAAAGCTCGCCCTGCTCCGGCGTGTGGCCGAGCAGCGAGGGCTCATTGTCCTCACGGATGCGGACGGCGCGGGGCTCGTCATCCGCAACCGTCTGCGCGGCGCGATAAGCGCGCAGTATCTCAAGCATGCCTACATCCCGGACGTGGCGGGCAAGGAGCGGCGCAAAAAAGCGCCCTCGCGCGCCGGGACGCTCGGCGTGGAGGGCATGAAGCCGGAAATTCTGGAAGAGGCGCTGCGCCGCGCCGGGGCGGTGTGCGATACGGAGACGCGCGGGCGCGTCACCAAGGCCGATCTCGCCGCCCTTGGTCTCTCCGGCGGGGCGGACAGCGCCGCGCGGCGGAAAGCTCTGCAGAAAAAGCTCGCGCTGCCGGAGAATCTTTCGGCCAACGCCCTGCTCGACGCGGTCAACTCGCTCTATACACGGGATGAATTTCTATCGGCGGCGCGCTCTTTCGAGCACGAAGGCCGCAACGTTGCCGAGCAGGAGAAAGCCGCCGGAGGCGGTCTCAAGCTCGGCGGCGAGCCGGTAGAGAGCATAGGTGCGCGGCGCGAGCTCTCCGATATGTAAAAGAAGGATTACCGAGCAGAAGAGCATCGCGCAGCTCACGCAGAGCGTCCCGCGCACCATGCCGAAAGCCTCCTCGCTCAGCGGGGAGAAAAGACGTTTCATAAAATCACCGCTTCCATTGTACTCGCGCAGCGTATTGCGCCGCAACGGACAACATATGGAAACGGTGGATTTTTCTGCTTTTTTGTAACCGTATCTTGTCTTGTGACGGCGCACGGCGTATGATATAATATGCTGAAAAATGTTTCTTTCAGGGGGTAACACCGTATGAAATGCCCGTTCTGCGGCTATGCGGAAAGCAAGGTCATCGACTCCCGCCCGGCGGACGAAGGCGCGTCCATCCGGCGGAGAAGAGAATGCCTCGCCTGCCAGCGCCGGTTCACAACGTATGAGGTCATGGAGCGCCTGCCGCTCGTCGTCGTCAAGCGCGACGGCAGCCGCCAGACGTTCGATAAAAATAAGCTCATCAACAGTATGCTCAAAGCGTGCGAAAAGCGCTCCGTCGCCCTCGGCGATCTTGAGCGCATCGCCAACGAGATCGAGCAGGAGCTGCAGAACCGGCTCGAGCGCGAATGCCCGACGAGCGAGATCGGCGAAATGGTCATGAAGCGGCTCAAATCACTCGACGAGGTCGCCTACGTCCGCTTTGCCTCGGTCTACCGCCAGTTCAAGGATATCAACACCTTCATGGAAGAGCTGACGCATCTTCTGGAGGACAAGGCTTAAAATACGCTCCGGAAGCTCACGTGCTCCATGGAGCCGATGCTCTGCAGATGCGCTTTGAGACATTCGATGGCGCTCTCGGCTGCGTCGGCGTCGTGCGTGAGGATCGGCTCGAGCGCGGCGTAAAAGGCGTCGGTCGCCGAATCCACCTCTGCGTGGCGGATCATGATGTGCGTGTAGTTCTCCGCGCCGTACCAGAGCTCGATGGCTTCGCGCAGCGCGTCCTCCGCGGCGTCGTAGTCCTCCGCGCGGCAGTATGCGAGCGCTTTGTCCGCGCTCGCCGTGAGAGAGCCGGTGAGAGAATCGATGTGCGCAATGTTCCATGCCGCCGCGCCGAAGAGCAGCGCGAGCAATACAGCCGCGGCGATAGCTTTTTTCATGGACTTTTCTCCCGTTTGGCAAAGTAGACGTTTCCGGTCGTATCACAGGTGAGCAGAAACACCTGTTCGGGGCTTTTCACACCCTGCCGGCGGCATTCGCCGCGCAGCCATTCCTCCGTTTTGCCGCATTTGCGAAGATTTTCGCGCAGCACCGTCCCGTCGCTGATGAGGATATAGGGGTAGCCCGTCTCCGGCTCGGCGCAGCGGAGCTGCCCGGCGGTAACGGGGCGCTCCGCGGGCGTGAGGATAACGTTGAGCGTGCCGTCCGTTTCCAGAATGGCGTATTCGACCGTCGAGAGGTCGGTAACGCTTTGGCGGCGCAGCTCCTCGGTCAGCTCGTCCACGGAAAACCGGCAGCGGTGCATCTCCTTCTGGTTGATCGTGCCTTTTTCGATGAGAAAGCACGGCTTGCCGAAGAGCGCCGCGCGCAGCTTCTGGCTGCGGAGCGTGACGCCGGAGAGAATGAGCTCCAGGCAGAAAAGGGTCAGAATGGAGACAAGGCCGTTCATCAGCGGAATGCCGATATCCTGCAGGGGGAGTGACGCTAAGTCCGCCACCAGTACGGAGACGACCAGCTCCGATAGCTCCAGCTCGCCGAGCTGCCGTTTTCCCAGAATGCGCATGCACAAAAGCAGCACCGTAAAAATGATGATGGTGCGAAACATTACAATAGCCATAGAAATATTTTGACCCAAGGAGAGTAAATTATGAGCGAAGAAAAAAAGATCGGCGGGCGCGCCTTCGGTGAGACGCTGAACGTCGAAAAGTTCATCGAAGAGCAGGTCACGCTCATCCGTGAGCAGGTCGGCGACGGCAAGGTGCTTCTGGCCCTGTCCGGCGGCGTGGACAGCTCCGTTGTGGCGGCGCTGCTGCTCCGTGCCATCGGCGATCAGCTCTACTGCGTGCATGTGAACCACGGTCTCATGCGCAAGGGCGAGAGCGAGCAGGTCATCAAGGTCTTCCGCGAAGAGCTGGGCGCCAATCTCATCTATGTGGACGCGACCGACCGCTTCCTCGATAAGCTCGCGGGCGTTTCGGAGCCCGAGCGCAAGCGCAAGATCATCGGCGAGGAGTTCATCCACGTTTTCGAAGAAGAGGCCGCCAAGCTCCAGGGCATCCACTTCCTCGGCCAGGGCACGATCTACCCCGACATCGTCGAGAGCGACAAGGGCGTCAAGGCCCACCACAACGTCGGCGGTCTGCCCGAAAAGCTCGGCTTTGAGCTTGTCGAGCCGGTGAAGTACCTCTTCAAGGACGAGGTCCGTCAGGTCGGCGAGGCGCTCGGCCTGCCGCACAGCATGGTGTGGCGTCAGCCGTTCCCCGGCCCCGGCCTCGGCGTCCGGTGCATCGGCGCGATCACCCGCGACCGTCTCGCCGCCGTGCGTGAGTCCGACGCCATCCTCCGCGAGGAGTTCGCAAAGTCCGGCATGGACGCGAAGGTCTGGCAGTACTTCACCATCGTCCCCGACATCCGCACCACCGGCGTCGTGGACGGCAAGCGCACCGAGCTCTGGCCGGTCATCATCCGCGCCGTGAACACCACCGACGCCATGACCGCGAGCGTCCCCCGTCTTGACTGGGAGCTTCTCGAGACCGTTACGCGCCGCGTGCAGGCCGAGGTCCCCGGCGTCAGCCGCGTCCTCTACGACCTCAGCCCCAAGCCCCCCGCGACCATTGAGTGGGAATGATTTCAGAGGTCGAAAAAAGCCCGTAAACACTGGACTTTTTGAGCCTTGATGCCCCTCGCGGCAACGATTTGGCAACAGAATTTCATTATTCACGAGAAAAGAGCTATCTGATTTCAAATGAAGTCAGATAGCTCTTTCGTGCTTATTTACGATATTCTTCTTTCGATGCCTCAACATAAAAAAGGAAAAGAATGGGATATCATTGCAATATGCTGTCGAAAATGTATGGATAAACGCAAGATTTTTTCTTGTATTTTGTGCAACTAAGAAATATAATGTAAAAATAGATGTGTTATTAATTCGGCATTATATAGTCTGCACAGTAATTGATTGGGGGATGAATATGACCAATAGTTACAAAAAGTATTGAAAAGTGTTGAAGTCATTACCAACGTCAATCGATTTGGCTGCATCTGACAGTCCTGTTTATTGGACAGTTCTCTTTGCATACTTGTTAGCATGAACCTGCCTTTAATAACACGGGCTGCGGCCAAAGATTTTTTACAATGCTTGATGGCCTTTCAAGAAGAGAGTTTTGGGCGAGAAGAAATTCAGAAAATATGCAAAACAACGAATGGTTGTTATGAAAAAAGAGATAAGGGGATTTATATGAGCGTGAATGTTATGGTATGCGGCGCAGATCAAACTACCGATGAATATATTGCTGCGCTTAAATTAAAGCGAATCATACTGGACAGCCTCCCGTGGGACGCTATAGGAGAAATTGTCTTATTCGCAAGCGCAACCTTGATGGGACAAGCTGTGAAAGATATAGATATTCTTATGATCGGCGAAGTAAAAAATTACTCGGTCGATGCGGAGTTTTGCACGGAAGCAAACGGCTGTGTTAAAGAAAAAGTTGTTATTTCCAGCTTTTGCACTACCATTGAGGTCAAAGGACACGATATTTCCGGAATCCTTGTAAATGGCACGGATTTCTATGTCAAGTATGGAGCAAAAACTCATTGCGTAACGGACCAATCCAACAAACAAAAAATTGCTGCCAAAAATTTCTTTGAAAGAACATTGATGGATTCCCCGTTTGTGACAAATGTGATCTGGTTCACCCAGACAACTCCAGGGGATATCAAAAAGCTTTTGGCCAATAACGGCCGTACCATGCCATCGAATGTATTGGGCAGAGATTTTGATTTTAAGGAGCTAGTACAGCTTCTCATCTGGCAGAAACCTCCGTACAAAAAGTGGGACACCTATATTTTTGACTCTAACCATAACTCCAATTCTCTGCAGACGATCAAAAATGCCATGTCGCTTTTCTCAAAGACGAAGGCACACATGGGGGAAATGACCAGACGCAGAATTGAACAGCTGACAAACAAAGCTTTTCAAGCAGATGCCCTTATTGATGCTCAGGGCAAAGTGTCGATTTATCGTGGTCGTGCAGGAACCGGAAAGACGGTTGGCTTGCTTCAAACTGCAATACATCTGGTCGACGAGAAACAGGCACGAGTGTTAATGCTCACATATAACAAGGCGCTTGTCTCAGATATCCGCAGACTGCTTGCTTTGGCAGAACTGCCGGACATGTTTGAAGAAAATTGCCTGCATATCAATACGATGCACTCGTATTTTTTTCAACTTACGAACACCGTTCTCTACAATGGACGGATGCGCGGAAATAAGTTTTTGGAGAAATATGATTCCATTCTGAAAGAACTGCTGTCGTTTATGAACGATAATGATACAGTTGAAATGGTAAAAGAGATCTGTGCTTCAGACAGTATCCTTGATTGGGATTATGTACTGATTGACGAAGCGCAAGACTGGAGTAATCTGGAACGAGATATTATCCTCAAACTATTTGACAAAGGAAAAATCATTGTCGCGGATGGCGGGCAGCAGTTTGTTCGGCGGATTAATGTGTGTGATTGGTCTGTGATTCGGGATAGAAACAATATTAAATTGAAGTATTGTTTACGGCAGAAAGAAAATCTCGTGGCCTTTGTTAATGCCTATTCCCAAAAACTCGATATTCTTGGCAGCAAGATCTTGACCAAAAACAATGCGCCTGGGGGCAAGGTCATCATTACGACGGATGACAAAATCTTCAGCGTGCATCACCAGGAAATGCAGCGGCTATCTGACGCGGGAAATATCGCTTACGATATGCTCTATCTAGTTCCCCACGAACTAGTGAAAAGAAACTATGGCGATAGCTCTTTTGCGTTAAAAACTAAGTTTGAGCAAAACGGGATATTTATTTGGGATGGAACATCCTCTGACAATAGAGAGAATTATTCGATTGATGCGGAGGAAATGAGGCTTCTTCAGTATGATTCTGCCAGAGGACTTGAAGGCTGGACGGTCGTATGCATGGACTTTGATGTTTTTTTGAAAGAAAAATCCGCCGAATATCAAGATGGCTCGGTCGATGCCCTTATGCTTGAAAGCCAAGAGGAACGCAAGCAGAAGTACCTATACAATTGGGCGATGATCCCACTGACTAGAGCAATCGATACGATCGTAATAACAATAAAAGACCAGACATCTGAGACCGCGAGGCTACTCAAGCGGATTTCGGAGGAGCATCCCGATTTTGTGAGTTGGCTATAAACAAAGGAAGGCGGCAGGATAGCCATGAATGAAGGAATCATCCTTAGTATGGCAAAACCATATGTGAAAGATGACGCAATTACTTATGATGAATTTGACCAGTTGTTCTCTATCCTGTCACGCAAAGAACAATACACGGTGTGTGATGTCCTTTTCAATAACGGAATCAATCTTGTTGATAGCCATGTTGCCGATGATGCCATTGTTCCCGATATAGACATCGACGATGAACTGCCGGAAGATTTTTCTGCAGATGATTTTGAAGTTCTTTATTCCGAAGACCTTTTTAGAGATAAAACTTCGGGTAACGCCGACCGTGAAGAACTGGTCTTAAATAAAAAAATCAGCCAATCCAATGAGATACTTTGCCATTTAATTCAACAGGGCAGTCGTCAGGCGGCACAGGATATTTGCGTTAAGAATCGCAGACTGGTCGACAAGTATGCTTCGGCATATAAAAAACGATATGGAAACCATCTCGACGTGGAGGATTTGGAACAAGTTGGCTTCATGGGACTGATTAAAGCTGCCGAAAAATTTGACATTAAACAGGGCACTGCGTTTAGTACATATGCAGTTTATTGGATTAAACAGGCAATTGTAAGAGAGATTATGTATAATGGCTATGCGATTCGTATCCCTGTACACATGATGGAGCGAATTAACAAGGTGGTTGCTGCGGATAATCGCTTGGCGGGTGAAGGTGTTCCGGTTTTGGAGAGAATTCCCTGTATGGCAGACGAGTTGGGTATCAGTGAAGATAATATAAGAGAGGCCATGGCCCTTAGAAACAATTATTTGATGTGTGCTTCATTAGATGCACCAGTTGGCGAAGACCAAGATTCCGTTTTAGGCGATTTCGTTCCAATGGACGAAGCGGCTTCTTTAGAAGAAATCGTTTTTAATAGAGAGCTTCGTCAGGAATTGGAAGTCGCAATTGCTACCCTTACACCCAGGGAGCAAAAAATACTTAAATTGCGATTTGGACTGGATGATGATCACCCAAGAACATTGGAGGAAACTGGTACACTATTCCGTGTAACAAGAGAACGAATCCGTCAAATCGAGGGGAAGGTGCTTCGCAAATTGCGTCATCCAACTCGTTCACGTCGACTTAAAGTTTTCTGGGAGGAGTAATCATGGCTAACAGAGTGATAGCTAACTGCATTAGGGAGAAGATCGAAAACCTTAATATGGGAAACGATGCAATCGTTGTGCTGAAAGGTATTCCTCTTTCCATCGTTGATGAGACGGTAGAAAGAATTGATCTTTCGAACGTAGTGGCCAATAAGATGGGATATTTTATGTCTATTTTTGAGCGTAGACGTTTTTTGACTTATGAGGAGTTTCTTCTTCTTGCCGATTTCATTGTTGCGCAGTATAAGGAAATCTATATTTTGAACAACAATATCTATATGGAGCAGTTTCCGGTGGAAGAATGCTTTCCTGCCGCGGTTCGGGCCGGTCTGCTGGCGCACTTTGACGAGTCTGATGAAGGTGAAACTGACGACCGCTACATCGGCGATATTGATGAATATATTTCTGTTTTTGAAGGTTTAAAGGAATACAACGGATACTTGATGGGCGTATATTGCGCTGTTCCTGCTTTGCGCAGTCCCAAAGTTATAACAGTAAACGTATTTGAGAACAACCGTGAGGATTTACTGTGTTCGACCGATCCTTGTGATGATTTTATTGAGATAATCGAGGAATCTGACTATATCAACTTTGTGAAACTCCTTTTTACTGAACCCGATGAAATTTATGTTCGTATTTCCAACTACACGGGAGATTCCAATAAACTAAAAGACCACATTGCGGTTATTTCTCACTATTGGCAGGAGTATACGGAAATATTTGTTCTTCAAGCCCAAGAACTTGAGGATGAATACGCCCATCGGGACGAGTATAGCGAAATTCTTAGCAGGTTTTGGGGCTATCCTTCCTTCAGAAACCTGCCTGTCTACAATATGACTGCGCTTGAACGCGGTGAAAAAGTTGTAAAACAGGTATCTCAGGAAAGCGTCATCGCCAATTTGGTTGAGGAAGTAGAAAACTGCGGTGCCGGGAAAGATTTTCGTGATGTTTTTGTCACAGCACCTACCGGCGCAGGTAAATCGGTAATGTTCCAGGTTCCGGCAATCTATCTTGCAGAAAAATATAATCTGCTGACCATTGTCATTTCGCCTCTTATCGGCTTGATGAACGACCAGGTCAAGAATTTGGAATTGAAGAACTACTCTTTTGCGAAAACAATTAACTCGGACATTTCACCTATTATCAAACAGGATATTATCGAGAAGGTGTCTGATGGACAATATCATATCCTGTACCTTTCTCCGGAAACACTGCTTAGTCGCAGTGATGTGGAGCAGCTGATCGGAGACAGAACCATTGGCATGATCGTGATTGATGAAGCCCACATTGTTACTACTTGGGGTAAACAGTTCCGCCCCGACTACTGGTATTTGGGAGATCATATCCGAAAACTCAGAAAACACCAGCTGGAAAAGAAAGGTCGTTCCTTTGTAATTGGTACATTTACCGCAACTGCAATTTATCACGGTCTGGAAGACATGTATACGGAAACCATTAACAGCCTCCACATGCTGAGCCCTGTCACATACCTGGGCTATGTAAAGCGCGGGGACATCGATATTGTCATCAACCGTCCGCAAAAAGCCAAAGGCGCTCGTGCAGAGTATGAACTGGATAAGTTCGAACAGATTGAAACTGTACTCCACCGAGCGATTATTACCAATAAGAAAACGCTTATCTATTTCCCAACCGTAGCGCTGATCGGCCGATGCTATGAATACTTGAAAAACAAACGAAAAATTGAGCATGTAGCAGTTTATCATGGCTCGCTCAGTAAAGATGCTAAGCAAGAAAACTACGAAAAGTTCCTTGCCAAGGAAAAGTTGGTTATGCTTGCAACAAAAGCATTCGGCATGGGTATCGATATCAATGACATTGAACTGGTAGTTCATTTTGCACCAACTGGTAATGTTTGCGACTATGTTCAGGAGATCGGTCGTGCTGCAAGACGGGAAGATTTGAGAGGTGAGGCTCTTTACTATTATAACCCTCGCGATTTTAAGCACATTAACCGTTTGCACGGCATGTCAACCATTCAAAAATATCAACTTATTAAAGTCATCGAGAAGGTTGATGAACTCTATCACCAAAACATGCAGAGAGGAAATCGCAGGGATTTTACCAAAAAACGAAATGCTATGCTGCTGGATGCCGAGAACTTCACTTACATCTTCGGAACCCCTGTCAGTGATGAAGACAGTAACGTAAATAAAGTTAAGACGGCCTTGCTCATGATTCAGAAAGATTTTGAATCGAAGTTTGGCTTCTCTCCGATCACTGTTCGGCCTATCCCGATGTTTTCTGTTGGCTTTTTTGCCATTGAACCGACGATTCAGCGTCGCCTTCAGCGGCATTATCACGATTCCGTAAAGGAAATTGACAGCAATAAACACATTTGCCGTGTCCTGCTGAGCACAATCTGGGACAAGGACTACAAGACTTTATCATTTCCGAAGTTCAAATATCTCCTTTATACAAAGGATCAGGAAAGCCTGGACTTTGTGACAAAGTACCCAATGAGTCCCGCATTGTGCGTGATGGTAACATTCAGCGATGACTATTCCAGCGATTTTCGGAATATTTGGAGTTCTTTAAAAGGCTTCATCGGACAAAAAGTTATTTCCGGCGAACATACTGCGGTTTCGGAGATTGTAGATGCACTCTCTAATTCCTGTAGGTTAAGCAAATATAAAGCACAGACGATCTGTGAAGTCGTTATTGCGTCCATGGACTCGTACAGGAAAAATTTCGCACGGACGGCAACCCCTATTGTTCTCGAAAGAACTACCAATGACGGTAAAACGAAGTATCAGTTCAATGTCGCGGTCAATTCGTATTTCCAATGGGTAGAATCCGGCTTGCGAAAAATTGAAACTGAAACAAATGAAGGTCATCTGTATATCATCAATGACAGCGGTAAACAGGCCAAAGAATACAGTGTGATTCTGGGTATCCTTGAATCCATGGGAATCCTCACCTTTGAAATGATTGGAGGAGCCAACAGCCAGTTATATATCTATATCAACCAGATCCAGGCTTTGAAGAATATTCTCAATGCCCCCTATAATTATCACAACAGATTGTTAGAGACAGTAGCTGAAAGACACCTCATTTCGGTTAAAATGCTGACATATCTGTATGAAGGCGATTTTACCAACGAAGATCGCTGGAATCTGCTGGAAGACTATTTCCTGGGCACAATTCCCCAAAAAGTAAAACATGATTGCAGGCAGGAACGTCCTGAAATTGTTTTCGATTAACCCGCAATATATAATTTAGAAATAATCTGACAACAGAATTTATGATGCGCCGTGTTTTTAGATAACATGCATGATCCTGCCAACTGGAGTTGACCATCTGTACAAAATTGTTTGGAAATTGTAGTTTTAGGGGAGCACGTGAGGATAACAAAAAACCGAAAGAGCGCATACGCGTGCGCTTTCGGTTTTTTGTCCAATGGCTCTGGACCGGATCGTGATTTGTGTTATATTTTCAAGGAATAGAAACACAAAGGAAGATTCAGTCTGTGCTGCTGATAAAAAAAGAAGCAATGGAGCTGCTTCGGGACGGTCTTGCGTGCAACCCGGGGCCTTTGGAAACGCACTGCCTGACGGCGGCGCACTGCGCGGAGAAGATCGCCGCCGCGTGCAGGCCGAGGTCCCCGGCGTCAGCCGCGTCCTCTACGACCTCAGCC
>ERZ772867.1029-NODE-1029-length-34594-cov-22.864125_pt1 | contig 34594 bp, 35 predicted proteins | sample MGYA00511341_ERZ772867 | MGnify/ENA primary metagenome ERZ772867 (study PRJEB29015, sample SAMEA2737707) | human gut metagenome | biome: human gut; feature: human-associated habitat; material: faeces | place: China | collected 2012 ... | reverse complement strand
TCCGTACATGTACGGATGAATATGGGAGGTGTTCGGATGAAGTTGCCAATCAAGGTTAGTATGGAAACTATATCCATTTAGTTCTAATTTGTTCGTAGTATCAAATCGATACCGACACTAGCGTGACACAGTCTTTCAAGACAGCTATTCAACATTGGTGGTCACCGCTATGGACAATGTGAACCACCTAAACGAACTCTCAATACAGTCCCAGCTTAGCACCCTTGAAAAACTGGTCGCGGACGCGGAACAATCTACCGACGCAAGACGCGATTTCGAAGCTCAGCCTCGTGCCGTATTCCAGAAATATGGAATTACAGCCCTCCAAATCAAAGCGGGAAATCGAAAAGTCTCTGTACGAACTGGTGGAGTCAACCGAAAAGGAGGCGCGTGTCCCCGTTGCACGCGCAGTATATCGTCGTATCCAGCCCCCGCCGTCCGAGGCACTTGGACGGTGGGAGTCCCGCATCCCCGGGAAAGGAAAAGCGCGGCCCATCCGGACCGCGCCCGCGCCCTCCTCCCATTTCACCCCGCGACGTAAACCGTCCGGCCCGTCTCGCAGTCGATGGTCTCGGCATCCCCGAACCCAACCCGGACGGCAGCCCATCCGCCGGCGCCCGCCAACGCATCGGCCTCGGACCTCGCGGCGGCGATGAGTCGCTCGAGCTTTGCCGATCCGGCCGGCGCGGTCCCCACCTCGAACGCGCCGCCGTCGCCGCCCGACTCGTACTCGATGACGACTGTCGAGCCGAGAGCCTCCTCGAGGGTCTCGGGCAGGCCGCCCATGTCGGCGAGGACGTGCCCGGCGACCGTGGCCAGCGGGTAGCGGGCCATCCCGGACGCCGCCGAGCGGCCGGCCATGCGGAGCAAGCCGGCGGCCTCGAGCGCCTCGAGGAGCGCCGCGGGCACGTCGGCGTCGATGGCGATGTTGCCGCGTCCGCGGCACCACTCGGCCGCCGCCGGCCCGTTCGCCGTGAGCACGCCCCACTCGGCCATGTAGCCCTCGGAGCGCGGGTTCGTGGCGTCGAGGAGGAGGACGGCCAGGCCGCCGCCCACGTACTCATCGGCCACGAGGGCGAGGCGGACCGCCTCGCCCATGGAGTCGAACTCGACCGTGACCATGCGGCTACCTCCTCCTGACGGCGCTGAGCGGCTTCGGGGAGAAGTGCTCGTCGCGCTCGACGGCGGCAAACCCCATCTGGCGGTTCAGCTCGGCCATCTCCTTGATGCTGAAGTAGCCGAGCTCGTCGTCGTAGCCCTCGACGAGGCCGAACGCCTCGTCCGTTCCGTCGAACTCGAGCAGCCACCAGTCCCATCCGTTCACGCACGAGAAGTAGTGGGCGTAGACTGTGGGGTCCTCTGCCCCGTCCTGCTCGTAGAGCCTCGGCACCGTCTTGGCGATTTCCTCGGTCATCAGCTGCTGCATGTCTTCCTCCGTTCCGGGCAACCTGCCCTCAACATCTCGCCCCTGCGGGCAAAGCCGAATGGCGACGCCGTGCGTCGTCGTCGGCTTTGCTCCCTGCAAAGCCGCACCGGAGCGAAGGCGGGTCAAGGGAGGTCCATGACGACCTCCACCAACCGGAGCGGAGCGGAGGTTTGTGCGGGGCCTCATGGGCCCCCTTGACGCGGCGTAGCGGAGGTGCCACCCGGCCGCGGGGCCGAGGCCGATTCGCGGCGGACGCCGGCAGCCCACGTCCAGCATCGGAACCATTAGAGACGCTATTCACTTTTCGATAGGAGCCATATGGAACTCGAGGATATCGTTTACGAACTCGCCTGCCTTCATGAGTCGATGCTCTTTTGCTGCATGGCGCTGAGAAGGATTATCAGGGACCTCGAAGAGGCCGAACAGCGCATCCGCGCTGAAGCGGCCGCCGCCGAATCCCCTCTTTAGAAAAGTACCCCGGCGATTACCACCGGGGCACTTTTAAATGACGTCAGAAGCCGGCAGCCGAACTAATCATCGAACAGATCTGAATCGAAAAACCCTCTCAGAGAGACGCCAAGCCCGCCTGCGATGCGCTCGATATTCTCGATAGACACGTTTCGCTTGCCTGTCTCGACTTCGGCGAAATAGGTGCGAGACATCTCGATGGAGTATGCGAAGGCCTCTTGGCTCATGCCGAGCTCGCCCCTCAGCTCCTTAATGCGAAGCCCCACGCGCATCTTGGGGTCAAGCTCAGTCATCGGCACCTCCTATCCACCGGTGTCAATGATTCAGGCCAACCCTATATAAGTCACACCTAAATAAGTGACAATTTGAAATACAATGCAAATATTGGGGCATTGCAACCAGAAAGGAACCATGGTGGATACGGAGATTCCGAAAGTGACGGACGATATGCTCTCATTGGACTTCCCCAGCGACTATGCATATATCGCAAAACCCTTTGGTCGAGGACTCCGCCCGGACAGGCAACTGCAACTTCTAAAGAATTTGCATACAGAACATTAGAAAGAAGGTCATACCATGCGAACCTATCAACACCCGATATACCAAGACAACGTTATGGCGATTCGCGCCGAATATGATGAGGAAAAACGAGTCTTCGATTTGATGAAGAAGTTCCTCTATATCGTCGGGGCGATAACGGCGGTAGTTGTTTTCCTTTTGCTTCTCGTTAATTCCCCTGCCCTGATAACTCAGACGGGTGCAATTGGAATCGTTGCACTCGTTCCCGTCCTGCTGGCTGCAACAGCCTTTACCGGGTTCTATGTCGGCACGGTACCTGCTGGCTACATCGCCGCATGGCGTGCAATCAAGCGCTCAAGGCTGTTCGTTTGGGGCAACGCTCTCGGACTGCTCCTCATAGCGACGCTTTTTCTTTCCATCCCGGCTGCATTTGCGCCCTTTGCCTTCCTTCTCCAGTGGTTGAAGGTATCGAATCTCAAGCGTCAGCTTGACGCGAACGCATAGCGGGGGTGCAGAGGAAAAGAAGAAAGGAAACCGCTTATGCTCTTCGGACGCGAGTTCTCCCGCAAGCAGGTCTGCGCGGCTGGTGCCGGGCTTGTCTGCGCCGCACTCCTCATCGGTGGCGGCGGCTATGCGCTTGCACATGCCGGATGGGGAGTAGGGTCGAACACTCCTGCGGTGTCCCAGTCAAAGGACGATGAGAAGCAGGACATGGCACTCTCCCTTGAGGTAAAGGCCGAGGGATGGGATGCCGACACATCCACGCCCGTCATCGCGCATATCGAGGGCGCGGACGGCGAGGTGGACTTCTACACCGCCTTCGCCGCCAACGAGAAGGTGAGCGTAACGGTCGGCGAGACCGGTACCTACAATGTCTCGCTCATCCCGCCGATGAACGCCGACGGCTCCACCTACAAGGCCGCGTCCGGTGAGATCGCTGCCGTGAAGACCGATGGGAAGGCGGGCGGCACCGTCATCGCGCTTGAGAAGGTAGATGCGGACAAGGTGACGGAGGATGAACTGACAGCCATCGCCAAGGATGTCGCGGAAGCCGTGAAGAAGGGCGATTCTACCCTGACCGGAGAGCGCGGCGTGAGGGTGGTCAACATCTTCCAGACCAATATCGGCAGCAATCCGAACGCCGATACCGATGCCGTCGAGAAGGAGACCGGGAAGGCCGAGGAGACCGCCAAGGAGGACAAGTCCGATGCGAAGACACCGGAGACCACCGGCGGCAAGGGGGACGATGGGAAGACCGACAGCAAGCCGAGCGGCGGCAACAGCAGCAACTCCGGCTCGAACACCAATTCAGGCGGCTCATCGAAAAAGGATGACGCCCCGGCGCATCAGCACAACTGGGTAGCCCAGACAAAGACCGTCCATCACGACGCTCAGTACAAGACCGTCCACCATGACGCGGTGACGCATCAGGTATGGCATGACCCGGTAACGGAGGAACACTATATCTGCAACCAGTGCGGTGCGGATATTACGTCAGACCCATGGGGACATATTAACAACTCTCTTATGAATGGTGGTAATTGCGGAAGCTATCACTCTATCTATGTGACTGTAAAGCAAGGGTATTCTGAAACTGTGACCGACGAAGCAGCATGGGACGAGCAAGTGCTGGTGAGCAAGGCATGGGACGAGACCGTGACCACCGGGTACAAGTGCTCTTCCTGCGGTGCCACGAAGTAGCGTCCGCCACCGAATTCCGAGTCAGAGCGCTTATATGCCAGACTGAAATCCGGCGGCGGCAAGCGCATAAATCTCAAAACCCGTCGCCCCCGAGCCGTCTCAGGCAAGGTTCCAAGGGGCAGCAGCCCCTTGGAACGCAAGGGTGCGAGGATGATGCGAGGCGTCCAAAAAACCGGTGTGTACGTGCCATTGATACGCCCACACTCTTTTGGTGAAGCCCACTCCCCTCCGGTGATATACACGGCCCGGCCGCCCTCGCAGTCGATGCTCTCCACGTCGCCGAACCCTATGCGGACGGCAGCCCCTCCGCAATCTCCCTCATCATCTGTTCTCACATGTCTTCCTCCGTTCCGGGCACATGGCCCTTAGTATCTCGCCCCTGCGGGCAAAGCCGCACCGGAGCGAAGGCGGGTCAAGGGAGGTCCATGACGACCTCCACCAACCGGAGCGGAGCGGAGGTTTGTGCGGGGTCTCATGGGCCCCCTTGACGCGGCGTAGCGGAGGTGCCACCCGGCATTCCCTCCGTAACGCACGAGTGAACAAAGGAAAATAGCATCACACACCGTGCGAGGGAGGACGTCTCTATGGATCTCGCGAAAACAGCCAGAGAAATTACCCGCTTCATGCTCCCCTACCTGACCACACGGCAGAGCCGCCAACTCGAAAAAGTTATATCGCACTGCCCTTTCGATGAAAGCCAGCTAGCTGAAGACGGCTGCGAGTTTGAAAGCGAGTCATTCCTAAATCTATTTATGTCTGCAAAACGCCTCGAAGGCTGTTCGGATAGAACCATCTGCTACTACGAAGCCACCATCAAAAAAAGCTTGAATCTTTCGATGCGCCAGTTTGCGACTTGGAATCCGAAGAAATTAGGTCCTATCTTTCCAACTATCAGCAAAAAGCCGGCGTCACTCACGTCACCGTCGACAACGTCCGAAGAATCATCTCAAGCTTCTACTCATGGCTCGAAGACGGAGACCATATCATCAAAAGCCCGGTCAGACGCATTAAAAGAGTCAAGGCTCCGCAACCCATAAGGGAAACGTATGGCGACGAAGTCGCGAGATTCTTTGCGATAACTGTGGGTCCCCGAAACCTTGCCCCGATCGACCTGTTGCGCTCTACCGGCATGTGTGTAGGCGAACTCGTCTCGTTGGACAGGAACTCCATCGACACCATCAATCGGGAGTGCATCGTACACGACGAGGGCAATAAGAACCACATCGTCTATTTTGATGCAAAGACTAAAGTCCATATTGAGAATTACCCGTCCACCCGAATGGGCAGCCCGGAAGCCCTCTTCGTATCGAGCAAGGCGCCACACGAGAGACTGTAAATTGGCGGCGTCGAGGCGTTGTTTAGAAAACTGGAGCGCGAGCTTGATTTAGAAAGAGTCCACCCTCATAAGTTCAGAAGAACGCTTGCCACAAAGGCAATCGACAAAGGCATGCCCATCGAACAAGTCCAGGTGCTCCTTGGCCATAATAATAGATACCACATTAAGGTACGCAATGGTCGACCAGTGCAACGTCAAAGCATCCCACCTCAGATATCTAATTTAAACGTCGTGTTTACCCACCAGTCGCTTGTGCTCCTCAGCACTAATGACCGTCTTGATATCGAGGATGGATCAACATTCATATTGTTCGTCACGTCCATCCGGTCCTCCTCGCTTGAGATAGTTGCAGTGTCGCCACGGTCGACGGTACGCTCGGTTGCACGGCACGCGCCGGCGGCGTGCGCAGCGCAACCGTGCGTACCGTCGACGGGCAACGCATCTGCCAAGGCCTCGGCGATTGTCTTAGAGCACATCGTTGCCCTCTTCCATTGAGGCCAGGTATAAGATCAGATCGGCCTTGTCCACGCGCCAGACGCCGGCAATCTTCACGCCACCGGCCGCCTTAAGAATTTGAATAGCCTTGGTCTTACAGACGTTCAGCAGCTTGACGATATCGCGCGAACTAACGTATGCGGACGGCAGCGCATGCAAATCACGACACCACGCCTTGCGAGAAATAGCGTTCATCTTTTTGAAGTCTTTGTCTTCCATATCCATTCCTTTCGTTTAAGGGGTCCATACAGAACACAATATTTGACCTGCGTGCTGGTGTTAATTATTCTTTTTATCAGAATGTTGTTTATAGTATTTCAGCTGTTAAAGGAGCACGTATGGCAACCGTCAAAGTAAAAGTTCCCACAAGCATTAACAGTTCAACTCCATGGACGCTTCCTAGGGCAAGACTGATTTGCGTTGATATCAACGGATCGAAACAGGATGCGTTCCTATGCAAGGCAGGTAATAAAGCCTATGGCTTACCGGATGGCTTTGCGACAGGAGCTTTGCTTAATTTAAATACGGAGGATCTCGGCGATGTCAAACGATTTATTGAGGCATACGGTCTTCCAGTGTCGCCCTACGCCAATCAGTTCGAGCTTGTTGAAAAGCGGTTTGTATCAAATGACAGGTTCTCCGACAATCCGGTGGGCGACGGACTTGATTGCTGGAGAGACTCATTGGATGCCTCAACGCGAAGCTCCATCATTCAAGAGTCTTTCGGGTTTTCCTTGTTTAACCATTACAAAGGGAGAGACAATTCGGCGGGCACAGAAATCGCAAACCTGATAAAAGGCATCCGAAAGAAAGACGAGCAGATCATCTTGACCGAAGATCTGACCACAACCCTAACAATCATGCAAGTCGCTGCCCTTCTATTTACATGCAAGGCCGCCTTTGGTCCAAAGGCATATGACAAGGCAATCCCCCTGCTAAAGAAGCTGCCGAGCAGTAATAAGATCACAAATAAAGTCGGTCAGCTTTTCACTACCTTTCAAATGCCTACAAAGATATATCTGGACACCAACGAAAACGAACTGCCTCTGGGTATTCTTGCAGCAAGAATTTCGGCATCCCATAACCTTGAATCCATCGAAAAACAGCTTGCGGCTTTTTTGGACCTCTCTATCTCACCGTATCCGGAGGAGACCCATCTCATTCAGAATCCAACACTCCGAAGAATAGCCAGCATCAGCTCAGAACCCGAAAAACAGCCCGTAGGAAGTTTGACCAGAGCGTTTAGTATCCAACTTCTTGAGTATCTTCAAAGCGATCAGCCTTGGCGCACCTGCGACCTCTGCAAGCGTCCCTACAAAATTCGTCAGCAAACGATGCACGCGCTGACAAGCGCAGAAGCCGCTCGGAAAGAACTCTCAAAGCCAAGGCGGAAGACTAATAAGCAGAGCTCCTTTTGTACGAAGACTCACGAGGAGCGTGAACGCCGTAAAGTTCAGGCCGCAAAGCGCGATCAGCGCAAGATTGAACGAAAGCTGCACGAACTCGACTCCAAAAAAGGTCGAAAAGTGTAAATGAAATTACGTGATGAGTTTGTGAAATCAGCGAGAATCAATAATCGACCCAAAACGGCTTTTATTGCACATATCTTTGCACAGCCCATTGCACACGGCAGCCATAAAAAAGAAAGCAGGCCAGAGGGAAAACACTCTGACCTGCTTTTTCTTTCATGGAGCCAGTGACAGGAATCGAACCTGCAACCCACTGATTACAAATCAGTTGCGCTACCGTTGCGCCACACTGGCACACTTGGCGCTTTCGCGCGAAGCCAATTAAGAATAAAGGAATTACGGACGGGGCGCAACAGACCCTTCGACCGACCACATCTCAAAACTATTCGCCAGAACGAATAGTTTAATCTGTTCGCCAGAACCAAAAACTATTCGTTTTGGCGAGGCCGACCTGCAACCCACTGATTACAAACCAGTTGTTGGTCAATCGAGAAAGCAGCCCCCATAGAAGGTCTACCTACCTCCCGCGCAACGCCTTGAGCTTGGCCAGTGCATCGGGACTTAGGCGACTGCCCAGAGTCATCTTGATTTGCGGGGCTTCCTCTGCCTCGTGAACGTCGTTATCGATCTGCTTGATCTCGTCCACCAGCATGCGGCTCGAGATGCGCGTGACGCCCTTGCCCATGACAACGGCCTGGATCGTGCCGTCACTCGATACCACGGAGCACGCGCGGCCTTCCTCGCGTGCCTCGATGCAGAGCTTCTGCACCACGGTATCGGCAGAGACGCCCGTCGGCGAAAACTCGATGCGCACGCCGCGGGCCGGCAGGTTGGGGCGCTCGTTGGAGATATTGCCCGCGCCGTCGAACACGATCACAGCCTCGTAGCGGCCCTGGGCAAACGCCGCAACATCGTTGATGAGCGCGGTGCGCGCCATATCGTGGACGTCGCTGGAATACGGATCGTCGGAATGGTCGTAGACGAGCTTTTCGTAGCGCGGCGTGCAGTGAATCACGTTGTAGCCGTCGACCACCAGCAGCTCGGGCTTATTGGAGTGCACCGTCGAGACTGGGTCGGCGATAGCCTGTGCAAACGCATTGCCGCCCACGCCGTAGGTCGCGGCCGAGACAATCGGCTTGGCCGAGCCTTCGCCAAAGCGCTTGGCCTTGGACTTGGCGCGGTTCTTCTTGGACATGCGCTACTCCTCCCCCATGAGCTCGCCGGCGTTGCGGCGCAGCCACTCAAAGCACAGCGCCGTGGTCGCCTGGGCAACATTGAGGCTCTCGGTCATGCCGCGTTGGGGAAGCTTGGTCAAAAAGTCGCATTTCTCGAGCACCAGGCGCGAGATGCCGTCGCCCTCGGACCCCATGACGAGCGCCACGCGGCCCTCGAAGGGAGCATCCCAGCAACTGCCTTCGGCGTGCTCGGAGGCACCGCCCACCCAAAAGCCAGCGGCCTTGAGGTCCTCGAGTGCACGGGCGATATTGGGAACCTGCGCGATGGGTAGGTGCATGACGGCGCCGGCTGAAGTCTTGTAGCTGCCCACGGTCACGCCGGCGGCACGCTTGTTGGCGATGATGACACCGGCCGCGCCCACGACCTCGGCGGAGCGCACGATGGCGCCAAAGTTACCGTCGTCAGTCACATGGTCGAGTACGATGACGAGCGCCGGACCGTCGCCCGCGCGGTCGAGAATATCGGTGACATCGGCATAGGGGAAGTTGCCCACCTCGAGCGCAATGCCCTGGTGAGCGCCATGGCTCGACAGCGCATCGAGCTGCGCGCGCGGCACATACTTAATGCGGACACCCGCGGCATTGAGGTCATCGACCAGACGCGACAGGGCGGCATCGCGCTCCCCGCCCTCGGCGATGAGCGCGCACTTGACGGGAAAACCGGTACGCAGCGCCTCGGCGGCAGCACGACGACCTTCGATAAATTCGCCCTTGGGAACCTGGACAGCGTCGCGGTTGCGATCGCGCTGCGGACGTGCGGCCTGGGTACGATCGCGCTGGCCCTTGGGAGCGGCAGCGCGGTCATTGCGGCGAATCGGACGCGAGCCAGAAGCAGCCTGCTTGCCGCCACGAGGCGCACGCTTGCGATTGTCGGCCATAAAACGGCCTCCTTTAAAACACTTTTCAAACAAGACAAAAGAATCGACCGCCCATAAATATTAATTCGGGCGGTCGGTACGGGTTTTCCAAGTGCCCGAGATTGCCGTGAAAGAGGAGCGACGCGTACTTGAGTACGCGAGCGACGGTTTGAACGACAAGGTCGGGTGCTTGGGAAACCCGCGGGGATTAGAGACTCTTAATACGAGTGCCCGCGGCGGTATCTTCAATCGTCAGGCCCAGGTCCTTGAGCTGATCGCGGATGGCGTCTGCCAGATCCCAGTTCTTGGCGGCACGGGCCTCGGCGCGGGCCTCGAGAATCTTGGCAGCAGCCTCGTCCACGTCGTCGCCCGTATAGGCAACCAGACCGGCGGCAACGCCCAGCAGACCCAGCGGCAGCTCGACCTTGGGCTCAGGAAGCTCAACACCAAACGTGTCGAGCAGCTCGACCAGCGTATCAGCGGCGGCCAGGGCAGCGGTCTTGTCGGCAGCGTCGCCCGCCTGCTCCAGGTACTGGTTGCACTCGGTCACAAAGCCAAAGACGGCACCCATGGCGCCGGCGGTGTTAAAGTCGTCGTCCATGCACTCCTTAAAGGCGGCACGGGTCTCGGCGGCCTTGGCGGCAAACGCCTCGGCGGCAGCCTCATCGGCATCGGCCGTCGCGTGGTTCGCGGCCCAGCGCAGGTTCTCGACCGTACCGGCGATACGCGTGAGCGAATTCTCGGCACCCTCCAGGCGCTCCCAAGAAAAGTCGAGCGGCGAGCGATAGCTCGTCTGCAGCATCAGCAGGCGCAGGGCGGCAGCGGAGTGCTGCTCGAGGACCTCGGCCAGCGTAAAGAAGTTGCCGAGCGACTTGGACATCTTCTCGCCGTCTACCAGCAGCATGCCCGTGTGCATCCAGGTGTTGGAGAAGCCCTGGTGCCAAGCGCAGGTGGCCTGCGCGCACTCGTTCTCGTGATGCGGGAAGGCAAGGTCGGAACCGCCGCCGTGAATGTCGATCGGGGTGCCCAGGTAGCGGTGCACCATGGCGGCGCACTCGGTGTGCCAACCGGGACGACCCTCGCCCCAGGGGCTCGGCCAGCTGGGCTCGCCGGGCTTGGCGGCCTTCCACAGGGCAAAGTCGAGCGGGTCGTTCTTGTCCTCGTTCTCCTCGATGCGCGCGCCAACCATGAGGTCGTCGATGTTGCGGCCCGAGACCTGACCGTAGCTGGGATCGCTGCGCACGGCAAAGTACACATCGCCGTTATCGGCTGCGTAGGCATGGCCCTGCTCGATGAGCGTCTTGATCATGGCGATCATGGGGCCGATCTCCTTGGTGGCGCGGGGGCGCACATCGGGATCGAGCACGTTGGCGGCGCGCATGACGCCGATGAACTTGTCGGAGAACTCCGTCGCGACCTCGGCGGCCGTACGGCCCTGCTCGTTGGCGCGCTTAATGATCTTGTCGTCGACATCGGTGAGGTTCTGGGCGAACGTGACCTCGTAGCCGCTCGCAATGAGCCAACGGCGAATCACATCGAAGCTGATGAACGTGCGGGCATTGCCGATGTGGATGTTGTCGTAGACCGTGGGGCCGCACACGTACATGCGGACCTTGCCGGACTCGATGGGCTGGAACTCTTCCTTTTTATGGGTAGCGCTGTTGTAGATACGCATTCGTTACTCCTTAACGATTTTCTGTAGCAGGCAGACGGCCCAGGCGCCGATTCCCTCGCCCTGGCCTTCCCAACCGAGCTTTTCGGTCGTGGTGGCGGCGACGCCCACGTTTTCGACGTCAACGCCCAGGGCACGGGCAAGGTTGGCGCGCATGGCATCGCGGTGCGGGGTGATCTTGGGTTGCTGACAGGCAATGGTGCAATCGGCATCGACAAACTCAAAGCCCAGCTCGCGCGCATAGTCCATCACGCGAGCGAGCAGCACCATCGAATCGGCACCCTCGTAGGCGGGATCGGTGTCGGGGAATAGCTTGCCGATGTCTCCCCCGCGGCAGGCGCCCAGAATGGCGTCGGCCAAGGCGTGCGCGAGCACATCGGCATCCGAGTGGCCCAGCAGGCCGCGCTCATAGGGAATGTCGACCCCGCCGATGATACATCGACGCCCCTCCACCAAACGGTGGACGTCGTAGCCGTGGCCAATGCGCAGGTTACTGAACATGGGGAAGGTCCTCTCCCTCGGCCATACGGCCAAGCAGAATCGCGGTTACGGGACGCAGGTCCTCGGGCACCGTCACCTTAAGGTTGTCGCGCGGGCTCTGGACGCAGCGGACGCGCCCACCCATGCGCTCGACCAGCGACGAATCATCGGTACCGATAAAGCCCTCGGCAATTGCCTCGGAATGAGCGCGCTTCATAGCATCGACGCTAAAGATCTGCGGCGTCTGCGCGGCCCAATAGAGCTCGCGCGGCGGCGTCTCGACGATATTATCGCCGTCGACGATCTTGAGCGTGTCGATCGCAGGCTGGCCGCACACGACACCGTCGAGGGCGCGATCGCCCACGAGCACGTCGATCGCATGATCGATAGCCTCGGTCGTGATGAGCGGACGAGCGCCATCGTGAATGGCGACGTATTCAAAGCCCGCCGGCACCGCGTGCACGCCTGCTCGGGTGGAATCCTGGCGGGTCGCGCCGGCATCGGCAAAGCTGATGGGCGTGTTATACGAATACGGGTCGATGGCCAGGCGGCGCATCTCGGCACGACGCTCGGCAGGGCAAACCACGACGATGTGGCCGACCTTATCGCTACGGTCAAACGCGCGGATGGACCAGCTCATAAGCGGACGGCCCGCTACATTGACGAGCTGCTTGCCACCGGGGTTACCAAAGCGTTGGCCGCTGCCACCGGCAACGACCACGGCGCATACGGGCGCCATTATGCGTTCCCCTGTTTGGTGCCCTTCATGCGGTACAGAGAGTCCGCAAGAATGGCAGGGTTGTTAACGCCAAAGTCGCCCAGGCGCTCCGGATCCTCACTGATGTCGTCCATGAGCTCCTGCAGCGAGCCATACTCGTCGACGATCTTCTCGGCCACGCCGTCGCGCACGACGGACACGCGAGAAAGCGTGCGCAGGCCCAGCGGTGTCATGACGGAGTCCTCGTCCAAGTCATCGTAGCCCAGAACCGCCGCCACATGCTGCGGGTCGGACAAGTCCTTGGGCGTCATACGGGCAAGCTCAGCGCGAATCTTCTCGGCGTTTGCCTCGGAGGAATCGCTCGCATAGTCGCGAATCATCAGGTCGTACTCGGTATCCATGCTGGAGCCGGCGAGCTGCTCGAGCTGCATCTGCACGAGCTTGCCCTGGTTGCCCAGCTTGACAATGCAATCCTTAAGCTCAGTCTTTGCCTGCTGCATGATCTCGAAACTCGAGAAGATGCCGGTGATGTCGGCGAGCGTGACGTAGTCGTCGAGCTCAAGGGCCGTCAGGCGCAGCAGGGAGCGATCGAGCGACTGACGGGTGGTCTGGAGCGTGGCGACGAGCTGGTTAACCGAGCTCATGATGGTAGTGACGGGCTGGATCTCATAGCTCTTGCCATGCACATACACGTTGACGACGGCACGACGGGCCGAGACCGAGATCACGATGGCGTCGGTGAGCACCGACATGCGAGCGGCAGTACGGTGACGCATGCCCGTCTCGCTCGTGGCGAGCGAGGGATCGGGATTGAGGTGGAAGTTGGCGCGCAGGATCTGGGTGAGGTCGCCGTCGATGACGATGGCACCGTCCATCTTGGAGAGCTCGAACAGGCGGTTCGAGGTGAACGAAATGTTGAGCGGGAAGCCGTCGTTACCGGCAGCGAGCACGTTCTCGGTGTCGCCGACGCAGATAAGGGCGCCCAGGTGACCGGCGATGATCATGTCGAGGGCAGTGCGAATCGGCTGACCAGGTGCCGTCAGGCGGATGGCCTGTTCCATACGCTTTTGCAGCTCGTTCTTATCCAAGGCATCGCTCCCATCGTATACGCTCCATAAACGCTAAATAGTTTCTCACGGTTTGTCCCTGCGGCGCTTGCGAAATCCGATGCTTACAGAATGAGCGAACACAGCTTAGGTAGCTCATTTGGGACGTGGCTCCTTTGCCTGCTCATGTGGTAGCATCGGGTCTCATATTAATGAGGGAGTAGTCGCGTAATCGGGCTCGCCCGCAGAGAGGGAGCCAGACTATGGGACTCGCAGAGCTCGTGCTGCTCGCCGTTGGCCTTTCGATGGACGCTTTTGCCGTATCCATCTGCAAGGGCCTTGGCATGAAAAAGATCAACCTTAAAGTCGCCGTGGTGCTCGGCCTGTTCTTTGGCGGCTTTCAGGCCGGCATGCCCGTAATCGGATGGGCGCTCGGCAGTCAATTCATGGGCATCATCGGACCCATCGACCATTGGATCGCCTTTGTCCTGCTCGCCTTCATTGGCGGCAAAATGCTGTGGGAGGCATTTACCGAGGACGAGGATGAAGGCGACGGCAAGGATGCCGAAAAGATTGACCTGGGCGAGTACCTGATCCTCGCCATCGCCACCTCAATCGACGCCCTAGCCGTGGGCATCTCATTTGCCGCGCTCTCGGTTGACATCGTTCCCGCTGTATCGCTTATCGGCGTCACAACGTTTATCTTCTCCGTCGCCGGCGTAGCAATCGGCCACACCTTTGGCGCGCGCTACGAAAAACCCGCCACCATCGTGGGTGGCGTCGTGCTCATCCTCATCGGGCTTAAGATCTTGCTTGAGCATCTGGGGATTCTCGCGATATAAAAAACGCCTCTCATAAGCTCAACGTCAATGTAGAGGTCTCCTGCAGAGTTTTGCATAATGCCTTTTCGTGCAGACTTTTGCATGTCATACTGATATGCAAAAGTCTGCACGTTAGGAGATCGCCGTGGATACCTTTCCCATCACCACACCGCGCCAAGCTGGCATCTACGTGCGCCAGGCACGCGAGGCTCAGGGTCTCACCCGTGCCGCCCTCGCCAAAAAGGCCGGTGTTTCGGAGCGCCTGCTCGCATCGCTCGAGCTGGGCGACGCCACGGGTATTCGGCTCGACAAGTTGCTGACCGTTTTTAACGCACTCGGCATAGGTCTCTTTGCGCAAAGCGATAACGACTCCATCGCATCGCCCTCCGAACATCCGACGACGATAGCGGACCTCCCTATCGTGAACTCGAATGCCCTGCTAAAGCCAAGCGTAGGCAGACGACCCGCCCGACAAGGAACGCCATCTTCCTATGGTGCCCTGCTGGCCCAAATCGCAGTCGAGCAAGGCCTTTCCGGCACTTCAGACCTCTCCTTTGGCTGTAAGGTTGTGAAATAAATGGCAGAGATGGGGCTTGCGACCCTCATTTGTGGCGAAATCGCCGGCACTCTCCGGCAAGACAAGCATGGACTCTGCAGCTTTGTATACGCCCCAACCTATCGCGGAGCACCGCTATCGCTAACAATGCCGCTTTCCAATCGCACGTATGGCCATAACATCGTCCGCCCGTTCCTATTTGGCCTTTTGCCCGACAGTCAAGAACAGCGTCGCGCTATTGCCACCGAGTATGACGTTGCTTCCAATAACCCTGTCGCCCTCCTGCGTCATATCGGTCTTGACTGCGCGGGCGCCGTTCAGTTTTGTCAAACCGATCAACTAGATGCTGCCCGCAACAGGATCTCGACATACCGCCCGCTTACCAATTCTCAAATTGCTCGCAGACTCAAAGCAATTCGCGACGACGAGAGTGAGACATGGATGGGCTCCAACGAAAGCTGGTCCCTGGGCGGCAACCAAGGCAAATTTGCACTAGCTTGGCATGATGGCCAATGGTACGAATGTCTAGGGTCATCCCCCACTACCCATATCTTCAAAAATGGTGTCGTCGGGTTCAAACATCAGGCCTTAAACGAATTCGTCTGCATGAAAACGGCTCGGCGTGCTGGCATTCCAACTGCCAACGTCTCCTATTGCACATTTGAAGACGAAGCCGCACTCGTCGTTGAACGGTACGACAGAATGGTCAATAACAGCGGAAGTATCGAAAGGCTGCATCAGGAGGACTTTTGCCAGGCGCTCGGTGTATTGCCAAGCCAGAAATACACCGCCGACGGAGGACCGACTACACGAGACATCCAAGAACGACTGATTAACACAGTCCCCCACCACATGAATCTTGTGCTTTTTACCTATATGTTGTTCTATAACGCCATTATCGGAGCGCCTGACGCACACGCTAAAAACTACTCGCTCATCCTTGGCAAAGGCACAAACGCGGCGCTCGCCCCCATGTACGATGTCGCATCGGGGCTGGCATACGAGCGCATGCGCCGCCGGGCGCGCCTTGCCATGAGCGTTGGCGGCGAAAATCGTGTGGGGCGCATCGGTCCAGGCGCTATCCGCCGATACCACGGTATGGGCGACCCCGCGCTGGAGGCGACGCTCACCGATGCCGGGCTATCCGAGAAGTTTTGCTTTGCGACCATGATGGACCTCGCCTACGAGGTACCCATTTGCATGGAAGAGGTCATGGACGAATACGCCGACCTGCCCGGCATGGCGGACCTGCGCGAGCATATGCTCGGCCCCGTCCGCGAAAACTGCCAGCGCACCCTCGACCTCATCAAGGCGGATATGGGCTAGGTGGCCGCAATTTCACATTTCCCAAAAGAAGAGAGGGGGCACCCATCGCAAAAGCTCGGGTGCCCCCTCTCATAATGTCATCTGCAATCCGCTAGCACGTGGCTCGGACTGCTGCCAGCGCAACCTTTACGCAGCGAGGCGCTTGAGGACGTCGATGAGCAGCTCGTAGAAGCGCTCGGCAGAAGCGAGCTCCATGCTCTCGTCCGGGGTGTGGACATCGGAGAGCGTCGGGCCCACGGCGATGGCGTCCAGGCCGTGCAGGGCCTCGGCAAACAGGCCGCACTCAAGGCCGGCGTGAATGGACTCGATGCGCAGCTCGGAGCCAAAGAGCTCGCGATAGCTCTCGACAAAGACGTCGCGGACCGGCGAATGCTCGGCATAGCTCCAGCCGGGATACTCGAACTCGAACTTGGCGTCGAAGCCCAGGACATCGGCCAGCGTCTGCAGGCGGTCCTTGAACTCGTTCTGCAGCGAGGTGATCGAGGAGCGCGGGGACAGCATGATCTTGACCTCGTCGTCAGAAGTGGCAACCACACCGATGTTGGAGGAGACCTCGACGGAACCGTCGGTAGCGACGTTGCGGCGAATCACGCCGTTAGGGGCAAGACGCAGGGCGCGGATGAGGGCGAGCGCGGACTTCTGGTCCATGGCCTCGACCTCGGCGTCGTCGGCAATCTCGACGGTGCAGGTAAAGCCGGGGTCGAAGACCTCGAGCTCGGCAGTGACGTCGGCGATGATGCCCTTGGCGACCTGCGCCGCGGCCTCGGCGGCAGCGTGGTCGGCGTAAACCAGCTCGGCCTTGCACTCACGGTTGATGGCGTTGTCCTTAGTGCCGCCGTTAAAGCTGACGATGGCGGGCTCGCCGGCGACCATCAGGCGGTCGATGATGCGGGCCATGATGAGGTTGCCGTTGCCGCGCTCCAGGTTGATGTCGGAGCCGGAGTGACCGCCCAGCAGGCCGGAAATGTCGAGCGTAAGGGTGCTGCCGGTCTTGTGCTCGCGCACGATCGGGCAGGTGTAGGTAACGACGACGCCGCCGGCGCAGCTGACGGTGGCCACTCCCTCCTCCTCGGAGTCGAGGTTAATCATGGTGCGGGCGCTGATCTGGGACTTGTCGAGCGTCTCAGCGCCAACCAGACCAGTCTCCTCGTCGGTGGTGAACACGCACTCGAGGGCCGGATGAGCAATCGAATCGTCGTTGAGCACGGTAAGCATCAGAGCGACAGCAATGCCGTTGTCGGCGCCCAGGGTGGTGCCGTTAGCGGTGAGGACGCCGTCCTTGACGACCAGGTCGATACCGTCAGTCGTAAAGTCGTGCTCAACGGAGCCCAACTTGTCGCACACCATATCGATGTGGCCCTGCAGCATCACGGTCGGGGCATTCTCGGCACCGGCAGATGCGGGCTTGCGAATGATGACGTTGTAGACCTCGTCCTGATACACATCGAGGCCGCGCTCCTTGGCAAACGCAACCAGGAAATCGCTGATGCCCTTCTCGTTGCCAGACCCACGGGGGATCGCGCTGACCTCCTCAAAGAAATGGAACAGCTGAGCGGGCTCGTAGCCGGTAATCTTGTAGTCCATGGTGCCTCCTTGGCGCAACTGGTTAGACAGTAAGATATGCGACTTGTATATTCCCAGACTTTGCGTGCATAAACCAGTCGAAAACGCCGAGCGCCCTTGCATCATCGGCTAACGGTGAGGAAACGCCACTTTATCAAGGTAAAGCAAGCTAGACGGGCCGTGCAGAGGGAACGTTGGACCCCCAACCAACCTCAACGCCTGTTGAACATTAATGCATACACCATTGGTATGTTTAATAAGATTCTTGTCCTCCGTCACGACGTAATCGGCATCAATGCGATTGGCGACGCCCAGCATCAGGTCGTCCTCAAAGTCATTGTGGTGGTACTTGAACACAAAGGAGTCGAAGACCTCGTCTGCACCGACCGGGGCGATGAGGGCTAGCTCGCGCATCTGTCGAACGCATGCCCAGGCCGTTTCGTCTGCCGCCGCAATGGCGTTATCGCTCAGTGAGCCAGTCTTTCTTCGGCACTCCTGCTTGATTGCCGCCGAGACAAGATATGAAACGTCTTTGACCGAAAGCGACGAGGCAAACAGGGCAATCCGCTCCGAGGCGTCGGCAATCTCGATCAGATGGACGACATTTGCCGTACGGTCGGACCTGCCAGATAAATAATCCATCCATACGTTGGTATCGATTAACAGCTTGAGGACGCCTTCTGTGCTCATAGTTCCACCCACTCGGGATAGCGCTCCGCCATGGCCTCCTCATAGAGGTCGTCATAGTCTCCCGAGAACTCAGGGATGGGGATGCCGTATTTGAGGCACGAATCGCGAACGATATGGCTGCCTTGCGCGGCCCTTGACTCCATGCGCCGGGGCTCCACTCCGTCAGAAACCGGAGCCGCCGCGTCTCCCTTCGAGGGCATGCGTCCGTTAACGACCAGATACTCCCAAAGTGTCCGAACGGCTTGTGACGGCGTCATGCCAATATGAGTCAGGACGGCGTCTCCCGCCTCTTTGAGCTGACGATCTATACGCACGTTCATCTGAACCGGCCGTGAGTCTAGTATCGACATAGACATGTTGGCTCCTTTTGCTATACGCTTTCCTTAATTAAGTATAGCAATTTGTCAGACAGACAGACGCCTCAGTACTGAAGCGTTCGTTTGACCGGTTTTGCCGTTGTGGGATTAGTCAATGAAATAAGCTGATACATGTTTGGGATAACTGCCCACATCAGCTGCAATTCGCTATCCACAGGCAATGAGCCCCGCAACGAAGCGCCATGCACAAGCTTTTACAGTTCAATCACTTCGTCGCAAGCCTCAAGCAACTCGGGGTCATGCGAGACAACAACCACTATATGATCTTCTTTCTTCTGTTGCAGAATATCAATGAACGCTGACCTACTCGCTCCGTCAAGCGCCGACGTCGGTTCATCGAATAACATGACGGGTGAGTCCTTAAGCAATACACGAATAATCGCAATCTTCTGCTTCTCACCACCCGATATATTATGGTTTTGCTCGTCCAGCACCCCATCAAGACCATTGGGAAGTGTTGAGACCAGTTTGGTCAGACCAAACTGGTCTACAAGTCGCCCGACTTCAAGAATTGGACAATTATCGCCCGCGAGTAGCGTCAGATTCTCTCTGAGTGTTCCGTTAACGATATCAGGTTCTTGCTCGGCAATACCAACGACATACGAGCGTAGATTTATAGAATCAATCTGGCTCAAATCAACCTCGTCATAAGCAATAGTCCCAACGCAATCATCGGGATATAGACCAGCTATGCCATCGAGAAGCGTGCTTTTCCCGCTTCCGTTTGCGCCCGACACGCCGTATAAGACTCCTCGATTAAGCGAGATGAGCTCTGGATAATCTATGATTCGATCGGTATCAGGGCGACAAATCGACAGGCCCTTGCACACAAGTGAAACAGGAGAACCAATGCGGACAGAACCGTTCGCCTCTTCATCCATTGCCCAAAGGCGCTTAAGGCGTTGGGCGCTCACCTTGCTCGCCTGGTAGCTTTTGCCCCAAGAAAGCAAGTTCACCAGAGCAGAATTGGCGCTCGAATAATAGCTCAATGCCGTCAGCAGAAAACCAACCGGCATTTTACCTGCGACAATCTCACAGCCTCCAATCGCGAGCAAACAGAACTGCGCAAAGGAAAAAATCAACTGATTCGCAAGTCCGAACCGTGATCCGGCTTTTTGGTTAGCCAATATAGCTGGATAAAGACCATCGAAAGCCTTCTGCAGCCTCAAGGAATAGAAATCAAATAATGAATGGCGACGAAGAAAGGAGACGCTCTCCAGCTGGCTCTGGAGAGTCCCATAGAAAGCAGCGGTCTTTTCCTGAAACTCAAAGCCTCGATTGAATAGCAGCCCGCTAAACAATCGATAAACTACTGCCCCCGTAACGATGCAGGCTAGACAGGCAATCGCCATCGCAATGTTTATATTCATCAACATAATCAAGGAACAGATAATCGTTGCAACACCGCCAATGATATTTGACGCCGATGTTATTCCGAATATTATGAGGTCGTTTGAATCGTGATTGATTTGCTGATTATAATAGCCCGCATCAAATCCGATGAAAAACTTCCGGGGCAAACGCTTGACGTGTTCAAGTGTGTCAGCGTTAAGTTGATATCCCGCATGCGCTTGAAGGTCGACATAGATTAGGGAAGTCCAATAGGCCAACACCGAACCCACAATGGCGACCACGCCAATCGCGAAAATACATAAGACTAGCGTCCGCAAACTAATACCGAGGACATTTTTTGCCGCCAGCACATTTACAGTCAGTCCCAACAGATATGGTTCAGCAAGGCTGCACAGCTGAGACAAGACATCGAGAAGCAGATAGACATAAAGCCTTGGCTTATGGAGGAGATATATCTTCCAAAATCTAAACATCGTGATTTGCCTCATGCGAATACTGATAATTACAAGCCAACCGCATTCTCTGCCTGGCATTGAATTTAACGCTCGCGCATTTTCTCTGGCCCTCCATCGCGGCGTGGGGACATCCGCCCATACAAGCCGGAAACATTACACACTCGCCACATACTGGGTCGTTTGGTAAATACTCCATCCATTTCAAATAGTTCGAATTAGCTTTCACACCTTCTCGAACATTTCCAACGGCGCACTCGCCCTTGCCAACCTCATCCCAACATTTAAAAAGTCTACCAAGCGGATCGATGACAAACGAATTAAGGGAAACCGCACAGCAGACGCCTGGTTCATACGGCGTAAACGGAATAACGTTGAATCCGCGCTCGCTAGCTTTATCCATAAAGAACGTTTCAACTTGAGAGAATCCACGCTGAGAAAAACAATGAATGTCATTTGAGCAAGTATCGTTAACATTGTCGACCGCAGCAAGATAAATCGCGACTTTACCGCGAAGCCCTTTAGCGTCAAGCTCGTCAATCAACGCATCGACCTCTTTGCCATTGGACTCATCGACATTCACGCGAATGGTAATCTGAAGAACATCGGCACATGAGATTATATTGTCGATAATGGCATCATATGTCGGACGACCGTCGGCCGGGACCCTCCGCGAATCATGATCCCTCTTTGAGCCATCAATAGTGATTTGAACCGAACCGATCTGACAATCAGCAAGCTTCTGAGCAATTTCTCGCGTCAGGAGATATCCGTTCGTTACCATTCCGGCAGAATAAGTAGCGCCTGGCCTAATCGCCCCTCTCAGTTCTTTTGTCAGTCGCTCGATCATGTCCACACAGAGTAGGGGTTCGCCTCCATACCAGTCAACGTGAAGATCGTTGATCCCGGGATAGCCGGAACGCACGAATTCTGCGATATCCGTCATTGTCTCTTCTGACATAGTGGGGTGCGAGCAGCCCTTTTCATAGCAGTAGGGACACCTAAAATTGCATGCCAGCGTTGGAGCAATCGTCAGTCCTAAATAGTCATTTGCAAACCTTGCCGACAAGCTCTCAAGCATCAACATTCGCCGCTCGTCAACATCGTCATCTACCAACATGCCACCCAACTTAAGGGTCTCTTCGAAATCACCATCCAAGGCGGCGGCACCCTTGCGATATAAATTCAGCTCATTCGTGTGCGCAGCGTCAAGGTCGAGAACGCCACCAGATTGGGTATTGTAGATAGTGATACCGTTCACATCATTCTCTTCAATAACGTTAAATTCAGACTCTTTCATTTATATGCTCCGTTTTCTGATAGCACCCTTGATAGCCCAACAAAGTCCGAGGATGACAATGGGAACGACTGTTGCCAGCGCTACAAATAGCAACGTCCCCGGCACGATGAATTGAATTGGTCGCGGGGACGCAAGGGTCGCCAGCCATGTCAAGTGCAGTGGCATATTTGGATTCCCGTACCCCAAATAAAGCAGCAGGATGATGAACGATAGAACAAACGCGCCATTTCCAAAGAGTGAGATGGCCAGGACGAGCAGCAGGCATAACGTTGTGCAAATCAAGGCAGCAAGAGACAGTCGAAGAAGAAACTCTCCGATCATATCCATCGTCATTCCTATGCCACTCGCGCTTTGGACCGCACCAACGAGTATCGAAAAGAGAACAAAACCACCGACAAGCGTGACAATCGAGACAAGAGTCCTTGCAACCAACAACTGTACTGTTTTCATTCCCCTTGCATAGGAAACAAGCCATTGAGATCCCGTTATCGGAGTTCGAAACGCATAGCCGATGACGAGAACAGCAACAATAGGAAAGAACAGAGAATGGGCAAGCGGTGCCACAGCGGAAAGGTAGCGAGCTCCATCTTTAACGAGGTCTCCGGGAATTCCCACAAAACCATATTGTGGGTTTGGAAAGAAGCCCATAACACCGTCGCCAAGCCAATCGCTCGTTCCGTAGGCTCTCCATGGTTCATAAGACACAGAATAAAGCAATGCGAGCACGAAACCTGCCGCAATCAGCAGAAGAGGCGCTTTGCTCTTCATAACTCGATAGGCTTCAGCCTTAATCATATCTTCGCAGCGCATTTCTACCCCCTCCTCGCTTTGATTCCCATGACCCCGAGCTGCAACGAAACAACGGTGCAAATAACAGAGAAAAGAATGATCTGATTAATGGCTAGGCCTTGAAAGCACAGATTTCCAAGATGGCGTAAGTATGGTCCGACTGAGAGCCACCAGGGAATTTGCGTCGATGCGTGATTGGAAAAGACCACCAGCGTATATTCATCGGAGGCGAGCAGCGTCCCGACCAACACCAACATAATGCTAAGCGGTGCATTTCTAAGTAAATAGAAAACTGCCATCGACTGAGCTACTAATGCAGCCAAAATAGCATCAATCAAAAGCAACACGGGCAGGTATCTATCAAGAAACACCCGCCCATCCACATAGCAGCCAAGCGGAGATTTGAAGAGAGTGAATCCCGAAAACAGGTTGAACGCTGTTGAAGTTGCAATCGTCAGAACAAGCCACTTTGCGACAACGGCCTTTGCTACACCCGTCCCTTTTGCATACGTCACTTCAGAAGACCTGCTTTGATAATCCATGGCGCAGGAAATAACAATGCATCCGGCTAGAACGAAAAACCACTCGTAGGTCATGAATAGTGCCGTCCGAACCGCCGAACCAGCTGGGTCAGTCTTGTCGAGGATGTTTGCAAAGAAACCAATCTGTTTGCCGACTCCCCCTAAATCAGATGTTCCATAAGTCCCATACATATTTGGATTACAGACATCTTTAACAATCCAAATTCCCCAGATCAACAACACGAAAAAGGCTGGATTTCTGAGCAACCGACGGGCTTCGCATCTAATCAGTCGCAGAAGTTGCATTATCTGCCTCCCCGATCAAATCCAAAAACCGCTTTTCCAGACTTCGGTCTTTGTAGGAGTTTTCTTCCTTAACGAGAAGTCTGCCTTGATGGAGAAAAGCAAAAGATGTCGCAACTTTCTCCAATTCATCTAGGTTATGGCTTGAAATGAGCACCGTTTTATCCCGTTTGTCCTTCAACGACAGCAGGAGATCACGCACCTCAATCACACCCACTGGATCGAGCCCGTTTATGGGTTCATCCATGATGAGTAGTTGCGGGTTGCCCAGAAGAGCCGTTCCGATATCCAGGCGACGCTTCATGCCGAGCGAGTATTGTTTTACCGATGCATCCGCCGCATTTTCTAGGCCAACGGCAGCGAGCACTCGATTAACTTCACTTTTCGGCAGCCCCCACTCGATACAGCGTGAGATCAAGTTTTCTCGACCGGTTAAGTTCAAGAATGCCCCACAGCCGTCGGGGACGAATCCGATATTTCTGCGTGCTCTTGCCAGACCTGTTCTCCCAGACTCGCCGAAAAAACTGATTGAGCCTTTCGTTGCTTTAAGCAAGCCAAGAAGAATATCAATCAACGTACTCTTCCCCGCGCCGTTCTCCCCAACGAGAGCGCACACTTCGCCCTCATCTATATCAAATGAAACATCAGACAACGCCCAGTTTTTGCCGTAGCGCTTTGATAGATCCTTGATTGAAATCGCATTACCCATGTCTCATGAACCTCATTAAAAAGGCAGCGCGGTCGACGGATGGCAGTTATCGACCACGCTGCTTACCCTCTGCTGTCTTAACCAGCATTAACGTTCACGTTGCTAGAAATGAACATATACGCCAAAACAGCTACAGCGCGAACACGGGTGGTAATTGCGGCAGCCACCACCGCCACCCTGCACGTTGCTACACGGATCGATTACCCAGTTCATAATTACCTACTTTCGATTTATCGTCTGTTTTAATACTCCGTTATCGTATATCGATAACCTTATGATTTCAAGAACTATTTTCAAATAAATTAAGGCTCCTACCGATCGTTTGCGGTAGGAGCCTTGCATGCATACGTGTTTGTCTTCTTATTCTGTTTTGTCATTCCTTAGAAAGATCTACTACGTAAACCTCTGTGGGCAATATCTCGGAAGGGTCGGGATTGCGTCTTTGCAAAATCTTATTCCGCGCGCGCGCGATGGTAAGTTCCTCAAGTTCTATTTCACTCACGCGACGGATCAAATCTCCCGGCTGACAATCCAACTCAACACAGATATCGAGCAATGTCTTCAAGCGTATGGCCTTAATTTTTGCATTACGGATTTTAGAAATGTTAGCTGGCGTATGCCCGGTCGCTCTTATTAGATCGGCATTTGTTTTCCCGGTCTTGAGCAAAAGTGTCTCAACCTCAATAATGAGATAATCCATGGTCAATCACCTAGACCAAATCATCGGACTGGGACTGCAAAAGCGCCCCATAGCGCCAGAAGATCGACAAAGCGAAAGCAACCATCATTGCAATGATGGATCCCACATCCAAAGTGATGCCCGAGTCACCAATCTGAAGGAGAGCGGAATTCATACGACAGCTCAACATACAATTACCCATCATTATTTTTAAATCGCTGCCAATCTGTAGAGAGCCCATCACGGCATTGATTGCAAATAGGCAAGCAATAACGGTAATCATCCGTGCATGTCGAATAGTAAAAGGCGATTGACGACGGGCGACATCGAAGCTGATGCTTAACAATGTGAACTCCCCTGCAAGGAGCAAAACCGCCCATAGCGCCAAGTTTGGGAGCGCGATGCTGCCGCCCTTACCAAGCTCAACGACCCCCTCGATTACCACTGCGCCGTTCAAAATACTTTGGCATGCAACAACAAATGCCGAACCAAAGACGGCGATGGTAGCGATGGCTATAAGTACCAGCACGGCACAAAGAACCATTCCGATTTTTCTCATGTTATCGAACGACATCTCAATTCTTTGAGCGCTATTCGCCATAGTAACTCCTTTTGCCATCCAGCAGAACTTTTTCAATTATTTTATCGTTACCGGAAACTCTTCTCTACAAGAAAAGGGGCGCACCTCCATCGGAAACGCCCCCCATCATGCAAGGTTATATTCAATCCCTACAGCGCACCAGAGCCGGCTTGCATCATGCCGCCGGGGCCCGAGGTCACGCCGCCGCTGACGAGCGCAGCGCTGCCAGTGTGCGGCGCCGCCGGAGCGGTATCGCCACCGAGCGTGCCCGCCGGACGCGGTGCCGGAATCTCGCCCGTGCCGTGGCTAAAGACAAACTTGCCATCGGCCACATCGCACAGGACGGTATCGCCCTCGCCCCACTCGCCGGCCAGCAGCTCCTCGGACAGCGGGTCCTCGATGAGCTTTTGGATGGCACGGCGCAGCGGACGCGCGCCATTGGTGAGGTCAGTGCCCTCGGCCACGATTTTGTCGTAGGCCGCATCGGTGAGCTTGATGTTCATGCCGTTGGCAATCAGGCGCTGACGTAGGTCGTCCACCAGCAGGTGCGCGATCTTGGTCAGGTTCTCACCCGAAAGCTTCTGGAACACCACGATGTCATCGATACGGTTGAGCAGCTCGGGGCGGAACAGGCGCTTGAGCTCGCCCATCGCACGGCCGCGAATCTCACTCGACGTAAGACCCTGCTCGCCGGTGGTGCCAAAGCCCACGCTCGCATCCTGCGCGATCTCGCGGGCGCCCACGTTGGACGTCATGATAATCACAGTGTTGCGGAAATCGACCGTCTTGCCCTGGCTATCGGTCAGGCGGCCCTCCTCCAGCACCTGCAGCAGAATGTTGAAGATATCAGGGTGCGCCTTCTCGATCTCATCGAACAGCACGACCGAGTACGGGTGACGGCGCACGGCCTTGGTCAGCTGACCGCCCTCGTCATGGCCAACGTAGCCCGGGGGGCTACCGATAAGCTTGGAGACCTCGAACTCGCTGCCAAACTCCGACATGTCGAAGCTGATGAGCGCGTCCTTGCTGCCAAAGAGATACTCGGCGAGCGTCTTGGCGAGCTCGGTCTTGCCCGTGCCGGTGGGACCCAGAAAGATAAAGCTGCCACCGGGACGACGCGGATCCTTGAGCGGCGAGCGACTGCGCCGCACGGCCTTGGCAACGGCCTCGACGGCCTCATCCTGGCCGATAATGCGGGTCTTGAGCACGCTTTCGGCCTGCAGCAGGCGACAGCTCTCGCTCTCGGTGAGCGAAGACACCGGCACGCCCGAGGTCACGGACACGATGTCGGCAATCTGGCTCACGTCGATGGTAAGCGGGCTGGCGTCGAGCTCGGCCGTCCAGGCGGCCTTGGCCTCGGCAAGCTCAATCTCGGCAGCCTTCTGCTGCTCGGTGATCTCGGCGGCCTTGTTCATGTCGTCGCTCTCGGTAGCCTCCTGTGCGGCAGCCTTGAGCTCTTCGACGCGATGTTCGGCCTCGCGCACCGGCTCGGGCGCACGGTTGGCGGCGATGCGGGCGCGAGCACCGGCCTCGTCAATGAGGTCGATAGCCTTATCGGGCAGAAAGCGATCCTGGATGTAGCGGTTGGAGAGGTTCGCGGCAGCTTCGATGGCACCCTGCGTGTAGCGCACGTGGTGGTGTTCCTCGTAGCGCGGCTTGAGCGCGGTCAGGATTTTGACCGTGTCCTCGACACTCGGCTCCTCGACATCGATTGTCTGGAAGCGGCGCTCAAACGCCGGATCCTTGGTGAGGTACTTGCGGAACTCCTCGGCCGTGGTGGCACCGATAATCTGGAAAGCACCGCGCGCGAGCACCGGCTTGAGCATGGAGCTCGCATCGATAGAACCCTCGGCAGAACCGGCACCGATGATGGTGTGCATCTCGTCGATAAACAAGATGACGTCGTCGGCTTCGGTTGCCTCCTGGATCACGTTCTTGAGGCGCTCCTCAAACTCACCGCGATACTTGGCACCCGCGACAAGACCCGGCAGATCGAGCGTCCAGATATTCTGGTCCATAAGATTCTCGGGCACGTTGCCGGCAGCAATCTGCTGCGCCAGTCCCTCGACGATGGCCGTCTTGCCCACGCCGGGGTCACCCAGGATAAGTGGGTTGTTCTTGGTGCGGCGCGAAAGGATCTCCATCATGCGCTGGACTTCCTTTTCGCGGCCAATCACGGGATCGAGCTCGCCGTCGCGCGCCTTTTGCGTGAGGTTAGTGGCGAACTGCTTGAGCGTGTCGGCGCCGCTCCCCTTTTGCTGGGAGGCATCCGAGCCGCTAAAGAACGGCAGGCCTGCACCGGGACGACCGGCGCCGGCTCCGGCGAGCGGACGCTTCTTGTCCTGATCCTTGGCAGTAAGCTTTTCGATGGCCTTTTTAATGGAAGCAGACGACACGCCCAGGCGCATGAGGATGTCCATGGCCATGCCGTTGCCCTCTTCGACGATGCCGATCAGCAAGTGCTCGGTCGAAACGTAGGTCTGGTTGTTCTCGCGTGCCACGCGGAAGGAGCGCTCCATCACGCTGATGACGAGCGGCGTAAAGGCGAGCTTGGCAGCCTCGGTCTCCTCGCTGGGCTCGGGAACCGTGGTCTGGACCTCTTTGAGGGTATCCATGATGTCATCGTAGGAGATATCGAGCGAGCGCAGTGCCTCGGCGGCAATACCCTCGTCCTCCTTAGCGAGCGCAAGCAGCAGGTGCTCGGTGCCCACCTTATTTGAGTGCAGATCGAGCGCCTCTTGCTTGGCCATGGACATGACCTTGCGCGCGCGATCGGTAAAACGGTCTAACATGCTAGTTCCTCTTAGACGAGCTAGTTTTTCAAACGCAAAGCGCCACTCGTGGCGGCGCTTTGGTCTCTTTACCCATATGGAGTATATGTTAACCGCTGGGTCCTTTTCCGCATGCAGCCATACGACAACGTCTACAAAAAAGGAATCGCCGGGTGCGGCGGGCGCTCTAGGTTAGAGGCTGTTGCCTAGCAGGCAGGCTCGGCGCCCATGCTCTCGGCAACGTCATTGACGGCATCGGCAACGGGAGCGCCAGGCATACGCACAAGCTCCATATGCTGCTCTTCAAAGACGGTTCCCATGGGGAAGGCGCGGCGGAAGACAAAGCGAGCAACCGGACCAGCCACCAGCAGGTTCCAGGGCAGGGCCATGATAAAGTTGCGCGGAATGTTGACGAGCCACATCATCGGCAGCGCCTGCAAATTGGCAAGCGGGCCGCCGGGCATATGGAACAGGCCTTCACACGCGCCGTAGAGCGACATGATGATAACCATGGGAACGACCATGCAGGAGCTGACGGCGAGCGTCATGGCAAGCGGCGAGCTCTTGCCCGGCGTGACCAGGAATTTAAAGGCGAAGCCCTTAGCAAGGGGGCTGGCAACAAACCAGTCGCAGCACATGGCAAAAACGTAGGCAACGGGGAAGCCGAGCCACGCGGCGGCAACAACCTCACCGTTGATGGCCCCATGCTGCAGGGCAACGTTGTAGATGCTCATCCAAAGCACCATGCAAAAGCACATGATAAAGGTGAACAGCAGGCTCTCTCGTTTGTTGATAGGCATAAAGGGCATGGTCCTTTCTGTGTTACGCCGCTACGCCACGCAACAAAAACGGGCGGGCGAGATGGAGCTGCTGGGACTTCATCTCGCCCGCCCGTGGTACGTGCGTCTGCGACTACTTATGTGGTGGAACTACCCTAACACAAACGGCGCGCGCTTCGTAAGCGATGAGTTTATGAAGATGCAGGGCACCAATAATCCCCCGACCCCATAAGTTGCGGTGGAATACGGACTGTTTTGACCCTTTAAGCAGCAATTCAGTCCCTATTTCACCGCAACTCATTTGGTGCAAAGTGACCTGTCCTCCTTGCACCAATTAGCTGGTGTGGCGCCAGCGAGGGTCGGTGAGTGTACGTGCCACACCCAGACCAACGGGCAAAAACGCCACGATGAGCACTGCACGCACAAACCAACCGAGCATATTGACCGTATCGAAGGTGCACATGTAGTACATCGAGCGATACAGATACAGGCCCGGCACCATAATGACAATTGATGGCACCGTGAGGGCGATACGTGGGTAGGTGAGCTTGACTTCGGCCAAGCTTGCCAGCAGCCCCGATACCAGCGCGCCGATAAACGCTGCCGCCTCGGGAGGCATTCCCGCGCTGAGGCCCAGGAAGGGAAGCATCGTCGGCGCATCGACGAGCGTAAGGCGCAAGGTATTGGACACGGCGCCGATCAGCCCAGCTGCCGCGGCCATCTTTACCGGGCTGTTGAACATCACCGAGAAGCCGAATACGCCAACGAAGCTCATCACCACGCGCAGGAGCGTAAGGGCAAGCGGCGAAAGGCCGAGCGGAGCAAAATCATCCGGTGCCAGCCCCACACACTCGGCAACCATCCAGCCCACAAGGGTCGCCATCACAATAATCGACACGGCATACGAAAGACGCTCAATGCCGCTTCGCATATCGAGCTTAGCGATGTCGAGGCCTGCCGTAATGAGGGGAAAGCCGGGAATCACAAAGAGCATGGCGCCGATATAGCCTTCTTGGTGCGACATTGCCCCCGGTACGACCTGGCCAAGGCCGAGCAATGCCAGCAGATACGAAACGCAAGCGAGCGCAACGCCCGTCGTCAGCGCGCTAAACTGGCCAAGACCCTGCTTGAGAATATGGGAGCGAGCAAAGTTGCCGACACCAGCGCCCACGAATGCACAGGCCATCTCGATAGGGCCGCCGCCGAGCAAAAAGACGAAGGCGCCGCAAGCACAGGCTGCCGCAAGGCCCTGTTGCCAGGGAGAGTAATCGGGCTTTGAGCTCTCAACGGTCCTGAGCATCTCGTGGTATTCGTGCACGGTAAACCGGCGCCCATACGTCTCGATTTCCTTTAAGAAGCTCTCCATCATCCAAATGCGATGGGTATTGACTCCCGTTGTGGGCAGGCTGACAACCTCGTTAAAGCAGTGGCCGCCTTCGATGCAGGTGCACTCAAACGACAGAAGGCTCAGGTCGACGTGAATCGTGACGCCGAGTACGGCAGCAACACGATTCATGGTATCGCGCACGCGCCAGGCACCTGTTCCGCTTGCAAGCATAAGCATGCCGGTGCGGCAGATGATGGATGACTTATCGGTGAGCGGCGCATCGACGGCAAGCTCATCGCCTGCCGTCACGATCTGGTGCCAATCAGTTTTCATATGGAGCGCGCCGGCACGAACGCCGTGGTGCATGGGGGCTCTCGAAAGCAGCGAGTCAAGGCGCGAAAGCTGTGGGGGCTCCGCTGATCCGACCTCAACCTCATCAGCCTCTTCATCGACCAGATCAAAGGAATCAAGCGGCGCTGGCTCGCGACGGTCGATCAGCTCCTCGTCCTCATCATCAAAGTAGTTGAACTGATCGAGCATGTCCTCTTCGATTGCACGCTCGCTCGCATCGTCCATATAGACGCTCCCTTCCTACCGACTAACCCCCATCCTAGGCAGCGACGGCTAAAGGAAACATAAAAGAGACGGCTGTCATGCGAGCCATGTGCGCAATAGCCGTTGGGTAGTCGTTGGGGACGCTCTTGAATGACTAGTTGTTTAAGAACGTCCCCAACGACCACCTTGCACCAATAGCTTGACAAGGACTGTCCCCAACTGCCGGCAGAAAAGGAACGTCCCTAAGTGCCACATCTGGACCAAGGCAACGCCAATGTTTTGGCAACGACAGCGAAAGCCCGCCAGAGTGAGCAAGGTGCCTTCAAGCAAAATGGCGCCGCAGGTTGAGCATAAGTCAGCGAGCGGGCCGCATTTGAGACAAGGTGACGTGAAACGAAAGGGCGCTGACCTCCTGGTCGCGCCCTTGAAGTTGAACGTCAGATTGTCCAAATGCGGCCCGCGCAGCGTCGAGCCGTTACGCGGTTCGTAGAACCGCGTAACTAGTTAGTACATCTTCGCGCCGGCAGGGATGGAAGCGTCGAGCTGAATCAGGTTGAGGCGCTCCTCGCCCTCCTCCTCGTGGATGGCGCTGATGAGCATGCCACAGCTGGGGATGCCCATCATCTTGCGCGGAGGCAGGTTGGTGATGGCGAGCAGGGTCTTGCCGACCAGATCCTCGGGCTCGTAATAATCGTGAATGCCGGAGAGGATGGTGCGGTCGGTACCGGTACCGTCGTCGAGCGTAAAGTTCAGCAGCTTCTTGGACTTCTTGACGGCCTCGCATGCCTTGACCTTCACAGCGCGGAAATCGCTCTTGGAGAAGGTATCAAAGTCGACGAACTCCTCGAACAGCGGCTCAACGGCGATCTTGGAGTAATCGAGCGTGGGTTTAAGCGACTCAACGAACGGGCTCGCGGCGTTGCCGGCCTCGGCAGCCTTGGCGGCAGCGGCACCGGACTGGAAACCCTTCTCGGGCTTCATGTGCGGGAACAGCAGCACGTCGCGGATGGAAGCCTGGTTGGTGAGCAGCATGACCACGCGGTCGATACCGATGCCGATGCCGCCCGCGGGAGGCATACCGTACTCGAGGGCGCGCACGTAGTCCTCGTCATACTCCATGGCCTCGTCGTCGCCGCCGGCCTTCTCGGCCATCTGGGCAGCAAAGCGCTCAGCCTGGTCGACCGGGTCGTTGAGCTCGGAGAACGCGTTGGCGTACTCGTGACCGGCAATAACCAGCTCAAAGCGGTGCGTCAGGCGCGGGTCGTCCTCAAAGCGCTTGGCAAGCGGGCTGACCTCGATGGGGTAATCGCACACGAACGTGGGGTTGACGATGGTGTCCTCGCCCAGCTCATCGTAAATCTCGGCGATAATCTTGCCGGCGGTCCACTCGGGCTTAATCTCCAGGCCCTTCTCGCGCGCGGCGGCAGCAAGCTCCTCGACCGGCGTGTCGATGGTGACCTGCTTGCCGAGCACGTCGGAAACGATGTCGGTCATGGGACGGCTGGCCCACTCACCAGAAAGGTCGATGGTCTGGCCCTGGTACTCGATGACCTCGGGGTTGCCGATGGCCTTGTTGGCAGCCTTGATGACACCCTGGGCGAGTGCCTTCATGCCCTCGAGGTCGGAGAAGGCACGGTAGGCCTCCATCGTGGTGAACTCGGGGTTGTGGGTAAGGTCCATGCCCTCGTTACGGAAGATGCGGCCGATCTCGAACACGCGCTCAAAACCACCGACAATGCAGCGCTTGAGGTGCAGCTCGGTGGCAATACGCAGGTAGCACTCCTGATCGAGCGCGTTGAAGTGGGTGATGAACGGCTTGGCAGTAGCGCCGCCCTGGATGGTCTGCAGGATGGGGGTCTCGACCTCCATGTAGCCGTCGGACTCCATAAAGCGACGGAAGGTGGAGAGAATCTGCGAACGCTTACGGAAGGTCTCGCGAACGTCGTCGTTGGCGATCAGGTCGACATAGCGCTGGCGATAGCGGGTCTCCTTGTCGGAAAGACCGTGGAACTTCTCGGGCAGCGGACGAACGGCCTTGGCAAGCAGGGTCGCGCTCTTAGGGGCAACGGAAAGCTGGCCACGCTGGGTGCGCACGACCACGCCGGTCACGCCCAGGATATCGCCCAGGTCGAGGGCCTTGAGCGTACTCCAGGCAGCCTCGTCCATGTCGTTGATGCGGCAGAACAGCTGAATCTCGGCAGTCGCATCGCGCACGACGATGAACATAATCTTGCCCTGACCGCGCTTGGCGACCACGCGGCCGGCGATCTTCACGACGTCCTCGGTGTCCTCACCATCGGCAAGCTCGGCGTACTTTGCCTCGATATCGGCGACGTAGTCCTCAAGCTCAGAGTGCTCGGGATAGGGGTTCTGGCCCGCCTCGAACAGGGCGGCGCGCTTGGCCAGGCGGGTGGCGCGCTCGTCGTTGAGCGTCGATGCCTGATCGGCGGCGTTCTGGTTCTCTGCCATAAGTTAGCTCCTCAAACTAAAACGCTCCCCAGGATTCGGTCCCAGGGAGCGAAAACATACCTTTACGCGGGACCGTGGTCTAGCGTGCGATCTTGGCGATGGTGTAGACGCGAGTCTTGCCGGAAGGCGTAACGACCTCGACGGAATCGCCCTCGCCGTGACCGATGATGGCGTGACCGACCGGAGACTCGTTGGAGATCTTGTGCTCGAGCGAGTTGGTCTCGGTGGTACCGACAAGCGTGACCTCGATAAGCTCACCGTTGGGGTCGACCAGGGTAACGGTCGAGCCAATGGAGACGGTCAGGTCGCCCGTGCTGGCAGCGATCTGAGCGTTGGCGAGGATGGCCTGGATCTCGGCAATACGAGCGGCGTTCTGGGCCTGCTTGTCCTTAGCGGCGTCATACTCGGAGTTCTCCGAAAGGTCGCCGAACGCGCGGGCTTCCTTGATGTCCTCGACGATCTCCTTGGCGTAATCGCCCTCACGCCAAGCGAGCTCCTCGACGAGCTTCTGGCGGCCCTCAGCGGTCAGTACGATCTGGCTTGCGTCCATACGGATATCTCCCCAACTCTGATCAAACAATCAACTGTCAACAAAACGAAAAAGACCGGCTAGCCTGCGGGCAAGCCGGTCAGGTGCTCACCCCAAAGGGATGGGACTACTCTGCGTCCGCGTCGCTGTCCTCTGCCTGCTTCTTCTTGGCAGCAGCGAGCTTGGCCTCGAGCTCAGCGATCTCCTTGTCCTCCTCGGACTGCTCGACCACGACCTCCTCGGCCTGCTTGGTCTCGGCCTTATCGTCGCCCTCCATACCCTCGCGGATATTCTTGACGGTAGAGCCGAGGGACTTACCGAGCTTCGGCAGGTTCTTGGGCCCAAAGATAATCAGGACAACGACGAGAATAATGATGAGCTCAGGAGCCCTCAGTCCAAACATGTAGACCTCCACAATACAGCGAGACAAGCTCGAATGAGTATACCGCGGGTATCGCGGTATCACAACAATAGCTAAAAAAAGGGACCGCAAGAAGCGGTCCCTCCTCATGCTCTGGTCGGGTTGACTGGATTTGAACCAGCGACCCCTGCGTCCCGAACGCAGTGCTCTACCAAACTGAGCCACAACCCGTTAGCTCGACTATAGTAACAAAGATTTCCGTCGTGTGCCAGAGAAATTTTTACTTCTTTGGCGCTTCAATACGAACCCTTGATTGGCAACTTCATCCGAACACCTCCCATATTCATCCGTACATGTACGGA
>ERZ772867.1028-NODE-1028-length-34636-cov-29.903849_pt1 | contig 34636 bp, 31 predicted proteins | sample MGYA00511341_ERZ772867 | MGnify/ENA primary metagenome ERZ772867 (study PRJEB29015, sample SAMEA2737707) | human gut metagenome | biome: human gut; feature: human-associated habitat; material: faeces | place: China | collected 2012 ... | reverse complement strand
TCTTCATCAGGCACTTGACCACCTCTGCGCCGGTTTTCTTCATGCGGCTGGCCAGCTCGCCCACGGAGATTTCATCGGGGATCTGCACGGTGACGGGCGTCTTTTTAATGACCTCCAGACGCAGCTTGCGGAGCCGGTCAGCCTCCTCCTGCTTGCGCTTGCTGCTGGCGAAGCTGTTGTCGCGGCGCTTGTTATTGCGGAATTTCTCCTTGCCCTGAGGGGCCTGCTGCTCCCGCTTGCCGCCGCGGGCGCGGGCGTCCGCCATATCCTGCAGCTTCTCGTCGTACTTGTCCAGATTCACGTTGGTGGCCTTGCGGGTATCCACCACCTGCTTCTGGGGCACGCGGGACATGGGCTGCTTCACCGGCTCGGCGGCCTTCTCGGGGGCCTTACCGGCGGGAGCCGTACCCTGTGCGGGCCTGTTGCCCTGCTGCGGCGCGGCTGGCCTGGCCGCCTGCTGGCTCTGGGCAGGGGCCGCCTTCTTCTCCGCGGGCTTGGCGCCCTCGGCGAAGATGACCGCGATATTGGAGACAGGGTTGTGCTGGGTCAGATACTCAAAGATGAGGCTGAGCTCCCGATCCTCCAGCACCTGCATGTGATTCTTGGGCGTTTCGGCGTACTTGGCCAGGATCTCCGTGATCTCCTTGGTGGAGACCCCGAAATCCTTGGCCACCTCATGCACTCTGTATTTGTTGACGATACTACCCAAATAAAGCCACCTCCATCTTAGTGATCGGCCTGCCGCGTGGCATGCCGCGCAAGTTCCGTTTGCTGCTGTTTATCTGCCGGACTTCTTCCGGCTTCCTTTGCCCTTCTTCACCGGCAGCGCGCCGGCGAACCGTTGGCTGGATGTCTCTGTCCGGCGCTGGGGCCGTTCCTGCCGCCTGCGGGCGCTGCCGGGCCGTGATGGCCGCTTCGCCGCAGGCCTGGCAGGCGCCTGCGGTGCCGGAGGCTCCGGTGCCGCGGGCTTCTCGGCATGGACACGCTTTTTGCCCTGCCGCAGGTTTTTCTCATGCTGGAGCCGTTCCTCTTTCCGCTCCCGCGCCCGTCTGGCCTTGACGGCCAGCGTGTCGGCGGCCTCCTGGTAGGCGCCGCCGTCCAGCGCCGCCAGCTTTTTCACCAGCGACTCGGCAAAGCCGATGTCGGTGACGGCGCACATGGCCACGCTGCTGCGTCCCAGACTGCGTCCCAGCGCGTCCTTGTCCGCAGGCAGCGTCACGCACAGCGTGCTGCCGGTGCGGGCAAAGGACTGGGCCCGCCGCACGGATGACGGCGCGGCGTCCTGCGCCACAAAGATGACGCGGGCTTTCTTGGCGCGGGCGGCGGCGCCCACCGGCTCCTCGCCCGCCTCCACGCGGCCCGCCTTCAGGGCGAGACCCAGCATGGATAGGATGTGTTCTGTCATAGGCCGCCCTCCATCTGCGCTTCCAGCGCGTCGTAGACCTCCGGCGGGATGGCGGTGTCAAAGGCCCGCTCCAGCGACCGGTTCTTCCGTGCCTTCTTCAGGCAGGCGGGGTCGGGGCACACATAGGCGCCGCGTCCGGATTTTTTGCCGGTGCCGTCCAGCAGGATCTGGCCCTCCGGCGTCCGGACGATGCGCAGCAGCGCCTTCTTCTCCTTCATCTCGCGGCAGCCGACGCACTGCCGCTGCGGTATTTTGCGGGGCTTCTGCATCTCTGCCGCTCCTTTCTGTCCGATCTTACTCGCCGGTGTAGCTGGCGGGCTTGATGTCGATCTTATAGCCGGTGAGCCGCGCGGCCAGACGGGCGTTCTGGCCCTCCTTGCCGATGGCGAGGCTCAGCTGGTCGTCGGGGACGACCACGCGGCAGCTCTTGCCCTCGTCGGCCAGCTGCACGCTGACCACGTCGGCAGGGGCCAGCGCGGCGGCGATAAACTCCGCAGGGTCCTCGGAGTACTTGATGATGTCGATCTTCTCGCCCCGCAGCTCGTCCACGATGGCGTTGACGCGCTGACCGCGGGGACCGACGCATGCGCCGATGGGGTCCACGTTCTCGTCGGCGGACCACACCGCCATCTTGGTGCGGTTGCCCGCCTCACGGGCGATGGAGCGGATCTCCACGGTGCCGTCATAGATCTCCGGCACCTCCAGCTCGAACAGCCGCTTCACAAGGCCCGGGTGGGTACGGGAGATCAGGACCTGGGGCCCGCGGGTGCTGCGGCGGACCTCTACCAGATACACCTTGACCATCTGGCCCTCACGCAGCTCCTCGCCGGGGACCTGCTCGTTCATGGTCAGCACCGCCTCGGTGGACTCGGCGCCGGTGCCGATGCGCAGGCTGACGTTGCCGGTCCGGGGATCGATGCGGCTGACGGTGCCGGTGAGGATCTCGTGCTGCTTGCTGTTGAACTCATCATAGATCATGCCGTGCTCAGCCTCCCGCAGGCCCTGGATGATGACCTGCTTGCCGTTTCCGGCGGCGATGCGGCCGAACTCCACGCTCTCCACGGGGATGTTGACGATGCCGCCCAGCTCGTTCTTGGCGGACATGTGCTTGGCCTCCTCCAGCGAGATCTGGGAGCCGGGGTTCTCCACCTCCTCCACGATCTCCTTCTGGACGAACATCTTCAGATCCTTTTTCTCCTCGTTCACGTCCACGATGACGTTCTCCACGCCCTCGTGGTCCCGCTTATAGGCGGTGGTCAGCGCCTGAATGATCTTGCCCATCATAAAGCTCTGGGGGATACCGCGTTCCTTTTCCAGCATCGCCAGTGCGGCGAAGATCTCATCACATTTCATGGTCGTTTCTCCTTCTATTCATCGTCAGATAGTCGTATCAGAATTCCACGCGCAGGCGCACCAGCGCCACCTCGTTCTTTTCGAACCGCACCGGCTCCGCGCCGCCCATGTCCAGCAGCACCGCGCCGTCCTCATAGCCCGCCAGCTTACCGGCGAACTCCTTGCGCCCGTCCCTGTTCTGGTAGGTCTTGACCAGCACGGGGCTGCCCATGAAGCGGGCAAAGTCCGAGGGCCGCTTCAGCTGCCGCTCCAGACCGGCGGAGCCCACCTCGAACACGTAGCTGCTCTCGATGGGGTCGGCCTCGTCCAGCAGGTCGCTGACCCTCCGGCTAATGGCCTCGCAGTCCAGAATGTCCACGCCGCTGTCCTTGTCCAGATACAGCCGCAGGTACCACTGGCCCGCCTCCCGTACATATTCCACGTCCCACAGCTGGCAGCCATGCTCCTGTACCACCGGCTCCGCCAGCTCCCAGACAACGTCTGTGATCTTTTTCACGGCGCATCCTCCTGCTTTTAACAAATCAAAAATGCCCAACAAAAAGAGCGGACAGTCAAGCCCACTCCCAGTCAATACCTTACTTACGTGTGTAGCATACCATAAAAATGGGAACAACGCAAGTATTTTTCTGCAAAAAACCCGTCGAAAAGGTGCGTTTTGCAAAAAAAGACAGGGCGGTGCGGGTGTAGACCCGCGCCGCCGCGCCGTTATGCCCGTTTTTTCAGCCCCGCCGCACCGCAGGCCAGCAGGAACGCCGCCAGATCCGCCAGCACCACCGTAGCGCCCACGGGGGTGCTCAGCAGATACGAGCCGGTGAGCCCCGCGCAGAAGCACACCACGCTGAGCACACCCGCGCAGATGACCACGCCGCGGAAGCTGCGGAGCAGCCGCATCGCCGTCAGGGCGGGGAAGATGACCAGACTGGAGATGAGCATGGCGCCCATCAGCCGCATGCCCAGCACGATGGTCAGCGCTGTCAGCACCGACAGCACCGTGTTGTAAAGCCCCACCCGCATGCCGGTGGCGCGGGAAAAGCTCTCATCAAAGGTGATGGCGAACAGCCGGTGGTAAAACAGCACGTACAGCACCAGCACCGCCGCCGACACCCCCACGGACAGCGCCACGTCGGCGCGGTCCAGCGCCAGGATGGAGCCGAACATAAAGCTGTCCACATCGGTGGTCATGCCGGTGGTGAGACTGGTGACCACCACACCGGCGGCCAGGGAGGAGGCGCTGACCACGGCGATGGCCGCGTCCGCGCCCATGCGGCTCCTCTCCGTCATCCGCAGCAGGCCCAGCGCCGCCAGCACCACCACGGGGATGGACACCGGCAGCGGCGCCCAGCCGCAGGCCAGCGCAACGCTCAGTGCGCCGAAGGACACGTGGCTCAGTCCGTCGCCGATCATGGAGTAGCGCTTCAGCACCAGCGGCACGCCCAGCAGCGCCGCGCACAGAGAGATCAGGATACCCACCACAAAGGCCCGCAGGATAAAGGGATAGGTGAACATTTCCAGCAGCAGGCTCATATACCGTCACCTCCGAATCGCTTTCCGTAGGGCGACGCCAGATACGCCGCCGTGTCGCCGTAGAACCAGCCGCCGTGTCCCGCGTGGAGGATGGCGGTGGCGTGGGGCAGGGCGCTGCGCAGGTCGTGGGTCACCATGACGATGGCCAGCCCTTCTTTCTTATTGAGATAGTCCAGCGTGCGGTACAGGTCCTGGGCCGCAGTGGGGTCCAGCCCCGTCACCGGCTCATCCAGCACCAGCAGTTCTCCGGCGGCGCACAGCGCTCTTGCCAGCAGCACCCGCTGCTGCTGCCCGCCGGACAGCTCACGGTAGCACCGGTCCTTCAGCTCTAAAATGCCCAGCTTTCCCATGTGCATCAGCGCCGCGGATTTCTCCTGCGCCGTGTAGAAGAAGTGAGCGCCCCGCCCGTTGAGGAAGCCGCTGCGCACCACCTCCGTCACTGTGGCGGGAAAGTCCTTCTGGGCCTGTGTCTGCTGGGGCAGATAGCCGATGGCTCCCGCCCGCAGGGACCGGTCCAGCACGATCTCTCCCTTCATGGGCTTCAAAAGGCCCAGCATGCTTTTCAGCAGCGTGGACTTGCCGGAGCCGTTCTCGCCTACCACGCAAAGATAGTCGCCGCTGCGCACCTGGAACGTCAGCCCCTGCCACAGCGCCTGCCCCTCATAGCCCAGGGACACATCGCGGCAGTCCAGCAATATTTTCTTTTCCGTCGGCTTTTCCATCAGGCCAGCCCCTCCCTCAATGCGTCCACGTTGGCCTCCATCAATTGGAGATACGTGACGCCGTTATCAAAATCCGCGCGGCTCACCGTCTGGCAGGACTGGAACGTCCGCACCGCCGCGCCGGTAGTCTCGGCGATGGCCTCCGCCACCTTCCGGCTGCTGAGCTCGATGGTGTATACCACGGGGATGTGCTCCTCGTTTACCAGATCGATGAGATACTTCAGCGTGGCCAGCGACGGCTCGGTGTCGCCGGCGCAGCCGTGAAACGCCGCGCGGTAGTCCAGCCCGTACTCGCGGCAGAAATACAAAAGCGGGAACCGGTCACCGAACACCAGCAGCCTCCGGCTGCCGCCGGCCACCACGTCGCGGAACGACTGATCCAGCGACTCCAGCTCCGTCAGATAGTCCGCCAGCCGCTGGCGGTAACCGTCGGCGTGGTCGGGATCGGCCTGACACAGAGTCTCCCCGATGGCGCGGCACAGGGCCATGGCCGTCACCGGCGATGTCCAGATGTGCTCGTCGTACTCGGTTTCTTCATCTTCCGCATCATCGCCCCCGCCGTTTTCGCCGTGGCCGTGGTCGTGATCGCTGTGCTCGTGGGCGTTTGCGCCCTGTCCCTGCATGCCCTCGGAAAATTCTTCCTCATGCAGTTCCGCCGCCCCCATCATCGACAGGACATACGGGATATTTTCCCCTGCGGCGTCCAGAATGTTCTCCACCCACTGCTCGCTCTCGCCGCCGTTGTAGACGAACACGTCCGCCTCGCTGATGCGGATGACATCCAGCGGCGTGGGCTCAAAGCTGTGTGTCTCCCGCCCTGCGGGCACCACCAGCGTCACGTCCACGTCGTCCCCGCCGATCTGCCGCACGAAGTCGTAGTAGGGGAACAGCGTGCATACCACCCGGAGCTTTCCGTTGTCCTGCAAGGGTTTCCGGCCGCAGCCGCACAGCCCCGCCGCCACCGTCAGCGCCAGTAAAAACGCCCGGAGCCGCCTCATTCCGCCGCCTCCCGGCACCGGCGGCATACGCCGTAAAACAGCGTCCGCCGCGGGTCGATGGAGAAGCCGTGCTCCTCCTCCAGATGGCGGTACAGCGGCGCCAGATGGGAGCAGTCCACATGGCACACCTCGCCGCACTTTTCGCATTTCAGCAGAAAACAGTCGCGACCCGATGCGTTACATGTGCAGAACTGGTATTTTGCGCCGGAATCCGTCACGATTTTGTGAACTTTGCCTGCCTTTTCCAACCGCTCCAAGTGGCGGTACACGGTGGTCAGTCCCACCGTCTCGCCCTGCCGGTGCAGCGTTTCCGTCAGCTCCGCCGCGCCGATGCCGCCGTCGCAGGACTGGATGCAGGCCAGTATCGCCTGCTGCTGTCTGGTCATATACGTCATAGGATGCCTCCTGAAATCGAAAATGAAAACCGTTTTCAAATCATAGCAGAAAATCCGCGTTTGTCAACTGCTTTTTTGGGCGGCGCTATACCGGCAAGCGCGGCATTAACGGGGTCTTAACATCAGATTAGCGAAAATTTAACAATCGTGCGCTTGCACAGAAAAAGCACCCGCACATTTCTTTATAAGAAATACATGCACAAATTCTGTATTTTACGAGATATTAGCATATATTATTTGATTTTTGCCGCATGAAATGTTATACTTTTAACATAAAGGAATGGCAGTTTACTATAAAGAAAATGTTAAAACAGCAGAAAACTGTGCTAAAAATTTATAAATATTGCTAATTGCGGGGAGCGGCGGGATGGGCTATACTTCAAAGTAACCTGACGCGAAAGACTTTCGCGCAGGGAACCGCTCCGGTGTGGGAGCACCGGAACGGGAAGGCTAAGGGAAAGTATTTAGTAAGGAGAGAAAACAATGGAAGAAAGAAAAGGCTTTGGGTCCAATTTTGGATTCCTGATGGCGTCTGTCGGTTCGGCAGTCGGCCTGGGCAACATCTGGGGCTTCCCCAATAAAATGGGCGCCTCCGGCGGTTTTACCTTCCTGGTCGTGTATCTGGTGCTGGCCGTTCTGTGCGGCTTTATCGTCATGGTGGGCGAGCTGGCGCTGGGCCGCAAGACCGGCAAGGGCGTGGTCAGCGCGTATCATGTGCTGAGCAAGCGCTTCAAGTGGCTGGGCTGGCTGGGCATCCTGTCCCCGTTCTTTATTCTGTTCTTCTACTGCGCACTGGGCGGCTACTGCATCAAGTACGTGGTGGTGAACGTGGGCGATCTGTTCGGCGCCAGCTTCGGCTCCGCCGCCTTTGCGGAGGTGGCTGCGGCCAACGGTACCTCGCTGGGCGCAGAGGTATTCAACGCCTTTATGGGCAATCCCACTGAGGCCATTATCTACGGTCTCATCTTTGTGGCGCTGACCATGCTCATCGTCATGGGCGGCGTCAGCGGCGGTATCGAGAAGGTTTGTTCCGTGGGCATGCCCGCGCTGTTCGTGATGCTGCTGATCTGCATTATCCGCGCCTGCACCCTGCCCGACGCGGTGAATGGCCTGAAGTACATGTTCGTTCCGGGCTGGGCTGTGGCCAACGGCATCATCGAAGAAGCCCCCAATTTCCTGACCGTGCTTTCCACCGCCGGCGGTCAGATGTTCTTCTCCCTGTCTCTGGGCATGGGCATTATGATCACCTACGGCTCCTATCTGGATAAGAAGGAGAACCTCCAGAAAAACGCCATTCTCATCATCGTCATGGATACGCTGGTGGCGCTGATGGCCGGCCTGTGCGTTATCCCCGGCCGTTTCGCCCTGGATCCCACCGGCACGCTGGGCGGCCCCAAGCTGCTGTTTGTCACCATGCAGAACGTGTTCAGCCGCATGGGCGGTCTGGGCCCCATCTTCGGCATCCTGTTCTACCTGCTGGTGGTGTTTGCGGCGATCTCCTCGTCTATCTCCCTGCTGGAGGCCGTGGTGGCTCACTTTGTGGATAAGGCCCGCGATTCCGGCAAGGGCGACAAGCGCAAGAAGTACACCCTCATCGCGGCGGTGGCCGTGGGCGTGGGCGCTATCCTCATCTGCGCCGACAGTCTGGGCGGCGCCGACTTTACCCCGTGGAAGTTCCTGGGCCTGCCGGAGGCGGATATCCGGACATGGAACGACTGCTGGCTGGACTTCTTTGATATGCTGTCCGAGGGCATCATGATGCCGCTGGGCGCGCTCCTGATGTCGATCATGATCGGCTGGGAGCTGGGCCCCGATGTGGTCAAGGAGGAGTGCGAGCAGTCCGGCCATCCCATGAGCGGCTACGGCTTCTTCAAGGTCTGCATCAAGTTCATCACCCCGCTGTGCATGATCCTGGTGCTGTACGGCCAGATCAAGGAATTCTTCTTCTAAGCAAGCGTGTATGTTATCCATACTGGGACCGCCATCCCGGTATGCTCTCCAAATAACAGAAAGAGCAGCGCCCGCCATTCCGGCGGGCGCTGTTTGACTACGGAGATCCGTGCGAGAGAATATCCCCGGCGGCAGTGCCCGTCGGGGATATTCTCTCGCACGGGGATGGAGAAAAAGCGAAAAGAGCAGGCCCGATAGCCGGTTCACGGCACTGAAGGGTGGAAAAGGCGCGCTCTGTACCGCCGATGCGGCGCATGGGTGCGGTGCGGACAGGCGGCGGGGAGGGGACGATATGCCTGTTTATTCTTTCACAGATGGTTTCGCCAGAGGAAAATAGCAGTATCGCGGTAAAAAAGTCAGGGAAAACCCGTGAAACCGTGCATTGAGGGGTGCTAAAAGGATGCTTTATCTTTATAAACTGCAAAAATAAATCTGTTCATAGAATGTTAAAAATGTACAATGGGACGAGAAAAATTCATCAATACTGCTAATTGCGGTTGCAATTTGAATCCTGTATACTTTTTGCATGGGACGTTGGCGGACTATCGTCAACGGCACATTGAGGGGCGTGGCGGCGCCTCAAGATGTTTCCTGTCAGTAGATGGGAGACAGAAAATTTGGGCACTCGGCAAAGGAGCGGGTGCAAATTTCTGTTATAAGGAGAGAAAACAATGGAAGAAAGAAAAGGCTTTGGGTCCAATTTTGGATTCCTGATGGCGTCTGTCGGTTCGGCAGTCGGCCTGGGCAACATCTGGGGCTTCCCCAATAAAATGGGCGCCTCCGGCGGTTTTACCTTCCTGGTCGTGTATCTGGTGCTGGCCGTTCTGTGCGGCTTTATCGTCATGGTGGGCGAGCTGGCGCTGGGCCGCAAGACCGGCAAGGGCGTGGTCAGCGCGTATCATGTGCTGAGCAAGCGCTTCAAGTGGCTGGGCTGGCTGGGCATCCTGTCCCCGTTCTTTATTCTGTTCTTCTACTGCGCACTGGGCGGCTACTGCATCAAGTACGTGGTGGTGAACGTGGGCGATCTGTTCGGCGCCAGCTTCGGCTCCGCCGCCTTTGCGGAGGTGGCTGCGGCCAACGGTACCTCGCTGGGCGCAGAGGTATTCAACGCCTTTATGGGCAATCCCACTGAGGCCATTATCTACGGTCTCATCTTTGTGGCGCTGACCATGCTCATCGTCATGGGCGGCGTCAGCGGCGGTATCGAGAAGGTTTGTTCCGTGGGCATGCCCGCGCTGTTCGTGATGCTGCTGATCTGCATTATCCGCGCCTGCACCCTGCCCGACGCGGTGAATGGCCTGAAGTACATGTTCGTTCCGGGCTGGGCTGTGGCCAACGGCATCATCGAAGAAGCCCCCAATTTCCTGACCGTGCTTTCCACCGCCGGCGGTCAGATGTTCTTCTCCCTGTCTCTGGGCATGGGCATTATGATCACCTACGGCTCCTATCTGGATAAGAAGGAGAACCTCCAGAAAAACGCCATTCTCATCATCGTCATGGATACGCTGGTGGCGCTGATGGCCGGCCTGTGCGTTATCCCCGGCCGTTTCGCCCTGGATCCCACCGGCACGCTGGGCGGCCCCAAGCTGCTGTTTGTCACCATGCAGAACGTGTTCAGCCGCATGGGCGGTCTGGGCCCCATCTTCGGCATCCTGTTCTACCTGCTGGTGGTGTTTGCGGCGATCTCCTCGTCTATCTCCCTGCTGGAGGCCGTGGTGGCTCACTTTGTGGATAAGGCCCGCGATTCCGGCAAGGGCGACAAGCGCAAGAAGTACACCCTCATCGCGGCGGTGGCCGTGGGCGTGGGCGCTATCCTCATCTGCGCCGACAGTCTGGGCGGCGCCGACTTTACCCCGTGGAAGTTCCTGGGCCTGCCGGAGGCGGATATCCGGACATGGAACGACTGCTGGCTGGACTTCTTTGATATGCTGTCCGAGGGCATCATGATGCCGCTGGGCGCGCTCCTGATGTCGATCATGATCGGCTGGGAGCTGGGCCCCGATGTGGTCAAGGAGGAGTGCGAGCAGTCCGGCCATCCCATGAGCGGCTACGGCTTCTTCAAGGTCTGCATCAAGTTCATCACCCCGCTGTGCATGATCCTGGTGCTGTACGGCCAGATCAAGGAATTCTTCTTCTAAAAGCACATGAAAAGGACGCCGGAGCGCAGCTCCGGCGTCCTTTTTTGCGTCTATTTCGGAAAGTCAGCGCAGCAGCTCCACCGCGCCGGACAGGTTGTCGATGTCCACACGCTCCACGCTGGGGGCGAACTCGCCGTCCAGCGACCAGGGAATGTGGGCCTGGGTGGTGAGGGTCACGTGCTGCACGTGGCGGAAGATGACGCCCGGGTACTCATACTGCATCCGCGTCATGGCGGTGATGAGATTCTGCAGGTCCAGGGCCGTTTTGGGCATCCGCAGCAGCAGCAGCTCGAACAGACCGTCGTCCATCTTGACGCGGCTGGGGTCCAACTTCACCAGTCCGCCCAGGGAAGTGCTGTTGCACACCGCGCCGAAGATGAAGTCACCCTCAAACGTCTCGCCGTCCGCCTCAATGCGGCAGTTGTAGGGCCGCAGGGAGTCCAGATCCCCCAGCCCCTCCAGTATGTACGCGAAGTGACCCAGGGCGTTTTTTGCCGCCTGGGACGCGGAGTAGGAGGAGCGGGTGAAGGCGCCAAAGGATGCCACATAGGCGAAATAACGGTCGTTGTGCCGCCCGATGTCCAAGGCGTGGGGCTGGCCGCTGGCGATGGCCTGGGCGGCGTGGCGGGGATCGGAGGACAGGTGCAGGCTGGCAGCAAAATCGTTGGTGCTGCCGTTGGGCAGGTAGCCCAGCAGCGGGCGGCGCTCCAGCTCCATCAGACCGGAGATGGTCTCATTCAGGGTGCCGTCGCCGCCGGCGCAGACTACCACATCGTACTGCGGACCCCATTTGGCCGCGTAGGTCCGGGCTTCGCCGCCGGCCTCCGTCAGAAAGACCCGCACCAGATAGCCAGCGCGGGAAAAGGCGGCCACCGCATCGAACAGGGGGGCGTTGGATTTCGTTTTGCCCGCCTTTGGATTGACAATGAACAGGAGCTTCTTCATGGCTCTCCTCCTATATGCCGGTAAGTGCAGTATGTCTCTCCATTATGCCACAACGCGGCGGGAAATGCAACAGTCAGACGCACAGGAGTGACGGCGTTGTCCGTGCGCAGCGCACAGCCCTCCCTCAGCGGCGGCAAGGGCAGAAAACCCTTGCAAATCGGGGTCTGGTCGGCTATGATAGGGGGAACAAGACCGGAAAAGGAGTGGTGTGCATGAAGAACCGGACACAATATCTGAAGTGGGGGCTGACGGCGTTTCTGACCGTCTGCGCCGTGCTGGTTTTTTACGACACATTTTATATGGGCGGTACACTGCAGCAGTTCGTGAGCAAGCTGGCCTCCGTGCTGGCGCCGGTGGTATACGGCGCGGTCATCGCATACCTGCTGACGCCGGTGATGAACTGGATCGAGAGGGTACTCCACGCTGCGTGGCAGAGGGTTTTTCCCAAAAAGCACCCGAAGAACGCCGCTGGCATCCTGCGGTTTTTCAGCATTCTGCTGGCGGAGACGGTGGCTATCCTGCTGATCTACCTGCTGATGAGCGTGCTGATCCCCCAGCTCATCGACAGCGTGACCATGCTCATCAACAACGCTGAGTCGTATTACTATAAGGTATATAACTGGGCTGACAGTCTGCTGGACAGCGAGAACGAGGTGGCGGTGTGGATCGCCGACTTTGTCACAAAGTATTACAGCGATGGCGTGACCCTGCTGAAGGAGCACATCCTGCCCTGGGCGCAGACGACGCTGGGGACCCTGACCGGCGGCATCTGGAGCGGTATCCGCGGCGTCATCAACCTGGCTACCGACCTGATCGTGGGCATCATCGTATCCATCTACCTCATGACCATGAAGGAAAAGAGCCTCGCCCGCTGCTGCAAGGCGGTGTTCGCCATCTTCGACGAGCGGAAGGCCCGTGCCGTCATCCGCGGTACCCGCCAGGTGGATCGCATCTTCTCCGGCTTCGTGCGGGGCAAGCTGCTGGACTCCCTCATCATCGGCGCGCTGTGCTTCCTCGGAGGCAGCATCCTGAAGCTGCCCTATACCCCGCTGGTCAGCGTGGTGGTGGGCGTCACCAACATCATCCCGTTTTTCGGACCGTTCCTGGGCGCCATCCCATCGGCCTTCCTGATCCTGCTGGTCAGTCCCAAGCAGTGTCTCATCTTCATCATCTTTATCTTGGTGCTTCAGCAGTTTGACGGGAATATCCTGGGCCCCAAGATCCTGGGCGATGCCACCGGCATCTCCAGCTTCTGGGTCATCGTGGCCATTCTGGTGGGCGGCGGCTTCGGCGGTGTGCTGGGTATGTTCCTGGGTGTACCCATCTTCGCCTGCGTGCAGGAGCTGGTGAAGTACCTGCTGGACCGGCGGCTGCGCCGGCGCAATATGCCCACGGAGGCTTACGCCTATGTGGAGCGGGCCCGCGAAACGGCGTCGGAGCCGGCATCCGCGCCCCGGAACGATACATCGGAGGAACACCATGACTGAGGAGCTCAAGAAGAAGCTGCTGGATTTCAGCAACAGCCGCGAGCCGTTTCTGACGCATAACCATATGTACACCGCCGACATTGGCGACGGCAGCGCCGCCGTGGTGCTGCCCATGTGCCGCGACAGCCTGAACCGCTGGGGAGGGGCTCACGGCGGTATCCTGTTCGCCCTGTGCGACGTGGCCATGGGCATGGCCATCATGAGCCTGCGGCAGGAGGTGGTAGTGACGGTAAACGCTGCCATCGACTATCTGTCCGCTGCGGCGGCGGACAGCACCCTTACCGCTGTGGGGAAGGTGGACCGTCTGGGCGGCAAGCTGGCCTTCTGCTCGGCGGAGGTCACGGACGAGAACGGCAAGGTCATCGTGCAGTCCCACTGCGTCATGAGCTTCACCGGCCGTCCGCTGCCCCTGTGAGGACGTATCTGCGGCAGCGCCGCCAACTGTTGTGGTGGCTGACGGCGCTGGCCCTGTTTTTCGCCGCCTATTTCGCCCTGCGCACTGACCGCACCGCCATGAACCGGCTGTGCGGCAGCGTCATTTTCCCCGCCATGCGGCGGGTGGCCCGCCTGTGCGACGGGTTCGACGGCTCCGTGGGCGAGGTGCTGATATTGACGGCGATCTGGGCGGGCATCATCTGGCTGGCCTGCACGGTGCGGCGGCTCATCGCGGGGCCGCGGCGGCGCGCGGTGCTGGCGGATTTCGTGCTGACCGCCGCCTGCCTGATGTTGACGGTGTACGGCGGCTTCTGCCTCCTGTGGGGCACGGCGTACAGCACCGACAGCTTTCAGGACAAGAGCGGCATCGTGGCCCAGCCCGTGTCGGTGGAGGAGCTGGAGCGGGTGACGCGGTACTTTGCATCAGAGCTTACCGCAGCGGCGGACGGCGTGCCGCGGGACGACAGCGGCGTCTGCGCCGCCGACCGAAAGACCATTCTGGCCGCGGCGGGCGACGCCTACGACGGGGTGTACGACGAGTTCCCGTTCCTGCGGGTGGAGACCGGCGGCGTCAAGCCCTTCGCCTGCTCCAACGCCCTCAGCGTGCTGCGGTTCACCGGCTTCTATTTCCCCTTCACCGGTGAGGCCAATGTGAATATGGACAGCCCTGTGGCGTGGCTGCCGTCCACGGTGTGCCACGAGATGGCCCACCAGAGGGGCGTTATCTCCGAGCAGGAGTGCAATTTCATCGGCATCCTGGCAGCCACGAGATGCGCCGATCCGGTGTACCGCTACTCCGGCTGGCTGGAGGGATACGTCTATCTCTCCAATGCCCTGTATCGCGCGGACCCCGACCGGAGCCGCGCCATCCGCGAGACCCTGCCGGAGACGGTGATCGCAGACCTGCGGGCGGACAACACCTACTGGGCGGCGTTCCGGGGACCGGTGTCCCATGCGTCGGAGAGCGTGTACGACGCGTTCCTCAAGACCAACGGCGACGCCAGCGGCATCCGCAGCTACGGCATGGTGACGGATCTGCTGGTGACGTACTTCGCCGATGCCGAGGCATAAAAAAGCAGCCCCGAAGCACCGCTTCGGGGCTGCTTTTTTATGCTTTTTACAGGCCCAGACCGGGGATGTTCAGGCCGCCGGTGAGGGCGTTCATGGAGGAACTCATGGCCTCCTCCGCCTGACGCAGGGCCTCGTTGACGGCGGAAATGACCAGATCCTGCAGCATCTCCACATCCTCGGGGTCCACCACGTCGGGCTTGATGGTCAGAGCGGTGAGCTCCTTCTTGCCGGAAACTGCGGCAGTCACGGCGCCGCCGCCTACGGAGGCGGTAAAGGAGCTGTTCTCCACCTCCTCCTGGGCTTTGCTCATCTCCTGCTGCATCTTCATCAGCTTCTGCTGCATCTGCGCCTGCTGCTGCATCATGCCGGCGCCGCCGGAAAAGCCCTTGCGGGCGCTATAACCCTTTGCCATGTCGTTATTCTCCTTTGTATCATCAGTTTATTTGATCTTGAAGTTGTCCAGCTGCCGCCCGTTCTGAGCCAGCTCGTCCAGCCGGTCGCCGCCGGTAGAGGCGGGAGGCTCCCATGGCGGGGGATCGTTGGCGGGCGGCACCGGGGCCGCTGCCTGCGGCGCGGGCTGCGGGGCCTGCCGCGATGGCGGGGGAGGGGGTGCGCTGCGCCCGGATGCGGGAGGGGTCTTGCCCACCGCCAGCATCACGCGGATATCGCGGCCCAGTTCAGCGGCGGTAACGTCCCGCAGGACGGTGAGGATCTCCGGTTTGTCCAACTGCTTCTGGGTGAAGTCGTCGCGGCACAGCACGGTGAGGCAATCGCCGTCCAGCACGCCGGAGGCCATGCTCAGCATGACCCGCGCATTCACCGGCAGACGGCCCTTGTACTGGTCCAGCAGACGCCGCCACACGCTGTCGTCTCCCGCTGCCGCAGGGGCGGCGGGCACAGGCGGATCATTCCGGTGACCGGGACGTACCGGCGGCTCCTCCGGCAGGCCGAAGTCCCGCACCGCCTGCTCCGGCAGGGGCGGTTCCTCCGGCAGAGGCGGTTCCTCCGGCAGGGGCGGCTGCCCCATCACCGGCGGCTGACAGGCCGGACGCGGCGCAGGAGCCGGACGTACCGGCGCTTCCTGCCGCGGGGAGGGGCGCTGGGGGGCGATGGCGCCCTGCTGCACCGCCTGCTCCAGACAGGCCAGCCGCCGGTCGAAGGCGGTGAGGTCGCCGGACAGGCTCTCGTCGCACAGCCGCAGCAGGCACAGCTCCGCCGCCGTGCGGGGGCGGATGCTGTCCGCCAGGGCGGCGCAGCAGCCTTGCAGCGTGTCCGCCATGTACAAAAACCGGCTCATGGGCAGGTCGCGGCCCAGCTCGGTCAGGGTCTTGCGGTCGTAGACACCGGACAGCAGCGCCGCACCGCCCTCCGGCGCGGCCTTCAGCACCGTCATATCACGGGAGAGGTCACTGAGCTCACCCAGCAGAGCGGCCACATCCTTGCCGCTGCGATACAGCTGGTCAAACAGGGCCAGTGCATCGGCGGCGTTTCGTGCCAGCAGGCAGCGCATCAATTGCAGCGTCTGGGTGCTGCCCGCCAGACCCAGCGTGTCCAGCACGGTGCGGCTGTCAATGTCGCCGTCCGCCGCACGGCACTGGTCCAGCAGGCTCAGGGCGTCGCGGAGAGCGCCGTTGGCCATGCGGGCCAGGATCTCCGCACCGTCGGATGTGAGGGCAATGTCCTCCGCTGCCGCGATCTTCAAAAGCTGCTGCTCCGCGTCACGGGGCAGGATGCGCTTGAAGGAGAACCGCTGGCAGCGGGACAGGATGGTGGCGGGGACCTTGTGCAGCTCCGTGGTGGCCAGAATGAACAGCAGGTGCTCCGGCGGTTCCTCCATGATCTTCAGCAGGGCGTTGAAGGCGTCCCGCGAGAGCATGTGGATCTCGTCGATGATGTACACCCGTTTTTTCAGCACGGAGGGGGGATACACCGCCTCCTCCCGCAGGGTGCGGGCGTCGTTGACGCTGCCGTTGGAGGCGGCGTCCAGCTCCGTCACATCCAGCAGGGTGCCTGCATCGATGCCGCGGCAGCTGTCACACTGGCAGCAGGGGGCGCCGTCCACGGGGTGCTGGCAGTTTACCGCCTTGGCCAGGATGCGGGCGCAGGTGGTCTTGCCGGTGCCGCGGGTGCCGGTGAACAGGTAGGCGTGGCCCACGCGGCCCTCCGCCACCTGACGCTGGAGGGTGTCGGTGATATGGGACTGGCCCACCACCTCGGAAAAGGTCCTGGGACGGTATTTACGGTACAGCGCCTGGTACACGGGCACACCTCCTGTCGTAACAAAAATAGAACGTCCTCCGCCCATAGCCGCGAAGCCGGCTTCCCCGCGGCACATGGATGATCCCTCTTAATGCTGCTCGGTTCCCCGCCTGACATGATTCGTGGGTATCCATTGCGCGAGACCGGCCCCGCAGCTATCGGCGGAGGACAAGTTCACCCGCTTATTCTACTACAAAAGTTGCCGCTTGGCAACTGTTTTTTGTCGAGGCGCTATCCCAGCAGCGTCACCGCGCCGTGGATGAGCATGCACAGCGCCATACCCATGGCTGTGGGCAGCGCCGCCGCCAGCGCCGTCCAGCGGGCGCTGCCCGTCTCGCGGAGGATGGTGAGGCACGTGGTACCGCAGGGGAAGTGCAGCAGGCACAGCACCAGCATACACAACGCCGTCTCCGCCGTCCAGCCGTGGGCGGCGAGAACGGGACCCAGCTCCGTCAGCCCCGCTGACGTCAGGCTCCCTGACCGCAGATAGCCCATCAGCAGCACCGGCAGCACGATCTCATTGGCAGGAAAGCCCAGCAGAAACGCCAGCAGCACCATGCCGTCCAGCCCCATCAGCCGCCCGGGGCCGTCCAGCGCACCGGCCAGCGCCGTCAGCAGTGTGCCGCTGCCCGCCGGCACGCGGCCCAGCACCCAGATCACCAGTCCCGCAGGGGCCGCTACCGTCACGGCGCGGCCCAGCACGAACAGCGTCCGGTCCAGCAGCGACCGCACCAGCACCTGTCCCACCTGGGGCATGCGGTAGGGCGGCAGCTCCAGCGAGAAGGCGGACAGCTGGCCCCGCAGCACCGTGGCCGTCAGCAGGCGGGAGGCCAGCAGCGACATGGCCGCGGCGAACAGCAGGCACCCCAGCAGCATGGCGGCGGCCGATAGAGAGCGTCCCACCCCGGCCGCGCCGCCCGGAAAGAACAGACTGATGAGGACGATCAGCGTGGGGAACCGGCCGTTGCAGGGGATGAAGGCATTGGTGAGGATGGCTACCAGCCGTTCCCGCGGACTGTCGATGATGCGGCAGCCCGTGACGCCGCAGGCGTTGCACCCCAGCCCCATGCACATGGTGAGGCTCTGCCGACCGCTGCCGCCGACGGCGCGGAAGCACCGGTCCATGAGAAAGGCCACCCGCGGCAGATACCCCGCGTCCTCCAGCAGGGTGAACAGCGGGAAGAAGATGGCCATGGGCGGCAGCATCACCGCAACCACCCAGGCCGCCGTGCGGTATACCCCGTCCACCAGCGATTCCCGCAGCCACCATGGCGCGCCGCCCAGCAGGGCTCGCAGCGGCTCCTGCGCCGACATGAGCCACCGGCTCAGCAGCTCCGAGGGCCGGTTGGCGCCCCAGATGGTGAGCCACAGCACCGCACCCAACAGCAGCAGCATCACCGGCACGCCGCCCCAGCCGGTGAGCACGCGGTCCAGCCGCCGGTCACGGGTGTGGACCTCCTCGGGGCGGCGGGAGAGGCAGGCATCAGCGATGGCCGATGCCCGGCGGGCCACGGCGGCGCTGTCGTCTCCGTCCAGCGGCGGCCATGTGTCCTCCCACGGCGCCCGCCGCGCCATGTCCAGCACCGCCGTGCGCAGATCGTCCAGCCCCTGCCCGCTCCGTGCCGTCGCTGTCACCACCGGTGCGTCCAGCCCGCGGGACAGGGCGTCCACGTCCACGGCGACGCCTTTGCGGCGGGCCTCGTCCATCAGATTCACGCACACTACCAGCCGCGGCGTGCGGCAGCGCAGCTGCACCGCCAGATGCAGGTTCCGCCGGAGGCAGGTGGCGTCCGCCACCAGCACGGTGACATCGGCACCGCCGCCGCAGATGAAGTCCCGGGCGATCTGCTCCTCCGGCGAGTCTGCCCGCAGGGAGTAGGTCCCGGGCAGGTCGATGAGCCGGAAGGCCGCGCCCTGCCACGTGTAGGCGCCCTCCGCTACCGCCACCGTTTTCCCGGGCCAGTTGCCTGTGTGCTGGCGCATGCCCGTCAGGGTGTTGAACACTGTGGATTTTCCCACGTTGGGGTTGCCCGCCAGCGCCGCTGTGTACTGCTCCATTGACTGTCTCCTCCTTCTGCAGGCTGCTTCCGGCCATCCTATGCGGCGGCGGGGCGGCAGGTGCAGGACATGACGACGGGGCACGCCATAGAAAAGCAGCCGCGTACCCGAGGGTGCGCGGCTGCGTTTGCCGTTTTCCGGCAAACGCAGAAAAGTAAAGCCGCCCGAAGGCGGTTTTACTTTCAGTCGCTGCGGCGGGAATTGAACGTGCAAGACACCCCTGATGGGTTTCTTGCACACATTCTTCCTTTCCGAAAATCGGGGATACTGCGGAACATGTCATAAAAAAGCAGCCGCGCACCCGAAGGTGCGCGACTGCTTTTTGGTAAAGGAGAGAGAATAACAATGTCACTTACTTGCTTTCTGATGCTATCATAACACGGCATTCCGGAAAGTCAACGGCTTTGTGAGAAGATTCACAAATTGTTCATAAGCTCCGCGCAAATACGCTCTTGACATTGGAAAAGCACCGTGCTATTATTTAGCGCGCTAATAATTTGCGTGCAAACTAAACAGAAGGGAGACACATTATGTTGGAGTGCATCACAGAGAGGCCCGAGCATTTCGGCCCTCTGTTTGGATACTGCGACCATCAGGCGCATAAGCTGATGGACCGGCGGCTGCGGCAGTACGACGTATCGCCCATGCAGTGCAGGACGCTGATCTACCTCCACGAGACGGAGGGGCCGGTAAACCAGAAGCAGCTGGAGCGGCACCTGATGGTGAAGCCCAGTACCGTCAACGGCATCGTGGACCGGCTGGAGGAGAAGGGCATGCTGCGGCGCACCGCCAGCAAATCCGACGGCCGCTGCCGCATCCTGGCTCTGACGGAGCAGGGCATGCAGTTTTATGACAAATTCATCGCCATCGCCAGGGAGGTCAACGACCGTCTGGAGAAGGGGCTGTCGCCGGAGGAGATCCGGCAGCTGGCGTCGCTTCTGACACGGGTGGCGAAAAATCTCTCGGAGGAGGACGGGTCATGCTGAAAAAACTTGCCCCGTATACACGGGGCTATGGGCTGTATATCCTGCTGGGCGTATTGTGCTCGGTGGGTGAGTCTGTGCTGGAGCTGGAGCTGCCCCAGGCCATGAGTGAGATCGTGGACGTGGGCATCGCCAACGGCGACCGCAGCTATATTTTACTGACGGGCCTGAAAATGTTCCTGATGGCCATGGCGGCGCTGCTGTGCGGCGTGGGTGCGGCGGCGCTGGCCGCCAAGGCGGCCATGGGCTTCGGCGCCAACCTGCGGCAGGCGGAGTATGAGCAGGTGCAGCGCTTCTCCTTCGCCAACATCGAGCGCTTCTCCACCGCCAGCCTCATCACCCGCCTGACCAACGACGTGTCATCGGTGCAGATGACCATGTTCATGGGCATGCGCATGTGTGTGCGTGCGCCGGTGATGCTGGTGACGGCGCTGATAAAGGCCATGCAGATCAGTCTGGACCTGAGCCAGGTGTTCCTGGTGGCGGTGCCGCTGCTGATCCTCGCGGTGGTCATCGTCATCCGCTACGTGGGGCCGTTTTTCACGGCGCTGCAGAACGCCACCGATGATCTGAACCTGGTGGTGCAGGAGAATCTGAACGCCGTCCGCGTGGTGAAATCCTTCGTCCGCGAGGAGCGGGAGGAGCAAAAATTCCAGAGCCGCAGCAATAAGCTCCGCGACACGGCGGAGAGGGCCTTTGGGTTCGTGGTGATGTTCATGCCCATCATAATCATGATCATGGGCGGCACCACGGTGGCGCTGATGTGGCTGGGCGGTCACGACGTGGCGGAGGGCACCCTGCTCTCCGGCGACCTGATGGCGTTCTTCACCTATTCCAGCGAGATCCTGATGTCCCTGATGATGGTGTCCATGGTGCTGATGTTCCTGACCCGTGCCATCGCCTGCGGCAGGCGCATCGTGGAGGTGCTGGACGAACAGCCCCAGATCACCGATGCCCAGGCCGATGCCGCATTGACTGTGGACAACGGCGATATCCGGTTCGATCACGTGTATTTCAAGTATCACCCCACGGCGGAGAGCTGGAACCTGACGGACATCGACCTGCACATCGAAAGCGGTATGACTGTGGGCATTCTGGGAGGCACCGGCAGCGCTAAGACTACGCTGGTCAGCATGATCCCCCGTCTGTACGAGGTAAATGAGGGCGCCGTCTCCGTGGGCGGCCGCAACGTCAGAGAGTACACCATGGAGGCGCTGCGCGACGGCTGCGCCATGGTGCTGCAGAAGAACACCCTGTTCTCCGGTACCATTCGGGAGAACCTGCGCTGGGGCCGTGAGGACGCCACCGATCAGGAGATCGAGGAGGCCTGCCGCATGGCCTGCGCCGACGAATTCATTCAGCGGATGCCCGACGGCTACGACACCTATATCGAGCAGGGCGGCACCAACGTCTCCGGCGGCCAGAAGCAGCGCCTGTGCATCGCCCGGGCCATTCTGCGGCAGCCCAAGGTACTGATCCTGGACGACTCTACCAGCGCGGTGGACACCGCCACCGACGCCAAGATCCGCGGCGCTCTGAAAACGGCGCTGCCCGGCGCTACCAAGCTCATCATCGCTCAGCGCATCACCTCCGTTATGGACGCGGATATGATCCTGGTGCTGGACGATGGCCGCGTGGTGGGACAGGGCACCCATGAGCAGCTGATGGACAGCTGCGAGATCTACCGCGAGGTCTATGAATCCCAGCAGGAAGGGGTGAGCATCGATGGCTGAGACGAAACGCACAGGCGGAGGCCATGGCCGCAATCACGGCTATCAGCGGCCCAAGGACATGAAGGGCACCTTCAAAAAGCTCATGGGCTACGTGGGCAAGTATAAGGGGTTGCTGGTGCTGGTGGCGATATGCCTTCTCATCAGCTCCGCCGCCGGCGTGGCCACCAGCTACCTGCTGAAGCCGCTGCTCAACGACTATATCATCCCCGGCGATTTCCCGGGACTTTTCAAAATGCTGCTGGTGATGGGCGGGATGTACCTCCTGAGCTCACTGTGCTCCTTTGCCTACGCCCGCATCATGGTCCACGTGGCACAGCACACGGTGGCCGCCCTGCGGCAGGACCTGTTCAACAGGCTGCAGCAGCTGTCCGTCAGCTACTATGACCGCCACCAGTCCGGCGACCTGATGAGCCGCTTCACCAACGACATCGACACCGTGTCGGAGATGCTGAACAGCAGCTTCGCCAGCATCATCTCCAACGTGCTGACCTTTGTGGGCACCGTGGTGATGATGATCGTGCTGAACCCGTGGCTGACGCTGATCACTTTCCTGTTCCTGGGCCTGATGGGGCTGGTGGTGAAGGTCATCGGCGGCCGCAGCCGTGCCAATTTCCAGCGGCAGCAGGCGGCGCTGGGCGCGCTGAACGGCTATATCGAGGAGATGATCGAAGGCCAGAAGGTCATCAAGGTATTCAACCACGAGGGCCAGGCCGTGGAGCGCTTCACCGCCCTCAACGGCGACTACCGCGACGCCGCCACCGCTGCCCAGGCCTATGCCGGCATGATGATGCCCGCCATGGGCAACCTCAGCAAGATCAACTACGCCGTCACCTGCTGCGTGGGAGGCCTGCTGGCCATCGGCGGCGTATTTGACATCGGCTCTCTGGGCGCGTATCTGCTGTACGTCAAGCAGGTGAGTCAGCCCGTGGGTCAGATCAGCCAGCAGATCAACACCCTGCTGGCCGCGGCGGCCGGCGCCGAGCGCATCTTCGCCGTCATGGACGAACAGCCCGAGACCGATGAGGGCAAGACCGTCATCGTCCGCGTGGAGAAAAACGGCGATACCCTGACGGAGACGGAGCGGCGCACCGGCCACTGGGCCTGGAAAAAGCCGGACGGCACGCTGGTGGAGCTGCGGGGCGACGTGCGCTTTGACCACGTGACCTTCTCCTACGACGGGGAAAAGACGGTGCTCAACGATGTGTCCCTGTTCGCCGAGCCCGGGCAGAAGATCGCCTTCGTGGGCTCTACCGGTGCGGGCAAGACCACCATCACCAATCTCATCAACCGCTTCTACGACGTGCAGCAGGGTATTATCACCTACGACGGCATCGACGTGAAGGACATCGCCAAGGATTCCCTGCGCCGTTCGCTGGGCATTGTGCTGCAGGATACCCATCTGTTCACCGGCACCGTGGCCGACAACATCCGCTACGGCAAGCTGGACGCCACGGATGAGGAGATCCGCGCCGCAGCGAAGCTGGCCAACGCCGACAGCTTCATCCGCCACCTGCCCCAGGGCTACGACACCGTCATCACCGGCGACGGCGGCAGCCTCAGTCAGGGCGAGCGCCAGCTGCTGAACATCGCACGGGCCGCCGTGTCCGACCCGCCGGTACTCATTCTGGACGAGGCCACCAGCTCCATCGACACCCGTACCGAGACCCTGATCGAGCGGGGCATGGACTCCCTGATGGAGGGACGCACGGTGTTCGTCATTGCCCACCGCCTGTCCACCGTCCGCAACAGCCAGGCCATTCTGGTGCTGGAGCAGGGCCGCATCATCGAGCGCGGCGATCACGAGCAGCTGCTGGCGCAGCACGGCAAGTACTACCAGCTCTACACCGGGCAGGCAGAACTGAGTTGAATTAAATTATCCAAATACACCATACTAAGGAGGAACCATCCATGACCGAACAGGCGCTTTGCCAGAAGGCCATCGACATGCTGGATATGGCCTATGTCCCCTATTCCCATTTCCCCGTGGGCGCCGCCCTGCTGTGCAGGGACGGCACGGTGTTCACCGGCTGCAACATCGAAAACGCCGCCTACGGCGCCACCATCTGCGCCGAGCGCACCGCCATCTTCAAGGCTGTCAGCGAGGGGCACCGCGACTTTGACACCATCGTCATCGCCGGACGCAGCGACGACTACTGCGTACCCTGCGGCACCTGCCGCCAGGTGATGATGGAGTTCGCCCCCGATCTCACCGTCATCTGCCTGAATAAGAAGGGCGAGAGCAGGAAGTTCGCCCTGAAGGAGCTGCTGCCCTACGGGTTTGACCAAAGTTGGTTGTAACGCTTAACGGGCGAGGGATTTTTCGTTCAGACGAGGCGCGGGAGCGCAGGCAATACTTTGTGTATGGCAAGCGAGCGCAACGACGTATGGACGGAAAAGACCCGCCCGTCGGGAACAAATGAGAGCGCGGCTGCGTCCTATCCACAGCCGCGCTTTCTTTTCCCTGCGCGGAAACACTGAAAATTTGGAGGATATTTCCATGAAAAAGTTCGTATCCATGATGCTTTCTGCCTTGCTGCTGCTAAGCCTTGCCGCCTGCGGCGATAAGAATAACGCCAGCGGCGACAAGCCCGCAGTGCCCACCAGTGCCCTGAACATACTGGAGACGGTATGGAACACCTACGGCGAGGATGAGAAGTTTGCCGTCGCCGGCGGCGATTTCTCCGAGGCAAACGCCCGTGAGGATGCCCCCGGCGTCTTTGACCTGAAGGACCGTGCGCTGGTGGACAGCGAGCTGGGTCTGCCGGAGACCGCTGCGGTGGATGAGGCCGCGTCCCTTGTCCACATGATGAACGCCAACACCTTCACCGCCGCCGCCTACCACGCCACCGGTGACACCGCTGAGCTGGCACAGCAGCTGCGGGACAACATCATGCAGCGCCAGTGGATGTGCGGCTTCCCCGACAAGCTGGTCGTGGCCGAGGTGGGCGAGTATGTGGTCACCGTCTTTGGTGCAGATGAGCTGGTGGACACCTTCATGACCCACCTGAACGGCATCTACGGCGTCAGCGCCACCTACGACGAGGACATTCTGTGACACGGAGGATGGTGCAGCGGGGCGCGTTCCTGCTGATGGCGGCGGCGCTGGTGCTGGGTGCGGCAAAGCTCCCCGCCCATACGTCGCAGCCCTCCGCGCCCGCCGACACGGTGTACGTCTATGAGGGCTACGCCGCCAAGACGGACGCGGCGTTTGATGCCGCGTCGCTGGACCGCGCCGCCTATCGTTTCCGGCATCTGTACGACCTGTACTTCACCGGACGCACCGTCTATCTGGCGGTGGTGCCGGACAAGGCGCAGTTCACCGTGCCGCCGGAGGGCTACGTCCCTGCCGGCGCGGCGGAGACGGCGGACTATCTCTGCGCCGCGCTGGACTTTTTGACGCCGGTGGATATCGCCGCCGGTCTGACGCTGACGGACTACTACCGCACCGACCCCCACTGGCGGCAGGAGCAGCTGCGCCCCGCGGCGGACACCTTACTGACCGCCATGGGTGCGCCGGCGCCCGGCACGCGGGACGAGACGCTGTGCGCGCTGGAGGGGGCGTTTCACGGCGGCTACTGGGGAAAGACCGAGGAGCCGCTGGAGCCGGATACGCTGTCCTATCTGACCTCCCCCACGCTGGAGAGCTGCACCGTCCATAACTACGAGACGGACACCGACGGCGGCGTGTACGATTTTGCCGCCGCGCAGGACGCGCCCTACGACCTGTTCCTGTCCGGCAGCCGCTCCCTGCTGCGTATCGACAACCCCGACGCCCTGTGGGACAGGACGCTGGTGGTGTTCCGGGATTCCTTCGGCAGCAGCATCATCCCGCTGCTGGCGGAGAGCTATCGCACGGTGTACGCCGTGGATATCCGCTATCTGGCCTCCGACCGGCTGGGACGCGTTGTGGAGTTTCCCGACGATGCCGATGTGCTGTTTTTATACAGCGCCACCGTTCTCCACAACAGCATCACCCTGAAGTGACCGGCGGCATAGGCTGGGGCGTAAGGGGGATATGACACATGACGTATACGTTGGCGCAGCTGCCTCCTGGCGAAAGCGGCCGCGTAGCCGCGCTGGACTTCCCGCCCCGGAAGGCCCGCCGTATGGAGGATCTGGGCTTTCTCCCCGGGCAGCAGGTCACCGCGCTGCACACCCCGCCCTTCGGCGGGATCACCGCCTATCAGGTGCTGGACACCGTGATCGCGCTGCGGGACACCGATGCCAGCCGCATCACGTTATACACGCTGCAAGACGAAAAAGATGACGTTCTGTGAGTACAGAACGTCATCTTTTTCTTTGATAATACGATTTGTTATCAGAAGGACACCATCTCGTTGGCGGGCTTGGTGGTGGCGGCGATGCTGCTGACGTACAGCACAGGGCCGTCGCCCTGATAGGCATCGCACTTCTCCTTCTTCACGGTGGCGTGGATCTTCACCCACTCCTTGTCCTTAAAGTTCTCCAGCCCCTCGCCGCGGCATACCAGTGCCAGAAACTGCATGTCCTTGTCGCAGCAGACCATGGCAAACCGGCCCGGGCAGTGGACGCCCTTAAATTTCTTGGAGTGGCACATAATGGCCTTGAAGGACACCTCCACGCCCTCGTAGCGGTCGGGGTTGTCCATCATATCCACATACCAGATGCCGTAGTCGTCGTCGGGCACCTCCAGCTTGCCGCCGGACAGGTCGAAGGGGGACATCTCCGGCGTCACATACTCCTCGCTGGTGCCGTCGGTGTTCTCCAGATAGATGTCGGCACGGCGGTTCACCATCCGCAGGTTGCGGCTGCGGAGCTGGGCGCGGAGCTGCTCATTGCAGCGGTTGAAGATCAGCAGGTCCGCGTTGGAGATCTTCTCCATCATCAGCTGGCCCATGTTCCGCACATACGGCTCAAAGGTGTTGGCGTCCACCAGGCACATGATCTGATACAGGACCCAGTTGGCGGGCAGACCCTCCCGATACAGGGGCTCGATGGCCCACATGCCGTTGTACTCGATGATGACCTGCTTGGGACGGTACTGCTTTTCCAGCTTCTTGAAAAGCTCCGGCGTCATCTGCTCCGGCTCGTCGATGGTGTAGGTGAACACGTTGCCCAGCACCTTGGGGTCGTAGGCCGTCTCGCCCTCCTCGCAGCACAGCAGCAGCGTCCGGTCCTCAGCGGCAAAGCCGTCCTGCAGGATGCCGTTGATGAAGCTGGTCTTGCCGGAATCCAGGAAACCGGCGATGAGATAAACAGGAATATCCATACGGTGTACCTCGCGTAAATTACAGGCCGAACAGCTCAGCCAGCTTGTCCTCCTTCAGCTGGGAGCCGATGACGCACAGACGGCCGGTGTAGTCGGCGGCGCCGAAGCGTACCTGATGCTCCTCCGGCACGAAGTCGAAGTGCAGCCACTTTCCGTCCTCGCTGTGGACGATGCCCTTGGCGCGGAGGATCGCGCCGTAGTCGCCGCTGTCCAGCGCGGTGAGAATGGTCTCCAGCTCGCTCTCGGTGAATACCTTCACCGTCTCCACGCCCCAGCTGGTAAACACCTCGTCGGCGTGATGGTGGTGATGGTGGCAGCCGCAGTGGGGATCGTCGCACTCCTCGCCGTCGTGGTGATGGTGATGCTCGTGCTCGTCGTGATCCTCGTGGTCATGCTCGTGATGGTGGCAATGCTCGTCCTCGTCATGGTCATGATGGCAGTGGTCATGCTCCTCGTGGTCATGGTGGCAGCAGTGGTCGTGGTCATCGTCCTCGTCGTGGTCATGATGGTGGTGGTGCTCCGCCTCGTCCGCCGCGTGCTCGGCCTGCATGCGCTCCAGCAGCTCATCGGCCAGCGACACCTTCTCAATGGCGCTGAGGATGGTCTTGCCGTCCAGCTCGTCCCAGGGGGTGGTGAGAATGGCGGCGTTGGGATTCTTTTCCCGCAGCAGGGCCACGGCGGCTTCCAGCTTCTCCTGGGTCAGCTTCTGGGTGCGGGAGAGGATGATGGTGCCGGCGGACTCGATCTGGTTGTTGTAGAACTCGCCGAAGTTCTTCATATAGACCTTCACCTTGGTGGCGTCGGCCACGGTGACGAAGCTGTTGAGCTTCATGTCCGGCACGTCCTTGACAGTGTTCTCCACCGCCACGATCACGTCGCTGAGCTTGCCCACGCCGGACGGCTCGATAAGAATGCGGTCGGGGGCGAACTGCTGATGTACATCCTTCAGCGCCTTGTTGAAGTCGCCTACCAGAGAGCAGCAGATACAGCCGGAGGACATCTCGCTGATCTGGACGCCGGACTCCTTCAGGAAGCCGCCGTCGATGCTGATCTCGCCGAACTCGTTTTCGATGAGCACCAGCTTCTCACCCTGAAACGCCTCTGCCAGCAGCTTCTTGATGAGCGTGGTCTTGCCGGCGCCCAGAAAGCCGGATACGATGTCAATTTTTGTCATAGTAAACCCTTCTTTTCTCTGCCGCCCGCGGCGGCACATATTCTTTCCCCCATATCATAGCCCATTTTTTCAAAAATGCAAGTGGGCACAGGGCGAAAAATGTGTTTTCCCTGCGCCCATCTGCATTTTTTGCGGAAACTGCCGCTGTTTTTGCGAAAAATGTTACCAGCTGGTGTTTTCGCCGTCGTTGAGGAAGCCGTCGCTGTCGTGGACATAGCCGTTTTCCAGCATCTGGCGGAAGGTGGCGGTGCGCTCCGCGCCGCGGCGCAGGACGCCGCGGTCCATACGTCCCTCCGCCTGCGTGCCGGGCAGCGTATCCTCCCCATTTCGCCGGTTTTCTCCGGCGCCGGGCTGGGTGGGCGTGTCGGTGCCGTTCTGCCAGCTGCCGCCGCTGCCGTTATCCTGCGGGGCGTTCTGGCTCTGGTTGGTATCGGGGCGGTTGGGACTGCCGCCGTTGTTCCGGTCATCGTCCTTGCCGCAGGCCGTCAGTGCCAGCACCATGGCCAGCACCAGAAAAATCGCAGAAAGCTGCTTCATGATGAAGAAATTCTCCTTTCCTGGTTGTGCGCGCTGCGCCGCAGTTAGTATCTGCCTGCGGCGGCCATCGTAGCCGTGCAGATCTCTGGCGTATCATGCAATTTCTGGCTTTTGAGGAAACAACGTTGCGTTTTGCGGCGGAATACGTTATAATTATTATTCAAACATATGCCGGTGTGTTCCTGCCCCTGAGACGGTGGGAAATACAAAACGTATTTTACCGCGCAGAATCAACTGCGCGTATACTGGGAGGTCAGACCATGCAAAATCTGGAAAAGCAATATCACATCCACTGTGTGGAGGGCGACGTGGGCCGCTATGTGATCCTGCCCGGCGATCCGGGCCGCTGCGAGAAGATCGCCGCACTGTTCGACGACGCCCGTTTCGTGGCGCAGAACCGGGAGTACACCGTCTATACCGGCACGCTGCTGGGGGAGAAGGTGTCCGTCTGTTCCACCGGCATCGGCGGGCCCTCCGCCTCCATCGCCATGGAGGAGCTGCACAACATCGGCGCGGACACGTTCCTGCGGGTGGGCACCTGCGGCGGCATCGACCTGGACGTGCGCTCCGGCGACGTGGTGGTGGCCACCGGCGCGATCCGCTTTGAACACACCAGCCGGGAGTATGCGCCCATCGAGTATCCGGCGGTGGCCAACTTTGAGGTGACTACTGCGCTGGTGCAGGCTGCCAGAGCGCTGGGCAAGCGGACGCAGGTGGGCGTGGTGCAGTGCAAGGACGCGTTCTACGGCCAGCACAGCCCCTCACGGATGCCGGTGTCCTATGAGCTGCTGAACAAGTGGGAGGCGTGGAAGCGGCTGGGCGTCAAGGCCAGCGAGATGGAGTCCGCCGCACTGTTCGTGGTGGCGGATGCGCTGAAGTGCCGCTGCGGCAGCTGCTTCCACGTGGTGTGGAACCAGGAGCGGGAGGCCGCCGGTCTGGACCAGGAGATGAGCGAGGACACCACTGCCGCCGTGGAGGTGGGCGTGGAGGCCCTGAAGCTGCTGATCCAGGCGGATCGCGCAGGGTAAGCGGCAAAGCATTGCATAATTGCATAAAAACACCGCATCCCATGGGGGATGCGGTGTTTTTATGCACGGTTTATGCGGGAGTTATATGTTTTCCTGCTCTTTGAGCTCCTGGGCCTCCTGCCGGTAATGCAGAGCGGTCTCGTGCAGGGAGGCGATGGCCTCCGGTGTCAGGGGAGACTTCACACGGGCGGGAGAGCCAAGGGCCATCATGCCGTCGGGAATGACAGCGTTCTGCGTTACCAGCGCACCGGCGCCGATCAGACAGTGGCTGCCGATCCTGGCGCCGTTGAGGACGATGGCGCCCATGCCGATCAGCGTCTCGTCGCCGACGGTGCAGCCGTGGAGGACGGCGCCGTGGCCCACGGTGACGTTTTTGCCCACCGTTACCGGCAGGCCGGGGTCCACATGGACCACGCAGTTATCCTGAATATTGCTGCCCTCGCCGATGGTGATGGAGGCGGTGTCGCCCCGCAGCACCGCGCCGTAAAACACGCTGCTGTCCGCGGCAAGGGAGATGTCACCGCGGAGAGTGGCGTTGGGGGCCACGAAGGCGGTGGGATGGATGACGGGCTTTTTCATAGGCAGATGCCCCTTTCGCTGAGTTTCGATGCCCGTATTGTACCACATTTTTCCCGTATATCCACCGCCCGGCAAGAAAAATCCCGCAGAATTTTCCAAAAATCGCCCTACCATTTTTCGACAAAGTGTGGTATAATCATACAGAAAAAAGGTCGCCGAGGGGACGAAAGAGAGAGCGTACCGCGGCGCAGAACGGTATGGACAGTGTTTTGTGTAAGGAGAGTGACAAGATGTTTGCAGCAGGTGATCTGGTAGTGTACGGCGGCGAGGGCGTTTGTCGGGTGGAGAGCATCGGACCGTCCGGCCTGGCCTATGACGACGGGACACGGCTTTACTATCACCTGACGCCCCTGTACCGCAGCGGTACGGTGATGACACCGGTGGACACGGGAGTGCTGATGCGCTCGGTTATCACCCGGGAGGAGGCGCTGGCGCTGATCGCGGCCATCCCGTCGCTGCCGCCCTGCAAGCCGGAGCAGCCGGGCATCCGCGCTGCCAAGGATTTCTATCATCAGGTGGTGATGCGCTGCCAGTGCGGCGAGCTGGCCGCCATGATCCACAACGTGTGCCGCAAGCGGGCGTGGGCCCTGCGCCACGGCAAGAAGGTGAGCCAGATGGACGAGCGCTACCTCAAGCGGGCCGAAGATCAGCTATACGGCGAGCTGGCGGCTGTGCTGGGTCTGGAACGGGGCGGCGTGGCAGATCTTATCCGCCAGAGCTGGCCGGGCTGGCCGGAGAAGCTGCCGGAGCCCGCGCCGACGGAGGCGTGAAAACAGGCAAAAAAAGAACGGAAAGCAGAGCTTTCCGTTCTTTTTTTGTCAGAAGTGGCGGACAAGGCCGGCGATCAGCAGTGTGGGCAGCAGCCACAGCAGCAGGAACACCACCATGGCCAGCGGCGTCAGCACCGCGAAATTCCCCACAGAGGTGAGGTAGTAGGCCAGCAGCACGCCGCACAGGGCGCCAATATAGCTGAGCACCGTGGCGGTGCGGACGGCCCGCACCATGCGGCGGCTGCCTACCACTGACTCGGCCAGAGGCAGCAGGCCCTCACGGCAGACGATGACGTTGGGCGTCTCGCCCTGCTGGGCGGCCAGCTGGGCCAGAGCCAGACGGGTGGACACGTCGGGGTAGACCACCTTGGCGTCCACGCCGAACTTCCGCTTGATGAGGCCCGGGGTGACGTTGCTGCTGCGGACGGCCAGCACCGGCGTGATATGGCAGCGGCGCATGGCCCGCAGAGCCCACTCCGCGTTGCGGGAGGGCTGATACTTCACGGCAAACACCGCCGTCAGTACGCCGTCCACCGACAGAAAGAGGCCGGTCTGGAGCTTCAGGTCGTGGGGGAGGGCCACATGGCGCTTTTTCATAAAGTAGGCGCTGCCCATCAGCACGGTCTCGCCGTGGATGGCGGCCTCCACGCCGCCCTCCTCGCAGTAACGCAGGTCGTCCACGCGCATGTGGAACCCGCCCTCCGCCGTGAGCTGGCGGTCCAGCAGGGGGGCAAGGCTGCTGCCGGCGGCACGGGCCACCGAAGCGGCGTAGCCCACGGCGCGGCTGCGTTCCTCGCCGTAGACCTTGTAGCCGTTGAGGGTCACGGTACCGGCGGGGAAGAGATCGTCATCGGTGAGCACCATGCGACCGGAGCGGGCCACGGCACGGGCACCGGCATAGCCGGCGGCGGCAGCGCCGCTGCGTTCCAGGCGGCGGGACAGGTAGTACAGGGGCAGGGAACCGGTCAGGGGCAGGGACAGCTGGACACCGGCGCCGGTGAGGGCGGCCAGCACCCAGGGGAACTCGTCCATGGGGCGGGCGGTGAAGCACACTACGCCGGACAGCACCACCGCCGCGCTGAGCAGCAGCGGCAGTACATAATTCTGCCAGCGGCGGGCGGGGTCGGGGCGCATGGTGGTGCGGTAGAAGCCCTCCAGCACGCCCCGCTGCTTGCAGACACCGGCGGGCAGGACGGACACCACGTAGGGCGGTACGCCGTTGAGGTCCGCCAGATGGAAGGCGATGCGGCGGGTCTCCGCCGTCAGGTACAGGCCCAGCTGGCAGGTGAGGATCAGCAGAGCGCCGGCCGCGGCGTAGGGGGTGGAGAGGGTGCTGCCGGTGACGGCGCCGGCGGCGCAGCAGAGAAGATCCGCCAGCACCGCAACGCCGGCGCACAGCTCGCAGCCTACCTGCCCGTCGCGGAGCATGCGGAAGGCCGTCTGCCATACCGGCAGGCACAGAAGCGCCGTCAGCAGCAGGCCGCCGCCCAGCACGATGCACCGCAGCGGCGCGGCGTCCAGCCATGCGGGCGGCAGCATTTCCAGCTCCTGCAGCACGGCGGCCACCACCAGAAGAAGTACGGGTAGCGCGGCGAACACCAGACCGCGGCGCAGCCGGTTGCAGCGGCGCTTTTCCTCTCGCAGGGCGTCGTCCATGCGGGGCTCCGGCTCCTCCGGTTCCTCCGGCTCCGGCTCGTCCTCGGGGTCGTCGAACAGCTGCTCCGTTTCCTGAGAAAGGCCGCGGGGCCGGGCGCTGCGGCGGTCCGTGAAGCGGTGCAGCAGGCCGGAGAGCCGCTGGCCCAGGGGCACGGGAGCGTCAATGACGCCGTCCTCCTCGTCCTCCAGCACGGCATCCACCGTCTGGCTCATGACATCCTTCAGACTGACACGGTCCGGTGTGTCGGACAGAGGTGCAGGCACAGGATCGGGCTCCGGCTCGGGAATGGGAGCGGGGTCAGGCACGGGGACGGGTTCGGGCTCGGGCGGGGGCGTCGGTGCAGGGGCAGGCGTCGGTGCAGGGGCAGGCTGACGCCCACCCCTGCCGTATTCGGCAAGAATGGCGTCCAGCGAGAGCTCGTCACGGGGGACGGGCGTATCCAGTTGTGGGTCGTCACGCCTGTTCATAGTACGATGCAACGCCGTCAGCTCCGCTGGCGCACCGCCTCGTACAGCAGGATGGCTGCGGCGGCGGAGGCGTTCAGAGAGGAGATGCGGCCCTTCATGGGGATGCTTACCAGAAAATCACAGTTCTCGGAGACAAGGCGGGTCATGCCGCTGCCCTCGGAGCCGATGACGATGGCGGCGGGGCCCTTCAGGTCCGCGGTATAGAGATCGGCAGTGCCGTCGGCGGCGGTGCCGAATACCCAGACGCCCTGCTTTTTCAGGTCCTTCAGCAGGGAGGGGATGTTGGCCACCCGCGCCACAGGGATATAGCTCACCGCGCCGGCGGAGGTCTTGGCCACCACGGCGGTCAGACCGGCGGAGCGGCGCTTGGGAATGATGACGCCGTGGGCTCCGGCGCACTCGGCGGTGCGGAGGATGGCGCCCAGATTGTGGGGGTCGGAGATCTCGTCGCACACCACCAGCAGGGGCGGCTCCCCCTTCTCCGCCGCGGCGGAGAGGATGCTCTCCACCGTGACGTACTCCCGCACGGCGGCCAGGGCGATGACGCCCTGATGGGCGTGGGTGCGGGAAATGCCGTCCAGCTTGCGGCGGTCGGCCTCCACCACCACGATGCCCGCATCGCGGGCCTTGGAGGCGATGTGGCCCAGGGTCTTGTCCGTCTCGCCCTTGGCGATGTAGATCTTGTCGATGGCGGTGCCCACCCGCAGGGCCTCGATCACCGCATTGCGGCCCTCGATGACGCCGTCGGCCTCCGCGTCCGGCAGGGGACGGCGGCGCTCGGTATCCTTCATATCTTTCATGGGTATGACCTCATTTTTCTTGAATTACTGACCAGTATAACACAATATTTCGGCGAGATAAAGCGCCATTCATAGAAATTTTACAGAAAATCCGACGATGTGCCGCTTGTGACATTTGGACAAGTGTGGTATACTGTGCGATACCGCGAAGGTATACCGCGGGAGGGACGCGCCGCCGAGAGCGGAGGCCCCTCCGGCCGACGGTTTTTTACGGAGGATACACATGGCCAACAACGATCAGAACAACAATAAAAACGGAAAGGGACGCAATAACCTGCGGGGCATCCTGACGCTGGTGGCGTGGGCGCTGGTGCTGACGGTGGGATTCAACTACCTCAACGCCTACAACCGCAACGCCACCAACAAGTCCACCAGCCACGAGATCAAGTACAGCGAGATGCTGGACCTTATCGAAAACGACAAGGCGGAGGAGGTCCTGTTCAAGGACGACGCCATCTACATCACGCCGGTGGAGGGCTACACCTACACCGAGAAGCAGGACGAGAACAGCACCGTGCCCGCCAAGTCCTACACCCAGTCCAAGGACACGAAGCTGACGCTGTATACCGCGTATCTCAACGATACGTCCCTGCTGCCTCTGCTGAAGGAGCACAAGGTGGCCTACACCGGCTATTACGAGGCGCAGATGAATCCGGTGCTGGCGTTCATGGTCAGCTACATCCTGCCCACGCTCATCATGGTGGGACTGCTCATGCTGCTGCTGCGGATGCTGGCCAAGAGCGGCGGCGGCAGCGGCTTCGGCGGCATCGGCAGCGTGGGCAAGTCCAACGCCAAGGTGTATATGGAGAAGTCCACCGGCGTCACGTTCAAGGATGTGGCCGGTCAGGACGAGGCCAAGGAGTCTCTGGAGGAGATCATTGACTTCCTCCACAACCCCGGCAAGTACACCGCCATCGGCG
>ERZ772867.1021-NODE-1021-length-35007-cov-7.584602_pt1 | contig 35007 bp, 41 predicted proteins | sample MGYA00511341_ERZ772867 | MGnify/ENA primary metagenome ERZ772867 (study PRJEB29015, sample SAMEA2737707) | human gut metagenome | biome: human gut; feature: human-associated habitat; material: faeces | place: China | collected 2012 ... | reverse complement strand
CTGGCCGGTGATGGTGGCGATGTCCTTGCAGATGGCTTCGATTTCCTTGGCGTTGCCCTTGGATTCGCCGCAGCCAACGTTGACGATGACCTTGCTCAGCTTCGGGATCTGCATCACGGACTTATACTGGAACTTGTTCATGAGGGCGGGAGCGATCTCTTCGGTATACTTAACTTTCAGTCTGGCCATGTTTCAATCCTCCCTCTCAAATCGTCTGGCCGCACTTCTTGCAGACGCGGACCTTCTTGCCGTCGGCGAGCTTGACAGCATGGCGGGTAGCCTTGCCGCACTTCGGGCAGACGAGCATGACCTTGGAAGCGTACATCGGGATCTCGCGGTTGATAATGCCGCCCTGATCGCCCTGCTTCTTCGGCTTGACATGGCAGGTCGCGACGTTGACGCCTTCGACGACGACCTTACCGGCAGCGGGCATAGCCTCGAGGACCTTGCCCTTCTTGCCCTTGTCCTTGCCGGACAGGACAATAACGGTATCATTCTTCTTAACGTTCATCTCTTGGTCCCCCTATTAAACTGTTTCGGGTGCCAGGGAGCAGATCTTCATGAAACCAGAGTCACGGAGTTCTCTCGCCACCGGCCCAAAAATACGGGTGCCGCGAGGGCTGTTGTCATCCTTGATGAGAACGGCTGCGTTCTCGTCGAAGCGGACGTAGGTGCCGTCTGCACGGCGGGCGCCCTTCATGGAGCGGACGATGACGGCCTTGACGACCTCGCCCTTCTTGACCGTGCCGTTCGGCGCAGCCTTACGGACAGACGCAACAACGACGTCGCCGATGTTGCCGTACTTGCGCTTCGCGCCGCCCAGGACGCGGATGCACTTGATTTCCTTGGCACCGGTATTGTCGGCAACCTTCAAATAAGTTTCGCACTGAATCATTTGTTGTCGACCTCCTTACTTTGCCTTTTCAATGATCTCTACAAGTCTCCATCTCTTGTCCTTGGACAGCGGACGGCACTCCATGACCTTGACGGTATCGCCGATGCCGGCTTCGTTCTTCTCGTCATGGGCCTTGAGCTTGTAGGTTCTCTTGATGATTTTATGATACAGCGGATGCTGTACGTTCGTCGCGATCGCAACCACGATGGTCTTGTCCATCTTATCGGAGATGACGGTACCAACTCTGGTCTTGCGGAACGCTCTGGTAGTTTCACTCATTGCAGTTTCCTCCTCAGTTACTTGGTCTCGTTCTCACGAATAATAGTTTTGATGCGGGCAATATCTTTCTTGACGTCTGCGATGCGCAGGGGGTTGTCAAGCTGGTTGGTTGCATGCTGCATTCTGAGCATGAACAGGTCCTTCTTGAGATCTGCCAGCTTGGAGTCGAGCTCAGCCGCAGACAGTTTACGGATTTCGTTTGCCTTCATCTTATTCACCACCATTCTCGGTTTCCGGGGCTTCCTTGGCAATGATCTTCGTCTTGATGGGCAGCTTGTGCTGAGCAAGACGCAGTGCCTCGCGCGCTTCCGCTTCGGAAACGCCGCCGATTTCGAACATGACTTTCTGATTCTTGACGACTGCAACCCAGTATTCCGGAGCGCCCTTGCCGGAGCCCATACGGACGCCGAGAGCCTTCTTCGAAACAGGCTTGTCGGGGAAGATCTTGATCCAGACCTGGCCGCCGCGCTTGGTGTAGCGGGTCATGGCGACACGGGCTGCTTCGATCTGATTGCCGGTGATCCAGCCCGGCTCCATTGCCTGGATACCGAACTCACCGTAGGAAACCTTGTTGCCGCGGGAGGCAGCGCCCTTCATGCGGCCTCTCTGTACGCGGCGGTACTTGGTTCTTTTCGGCATTAACATTAGCGGTTGCCTCCTTCCGTGTTGTTGTTATTGTACGGACGGCGCTCGCCGTTGTAGGAACGGCGGTCATTGTTGTACGGACGGCGTTCACCGCTGCCGCGGCGGTCGCCACCCCGGCGATCGTTCGGACGGCGGTCGCGGCGCTCGCGCTTTGCGGGCTCCGGATTCTCGGAACGCAGCGTGGAGTTCAGGACCTCACCCTTGTAGATCCAGACCTTGCAGCCGACGCGGCCGTAGGTCGTGTTGGCCTCGGCAAAGCCGTAGTCGATGTCGGCGCGGATGGTCTGCAGGGGGATGGTGCCCTCATGATAGGATTCGCTTCTGGCGATCTCGGCGCCTCCCAGACGGCCGCCGCAGGTGCACTTGATGCCCTTCGCGCCCAGACGGGTCGCGCGCTGGATGGCCTGCTTCATGGCACGGCGGAAGGAGATACGCTTTTCGAGCTGTGCGGCGATGTTCTCCGCGACGAGCTGCGCGTTGAGGTCCGGGGAACGGACTTCGACAATGTTCAGAGCAACGGTCTTGCCGAGCTTGGCTTCGATCTTCTTGCGGAGCACTTCGATCTCCGTGCCGCCCTTGCCGATGATGACGCCGGGGCGGGAGCAGTGGATGCTGATCTTGACCTTGGCGTTGTCGCGCTCAATTTCGATCTTGGCAATACCGGCAGAATAGAGGGTGGACTTCAGATACTTACGGATGTTGTAGTCCTCGACGACCAGATCGCCGACCTTATCCTCACGGGCATACCAACGAGAGTCCCAATCTTTAATTACGCCGACGCGCAATCCATGGGGATTAACTTTCTGTCCCATAGTAACCTCCTGCTTAAGCCTTCTCGCTCACACCGATGGTGATGTGAGTGGTTCTCTTCAGAATGCGATTGTATCTGCCCTGCGCTCTGGGCATGCCGCGCTTGAGCGTGGGGCCCGGGTTGGCGATGGCGGTCGTGACAACCAGATTGTCGGCGTTCATGCCGTGGTTGTTCTCCGCGTTCGCAACAGCGCTCTTGAGCAGCTTGAGCATGGGCTCGGAGGCCGCCTTCGGGGTCTGCATCAGATATGCGGTTGCAGTCTTTACGTCCTTGCCGCGGATCAGGTCGCACAGAATGACGACCTTGCGCGGAGAGATACGCAGGTATTTCAAATAAGCTCTAGCTTCCATGTTTCTTGCGTCCTCCTCTTATGCGTTGGTGGTCTTGCTGCCGGAGTGGCCGCGGAAGGTCCGCGTCGGAGCAAACTCGCCAAGCTTGTGGCCGACCATATCCTCGGTGATATAGACGGGTACATGACGGCGGCCGTCATGAACAGCGATCGTGTGGCCAACGAAGGAAGGGAAGATCGTGGAGCTTCTGGACCAGGTCTTGAGGACCTTCTTATCACCGGCCTTGTTGAGCTCTTCCACGCGCTTGAACAGCTCGGGTGCTACAAACGGGCCTTTTTTAATGCTTCTGCTCATCTTATATCCTCCTTACTTCGCGTTTCTGTGCTTAAAGATATACTTGTTGGTGCGGTTCTTGGTCTTGCGGGTCTTCAGGCCCATTGCAGGCTTGCCCCAAGGCGTCATAGGACCGGGATGGCCAACAGGAGACTTGCCTTCGCCGCCGCCGTGCGGGTGGTCATTCGGGTTCATGACAGAACCGCGGACCGTCGGGCGGATGCCCATGTGGCGGGTACGGCCGGCCTTGCCGATGTGCACGTTCTCATGGTCGATATTGCCGACCTGACCGATGACTGCCACGCAGTTCGGGCGAACGAGGCGGACTTCGCCGGACGGCAGACGAACCTGCGCAAACTGCGCGTCCTTTGCCATCAGCTGGGCGTAGTCGCCGGCGGAGCGGACGAGCTGTGCGCCGCGGCCGGGGTTGATCTCGATGTTGTGGATGATGGTACCGACGGGGATATTAGCCAGCGGCAGGCAGTTGCCAGGCTTGATATCAGCGGCGGCGGAAGAGACGACGGTGTCGCCGGTCTTCAGACCGACAGGCGCGAGGATGTAGCGGAGCTCGCCGTCTTCGTACTTGACCAGAGCGATGAACGCGCTGCGGTTCGGGTCGTACTCGATGCGCTGGACAGTTGCCGGCATATCGAGCTTGTCGCGGCGGAAGTCGATGATGCGGTACTTGCGCTTGTTGCCGCCGCCGCGATGGCGGACGGTGATGCGGCCGTAGCTGTTGCGGCCCGCGTTCTTCTTGACAGTCTCAAGAAGGCTGCGTTCAGGCTTTGCCTTTTTGTCTACGCCGTCGAACGCGGAAACAGTCATGTTTCTTCTCGACGGGGTATACGGCTTAAAAGATTTGATCGCCATATTGCGTTACTCTCCTTACAAATTGATTAGACCATACCCTCGAAGAACTCGATGGTCTTGGAATCGGCAGTCAGCTTGACCATGGCCTTCTTCCAGCTGGCGCGGCGGCCTGCGGGAGCGGCGCCCTGGCGCTTTTCCTTGCCTTCCATACGGATGGTGTTGACTTTTTCGACCTTCACGCCGAAGATCTCCTCGACAGCCTTCTTGATCTCGACCTTGTTGGCGTCGATCGCAACCTGGAAGACATATTTCTTGTCTTCGGTGGCTTCCATGGACTGTTCGGTGATGACGGGCTTGATGATGATATCGTAAGCGGTCTTCATTATGCGAACACCTCCTCAATCTTTGCAAGAGCAGCTTTGTCAACGACGAGCTTCTTTGCGTTCAGAATGTCGTAGACGTTGATCAGGTTGGCGAAGGTCACCAGAACGCCGGGGATGTTGGCCGCGCTCTTGACAACGACTTCGTTGTTTTCAGCGGTGACGACCAGAGCCTTGGTATCGGCGCCGACAGCCTTCAGGAACGAAGCCATGGGCTTGGTCTTGATGGCGTCCAGCTTGATCTCGTCGATGACGATAACGTTTTCTTCCTGTGCCTTCGCGCTCAGGACGGACTTGAGAGCCAGTCTCTTGACCTTCTTGTTGAGCGTGTAGCTGTAATCGCGGGGCTTGGGTGCGAACACGATGCCGCCGTGGGTCCACTGCGGAGCGCGGATGGAGCCCTGGCGGGCACGGCCGGTGCCCTTCTGGCGCCACGGCTTGATGCCGCCGCCGGAGACCTCTGCGCGGGTCAGGGAGCTCTGCGTGCCCTGACGGCAGTTGGCCAGATGGTTCTTTACGACGTCGTGAACGACAGCCTCATTGGGCTCGATCCCGAAAATGGCATCAGAGAGCTCGATCTCGCCGACCTGCTTACCAGCCATATCAAAAACTTTAGTCTGCATGATTTACTCTCCTCTCTCAGCGGTTTCTTGCCGAAGCCTTCTGCGGGTTGGTACGTGCGGAAGCCTTCTGCGGGTTGATGCTCGCGTTGGCAGCAGCGCCCTTTGCCTTGAAGTTCTTGACGGTGTTCTTGATGTAGACAACGCCGCCCTTCGGGCCGGGGATCGCGCCGCGAACGACGATCATGTTGAGCTCGTCGTCGACCTTGACGATGTCGAGGTTCTCAACCGTGACCTGCTCAACGCCCATCTGGCCTGCGCCATGATGGCCCTTGAAAATACGGCTGGGGGAAGAGGTGGGGCCCATGGAACCGGCCTGACGGTGGACCGGGCCGCCGCCGTGGGTCATCGGGGTGCGATGGCCGCCGCAGCGCTTGACCGGGCCTTCGTAGCCGTGGCCCTTGCTGATGCCGGTGACGTCGACCTTGTCGCCGACTGCGAAAACGCTTGCCTTAATCTCGTCGCCGACGTTCATCTCGGCGGCCTTTTCCACGCGGAACTCCTTGAGGTGCTTCTTGAGGGCAACCTCAGCCTTTTTCAGATGGCCGAGCTCCGGCTTGGTCAGCTTGGATTCCTTGACGTCCTCAAAGCCAAGCTGTACGGCGTTGTAGCCGTCTTTTTCGGTGGTCTTCTTCTGGGTCACGACGCAGGGGCCTGCCTCGATAACGGTGACCGGAATGACCTTGCCGCTCTCATCGAAAATCTGGGTCATGCCCACTTTTTTGCCGATGATCGCTTTCTGCATTTGCATGTGTGTTTCCTCCTAAGTTAAGGTTATTGGTTGAGCGACGTGCGCATTGGGACGCATTGGTCGGTCAACATGACCCGTCCGTCCTCTATAGTGGCGAACCGTGGCGGGCTGCTGTAATTGACGTTTGGATTACAGCTTTATCTCAATTTCAACGCCAGCGGGAAGGTCGAGGCTCATGAGAGCTTCCACAGTCTTCTGGTTGGGGTTGAGAATATCGATCAGTCTCTTGTGGGTTCTGCGCTCGAACTGCTCACGGGAGTCCTTGTACTTGTGAACAGCGCGAAGGATGGTGACGACCTCCTTCTTGGTCGGCAGCGGGATGGGGCCGGAAACGGAAGCGCCGTTGCGCTTGGCGGTTTCGACGATCTTCTCGGCGCTGGCGTCGATGAGCTGATGATCGTAAGCCTTGAGGCGGATTCTGATCATTTCCTGATTTGCCATGTTGTGTTTTTCCTCCTTGAATAACGTACTCAGTGGTTTCTTTGATCTCTGGGTACGGTCGAGTCTCGCAATACGCTAAGCCGTGCGTATCATTCTGCGCCATGAAAAAAGGCCGACGTTGTCGGCCATTTATCACCGCAGCGATATACGCTGTACTGTGATCCTCAGCCGCCCGATGACCGGACATACTCCGCAGAAGTTACCGCCCGTGGCGCAATCTCCTGCATCATCGCAATGACACGCGTGGGTGCGTTGCACATCCTTTTCGCGCGCTCATATATCATATAACAAATCCCCCTTGGTGTCAAGGGGGATTTTCAATATTTTTTGTTCAAAACAGCAGAACTTTCGCGCCCGGTTTTGGCCTTTTTGCCGAATCCCGGCGTTCATTTCTTCCGCCACGTGCTGGGCATCAGCAGCACCAGCATCGGGTACAGCTCCAGCCGCCCCAGCAGCATATCGATGCACAGCACGACCTTCGCCAGCGGCGAGAAAAACGCGAAGTTCCCCGCCGGGCCGCACAGCCCGAGGCCGGGGCCGATATTATTGAATGTCGCAAGGACAGCCGTCAGCGTCGTTGACCCGTCATAGCCGTCGAGCGAGACGAGCAGCACGGAGGCCGCGGCGATCAGCACATACAATATAAAATAGGTGCTTACCGCGCGGACCGTCTCGCCGGAGACAGGCTTGCCGTCAACGGTGATGACCTTGACGGTGTGCGGATGCAGGATCTTGCGCAGCTCCGCCTTGGCTGCCCGCATGAGAATGACGACGCGCGAGACCTTCAGCCCGCCGCCGGTCGAGCCTGCGCTTGCGCCGACGATCATGAGAAGCACCAGAATCACGCGTGAGAACTCCGGCCACAGGTCAAAATTCTCCGTACCGTAGCCCGTCGTGGTGATGACGGACGAAACGGTAAACGCCGCATGGTGCAGGCTGTAGCCAAAATCCCCGTGATAGAGGCTTTTAATGTTGAAGGTAATAAGCAGCGTCGAGATCACGATGATCGACACGTACCAGCGCAGCTCCGTGTTCTTCCACGCCAGATCAAATTTTCTGCGCAGCAGGAAGAAATAGATCGAGAAATTCACGCCGAACAGCGCCATGAAGACCGTCGTGACCGTCTGCGTGTAGGCGCTGTAGGAGGCGAAGGAGTCGTTTCTGATGGCGAAGCCGCCCGTGCCCGCCGTGCCGAACGCGTTGCAGAGCGAATCAAACAGCGGGTCGCCGCCCGCCAGATATAAGATGATCTGCACGACCGTCAGGCCGAAATAAATGCCATACAAAATTTTAGACGAATCGACCATGCGCGGGACCATCTTGGACACCGTCGGTCCTGGGCTTTCGGCGCGCAGCAGATGAATGGCCTGTCCCCCGTCCATGCGGACGATGGCCAGCATGAATACGAGAATGCCCATGCCGCCGATCCAGTGTGAAAGGCTCCGCCAGAAGAGCATACAGCGGTCAAGCGACTCGACCGCCGGGAGGATGCTGGAACCCGTGGTCGTAAAGCCGGAGATCATCTCGAACACCGCGTCGAGGTAAAACGGGATCTGCCCCGACAGCGTGAACGGCAGTGCGCCCACGAGCGACAGCACGATCCAGCTCAGCGCGACAGCGATCAGGCCCTCCTTCGCGTACATGGCGCTGCGCTTTCTGCCGCCCAGGCCGAGCGCCAGCGCGCCCAGCACGGCCGCACCCAGCAGCACCCACAAAAAACACCAGCCGTTCTTTTCCCGATAAATGACCGCCACCAGCAGCGGCAGCAGCATGAGCGCGGCCTCGATCAGAAGCACCGCGCCCAGCACGTATACAATGACCCGCTTATTCATGCCCCGGCCCTCTTGCAAGGATGTCCTCAAGCTTGCCGAGCCCTGCGCTGCACGTCACGACGATCACGCTGTCGCCGGGCTCGATGGTGTCCTGGCCGCTGGGGATGATGATCTGCCCACCCCGGCCGATGCAGCCGATCAGCAGATTTTCCCGCAGCTTCAGTTCCTGAAGCGGAACGCCGCACAGCTTTGAGGTTTCGGATACGCGGAACTCCAGCGCCTCAGCTTTACCGCCGACAAGCTTGTAGAGTGTTTCGATCTGCGAGCTGCTCTCGGAGTTCTGCATGGCCCGGACATAACGACAGATAAGGTTTGACGCGGAGTTTCGCGGGTTAAACACGCTTCCCAAATCCATGCTGTCGATGATGGACTGAAAGGACGTGCGGTTGACCTTGGTGATGACCTTGACCTTCGGCCATGTCTTTCGGATATACATGCCGATGAGCACGTTTTCCTCATCGATGCCGGTCAGCGCGGCGACCGCTCCGGTCGTCTCGATGCCGCATTTGCGCAGAAACGCCTCATTTGTGCCGTCTCCGCACAGGATTTCCGCCTTGGGCAGCAGCACGGAAAGCTCCTCACAGCGGGCCGGATCGCTCTCGATGATCTTCACGTCAAGCCCCGCCTCGACCAGCTGCTTTGCCAGATAATACGCGATGCGCCCGCCGCCGATGAGCATGGCGCTGCGCACACGTCCCGCCGCCAGCTTCATCTGCCGGAAGAACTGCTGCGCGCCCGCGTAGGACGCGACGAACGAAATGCGGTCGCCCGCCTGCAGCCGGAACGAGCCGGAAGGAATATGAATCTCCTGCTCCCCGCGCTCGACCGCGCAGATCAGGACCTTTGCCCTTGTGATGCCGGGCAGCTCCATCAGTGTCCGGCCCGCCAGCGGCGAATCCGCCGGAAGCTGGAATTTCAGCAGCTCGACCTTGCCGCCGAAGAAGGTGTCGGTCTTGATAGCCGACGGAATGCGCAGCGTCCGCGCCATCTCCGTCGCGCAGATCAGCTCCGGATTGACGGACAGGCTCAGCCCCAGATCGTCGGAAATGAGCGACAGTTCCCCCGCGTATTCCGGGTTCCGGACGCGGGCAATGGTGTGCTTCGCGCCGATCTTCTTCGCAACGAGGCAGCACAGCAGATTCAGCTCGTCCTGCGCCGTTACCGCGATGACCAGCTCCGCCTCGTCGACGCCCGCCTCCAGCTGCGTGGCATACGTCGCACCGTTTCCCTCAATGCTCAGAATGTCCAGATCCTCAACCGTCCGCTGCAGCGGCGCGCCGCTGCGGTCGACAATGGTGATCTCATGCCCCTCACGCGAAAGCTGCTCCGCCAGCGCACTGCCGATCTTTCCGTCGCCCACGATCACGATCCGCATGGTCTCAACTCCTTTTTCTCTCATCCGTTCCGAATTTGCAACAAATATTGTACCACGCCGCCCGCTTTTTTGCAACCAGCCCTCGGTAAAGCCCCTGTTCAGGAATGTTCCCTCTTGCCCGATGCGGGAAAAGGCGGTATACTAGGTTAAAATATCTGCCGCTGCTCCATGAAGCTTCGTAGGGGCCGATGCCGGTCACAGCCGTTCGCGACGAAGGAGCGTTACGGATGTGGGTCTGCCGCTTGCCGGTACACATCGGCCCGTTGGGAAGTTGCGAATTTGCCGAAGACTACCATAAAAAGCGGTGCATTCTGCCGGGCCGATGTGGGCATCGGCCCCTACAGCGTCTCGGCGAATTCGTACTGCCATACAGGTTTCGAACGCAGGGCGTTTTTACCGCAGCTATTCAAACGTAACTGCTCACGAATTTGGTTGTACCATAACAGGCGGCGCGCACCATAGCGCCCACAGGGTGCGTATGTGTGTACGAAACGACTAAAAAATCGGCTCTTGCTTGAATTGTACCCGCAGCACGCACCAAACCGTAACCCAGCGCCCCTTTTCTCCCCTGTCTTTTCCGGCAAGGCGGAAAAGACAGGGCCGCCGGAGGCAGGGCCAGCCTCCGAAACGGCCCATGTTTTCTATTCAAACATTCGTAAAATGATAGGAATGCCCCAGGTCGTAGGCCATTTTGTCGCTTTCGGAGATAAAGTCCATAAAGCGGTTCGCGGCAGAGGTCGGCGCGACATCGCGCAGCGTACACATACAGACCGAGCGCGGCGGGATCTCAAAGTCGGTGCGCAGCGGCAGGATGACGCCCCGTCCAAGGCCGGACTGCGAAAACTCCTCCGTCACGCAGGCCACGCCAAGGCCGATGCGGGCCAGCGAAATGAGCAGATTGTGCGAGCCCAATTCGATCTCCGGCTTGATGCTCACGCCATGCTGCTGAAAAAACTGCTCGACATAGATGCGGGAGCTTGCCTTGCGCTCCAGCAGGATCAGCGGGAATGCCGCGATTTCTTCCATGGAATGTACGTGGTCAAAATCGCAGTCATAATTCGGCGCGGCGACAAAGAGCTGGTGTGTGTCGAAGCAGTGCCGGACGGAATACGCGTCCTTGTCCTTCGGCTCGCTGGCAAACGCGATGTCGACCTGACCGGCGTGCAGATAGTCGAGCACCATCTGGCTCGTACCGTTCAGGATCCGGATCTGGATGGCGGGATAGTTCTGGTGGAATGCCTCAAGGCGCGAAACCAGATAGGTCTTTGTGACCGTATCGCTTGCACCGATGATCAGCTCACCTGTGAGCAGCTGGCGCGACTGCGCAAGCTTTTCCTCGCCGCACTGGATAAGCCCCAATCCGTGCGAGACATAGTCCAGCAAAAGCTTTCCCTCGCTGGTCAGAACGACGCCGCGCGTACTGCGCGAAAACAGCCGGACCTGCAGCTGCTCCTCCAGCTGCTTGATGGACTGGCTGACTGCCGACTGGGATATAAACAGGTTCTGCGCCGCAGCGGAGATATTGCCCATGCGGGCGACCTCCTGAAAGACGCGGTAAAGCTCTAATTTAACAGCCATGGTTGCCTCCTGTCATTACTTATATTTATAGTGCTAATAGCAATGATTAAAAACATCTATTTTACTTATTGCCTGATTCCGATTATAATAGCCAAAAATGAAATTGTCCAGCACGAAGTTTATATCGTTGCCAATATAGTTCCGGATGTACGGCCCGGATGTCTCTACCGCAGCGCCAAAGCTGCGACTATTGGAAGTTCGCTCACGCAGGGCTTTGCGGTCCTGCGCGCGGCTTTTTATCATTGGCAGCAGGTTTTATCCCCGCTGTCTATTTTTATTATGTTTTTGGAGGAAGCTATGCAGGAGCTGAAGGATCGCATCGTCAAGGAGGGCAAGATTCTGCCCGGAAACATTGTAAAGGTCGACGGGTTTCTCAATCACCGCGTCGACTGTGCGTTTATGGGACGCATCGCAGATGAATTCAAAAAATATTTTGATCTCGACAACGTAGATCTCATTCTGACCGCAGAGGCCAGCGGCATTGCCCTTTCCGCGATTTGCGCGTACCGGTACGGCAAGCCCATGGTTTATGCGAAAAAGGCCAAGAGCGACAACATCGAAGGCGGCCTGTATCAGAGTGAGATTTTTTCCTATACTTACAAGAAAAAGGTCACGCTGCTCGTCTCCAAGGAGTGGATCCATCCCGGCGACCGCGTGCTCGTGATCGACGATTTTCTGGCGCGCGGCGAAGCGCTGCGCGGTCTGTGCGAGATCGTGCAGGCTGCGGGGGCTGAACTGGTCGGTATCGGCTGCGCCGTTGAAAAGGGCTTCCAGGGCGGCGGCGACAAGCTGCGCGCAGCGGGCGTGAACCTGCACTCTCTCGCCATCATCGAAAGCGCGGAGCCGGGCAACATCGTATTCCGGGAGGAAGCATAATGGAAACTGTTCTGATTCTGGACTTTGGCGCGCAGTACAGCCAATTGATCGCCCGCCGTGTGCGCGAGCAGAACGTGTACTGCGAGGTCAAGCCCTGCTCCATCTCCCCTGCCGAGATCGAAAAAATCGCCCCCATCGGCATCATTCTCTCCGGCGGCCCGCAGAGCGTTTATGAATCTGTTTCCCCGCACGTGGACCCGGCGCTTTTTGCGCTCGGCATCCCCGTTCTTGGCATCTGCTATGGATGCCAGCTCATGGCATATTCGCTGGGCGGCACCGTTGCAGCAGCGACGGAAGCGACCGCCCGCGAATATGGCAAGACGCTGACCGAGTTCGATACAGACTGTTCGATTTTCCGGGGCCTTCCCGCATCCAGCGTGACGTGGATGAGCCATGGCGACTATATTTCCCAGGTGCCGGACGGCTTTGCCGTCACGGCAAAAACCGCCGTCTGCCCGACTGCAGCAATGGCCTGCCCGGAGAAAAAGCTCTATGGCGTGCAGTTCCACCCGGAAGTGCAGCACACCGTAGAGGGCAGCGAAATGCTCCGCCGGTTCCTCTATACCGTCTGCGGCGCGTCCGGCGATTGGACGATGGCAGACTACCGGCAGACCGCGATCCGCTCTATTCGGGAAAAGGTCGGTTCTGGCCGCGCGCTGCTGGCGCTGTCCGGCGGCGTAGATTCCTCTGTCGCTGCAGCGCTTATGGCGGAGGCTATCGGCAGCCAGCTCACCTGTGTGTTTGTTGACCACGGCCTGATGCGCAAAAATGAGGGCGACGAAGTAGAAGCTGCGTTCAGCAAGTGGGATATCCATTTTGTCCGCGTCAACGCGGAAGACCGCTTCCTTTCGAAGCTTGCGGGCGTTTCCGACCCGGAGACGAAGCGCAAGATCATCGGTGAAGAATTCATCCGTGTTTTTGAGACAGAAGCCAAGAAGATCGGCGCGGTCGACTATCTTGTGCAGGGTACGATCTACCCGGACGTGATCGAATCCGGCCTCGGCAAGTCCGCTGTCATCAAGAGCCACCACAATGTTGGCGGATTGCCGGATTATGTCGACTTCAAGGAGATCATCGAGCCGCTGCGTATGCTCTTCAAGGATGAGGTGCGTCAGCTTGGCCGCGAGTTGGGATTGCCGGAATATCTGGTCATGCGGCAGCCCTTCCCCGGCCCCGGCCTCGCCATCCGCGTGATCGGTGATATCACCAAGGAAAAGCTCGATACGCTGCGCGACGCGGATTTCATCTTCCGTGACGAGATCGCCAAGGCTGGTCTTGACCGCAGCCTCAGCCAGTATTTCGCCGTTCTGACCTCCATGCGCTCCGTCGGCGTCATGGGCGACGGTCGGACGTATGATTACACACTTGCTCTTCGTGCTGTCAACACCAGCGATTTCATGACCGCCGACTGGTCGCGCATCCCCTACGACGTCCTCGACCGCATCTCCGTCCGCATCGTCAACGAAGTCCGCGGCATCAACCGCATCTGCTACGACATCACCAGCAAACCCCCGGCAACGATTGAGTGGGAATGATTGCACAGGTCGAAAAAAAGCCCGTAGACACTGGACTTTTTGAGCCTTGATGCCCCTCGTGGCAACGATTTGGCAACAGAATTTCATTATTCACAAGAAAAGAGCTATCTGATTTCAAATGAAGTCAGATAGCTCTTTTGACGTGCATTGTTAGACAGCGTCAAAGATACTTGTCCAAAGTGCAGATAGATGGTACCCTAGTACTGAACTGTTCGATGTTGAAATTGATTTTGCATTTTTATTCTTATTGGCGACACAAAATCACATCATTTACACCAGAGGAATCGTTCGTATGGATATATTCTTTGATCAAAGCTTTACTAATAATAATTTTTTATCGTCTGTTAGTTGCTTGACAAATATGCATTACTATGTTATTTTTGTTTAGTAAATATGATATCTGAGTGCCATCGATTTTGTATAGAGTTGATGGAGAATAGGGAATCCGGTTGGAATCCGGAACGGTACCGCCACTGTATGCGCGGAGGCACCGCACATGACGAAAGTCGGTCATTGGGAGTTAATCCTGAGAAGGCTGTGCGGAAGGCTTATGATACGCAAGTCAGGAGACCTGCTCAGGTTGTTAAAGTCTATTTGCTCTTGAGTTATGGAGAAATGGGCTATTTTGTTGCGAAAAAACGGCAGCAGCAGTCATGTATGACTGCTGCTTTTTGTATACCCGAAAACCACGCGTTAGACGCGTGGTTCAAAAGAGCCTTTGGCGATGAGGGAGACAAAAAACTCTTTTTGCTTAATAAAAGTGCGGTCTGGCAAATGCACTTAAAAAGCAAAAGGAGGGAATTCAGAATGAGCCTGAATGACATAAACAATTTATCTCATGCGAAGTGGAATTACAAATACCACATAGTGTTTGCGCCGAGGTACCGAAGAAAAGTATTCTACAAAGAAAAGCGGGCAGCAAGTAACAATCCCCGCGCAGCTGGCAGACCGTATTACACGTTTACGCGTTACGCGAGGAACAGAGGACTTTGCCCGCATAGGAAGAACCCCCAGTTTTACGGGGGATGCTTTTGCTTTTTCGTGGCTTAAACCACAAAAAGATATAAATCAATGGAGGAAAGAAAAATGAAGAACATGAAAAAACTTGTAGCACTCCTGCTTGCGATGTGCATTGCAACATCTCTTGTCGGCTGCGGTTCTCAGAAAAGCGAGACACCGGACAACGTAGGAGAGGTGTCTTCTGCCAATCCAGTCTCTGATGATCAAGCTGCTGCTGATGAGGTGTCCAAGATGATTGACGCAATCTATGTGCAAGAACGAAACGAAAACACGGATGAACAATGTGAGGCCGCAAAAGCTGCCTGGGATGCCCTGACGGATGCCCAAAAGGAATTGGTTTCCGGCGAATTTGCAGATCCAGACTATTTTGGACGGGATACTGGCGATGCTTCTAAAGATGATCCCCGCAACGGTGATGAAATCGGCGAAAATGAACTGCTCGTAGTCAGCTTCGGAACCTCTTTTAATGACAGCCGTGTTGCTGACATCAAGAGCATTGAGGACGCTTTGCAGGAAGCCTATCCGGACTGGTCGGTCAGAAGAGCCTTTACCGCCCAGATCATTATCAATCATGTGCAGGCTCGTGACGGAGAAAAGATCGATAACGTCCAGCAGGCGCTTGACCGTGCGGTAGAAAATGGTGTTAAGAATCTGGTGATTCAGCCTACCCATCTGATGTATGGTGCTGAGTATGATGAGCTGGCAGAAACCGTAGAATCTTATCAGGATAAATTTGAATCGGTTCAGATCGCCGCTCCCCTTCTGGGCGATGTCGGTACCGATGCAACTGTCATCAATGAAGATAAAAAAGCTGTTGCAGAGGCTGTTACCGCAGAAGCAGTTAAGACAGCTGGATACCAGACTCTGGATGAAGCAAAGGCAGACGGCGTTGCATTCGTATTTATGGGTCACGGTACTTCCCACACAGCAAAGGTATCTTACAGCCAGATGCAGGCTCAGATGGAGGCTCTGGGATACGACAATGTATTCATCGGTACCGTTGAGGGTGAACCGGAAGCAACCGCCTGCGATGCTGTTATTGAAAGCATCAAAGAAGCTGGTTATAAGAAAGTCATCCTTCGTCCTCTGATGGTCGTTGCAGGTGACCATGCAAACAATGATATGGCAGGCGATGATGCTGATTCCTGGAAGAGTATGTTCAACGCATCCGGCGCTTTTGAGAGCGTTGATACTCAGATTGCGGGCCTCGGTCGGCTTCCGGCCATTCATGAGCTATATGTTGCACATACTGGTGCTGTAATCGATCAATAAAGGAACAGATCGAGCATGAAAAAAAGAACGGCACTCCTGTGTATGGCTGCTTTGATCGCTGTTTTCGCCGTTGGATGCAGCGATCAGACGGATCCATCTGCTCAGGACGGCTCCAGCCCGCCAGCTGTTTCGCAGGAACAACAAACAACTTTGGAAGATGGCATCTATTCTGCTGATTTTGAAACAGACAGCAGCATGTTCCGTGTCAACGAGACATGCGATGGTAAAGGAAAGCTGACGGTTCAGGACGGTAAAATGATCATTCACATTTCGCTTACCTCTCAGAGTATTGTCAATCTTTTCCCGGGCACCGCAGAGGATGCCCAGAAAGATGGTGCAGAACTTTTGCTGCCTACTGTGGACACCGTAACTTATGAGGATGGAATAAGCGAAGAAGTCAACGGTTTTGATGTTCCGGTTCCGGCTCTGGACGAGCCGTTTAACCTTGCGCTGATCGGTACAAAGGGAAAGTGGTACGATCATGAGGTAATTGTATCAAACCCGGAAAAACTTGAATAAACCATGTTCTGTCCCTGCTCTTAACGGCAGGGACAGATTTGTATCTGGAGAGGAGGACGAATATGAGGAGAAGCACATTTCCTTATCTGGTGAAAAAAATTTTGTCTTGGGCTATTGATGGTGATGTGTATCACATCCATTATGGTATTTCCTGTCTCAGCATCTGCGGAAGCAGCAACGGTCGATCTGGAGAATGGTGAATGATGAAGTATTTTCCGCACCGTTTGCACTTTCGAAAACGGGCTTTTCGTATGCCGTTCAGGAACGGTTTTCTTTGGCTGCCTTCTGCCGGAGCTTTTCGAGCGCGGCGGCGTCGATCCGATTGACGGCTACAAACTTTCCGTCATAGAACACCGCCCGGTTGTTGAACGCACAGGGCAGGGATTTTGCCTTTTCGAGCGTGTCCACATGGACGAACCGCGCGGTGAGCCGCGCGCTTTGCCTCCACGCCCGGATGCGCCGTTTTCAAGCGGATGACGCAGCAAAGGTGCTCGGAGCCGATATCCTCCGGCGTCAGATTTACAAATTCTCCGTCCATGCCGCTGCCCTGTTCAGCCGAGATGCTTCTGGAAGAAGCTCACGTCCAGATATTTTCCGAATTTGAAGGCGACAGCGGGCATCACGCCGATCTCCGTGAAGCCATTCTTGCGGTGGAAGCGCAGCGAGCCTTCATTGTCGGACGTTATGATGGAGATGAGATTTTCTATGCCGCGCTCGCGCCCCAGCCGCTCGATCTCCGCATAGAGCTTCTGCCCGACGCCGCTGCCGCGGCAGGCGCGGTCTACATAGATCGAAAGATCGGCGGTGCAGCGGTAGGCGCTGCGGGGGTTGAACGCATCAAGATAGGCGAAGCCGATGGGCTTTCCCGCGCCGTCGCGCGCGACGATGTACGGATAGTCCTTCGTGATGCGCGCCGCACGCGCGCCGAACTCCTCCGGCGTGACCGGCTTCTCCTCGAGCGTGATACAGGTGTTTTCAATATAGTAATTATAAAGCTCCGTGCACGCCGCGATATCCTCCGGCGCGATGGGCGCGAGCGTTACCGCCGCGCGGCGCGCGGCGATGGCAGCTTCCAGAACGGCAATATCCCGCTGGTCCTTTTCACGGTTGAGCTGCCGCTTGAGCGCGAGCACGTCCTCGAGCGGCGCGACCGGGATGCCGTTCAGAAACACCGTCTCACCCGGGAGCATGTTTTCATAGATCTCCACGTCCGGCGCGGGGACGAACCGCCGCGCGCCGTCCGGGAGCACCTGCACATCGCAGCGCTGCGCGAGCGCGTCGCCGAGCTTTTTCGTGCACCATATGTCCAGATCGTGCGTTTCCTCGCGCAGACCGTGAAGCACCATCGCGCCGCCGGCGTTGATGCGGTATTCGTTCGTGTCGAGCGCGAGCTCCGCGAGCCGCCGCCGAATGTCCTCTGCCTTCATCGCCTTTTCCTCTCTTTTTCCGAAGAACTTTCCCTCAGAATGTAGCACACATTTCCCTGTGCTTCAATCGGTTTTTTTGTACAAGAGTTTTTTCACCCAACGCCTTGCCAATTCGACGGAGAACCCATATAATATACACATTATGAAAAAAGGATTGAGCTTGAAAACGGCGCTGACGGCTCTGGCGGCGTCGTTTGTCTGGGGAACCGCGTTTGCCTTTCAGCGCATGGCCGCGGGACATATCGGAGCCATCACCTTCAACTTCTATCGCAGTGTGCTCGCAGCTTTGTCGCTGGGAGTTCTTCTTTTTGTATCCAACCGGCGGAAAAAGCCGGAGGAGCGGAAGAAGAGCGACCCGAAAAAGATCGCCATCGGCGGCACCGTGTGCGGCGTGCTTGTGATCGCCGCGTCCATCGTGCAGCAATACGCCATTGCGGACGTTGAAGCGGGCAAGGCGGGCTTTCTGACGACGTTGTATATCCTGCTCGTGCCGCTCTTCAGCGTGGTGTTCCTGCATAAGAGAGTTGCGCCGAGTCTCTGGGTCAGCGTCTTGCTGGGACTCGCGGGGCTCTATTTCATCAGCGTGAAGGAAGGCTTCACGATCTCACCGAGCGACGCGCTGGTCCTTTTGAGCGCGGGGATCTATGCGGTGTACATTCTCGCGGTGGATTACTATGTCCGCTTCTGTCCGCCGACGGAGCTCAACTGCGCGCAGTTCATCGTGGCGTCCGTCGTCTGTCTCATCGGCATGTTCGCCGTGGAGGAGCCGACGCTCGCCGAGCTTCGCGACAACATCATCCCGATTTTGTATCTCGGCATCTTCTCGAGCGCGATCGCCTATACGCTCCAGTTTGCCGCGCAGCGCGACGGCAACCCCGTCGCCGTGACGCTCCTTTTGAGCATGGAGTCGGTATTCAGCGTACTGGGCGCGGCGGTGCTGCTGCGCGAGTTCCTGTCCGGACGCGAGCTTTTCGGCTGCGGCATCATGCTCTGCGCCGTTATCCTCGTCCAGCTTCCGGAGGGCTTCTGGAAGCGGAAGATAAAAACGAATAACGAGTAACGAACATCCCCGCTCCGGTAAAGCACCGAAGCGGGGATTTCTTTCGCATTTAAAGTCCTTATGAATCTGCGGGCTTCTCGGAAGTCAAAAGATCGATATCCGCCCAACCGGCGAAGCCGTCGCCCTTGATGAGGATCATATACGTCCCCTCCCGCGCTAGCGCGGTCACTTCCGTGCCGTCCTTCAGCAGCCGCGAGACCTCCTCCCGCGCCAGATCGTTCGTGATATAGATCCCGGCGCCGGCGGTGGATTTGACATAGTACGTCTCATAGGCGGGCAGCCAGCCGTGCGGAGGACTTTCCACGTCCGGAAAGTCCGCGAGATCCTTATGGCCGGGGCAGTAAAGCGCCGTCGGCGCGTCCTCAAGCATGGAGGCGGTGGCCCAGCCGACACGCCCGTCATTTACAATGATCAGCGCCGATTTCCCCTGCCGGGCAATGACGCGCACCTCCGTGGCGTCCAGCACCTGATCGAAGTGCTGCGTCCGGTTCACGTCGCTGGAGAGAAAGATCGCGTACCCGCCGGAGGATTTTACATACTGTACCTCGTATTCGGGAAGGTATTCTTCCGGCCGCTCCACATAGCCGAATCCGTCCAGATCGGCGGCGTTCGGCGTAGGCTTCGGCTCCGGCGTTGCGGTGGGCTCCGGGGTCGGCGTGGGCGTGGGGGCCGGTGTGGAGGTGGGCTCGGCGGTCGGTGCAGGAGCAGGCTCCGGCGCGGCGGCTCCGCAGCCGCACAGCGCAAAAAGGGGTAGTGCAAGAAGCAGGGCAAGACACTTTTTCATCGTCATCGATCTCCTCGTACGGAAAAATTTGACGGATTTATTATATTCTTTTCTCCGGAAAGCTGCAATAGCCGCGTATTGCGTTCCCGTTTTCCTCACTGTCAACCACCGGGTTATTGCAGGAGAGGCGGGAACGTGGTATGCTGTAGCTAACCGTAATTTACTGCCGCGCGGGGGCGCTCCGCGCGCGAAAGGAGTTTATATGCGTCTCAAACCCATCGCCGTTGACGATTTCTGCGCCGTCCGCTCGCTCGCGAACGTCACATTCTCCCCCGCGGGGACAAGCGCCTGCTTCACCGTGAGCCGGGCGGAAAAGGAAAAGAACTGCTATGAATCGCGCCTGTATCTTCTGAAGGACGGCGCGGTCCGCCCGCTGACCGGCGGCGGGAAAGAATCTTCTTTCTGTTATCTGGACGAAAATACCATTCTCTTCGCCGCCGACCGCGAGGGCGAAAAAGAGCCGTCGCTTTCGAGCCGGTATTATAAGATCGCGCTCGACGGCGGCGAGGCCGAGCTTGCCTACACCTTTCCCATCCCCGTTTCGCAGGTGTTCCCGCTGCCGGGCGGCGATCTTCTCGTCACCGGCTCAACGTTCCCCGGCTTTGAAAATCTGTATACGGGCGACAAAAAGCTCGCCAAGGCGTACCTTGCCGAGAGGAAGGAAAACGAGGATTACGAGGTCGTCACGCAGCTTCCGTGGTGGTGGAACGGCGGGACGTACACGCGCGGCGCGTACGAGAGCCTTTTCTACTACGACGCGAAAAAGAAGTCCCTTACCCGCCTGACCGCGGCCGGCCTTTCCGTATCCGACGTGCAGCTCACGGAGGATAAGAAAACCGTTTACTACAGCCTGCTCGATGTCTCCGTCCCCCGCCCGGCGTACTTCGGCGGCGCGGATCTGTACCGCATGGAGCTCTCCTCCCGCCGGGAGGAAGCCATTGCCCAAAGCCGCCCCGATTTCAATATCGCTGCATACGCTCTCGGGAGATCCTTCCTGCTTCTGCTTGCCGCAGACGGAAAGTACGGCATGAACACCGATGTTGATTTCTATACGCTCGACTACGAAACGCTTGCCGTTTCGCCCTGCGCCGTCTACGGCGAGTCTATCGGCTCGTCCGTCGGCAGCGATATCCGTCACGGCGGCGGACGCACGATGAAGATGGACGGCGACGTGCTGTATTTTATCTCCACGCGCTTCGACAGCGCCGGCCTTTATAAGCTCGAAAACGGCGTCGTCTCCCCGGTCACGGAGCGCGGCGGCTCCGTTGACTGCTTCGACCGCTGCGGCGGGAAAATGCTTCTCTGCGCGCTCTGGGATATGCGCGCGCAGGAGCTTTACGACGAGACCGGAGCGCGCATTACGCACTTAAACGACGCCGCGCTGCGCGGGAAATATGTCGCCCGGCCGGAAACGCTCACCTTCACGGCGGAAGACCACGAGGTGCACGGCTTTGTTTTGAAGCCGATGAACTTTGAGCCGGGAAAAAAATACCCCGTCATTCTCGATGTCCACGGCGGCCCGAAAACTGTGTACGGCCCGGTGTTTTACCATGAAATGCAGTACTGGGCGGGCAGGGGATACTTCATCATTTTCTGCAACCCCACGGGCAGCGACGGGCGCGGCGCGTTCATGGACATCCGCGGCAAATACGGCACGGTGGATTTCGACGATCTCATGGCCTTCTGCGACGCGGCGCTCGCCGCTTACCCGGAGATGGACAGCGATAACTTCTTCGAGACCGGCGGCTCCTACGGCGGATTTATGACCAACTGGATCATCGGCCACACCGACCGCTTCCGCGCCTGCGCCAGCCAGCGCTCCATATCAAACTGGACGAGCTTTTACGGCGTATCCGATATCGGCCCCGACTTCTCCGAGGATCAGTGCGGCGCGTCCCTCTGGCCGAACGCGGAGAAATTCTGGCAGCACAGCCCGATGAAATACGCCGATAAAGTCAAAACGCCCACGCTCTTCATCCACGCGCTGGAGGATTACCGCTGCCCCGTCGATCAGGGGTATCAGATGTACTCCGCGCTCGCGGCGCACGGCGTGGAGAGCCGCCTTGTTCTCTTCCGCGGCGAGAACCACGAGCTTTCCCGCAGCGGCAAGCCGACGCACCGGCTCCGCCGTCTGAACGAGATCACCGGCTGGTTTGATGCCCATCGGGGATAATGCCCTCTCCGCAGCGGAGAGTCTGCCCTATTAGGGGTTTCCGATAACTTGCTCGCCTCCCCTGACAGGGGCGGTGGATTTTGCCGCAGGCAAAAGACGGAGGGGTTTCCCTTTTAGGCGGGCGGGGCAGAGCCCCACCCCTACAAGAATATCTAAATTGTGCCCGTAGGGGCGGGGCTCTGCAAAACCATTGAAATTTTCGTGTGCATAAAATATAATAGTAGTGATATTTTTTTAACATTCCATGCAAGGAGGAAGTATGTGAAATCTAAAATCTTGGCACTGACCGGTAAAGGCGGTGTTGGTAAGACAAGCTTATCTGCCATTATCGTGAAAATTTTGAGTGAGAATTATAAGGATAAGAAAATCTTAGCTATTGATGCTGACCCCGCTATCGGTCTGGCTACGGCACTTGGCGTAGATGTAAAAATCACGCTCGACGATATTCGTACCGAAATTATCAACACGGTAGAAGGCGGAGACACCAAAACCGCACTGGAGCTTGTTGGCGAGTCCAGATATAAAATCGCCGAAGCTATTGTGGAAAAAGATAATTTTGCCTTTTTAGCGATCGGTCGCCCCGAAACCAAAGGCTGCTATTGCAGAATCAACTCTTATTTAAAGAGCGTGATTGAAACGGTTGGTAATCAATTTGATTACATTGTCATTGACTGTGAAGCGGGTATTGAGCAAGTAAACCGCCGCGTTATTGAAGAAGTCACCCATTTATTATTGGTATCTGACGCAAGCCGCAAAGGTATTGAGGTCATTAAATCCATTTCTAAAGTGGCTAGCGAAGCCGTTAAGTATGATAAAATGGCTTGCATCTTCAACAGAATTGAAGATGAGTCCTTACTCGAGAACGTGGATTTAGACGGTCTTGAATGCATCGGCGTTGTAAAATCCGACAAAGAAATTGCACGCTTTGACGCTGTAGCCAAAGATTTTATGCTTATGGATGACAACAACGAATGCGTAAAGGGAACCTATAACGCACTCAAAAAATTTGGAATTATATAAGGAATCAAAGCCATGAAAGATTTAAAACATATGATTTATTTTGAACATCTGTTAGAAGATGCTCAAAATGACTTGGTTCGAGAAGCAAAAGCGGACGGAAGATTGGCTCTGGGTTACACCTGCTATCATATTCCGGAGGTTTTAATGAATTTAGGCGATTGTTTTTCGGTTAGACTCCGTGCGCCGAATTCCGGCAGTGTGGATATTGCTACCTATTATATGGCAAACAGCGCCTGCGAATATTCCAGAGCCTTATTGGAAAGAGCCATTGAAGGCAACTACAATTTCTTAGACGGACTTTTGGGCGTTGACGTATGTGAACCTATGAACCGTGCTATGGAAAATATGGCACTCTTGCATTTGCATGATGACCATGACAAGTTCGTTAGATGCTATATGGATATTCCGTATGCTGACGACGAGGACTGCGTGGAGCATTTAAAAGAGCAGGTCACAAGAAAGATTTTGAATCCCCTACACGACGTTTACGGTGTAGATATTTCCGATGCCGCTATCCGTGAGGCTGTAAAGAAATACAACAAGGTATGCAAGGTCGTCCGTGAGATTGGCGATTTCCGCAAGCAATTAAATCCTGTCATCACCGGCAGTGAGTTTCATAAAATCTGCTTAGTCAGCTTTGTTTGCCCGAAAGATTTGATTTTACCCTATTTAGAGGAAACCCTTGAGGAACTCAAAACCCGTGAGCCGGATCCGGTATCGAAATACAAAGCCAGAGTCGGTATTGTCGGTTCTGAAATTGACGACCCGACCTTTATTGAGCTTGTAGAGGACAGTGGCGCTTTGGTCGTTTTCGACCGTTTTTGCTACGGCTCTATTCCGGGCAGAAATCAAATTATACTTACCGAGGACGAAGATGCTTTAACGCAGATTTGCAGGCAAAATCTTCGAGAAACCGAATGTCCGAGAAACTGTGCTTATCATAAGCTGGAATACCGTAAAGAACACGTTAAACAGCTACACGATGAATACCATGCAGACGGCGTGATTTACGAGCAAATGAAGTTCTGTACTTATTGGTCGTTTGAAAGAACCTTAGCGAGCCATATTATGCCCGAGGAATATGGCATCCATGTATTATCGATTGACCGTCCTTACATTTCCCGTGCCAGCGGTCAGTTGAGGACGAGAGTACAAGCCTTTGTGGAAAGCTTGGAATTCAAGAAAATTAAAAGCAAGAAGCAAGGGAAGGAGAATTAACTATGTATAATCCCGAAACAGGAAAAGGCATGGGCAGCTTTTTTGATATAGACCATAAAGCGATGACAAAAAGAGAGTGGAAAGGCTTTAAAGATACTTTCTACGAATTTGGTCGCTGGCTGAAATTATACGGCTACATGGGTTTTAAGCTGGGCAGGCATCCCATTTTAATGGTAAAAGCCATGCTCAGATACCGCTGGATGATATCTTATCTCACCGCCGCAAACACGATTGACAAACATACCATTGGCTTATATGGTAAAGAGCTTCGCTACACGCACGAATATTTCTTTACAGTTGTGCGCAACTCTATCGACAACGTGCTTATGTTCCTCGAAAGAGATAAAAATTTAAGACCGAACTCCAAAAAAGCGGCAAAATTAAGAGAAACCACCGTTATGTTTGACGAGATGATTCCGAAGTTCATTATGGCAGGTTTCCCCACCCTTCAATGGATGGATATTGCGATGATGGCCGTTGGTATGCCGTCTGAAATTGACCAGTACAGCAACCCGACCTACATTGACGCTATTGAAAAATTCGGTTTGGCTGCGGATATTTGTCCGTTCCCCGCAACAGAAGTCGGCGTAGCCGTGGCAAATGATTACCCGATGGTAGGTAAAACTTTTATTACCTCCTCTATGCCCTGTGACGGTTCTATCGGTGAAATCAGCTTTATGGCAAGACTGTTCAAAGACATTCCTAAATTCCAAATCACACCGCCGCAAAGATTCTTAGAACCCGAAGTACAAGATTACGCGGTAAAGAACCTCAAAAAAGCCATCCAGTTCATTGAAGACAACTACAATGTAAAATGGGACTGGGATGCATTTTGGGAAAAGAGCGAAATGTTCAACCAAATGTCCCAGTGCATGTTAAACAAATGGGATATTAACTGTACCGACTACCCGCAGGTATGCAACGGTGCTATGGCATTGTATCGTGAATACGAGTTCATGGGTGCCGGCTGTTTGGACCCGAACTTCTTAAAAACAGACCTCAAAGTAGATGCCATGATGAAAAAGGGCTATGAAGAGGACAAAAAGAACGATGCCAACAAGCCAAAATATCGTGCGATTGTTTGGGCATGCCCGGCACACTACTACACACAATTTTCCTACTGGACGACACACTGTTGGGGCGTAAAAGCCATGGTCGATATGGAATGTATGTTGGCGCACCACTTCATTCACATCGGTGACAAGGATGCCGCCATGGTAGACCTTGCTGTTCTTTATGAAAAGATGATGATGCGTTCCCACACCAACGGCGGTTATGTAAACTCGCTCGACGAATGTTGGAGAATGTGTGAAAAGTTCAATGCAAAAATCGTCATCATGTATGACCATGTATCCTGCAAAAACGTGGGCGGCTTGCATGGTATGTTCGAGGATCAGGCGAGAGAACGAGGCATCCATTTGATTTGGATTCCCCACGACCTCATGGATGCACGTACCGTTTCTAAACGAGAAATGCGTGAGGCTTTCAACAAATACATGATTAACGTATTCAGAGAAGAGCCGCTTGATCCGACAATTGTGGATTATGAGGACGATTTAACTTGGTAATGGAGGTTTTATAATGAAATATTTCGGTGGTTGTGACGTAGGTTCTACCTATACGAAATGTGTAATATTAGATGAAGAAGGCAAAGATGAAATTGCCGCAGGTATTCAGCAGGCAGTTGCAAAAAGATGCTTTGTTATGGCGAAAAAAGCCGGTGCTACCGATGCAATCACCTTAACCGGTGGCTGTGCGAAAAACGAAGGACTCAAAAAAGCCATTGAAAAAGTGTTGCATATAGAGGTTGTTGACCTTGCCATTGACCCGCAGCTTATGGGTGCATTAGGCGCAGCAGAATACGCCCGTGTTAAAGGCATGAATAAGGAGAACTAATATGGCTTGGTACTATATATTACTCATCGTATTGGCTTGTATCTTAGTGCTAATAGGTCTGTTGTTTCTCTTTTTCATCACGAACGGCGACGGCAAAATGGTTGAAAAAATGTACGACCGGTTATCTAAATATCACGATTACAAAGATAAAAACGAAAAAATATAACCTATGAATGTATACGATAATCTAATTAAAGAAACTTTGAGTTTTTTACAAAAGCAAAGCTTCACAGAACTGCCGGTTGGAGATTACGATTGGAATATGCTCAGCGCAAATGAGTTTTTAATGGGCAAAGAGGTTAGTTTTGAGCTTGGGGACAGGTTTAAAGACAGTGTAGTCTATCATGTGCCCACGAGTGACAAGGCGTTAATCGGCGAAGATAAGATTTTCTTACTCGGTGACGATTTGCAAAACATCAAAAAGAACACCAATTTTTCCAGAGTTACCCTATTTAACATTGACGATATAGAAGACCCAAACAAAGCTTATATCGGCGTTAAAAAGCTCAATTATGAAAGATATAAAATTATCCCTGAGGGCTATATGATTTTATCTTCCAGCTTTGAGAACAAAGAAAATGTGCGTGTCAGTAAAAAAGCAATAAAAAAAGGCTTAACCTTTGAAACGCTCGGTAACATTTATATAGACCGCTATAAACAGCTACCCGGTGTAAACCATGTGCAAGTCTATTTTATCGTTGGTGACCATGATTTTGTAAAGGATTTAGTCGGTGTTTCCAAAAAAGTGAATGAGGTAACCGAAGCATTCGACCATATCTTAAAAAATGTAATTCTGGATTGCGACGTATGCCCGCTCAAAACCATTTGTGAAGATATTGAAGCTTTAAGAGAGCTACATTTCTCCGTTAATAAAAAATAAAAATATATATCAATTTAAAGGAGACCTGAACAAAGATTTAGACGTCTTATTCACCCCTTGGAAAATTGGTAACTGTGAAATCAAAAACAGAATTGTTATCACTTCCATGGGCGGTACCTCCATTTTCGGATGGATGGAACCAAAGTACAAAAAGCTACAAAAGCCGATGACTCAAACGAGCCATCGGCTTTTCGTGTGGATGGGAAAGTATTACTTTTTCTTTCTCCGCCGGAAGGCGATACCGGCGCCGATACCGGCAGCCACACCGACCGGGAGGAGTATCCGCCACACGCTGCCCGTCGAAGCCGGTTCGGTCGGCTCGGCAGCGGGTTTCGCGGTGGGCTCGGACGTGGCGGTGGGGGCAGGGGAGGGGCTTGCCTCAACTTCCGCAACGGGGATCGCTTCCGTCTCGGTGCAGCCGCAGACCGTGCAGACGCGCTCCTGCTCGCCTTCCTCGCTTTCCGTCGGCTCCTGCGTGACGGTCCAGTCTCCAAAGGTATGCGCGCCGGTTTCCGTGAGGAGCTTGCCGCAGCGGGAATATTTCTGCGTGTGCTCCGTCTCGGTGACGGTCCATTCCGGCACGCAGCCGTCTGCATGGTTCGAGCGGTCGATATCGCCGTATCTCTCGCCGCAGACCTCGCACTTTGCCCGCCGGAGGCAGGTCGGTGTGCCGCCGGTATGTTCCCCCGCGGCGGGGATCGCCGTGCCGGAACTCAGCAGAGCATCGCAGCCTTTGCAGTACGTATCGCCGGTGTAGCCCGCCGCCGTGCAAGTTGCGTCCTTCTTGCCGCGCACCTCCGTGCCGCCCACATGGTTGGCGGCGTCCTTTTCGCCGTAAGGCTTATGGCACACTTCGCACTCGGCGAGGTCTTTGCATGTCGCCGTGCCGCCAACATGCCCCGTGGCGGGCATCACCGTGCCGGAGCTCAGCGGGGCATCGCAGTCCTTGCAATATGTGTCGCCGGTGTAGCCGTCCTGCGTGCAGGTGGCGGCCTTGGCGTTCTTCACCTCGGTGCCGCCGTCGTGGTTGTTCGGATCAAGTTGGCCCCCCTGGTAGACGTAAGTATCCGTTCCCTTGTAGTTGCAGATGACGCAGTTCGTGTAGTACACAGCATTAGAGATGCAGGTGGCTGCGGACTTCAGGTGTATATTGCCCGGAACAAACCAATGATCTGCCACGTCTTTTCTTGCTTCACAGTTCTCGTTGAGACAGGGATACCAGTGGGTATTGGCATCGCTATCCCTGTACTTGGCAAAGTTATGTCCGCCGTAGTACGGCCCGCCGCAGACCTCGCACTTTGCCCGCCGTGACACAGGTCGCGGTGCCGTTGCCGCCGCAGTTTGCCGTGTCAACCGCGTTGCAGCCTTCACGCTGGCAGGAACGGGTGTGGGTATTGTTGTCGCCGTTGGACTGCCACGCGCCCCAGTCGTGGCCCAGCTTACCGTATTCACCGCCGCATTTCTCACAGGTTTTGCCTGTGGTGCAGGTGGGCGTTTCGGTGCCGCCAATGTGATCCTCACCCCCGAGGTAGCCTTTTTCTCCGCACACTGGGCATAGAACATGCAGCCAATGTTGTTTATCGTTCGGTTGATAGCCCGATAACTTCCAAACATAGCCAATAATCTCGAGATCTGCAACTTGCCTGCATTTGTAGTTGGGGCACTCGTGATATAACGTTTCCCGCGATTGCGTATCGTCCGCCGCCGCCGATGGCGTCATCCCCGGCAGAAGATTCAGCAGCAGCACGGCGGTAAGGATCGCGATCCAGAATTTCTTCTTCATCCTCATACCCTCCTTGAGATAATATATTTCTCTCCGCTCTGGCATACACACCAAAAGTATAACATGCCGCAGAGAGAAACGCAACAGCAAAAAAACAGCCGTCCCATGAAGGGACGACTGTTTTTTACTGGTGCGCGAGGGGGGACTTGCCCTGCGCTGCGGCGCAGGCCGCCTCGGGTTGCAAGCCTCCCCCGGAGGCTTGCTAAGCGCCCTCGGGTTCAAGTCCCCCGGATAGTAAAAAACAGCCGTCCCATGAAGGGACGACTGTTTTTTACTGGCATTGGACCGAATGATTGATACAAGGTGCATTTTCACAGGTGCGGGTGCAACCAATCTGAAAATGCGAGAGCCGCTGTAATTATTCAGAAACTAACCTAATATCATCTTTTTTCTTATAAAGCTAAGCGATAATGTATTGCTATTGCTGTATTGATCATTTTCAGTGATATTTAGTTCTACTTCACTGTCAGAATTTAGCTTTACCATCTGATCTCTGATGAATTCAGAATGAACAAACTCAATTCCATCTTGATTTGATACTAACGTTCCTTCTCCTGATTCAATACTTATTTTTACTGCGTCATTCTTCATTAATATCCACCTCTTCTTTCTTGTCAAAATGAGAATAAAAGTATTGTGGATTATATTTTCTCTCAAAATAGTGCTTTCTCTTTAACCAGATAAAGCCGTCTCCCTTAGAAATAATCGAGACATCAATTGGTCCGCCAACAGTTCCAATATTTCTATCAATAGCAACCTTTCTTCTAAGAGATGTAATATTTATCATAGATTCTGCAAGCAAAGCCAATTCCTCAATCGGGAGAGATGACACAGATTGAATAATCGGACGCATATAATTGTTCCCGGCCGTCTCTGTCATATGTTGAATGATTCTTCCAGTAACATTCGTAAGTTGAGTGCGTACATCTTCTTTCTTGTCTTGAGCAAAACAGGTGTCGTCTATTGAATCTAAACACCCATTAATCTGTTTAGGAATCTCTTGGGCCAAATCGTTGATGAATTGGTCATTAATACCGAACAGAAATGTTTGCATTACATCGGTCTGAGCAAGCGGGGCGATGGAAGCTGTAGTGCTTTCTGATATCTCCACATTCTCAATAATATTATACTTCAATTTTGTGTCAATGACACCCCCAATATGCAAGTGGACCAAATGTGGATATATTTCCTCTTCGCCATAACCCGCAATTGCTACGCCAACAAAGCCGCCCCTATCAAAATCCGTATCATACAGCTCACATGATTTTTTGCACACTTCTTGAATTTGTTCATCTGTAAGCCATTGCAGATTTTGGTCTTTTTTGACTAAATCGACAAATGTGTTGAGATAATGATTCTCTATGTATTCACCGAAGTGGTAGTCCGCTCGTTTCTTGATCCCGTTAACGAAAGTAATAGTCGAGCTGACCGCCGATTCTGCCACTTTTTTCATTCCGTTTTCATCCAGAGGCTTCCCGGAATTGTTTTGCTCTGAACTCATGATTATTCTGTAGTCCCCGAGCAATCCGCGCATTAGATCTGAAAACACTTGTAAAACATATGTCTGCTCATTGATATCAAATCTAAAAAACTGGGACTTATCTCTAAGGTAATCAAGGAAATCATTAACATAATCATTTAACTTGGGGAACACACGATCAGCAAGCTGTTTCTTATACTGTTTAACAATTATTTCAATAGGGACCGTCATAAGCGCGGCATTTGCATAAACAATCACTCCAACAGGGGCAACCCGTGAAAGCGAAAACAGCTTATTTGCTGAATTATGAATTGCCGCATGGTCACCAACGGTGACTGCACTATCAGCAGCCATCGCTATTGCATTTCTGTTCATGATACAAATTCCGGCACTCATATCTCTTGCCTCCTATGAATTCAAATATCCACTCTGTCAGGTTATTTCTTCCTATACCCGTCCTTCGATTTAGAAAGCGGGCCATCCATATACTTTTTGCCGCACTTGGCAAAGCACTCATACGCATCAGATGCGGTGCGGATGACAGCACGTGTCTCTGCGTCCTTCATGTCGAGATAAGTGGCTTGTCCCTTGTAATCAGAAACAAACCAGTAACGAGAGAAAGACTCTCCGAAATCCTCAACATATCGAGCGATGCCTTTGAGTTTCGGCATGGTATCGGCCAAATGAAGCCCGTGCGGATCAACAATGGCCGGCATCTCTCGATCCCCCACCTTTTCAAAGAAGATAAAATCGGGATGCAGCACCTTCCGATCATCACCAAGACGATATGGAATAGGGAATCATCAAACGTCGAAGAATTTCGAGGAACTCTTCATGTTTTTCTTTAGGGATTGTTCTATTCACCGGTAGCGTTAGTATCTCATCAATGTTATCTGTTCCAATAAAACTGTCTAAATGATCCCATTGTTCGTGAAGTCCTTCTGCTATTGCACGTTGATCGTAAACCATATTGCAAGGTTTACGTCTGCAGCAAATATGGATACTTTCAAGGCACTCAGCTGAAGGATTGTCCCTCGACTCATCGGTTGGCTTCTGGAGCCACTCTAACATTCCATCGGAAGCATCAATATACGAACCACAGATGTCACACTTAAAAACTGAAAACGGCTTATTCATTTTCTTATGCTCCTCTTTCTATCAGATTGAAATGCTAAACAGGATTACTAGTTCGAAGAGATAATTAAACTCAGTGAATCTAACAAGGGCTTAAATCTGCTGAAGTCAATCACTTTATAGTGTGAATAAACATATTTTGAAAAAACCTCTTTGCCATAATGCATCCTGTCTCCTTTTTCAACTTTTCGGTCAAATGATCTTCCATCAATTACTTGGTTGAGTACATCTTCAGAAAATAAATCCTCAATTTCACATTCACTTTTTCCCCCGATTAACGGAATAGTCAACAAATATAAATTAGCATCATCTAGTGGCCGACAGAATAGTTCGTTTTGCAGGGCTTCTTTTGCGACACGGCTGACGCCATTGCTTTGTAAAAACTTCTTGAGCGGACGATTACTAATTGTTTCGTTATCAAAAACTAGAAAGACAGGGTTTTGGGGGGCCTTTCCAGACAGCTTTTTAAAACTCTTTATATAGTTTGGGGGATTTCCTTTGGTATCTCGAAAGCAGTTATATAGGTAACTAAATGTGTCGGCACCATCTGGACTTATCATAAAAAAGTAACGCCATCTTTTGGTCCTCTTCAAAAATGATACCTTAAACCTAAACCCTCCAGATGGGTCTTTTTGAATCAGGTTCGGATAATCTTTATATAGATTCATTAAGGCCGCCTTAATGTATACGATATCTGTCTTTCCTTCGGTAATAATTATAGGAAGATCGTTTGCAAAAAAGTATTTATAGAATAGAAATGCTTGATAATCTCTTTCTTTTCCACTTAAACAATTCGCATCGTGTTTTTGACAGTCTCTTTTGTTATTAAAGTGGCTGATTTGATCTATAAACGCAAATCTTCCTTCGAGTTGATTAAGACTTGCTGTAGTTCCTGCTATAGAGAATTCCCCTTTTTTATATAGCTGGTTTGCCATTGCCCTGGTAAGCCGGTAATAGTTTCTATCTATATTAATCTTTTTATTTACTACTAAACCGGTTACTATCTGTTTTGAATTCCTAAACTGTAGCCGAGTTTTTTGGGTATTAACAGAAAAACCATTTCGTTCAATCTCTAGAGTAATCCGAGAAAGGAACCGTTCATAGTTATTTAAGAAAGCGTGATCATTTGTGGAAAAAGTTAAATCATCCGCATAGCGTGTATAATCTGCATGAAAATCCTTAGCAATTTTAAGAAGATGGAAATCAAGAACTTGGCAAATAAGATTTGTAATTATCGGTGAACTTGGAGCCCCTTGAGGTAGACTTCCCTTGTAGCATGTAAGTTGAGCGAGTGTAACAGCTGCTTCATGTGCCAGTCTAAAGTAACGGTTCTTTTCAAAGTACCCGCAAACTCGACCAAAATGGATAGTATTGAAGAAATCTACAAGATCAAGATTTAAAACATATCTTTTGTTTTTATGAATACTAGCGTTGGAAAAAATACTCTTTCCTTTTATAAAGCCATGAGAAAGATTTGGGTGAATACTCTCTTTTCCCCAAATATCTTTTTGATAATCCCATAAACAATCCGCAAGTCTTTTTTGGATTGTTTTTAATTCTTCAGAAGGGGCACAGATTGCCCTTGTTCCACCCGCTTTTTTTGGAATTTCAAAAGTCTTGTAGCAGTTATCCGTTCCTTTGACATAAAGAATGTATGTTAGTGTTTTCAATGGAATACGTAAAAGATCCGCTACATCTTCTCTATCATCTACTAAAGGGAAATAATTCATAATGTACTCCTAAAAAAAGGCGTGTGGCAACTCATTACGCGTTATACTGACACGAAAACTACAGGCATACATGACGGGACAGCAAATGCCTCCACCATTTTAGTCAATGCTTGCGAAACACAAGCACAAAATCTTGCCACACGCCTATTGACAGTATACCTTATGGAATTCCATTTTTCAACAAATGAGCTAATACATATATGTTGAAATCAGAGATAAACCTAGGAATCCGTTTCATCATGAAACGGATTTTTTATATATCCGCACCCTGCCCTAATCCAACCCGAAAGGAGGAATTACATGTATTTTAAAGTCGGCAAATGGGTCAGCGAAACGACACCGGAGGTGCTGCGGAAAACCATCAAACCACTTGTTCGTGAAAACCTTGAGGCACATGATTTTCAGACGCTTTCTTCGTATCTTTACGGGGATGAGATCATGTCCCTGCGCGGTGGTCAGCCCATTGGTATGCCATACTGCGGCGGATATGCCTGCGGGTATGCGCTGATCGGCCATTATCTGAAAAAAACCGGAGCATCTATTTACGAGGCGACCATTACGCCGACAGAAGAAATTTTGAAGCAATCGGAGGATTTCTGGAAATGAAAGTCAGCGACGTGGCAAAACTGACGGGTGTTACCGTTCGTACCTTACATTACTATGATGAAATCGGCTTACTTCCGCCAAGTGAAGTCACAAGCAGCGGCTACCGGGTTTACAACGATGCTGATTTGGAGGTTTTACAGCAAATTTTGTTTTTCCGGGAGCTTGACTTTTCGCTGGAGGAAATCCGGGGAATCATGCAGAATCCAGCTTATGAAAAAGAGACTGCTTTGCAAAATCAGAAAGCACTTCTGGTGCAAAAGCGGGACAGACTGGACAGGCTGATCGCTCTTGTAGATAAGACATTGAAGGGAGAACGTGACATGAGTTTCAAACAGTTTGATACAACAAAGATAGAAGAGGCAAAACAGCAATATGCGGCAGAGGTCAAGCAGCGTTGGGGAAACACCGTTGCCTATGCTGAGTATGAAAAGAAGTCGGCCAGCTATAATACTGTTCAACAAAAGATGCTGGATGGCGAAGGCGCGGCGATTTTGAATGAGTTTGGCAAGAATCGCTCACTCCCGCCAGACAGCGCAGAAGTGCAGGAGCTTGTGAAAAAGTGGCAGGCTTACATTACGGACAACTACTACAACTGCACAAAGGAGATCCTTTCCTGCCTGGGTCAGATGTATGTGGGTGATGAGCGCTTCACGCAGCACATCGACCAGTATGGTGTCGGGACGGCAGCTTTTATGGCGGCGGCAATAGAAGTCTACACAAGCTGAAAGCCAGGTCACTATGAGAGAAAGCTGAAATAAAAGCAAAGAGAAGGGTACTTCGCCCTATGCAAACAGAATTTATACGCTGCCCGATTTGTAGAAACAAAACGAGGGTACAAATCCGAGACGATACAGAATTGAAGAATTTTCCTTTGTTTTGTCCGAAGTGCAGGCAAGTCACTCTAATCAATATTACACAATTCAAAATAACAGTTATCAAAGAGCCAGACGCATAGACGCAGAGCCGATAACCCGTAGCCAACAGGCACACGGTTTATCGGCTCTTTTCTTTTGATAATAGCTGCGCTGGCATACACAACAAGACCGTTTTGTTCGGCCTTGCGGCGCAGAACGGCGGTTTTGAAATATTGCATTTCAAGCCGCCGTTTTCCTTTTGAAAAATTGGATTTACGGGGGGTGTGGTAAAGTCGCCCTTTTTTAAGGATACGGCGGTGTCCGAGGAGGTATCGCCGTGTCCATTTTTATATTCTGTAATCCCCCTAATACTCTGCGGTCAAAAAAAGTCCATGCCCCGCATCGGACTATTCCGGCTATGAGTATGAACACAGAAATCATGTAAATAGATTTCATAATTCTTCTACGCCTGTCTGTGTCTTGCAGACAGGCACTTTTTGTCGTTTTCTTGGGTTCTGTGTCGGCTGCCGATCACCTCCTGTATCTATCCCTCGCAACGCAATGATGAAATAGGAGGTGCAGCGCATGGATTCTTCCTAAAGAATTTTTTCAAAAAATTTTCTGCGCGTTTGCCAGAACGCATGATGCAGACCGTAGTAGTGGCGAAAGGGGAAGAAAACCGTATCACCCGCCTTTGCGG
>ERZ772867.1010-NODE-1010-length-35139-cov-6.924239_pt1 | contig 35139 bp, 24 predicted proteins | sample MGYA00511341_ERZ772867 | MGnify/ENA primary metagenome ERZ772867 (study PRJEB29015, sample SAMEA2737707) | human gut metagenome | biome: human gut; feature: human-associated habitat; material: faeces | place: China | collected 2012 ... | reverse complement strand
TGAAGGACGCTGTTTCCTCCAGCACCGGCGGCGCTGTCTATCTTTCCGCCGGCTCTTTGAAAGCTACGGACACCCGCTTTGAAAACAACTCCGCCAAAACCGGCGGTGCCATTGACACTGTCAAGAATGGTGTTTCTCTCACCCTGAACGGCGGCAGCTTCACCGGCAACACCGCCACTACCAACGGCGGTGCTGTCAACCTGCTGGATAAAAACACCATGACCGCCACCGGCGTTCAGTTCACCGGCAACAAAACCACTGCCTCCGCAGCCAACAAGGGCGGCGCTGCCGCTTATGTGGCCAACGCCTCCGCTTCCTTTGAGAATTGCACATTCAACAACAACGCCGTGTCCGGCGAGTCTGCAAGCGTAGGCGGGGCCATTTGCTTCTACGCCCTCAGCGCAAGCCAGACCACCTGCACCGTGAAAAGCTGCTCCTTCACCGAGAATACAGCTCCCAACGGCGGCGCTCTGGGCCTGTCCGACAGCGGCAGCAAGGAGCGCGCCAGCAGGGCTGTTGTCAACTGGAGCGACTGCACCTTTACCGGCAACACCGCCTCCGGCAAGGGAAACGCCATTGCCATTCCCTACGACTGCTCCAAGCTCATGAACTGCGCCGTTTCCATTGATGGCTGCACCTATAACGGCAGTTCTGCGGCAACAGACAGCGACTTTTATACCGTTGCCAAGGCAAACATCACCGTCAACGGCACACCTCTGGACTCCTCCACCCCCACGGTTGACCCCAACTACACCGCCTACACCCATGTGTCCAAGGTGCCGGATGTAACCATCAATGGCAAGGAGATGCCGGATCTGGCCGGTATGGGCATTGCCGGGGATTACGCCTATTCCATCAAGCTGAAAACCGCCGCCAAGCCCTCCGGTGATACCACCAACTATCATCTGGGGGAGCCTGCCACCCTGTGGCGCACGGATCTGAAAACGGGTGAAACTGTTCAGATGTCCGAGGCCGCCACCGGGAATAAGCTGATTGACTATGTGGGCCACGCCAACGGCGTAGCCGGGGCCGTAATCAACGGGGAAACCTACCTCTATGTGGCCACCCTGCTGGTCGGCGATGCGGAAAACACCCCCGCTGTCGTCAAGCTGCATGTCACCGGCGAGACCTTTGAAAAAGTGGGAACCTACAATGTGCTGGAGGGCAGCACGCTGAAATCCCGCTCCGGCATTGATGTGCTCAGCGTAGATGCTGAGAAAACCACTCTGCTGCTGAAAACCGGCGGCAATTTCTTCACCGCTCAGCTGCCCCACACGCAGACCTCCGGCAATCTGCAATCCGTCATGCAGTTCAGCATCAACATGTCTGCCGTCTCCCTGACCAACGGCACTGTGCTGGATGTATCCGACTGGACCTGGCAGGATTGCGGCTATCACGACGGTCGCCTTTATGTGCCTGTATGCAAGGGGCTCAGCAGTGTGGTGGCCGTGTTCTCCGTTCTGGACGATCAGGGCAATCTGAAAAGCGGCACTTTGAATCCGGATAAAAACTGCTCCATGCAGCTTGGCGATGCCGAGCACCGCATGGTGGAGGTTGAAAGCTGCGCCGTGTATAACGACAAGCTGTATTTCAACGCCAATCGCACGCTGCAGGACGGCAGCAGCGACTGTGACGGCGTGTGCTACACCGAGCTGCCTCCTGCCGCATCCGAGGAAAAGCCCGCCGACAACCCCGCTCAGGATGCCCTTGTCCGGCAGATTCAGGCTGCCGCCGGTTCCAGCGTTACCATTACTCTGCCGCAGGACATCACCCTTACCAGCACCATTTCCATTCCCGCCAATACTGTGGTGGAATTGAAGGTCGGTGACGGCGCCGTCCTGACGCGTGGCGCAGAACTGACAGACGCTCTGTTTCAGGTTCCCGCCGGTTCCACACTGAAGCTTACCGGAACCAAGGACACGCCCCTCACCCTCAACGGCGCTTCCGTGCAGGCTTCCACAGCCATGATTACCAGCGAAGGCTCCGTTGTGCTTGAAAATGCTCTCTTGAAGGACGCTGTTTCCTCCAGCACCGGCGGCGCTGTCTATCTTTCCGCCGGCTCCCTGACCGCCACAGACACCCGCTTTGAAAACAACTCTGCCAAATCCGGCGGCGCTATTGACACAGCCTCCAAGAATGGTGTTTCTCTTACCCTGAACGGCGGCAGCTTCACCGGCAACACTGCCAAAACCAACGGCGGTGCCGTCAACCTGCTGGATAAAAACACCATGACCGCCAACGGCGTTCAGTTCATCGGCAACAAAACCACTGCCTCCGCAGCCAACAAGGGTGGCGGCGCTGTTTATGTGGCCAACACCTCTGCCGAGTTTTCCGCCTGCACCTTTGACGGCAACAGCGTCTCCGGCAACAACACCAGCAACGGCGGTGCCATCTGCTTCTATGCCCTTGGCGCTTCCAAAAACAAGTGCTCTGTCAAAGACTCCGCCTTCACGCGGAACACCGCCCCCAACGGCGGTGCCGTCGGTATCTCCGATAACGGTAAGCCGCGCAGCGCCAAGTCCTCTGTTGCGCTGGAGCGCTGCACCTTCTCTGAAAACGCTGCGCAGGATAAAGGCGGCGCCATCACCATTCCTTATGCTACCAAGGCTCTCAGCTGCACTGTCACATTGACTGACTGCACCTATACAGCCAATCAGGCAGCCACGGCAAATGACCTCTATACCGTTCAGGAAGCGGACGAAGGAGTCATTATCGTTTCCACGCCCAAGGAAGAAGAGCCCGGTGTCGTTCCCCCCGCAGACAAGCCCGGTCAGGAGCCCCAGCCTGCTTCTCCTGCCGCTCCCGCCACCGGCGATCGTTTTTCCGCCGCTCTGTGGAGTTTCCTTGCAGTCGGGTCTGCCCTCTCCCTTCTGTATCTGCTGCGCAGACGGGAGCATAGCAGCCATTAAAAGCAGAAATTGCCCATGACATGGCAGTCAGGCGGGCCGCTGTTACAAGCGGCCCGCCTGTTTATTCTGCTCTTGTTCCCGGCGGCAAAACATGGTACAATCACATTCGATTGCATTACCATCCGGAAAGGAGTCAGACCATGAATCAAAAAGAACTCAATGAACTGCGCCGGCGCTTTAAAACCGACCGCACTGCCATTACAAAGATTTACGGCTGCTATGTCAGCAGCAGCCGCCAGATCATTTCCTATGTAGATGCTCCGATGGGTCTGATGCCTCAGGCAGAGCAGGAGATTTATCTGGGGCTTTTGAAAAAGTCTCTGTCCGGCACATTGGGCCGGAACCTGATGGACATCGTCTTCTCCACCGCGCAGGTTGCCGACAGCGACGAGCATCGTCTGCTGCAAACCCTGCGGCAGACTGCACTGCAGGACCCCAACGCCCGGGAAGCCCTTTATCGCCGCATCATCGACTCCATTGACATGGGTGACAGCAGCTACCTCATCCTGCTGGCAGCCGAGAGCTATGATGTTCCTCATCGGGGCGGCGACGACGAGATGCAGCCTGACGCCGGGGCGGAGGTGTTCCAGTATTTCATCTGTTCCATCTGCCCGGTCAAGGCCCCTGCGCTGGAGCTGCGCTACAGCAGCGATGACAAGGAATTTCACGGCCTGTCTTCGGGGTATGTGGCTCTTGCGCCGGAGTTGGGCTTTCTTTTCCCCGCCTTCGATAACCGCTCCGCCAATATTTATAACGCTCTTTTTTACAGCAAAAGCGCCGATGCCATCCATCAGGAGGTCATCGACGCCGTTTTCCGGGTAGAGCCGCCCATGTCCGCCGGGGAGCAGCGCAACATCTTCACCACGGCGCTGGGTGACACCCTGCAGCGGGAATGCAGCTTCGATGTGGTGCAGTCTGTGCATGAACAGCTGCGCGCCCGCATTCAGGCGCATAAGGAAAGTCGCGATCCGGAGCCGCTGGCCCTGTCTATGGCTGAGGTGGGCGGTATTCTTGCCGACAGCGGTGTTCCGGGGGAAAAGGTGGACGCATTCCGACAGGAATGCGAAAAGCAGTATGGCCCGCAGGCAGCTCTCAATCCCAAAAATATCATCGACAGCGGCAAATTTCTGGTCAATACCCCGGAAGTAAAAATCACCATCGACCCGGAATACAGCTACATGGTGGAAACCCGGGTCATCGACGGCCGCAAATTTCTCCTCATCCCCGCCGACCAGCAGGTGGAGGTCAACGGTGTCCTGATTAACATCCCCAACCCCCAGCAGCCGGATTAACGCACAGCAAAAAAGAACGCTCTGCCTTTCAAGACAGAGCGTTCTTTTCTTTTCTCTCACAGCAGCCTCAGTCCCACATACCGCAGGCGACGCCGCGTACGCCAGTCAGTTCCCTCCGGCACAGCCGTCAGCTTTTCCAGCAGCGCCACCAGCGTCCTCTCCTCGAAGGGTTCCGGCTCTATTCCGCCGTATACCGCCTTTTCCATCAGTTGGCAGGCCCGGGCATACTCGCCCGGACGCACAGCATCGAACCGGCGCGAAATCTCACCGTCCACCGCCTCTGTGTTCCATCCAAGCTCCGCCGGAATATCCCAAACACCCAGCAGGCCATAAATCCAGCGTCGGATCAGTTCCGATCTTCTCTCGCCCTCTGCCTGCAAAAAGCGCTTTTTCAGCGTCCTTACCGCAGCCAGACGCGCTCCCTCTGTTGCCAGCAGTGCAAGCACCACAAGTCCCAGCAGATAGGGCCATCCGCTCCGCAGGACCTTCACCAGCGCATCCCGCAGAGCCGAGTCCCCCTGCCCTGCCGGATTATCTTTGCCGTTCTCTCCGGTAATAGGCGTTGCGTCATAATTATCCAGAAGGGAGGCCGATGTCTTTTTCACATCTTCCGGCAGATTCACCATCTGCTGCAGTGTCAGCGCATCATAATAATACCCCGGTGTTACATCCACCGGCAGCCATCCGATGCCGTCGAAATACACCTCGGCCCATGCGTGAGCATTGCTGCCGGACACACGCACTGCCCCGTCTCCGCTGGCTGCCATGGCTTTGGATGAGATATAGTACCCCTCCGCATACCGGGCAGGAATCCCTCGCGCCCGCAGGGCTTCCACCGCAGCGGAGGCATAAAGCATGTCATTTCCCCGGTATCCTTCGGTCAGGAACCAGCGAACCGGCTCCGTTTCCTCCGGAGCGGCAGCAGTCGCGTCATATCTTACGCTGCCACGAAGCACCTCCCGCACCCGGCTGACGGCGCTGTAAATCGTGCCGCCGTCCTCCGGCTCCTGCCAGAACAGCTGCTCCATCAGCTCCGTCAGATTCCTGTCTGCTTGGGTGTAGTTATCGTATACAAAGCTTCGATAGGCCGCCTCAGCCTGCATGTACTGCCGCTGTGCCTCGCTCTGGGGATGGCTCACCCAATCCGCCGCCACCGTCAGTTCCGCCGGTTTTGCCGAGGAAATCTCCTGATAGCTGTATGTCCCGGCGCCCCGCAGCCCTTTGCCGCGCAGGCCGCCGTCCTTATTTTCCCGTCCGTTATCCGGCGTCTGCTTCAGCGATGCAGGCGCGTACAGGTAATAACGGGACGCCGCACCTGTTTTCACGCTCACCTGATTTGTCTCCGGCGCGGTATCTTCGGTCAGCACATAGTACTGCGCCACCTGATTCTGCGGCACAAATCCCTGCTGGCTCAGCCATCTCAAAAGGCCCGCGTATTCCCCACTGTAAGCGCTGTCCGGCATGGTGTTCCACTGCCCGTCTTCATACACGCTGCCCACAAAGCCCCGCAGATACAGGTTTTTCTCCTGCTGGGACTGTACGCTCAGCAGATTATCCTTCTCGCTGTGAAGCTTCGCCGTCTCGGACAAATCGCCCAGCGGCAGCGTATCCTCGCCATAGCGCATTACCCGCACCTGATGGCTCACCGACTCACGCAGCCGGGTCATGGCGGTCATCTCCTGCCGGGGCAGCAGCGCCGCGCCCAGCAGCATTGCCGCCGCACAGATTCCCCATGCCGCTGCTGTGCGCCGGGTGACCCATATTGTCCGTCCGGACAGTCCGTAGCCCAATATACCGCATACCAGCAGCGCGCAGCCCGTGGGGGAAAAGCAGTTGCCCGTCAGCTGCGTCATTATCAGGCAGAATACCAACACGCCGCACGCCGCCGTCAGCCGTCTGCGCATCAGCAGGCCGATGCCCTCGCCCAGAATTGCCGCCAGCAGCAGCGTAAAGCACAGGCAGTCGGCCCTTGTCGCCTGCTGGCCAAACAGGGACACGCCCGCCTGCCGCAGCACATTCCAGCCGCTGATCAGCTGGTTGCACCATGCCTTCATGCCCTCCAGCGGATTCGCCGGGCCGCACAGCCCCAGTGCCGCCAGAAACGGAACCACCAGCAGCAGCCAGCCTGCCCCGTTCTTTTTCCCCAGCAGGGAAGCCGCCGCGCCGCAGACGCAGGCCAGCACAACCACCGCCACCATAGCGGGCCGCGAAATTTCCGGGCTCTGCCACACGCTTTCCAGTGTCAGAAGTGTGCCGCCCAGCAGCATGATTGCCACCGCCAGCCGCCAGAGCCACTGGCTCCGGTGCGATGCCTCCCGGGGCTGCACCACCTGTATCTTCTGCATTTTTGTTCGTGCTGCCACGGCTTCCCCCTCCTTTCTTTTTCAGCACAGGATTCGCAAATCCTCTCCCGCCTGCGGTGTAGCCGGCAGGGTGATGATTTCCACCCGCTCATTTACCGCCGTCATGGAGCGCTTTTTGCCCTCCACCGCGGCCACCACCGTAAAGGCCGTCCTGCCGCCATAGCCATCGGGGTGGCGGCTGTATTCCCCGGCACACAGCATGATTACCCGGGAAAAGTTCAGTTCTATATGCTGGGCCACAAAATATTCCAGCGCATCGCCGCCCCGTTTGGGCAGCGGTGTCTCCATCCAGCGATTCAGCGCCCGCATCCACTGGCGGCGGTCGCATACCTCCAGCAGCTCCATCGTCTCCCCCGTTGGCAGGGCGAAGCAGAAATCCACTCCCTGCCGCACCAGCTCCTGTCCGATGGCCGCGCCAAAGGCAATGGCGCTGTTGCGCTCCTGCACCAGCGTCTCATCCCCCGCCGCGCGCAACATGCCAATATCCGGCAGCAGGGCCACCCGGTAATGGAAGGGGGCGCCCGCCTGCCGCACGATCAGGCTGTCTGTCTTGCTGCTCAGCTTCCAGTGAATCGACCGCACATCGTCTCCCTGCTGATATTCCCGGATGTCAAATGTCTCGCTGGCATCGGTTCCCTTGCGGTTCTGGGTCATTCCCTCCTCCCGCAGGGTCCTGGCCACCGTGCGCTGCAATTCTACCTGCAGCTCCACATCCCGGGGATAAACCACCGTCCGTACCGGCCGGAATGGGTCCAGCCGGCAGGTCAGAATGTTCAGAAGGTCCCGTGCCTGCATGTCTGTGCAGACATACTCCTCCCAGCCGCACTCCGCAGCCTGCAAAGGCAGGTCATACTTCTCCTTTCCGGCCATCACCAGCAGCAGAAAGGTCTGCCGCTCCACGGCGCCGGTCATCACATTCCGCCGTTCCAGCTCCAGCTGCACCGTCCGGGTCACCAGCAGGGCCTTTTTCGCCGATACCTCTGCCGTCACCGCCATGACTCCGCCCTCCCGCTGGCCGCCGCGCAGCCGCAGGGATACGGACAGATTTCCCGCGTCCCGCCGCAGAAGCAGTGCCATCGTCAGGGCCAGCAGCAGCAAAATCCCCGCTGCCCACAGCAAAAACGGCTGGCTGTATTGATACAGCATCCACGCCAGCAGCACTACGAGGATGGCATACGCCGCTCGGCTCCTTTTCATTTAGCTGCGCTCCCGGCGGCAGGCCGCACCTGTGTCATGATCTGGCGCAGGATGTCTCTGCCCGTCACGCCGTCCACCCGGGCCTGCGGACGCAGCACCATACGATGGGTGCACACATCCTCGAACACCGCCTGCACATCCTCAGGCACCACATAGTTCCGCTCTTCCAGAACGGCGTGGGCCTGTGCCATTTTCACCAGTGCCGAAATACCACGGGGCGACACGCCCAGCTCCACCAGCGGATGCTCCCGCGTAGTCTCGCACAGGCGGATGGCATAGCGCAGCACCTCGTCCGCCAGGCGCAACGAGCTCAGATACTGCTGCACCTCCACCAGATTTTCCGCTGTGGTCACGGCCTTCACATCCTCCAGCGGATTGTTGTAGCGCTGGGCCCGGATGATCTTCATCTGGTTTTCCAGCGTGGGATACCCCACCGACAGGCAAACCATAAAACGGTCAAGCTGAGACTCCGGCAGAGGCTGGGTACCGGCCGCACCCAGCGGGTTCTGGGTGGCGATGCACACGAAGGGACTGGGCAGCTGATGGGTTACGCCATCCACCGTCACGGTATGCTCCTCCATCACCTCCAGCAGTGCCGACTGGGTCTTGGGAGAGGTACGGTTGATCTCGTCTGCCAGCAGCAAGTGACAATTGGCCGCGCCCTCCCGGTATTCAAAATGATCTGTCTCCCGGTTAAACATGGTAAAGCCCGTGATGTCTGACGGCAGCGTATCGGTGGTAAACTGCACACGCTTGCAGCTGACGCCCAACGCCCGGGAAAAAGCCAGTGCCAGCGTGGTCTTGCCCACGCCCGGGCAGTCCTCCAGCAGCACATGGCCGCCGGCATAAATAGTCATCAGCACCTTCTCCACAATTTCGTTTTTTCCGATAAAGGCCTTGTTGACCTCCGCCATGATCTGCTTTGACTGTTCAACGATCATCCTGTCTCTCCTTTTCTCCTCCGGGGCGCCGCCAGACGCCCCGGGTTATGTTTTCCCCTCCGGTAGGCCAAGCCTTCTTTGGTCATTCCGGCCAATCCGGCCAATCCGGCAGCGTGATTTCCTCCGCTTCTTCTATCATGCTGTCCAGCCGCTGGCGCACCGGCGCAGTCAGGCGCTCCATTTCGGCGCTGATTTCGTCTGCGCTCCAATCCTCATGGGCAAACATCAGGCTGCAAAACAGGCTGTTTTCATCCTCGTAGCCCAGCAGGGGATACTGCCATGCATCCAGATAGGTCTGCTTCGCGCCGTAGGGCACGATGATGTGCAGCCCATCGTCCGCCGTACCGAAGGAGAAGGGTGTTCCCACCCCCGCCGTCATCAGCTGCGGCGGCGTCGCGCCCAGAAATTCCAGCGTCAGAACGCCGCTGTAGCTGCCGTTAAAGGCATTCGTTTCTATACCCACCAGCGTGTCGGGAATACTGACCTTCCGCAGTGCCTTCGCCTGCGCAAAGGCACCGGTACTCACATAGTCCAGTGCCCAGTCGACGGGCAGGCTCAATCCCGTGCCGCTCAGGTCCGCCGTCTCCACATTGGAGGGTGCGCCAACCAGCCACAGGTATGTTCCGTCCACCAGATGGTACGGATAGAAATGGGAGGGCTCTGTAACCTGCTCTGCGCCCAGCATGGTGCGCACCCGGTTTTCATATTCCGTCAGCCGTTCCTTCACCACGGCGTCCACCGCCGCATTCTCCGGCATCTCATAGGTCAGCGGGTCCATCAGCTCCATCTGCACATCGTTCCACATCTGCCAGTAGCCGTTTTCATCCAATCCGCCGCTATAGCCGCCGAAAGCATACCGCCATTCGGCGGCGTAATTCATCACCCGGTTTGCATACTCCTCGGTGCCCGGCGTTCCGGGAACATGGATGCGCAGATACTGCGTCTCATAGTCCTTATCCCAGCCGAAGTTGAACTGGAACGCAAACCTGCCTTCCATAATCAGCTTGGGCACGCCCGTCCCATCCAGATACACATCCGTCAGGCTGTCGCAGCCGGTGAACAGGCCCGCATACAGGCCGTTGTCCTGCGCCATGTCGCCAAAATGCACAGTCTTCAAATTGGTGCAATCCGACAGAATATCGCTGCCCAGCGCAATAGCGCTGTAATACGACGAGGGCGCTTCCAGACTGGTGATTCCCTCGCAGGCGGCAAACCCGTTGTCGCATATCGTGCAGTCTCTCGGCAGCACCACATCCCCCTGCAAACCGCTGTAGGCAAAGGTTTTGTTGCCGATCACCACATCGCCGCCAAACCAATCCGTGTCCAGCGCCGCATCCAGTGTGCTCCAGTTCACATCAAAGCCGCCGGCCAGCGAATCGCTCTGCTGCATCGCGCCGTCCCAGATGATCCGCACCGTCTCCGGCAGCAGCACATGCTCCGGCACCACCCGGCTGGTACGCATCACCTTGCGCACCACATAGCTGGTCAGTATATTGCCATCGTAGTCGATGGCGCTTTCCTCCCGGACGCCCACCAGCATCCGGCCGCCGCCCATGGCCCGGGCAGTTCCGTTCATGGTCAGCATCTCATAGGTGCCGTCCTCGCTGTCTCCCCAGGCGCATTGCCACTTGGCCGGATAGCCCGCTGCATTCTTCGGCACAAAGCCGCCGAAGCACGGATTCTCCGCCACCGGCTCATATCCATCTTCAAAGACGGCGGTCATGGCGTTGGAGCCCACAAATCGCAGCTCGCCGCAGACCTTCAGGGCGTTGAAGCCCACAGTGATGCTCTCCTGATTGTCAATCAGCACTCCCTCAAGGTCCGTGCAATCCCGGAACGCCTCAAATCCGATTCTGTCCACGCTTTCCGGCAGCTCTACCCATTGCAGGTCGCCGCAGCCGGCAAAGGCGTTGTTTCCGATGACATGAATGGTCACCGGCGTACCGTCCTGCGCCGTCACCGTGCCGTCAAACTCCCATACATCCTTCGGCACATCCAGCAGCACCGTGCGCTCCTGTCCGTTTTCAATGGCGGTGTAATAGCCATATCCTTCCAGCGACACCGCCTGCAGGCCAACCCGGACGCTGTCCGCTGCCCCGGCCTTTTCCAGCTGCTGCTGCACCGAATGCATCTGCGCCGTGCTGTAGCACAGGATGTCCTGCACGCCGCTGCCGGACAGGCAGTCCTCCTCCAGCGTCACATTTTTGCCGCTGCGGGGCATCACCAGCATGCGCAGCTTTTCGTCTTCCCGCAGGCTGTCCGTGCCTACGGAGGTCACATTGTCAGACAGGTTCACGCTCTGGGCCTGTGACAGCACCAGCCCCCACAGCCGCCCCGTGCTGCTGACAATGGCATTCTGCTCTACGCTGTAGGTAACCTGCGGTGCAGAGGCCATGGCAATATGGTTGTCGGTTCCGGCAACAAACACCGAGGGATCTCTCCGCAGAAGCTGACCCATCAGCTCGTCGCGCACCACAACGGTGCAATCCTTCAGGTTTTCAAACTTAATCTCCGGCAGCTGCTCCAGCGTCTGGCATTCCAGCACCAGCTTCTGCACATTGTTGTTGGATTGCAGCGCAACCTTTTCCACCGTCCCCGGCACCGTCAGCGTTTTCAGCTTGGTGGGCACGGCCAGCATCTGGGTCTGCGCCTTGTTCATCAGCACGCCTTCGTCGCTGGAAGCGTAAACCTCGTTGCTTTCCTCCACAACATAGGCCCGCCCTACCTCAAGGCCGCCGTCCGCAAGATAAATCACCGTCTCCGGGACGCGCAGATACTCTACATCCAGCACCGTGCCGGCGGGAATATCCACCGCCTGCACATACTTCGGCACGGTCAGAATGCCTACCTTTTTAAAATCCCTGATCTTGCCGGTATCCACACCCACCAGCGTCTGTAAGTATCCCAGATTGCTTCCGTCCGGGTCCACCGTTCCGTCATTCTTCAGGCACTGCAGACTCAGCCGTACCCGGTATCCGTCCGGTACCGGCACCATGTCCGCCGGTTCCAGAATGTGCCGTCCCTCCTGCTGGGCCCTGTACAGCCAGTCCACCGGCTGTCCGTCTTCCTCCCAGCCCGGCAGCAGCTGTGTCAGATCCTCCCCCATGGGCAGCATCTGCGGCGTATAATACAGCAGGCTTAAAATCTCCCCCGCCATCGGATACTGGCGTTCACTGTTGAGGATCATATCCGCATTCAGACTGTCCGTTGCCTTCCGATCCAGAATCATCACCCGGTTTCGCTCCGGGAAATAGGGAACCTCCACCTGAGTCCATTCGCCCTCCGTTGTCAGCCGCCAGCTCGCCTGGATCACCATGCCGCCCAGATCCAGTCCGCTGGGGATCATCACCGGAAATTCGTCAATCCAAGTCTCTCCGTCGTCAAAGGAAACGCTGTCAATGCGCACATATTTGTCCAGTGCATCCTCGCCCCACAGATAGTTGCTTCCGTCTGCTCCTTTGACGAAGGTGTACAGGGCGCAGTAAATCTGCTTTTTCGTCACGCTCTGTCCGCTGTATAGGTGGTTGCCGCCGGGATCGTTGTCGAATGACTGATAAATCGTAACCACAGCATTGCCGTTGTCATCCTTCGCGAAACTGGTTCCCTCGGAAAACGGCTTGCTGATAATTCCGTAATTATCGCCCATCGGCGGGTTGGCCTTTCCCGGCTCCGGGTCCGGCAGGGTGCTTGCAACGCTGCCGCCGGTATTGCCGCCGGTCGTGCCGCTTCCGCCGCCGCTTATAATTGTGCCGCCGGTATTGCCACCGCCGGTGCCGTCCCCGGATACATCAAAAACACGGTCGGGCAGGGTGCCGCCTGCCCCGGCGCCGTTCTGGTTCTCTCCTGCGTCGGAACCCGTGCTTCCGCCCATGGAAATGGTACCTGCCGCCAGATCCTGAGGCAGCTGCCCCCCTTCAAACAGGAAATTCGCGCCATCCTGCCCCATAGGGTCCTGCTGATTGTCTCCGCTTTCATCTCTTTCCCACAGGGAGCTGTCCTGCTCGCCGTCACCGGGCGTACTTTTGCTGCTGCTCTGTTCCCCGCTAAAAAGCACCTGATTGGTCCGCAATTCCTGGGTAAAATCCGAGGGCACAAAGCCCTGTCCCATGCTGTATTCCCGGATGATGAACCACCCGGCAGTGCATACCAGCCCGGCAGCCAGCACCCCGATGATTACTTTTTTCGAGGTTTTTGACATGGCTCAGTTCTCCTCTTTCTTCAAAAACGGCGCAACGCTTCGCCGCAGGGCCACAAAGTCCACCGGCTTTGCAAAGTGTCCGTTCATGCCGCTCTCCAGTGACAGCCGCTCGTCCTCCAGAAATGCGTCGGCAGACAGAGCGAAAATGGGAACGTTCTTCCCGTCTGGCCGCCCCAGTGCCCGGATGGCCCGGGCCGCAGTCCGTCCGTCCATCACCGGCATCTGCACATCCATCAGAATCAGGTCGTAGTACCCCGGCTCGCTCCGGCTGAACTGCTCCACCGCCAGCTGTCCGTTTTCCGCTGCCTCTACCTCCGCGCCCATGCCGGTCAGTACCTCCCGGCCGATCATGGCGTTAATCTCGTTGTCCTCGGCCAGCAGGATGTGCTTGCCCTCAAAGCAATGCTCCACATCCGTCTCGCCGCTCTGGGCCGTCTGGGGCTTCTCCTCCACTTCCTCGCTGCTGGCCACCGGCAGGCTGAGAAACACGGTGAAATCGCTGCTTTTTCCCAGCTTGCTCTCCACCACGATCTGCCCGCCCATCAGCCGCACCAGCTGGTCGGTAATGGCCATACCCAGTCCCGTGCCGCCATAGTTGTGGGAAATGCTGGCGTTCTCCTGTTCAAAGGGCCGGAAAATGCGGCTGATGAACTCCGGCGCCATGCCAATGCCTGTGTCGTGTACCCGGAACATCAGGTCGGCCTTTCCGTCCCGCAGCATCATCTGCCGGAATGTCACCGTTACCTCGCCCTCTTTGGTAAATTTCACGGCGTTCGATAGGAAGTTGATAATCACCTGCCGGATGCGCATCTCATCACCCACCACGGCATCCACCGTCATGTCCTCAAAGCGCACCTCGTACCGGATGCCCCGCTCCTCCAGATCCTTGGCAAACATCTGCTGCAGCTGTGTGCCCATGCGCCGCAGGCTGAAGGACCTCTCCTCCAGCTCCACCTTGCCCGCCTCAATGCGGGACATATCCAGAATGTCGTTAATCAGGCTCAGCAGATGGTCCGAAAGGCCGTCGGCCCGCTTCAGATACTGCATAACCTCGCTGTTTTCGTCCAGCTTCCCCTCTGCCAGCGACAGCATGCCGATGATTCCGTTCATGGGTGTTCTTATCTCGTGGGACATGCGGGAGAGGAAGGTTGTCTTCGACTGGCTGGCCTTCTCGCTCTCCTCCAGCCGCTGTTCATACGCCTCAATCGTTCGGTGCTGCTCTGTCACATCCGTCAGGCGCAGCACATCCTGTCCCAATTCACCGGGCCGCAGCGACAGATTCACCCACTGCCCGTTCCGGCGCTGGAAATCCATGGAAAGCTCTTTCTCACCGCTCCATTCGTGATAGATGCAAAAGGGGCCTTTTTTCTCGCTGAAGGACTCGTCCATCCGTGTGGGGTCCTCCTGCATTTCCTTCAGCGTTGTGCCGGTCAATCCGCGCAGATTTCCCACCGCCGTCAGGGCCATCATGTCCGCCCCACTGCTTTTATTGGACAACTGAAACAGACCCATGCACAGCCCTCCCCTCTCTCGGTTTCTTCTCTCCGGCAAAAGCGCCGCCGGCCCCGGCGCGCGAAAAATGGTTTTCTTCCCATCCCTCTGCAAGTGCGACCCGGGGCGACCACCCTTCTCCGATTTTTCGGTTGCCGGGTGCCCGCCTTATTCTCTCCAAACATGCAAAAGCCACCTCATACGCTTGCCTTCTTCACAAAACGGACGGGCTGCGCCGTCAAACAGGAGCGCCTACAGGTGGTTATTACTTCATTCGCTTCTAATTTTTCAACTTTAGTATACCACGCCCGCAACGGATTACAATCATTTTTTCAGTTTTATAATTTTTTATCTTATTTTTTCTCATTTTGTTCCAATCAGGTGCAAAAAACGCCGTCTTTGCCTTTCCGTTCTCCATTTCGTCTGTATTCGCCGTCCGGCTTCTGCGCGCCGCCTCTCCTCTCCCCTTCCTGCTTTTCATCCCGACTGCTCTGCTTTGCGCCTGTCCGCCCCGTCCGACATCTGTTCCGCCCCTTTCCCGTCCGCATTTTGCCTTTATCCTGCTGTTCGTTCCCGCCGCGCCTGCTTTCTATCCTGTCTTCCTGTCCGGCCTCCGCCCTGTCTCTTACCCCTCATACCATGGGCCATTTTTCGTCCTCACCATATTTTTCATCACGCGCAGGGCTTTGGGTGCAACAATTTCAGCAGGGATTTTTTCTTATCACCATAGGCTTTTCTGAACTACTCACTCAGCGAGTGGTTTTCGTTATATAAAAAGCCGCCGGCATGGATTTTCATCCATACCGGCGGTATATTCCATTCGTCACACCGCGCCCCGAGGTCGGCTGCGGCGAGCCAGCCGCAGCCGATGGGCGCGCCAGACAGGGGGAGCGTCTGGTAAAGACGAGGAAGCGCAATTAAATGTCAGCGGAGCTCTCCGCTTTTGTTTCTTCGGCAGTTGTTTCCGCCTGTCCGGGCGTCTCGCTCCCGGATTCGCCGCTGCCAGCGGCAGCCCGGCCCGCCTCATAGGCTTCGGCCCGGGCGTGCTCCAGCTCCTGCCGGTGAGCATCTTCTTTGCGGGCCGCCTCCTTGTTGGCAACCCGAACCCGATGAGCCTTTCTTGCCCGGCAGAACAGCAGGTACACAATCAGCACCCCGGCCAGCGTCAGTCCAACCCATCCTGCGGTGCGAATCTTCCAAAGCTCCTCCACCACAAAGAATTTATACAGCATACCCAGATAGTACAGCACCACCCCCGCTGCCACGGATACGATACAAAGAATCAGATCCACCACAGCGCGGGCCCGGTGCGCCTTGCGCCGGGCGATAAAGCTAATCAGCAAAAACACAGCCAACAGGAACAATACCGGAGACTGGCAGCACAGAATATATCCCAGTGTGTTTTTCAGCACTACCGATGCCTCCTTCTGTTACAGGCAGTTTTTCCCGCGGACAAGATACCGGCCATCCTTTTCGCCGATCACATGTCCGTTCTCCACCGCAAGCCTGCCCCGCAGCCACACCTGCTGCACGGCGCCCCGGGTCACAAACCCCTCATAGGGAGTGTAGCCTGCCCGGCCCACCATGTCCTCTGCCCGGATAATATGATCCGCCTCCGGGTCGTACACCACGATGTCCGCATCTGCGCCCCGGGCCAGCACGCCTTTTTTGGGGAACATGCCATACAGTCTGGCCGGATTCTCTGCAAGCACCCGGCACATGGTCGCAAGGGAAATCCGCCGGGTCGTCACGCCAAAGGTATAAATCAGCTCGCCCCGCGTCTCCACGCCGGGCACGCCGCCGGGGATTTTGGTAAAATCACCCCGTCCGGCTTCCTTCTGCTCCAGCGTAAAGGAGCAGTGGTCCGTGGAGATGGTCTGTATATCGCCCCGCCGCAATGCGGCCCACAGAGCCTTCTGGTCCTCTACCTTGCGGATAGGCGGTGCACATACATACCGTGCCGCCAGAGAGTAATCTTTATTATAATACACTTCGTCATCTAATACAAGATATTGTGGGCAAGTTTCTGCATAAACTTTTTGTCCCCGCTTCCGGGCGGCCTCCACCTCCCGCAGCGCCGCCGCGTTGGTCAAGTGCACAACCACCACCGGCACATCCGCCGCCTGCGCGATGCGCAGCAGACGGCTCACTGCCTCTGCCTCCAGAAAATCCGGCCGGGTCTGCGGATGGGAAGCCACCCCCATCTCACCTGCCGCCCGCTTTTCCTCGATCAGCGCATTGATTACGCCGCTGTTTTCACAGTGCACGCCGCAGATGCCGCCCTTTTCCCGCAGCTTCCGCAGCGCCTTGTACATGGCCTCGTCCCCGATCATCATGGCCGGGTAGGTCATATACATCTTAAAGGAAGAAATACCTTCGGCGTACATGTCGTCGATCTCCGCCTCGATGGATTCATTCCAGTCGTCAATGGTCATGTGGAACCCATAGTCGCACCAGCTGCGCCCGTCGGCCTTCCGGTGCCACAGGGCAAGGCCATGATGCAGGCTTTCGCCCTTTTCCGGGCAGGCAAAATCCACCACCGTGGTGGTGCCGCCGCGCAGTGCCGCCATCGTGCCGCTTTCAAAGTCGTCCGCCGTGGTGGTATTGCATACATCCAGATCAAAATGGGTGTGCGCGTCAATAAATCCCGGCATCAGCAGCTTGCCGGACACATCCACCACCCGCGCAATGGGATCGTTAATGGTCCGGGCCACCTGCACGATTTTTTCGCCGTCAACCAGCACATCCGCCCGGCGGGTGCCCCTGCCGGAAACAACGGTTCCGTTTTTAAACAGATACTTCATGGAAAGGCCTCCTTCACGAGCCGGCCGCGCATATGATTGTTCATGCCTTCAGGCGGCAAGGGCGTAGAGTTTTGGTATTATTATACCATGAAATTCAAAAATGTCCATGCCAAAAATCCGTTGGCAGTTTTCCTTATCTGTGTTATAATGCAAAAAAACGGAGCAAGGAGCAGAACGCATGCAGGACTACACCGAAAAATGTCTGGACACTCAGGAAATCTACACCGGCCGGATCATCCGCGTCCACTGCGACCGGGTGCTGCTGCCCAATGGCCGGGAGGGAATGCGCGAAATTGTCGAGCACCCCGGCGGCGTGGGCATTCTCGCTCTGGACGATCAGGGCCGGGTGGCTCTGGTGCGGCAATACCGCTATGCCATGGGCCGCCATATGTGGGAGATTCCCGCCGGAAAGCGGGAAGAGGGCGAGGAGCCCTTTCTTACCGCCCGGCGGGAGCTGGCCGAGGAAATCGGCGCGCAGGCCGGAACATGGACGGAGCTTGGCAGGCTGATTGCCTCTCCCGGGTGCTATAACGAGGTGCTGCACCTGTATATGGCTGCCGGGCTGACCTTCGGCCCCCGCCATCTGGATGAAGATGAATTTCTGGAGGTTGCTTTTTTCCCCGCCGGCGAAGTGGTGGAAAAATGTCTCTCCGGCCAGCTTCAGGACGGAAAAACAGTTGCCGCCGTGCTGCGTGCCCGGGTGCAGGGGCTGCTGTAAAATGCGCACAGGAAAAACAGGACAGGGACGCTTTCGCGCCCCTGTCCTGTTTTTATGCCTGATAAATCGCCTTGCACGCCTTGTAGGTCATGTAGCAGTCCAGCTTTGCCACCGTCTCAAACGGCGCATGCATGCTCAGAACCGGCACACCCGCATCCAGCGTGGTGATGTTCCGGTTGGCCATATACATGGCCACGGTTCCGCCGCCGCCGGCGTCTACCTTTCCCAGCTCCGAGATGTGCCATACCACATCCGCCTCGTCCAGCACCCGGCGGACATAGGCCACCGTCTCCGCCGATGCGTCAGAGGAGCCGGACTTGCCTCTGGCCCCCGTATATTTACACAGCCCCACGCCGTAGTTGACAAACGACGCATTCCGCCGCTCAAACACCTCCGGGAAGCCCGGATCATACGCTGCCGTCACATCGCAGGACAGGCAGAACGCATTTTCATAGCACACCCGCAGCGGCACATTCTGCCCCGCGCACAGGTCACTCATAAAGGTGTCAAAGGCGGCCGACTGCATCCCCGTCACGCCCATGGAGCCAATCTCCTCCTTGTCCGCCAGCATGCACACGGCGGTCTTTTCCGGCGTCTCCAGCTCCAGCAGGCTTTGCAGCGCCGCGTAGCCGCACACCCGGTCATCGTGGCCATAGGCGCCAATGAGGCTGGCATCCAGTCCGATGTCCGTGGGCATGGCCGCCGGCACAACCTCCAGTTCGGCAGAGTTGAAGTCGTCCTCCGTGATGCCGTACTTGTCAAACAGCTTCTCCATCACATGCAGCTTCACCCGCTCGCTTTCGCCGCTCTCGCCCACCGGCCGGCTGCCCAGCAGGATATTCAGACTTTCGCCGGGGATTGCCTCGCCCAGCGGCTTCTTGCTCTGCTCTGCGCCCAGATGGGGCAGCAGGTCGGTGATGACGAACTTCGGTTCGTCCCCCTCCCCCAGCTTCACATTCACCACCGAGCCGTCCTTCAGGGCCACCACGCCCCGCAGTTCCAGCGGGATGGTCACCCATTGGTACTTGCGCAGTCCGCCGTAGTAGTGGGTCTTGAAATACGCCATCTCACTGTCTTCATACAGGGGATTGGGCTTCAGATCCAGCCGGGGGGAGTCAATGTGGCTGGCAACGATCTGTGCTCCCTCCGCCAAGCTTTTCCGTCCCACCACCGCCAGCATCACACTCTTGCCCCGGTTGCTGCGGTAAATTCTGTCTCCGGCCTTCAGTTCCATGCCTCGCTCATAAGGGCGAAAGCCTGCCGCCTCTGCCAGCGCAATGGTGCGGCTGACACACTCCCGCTCCGTCTTGCACCGGGCCAGGAAATCCTTATACAGGTCGCAGTACCGGGCCAGCGCCAGTTCCTCCGATGCCTGCATCCGGTCATAGCCATTCTTTTTTGCGGAAAACAGTTTTTCCTTCCGCGCCTTCATTTCTTCATTCATGGTTCCATACCTCCCGGATCATAGATTTAAACGCTTCCGCCGCCTGCCGCTGAAACGCGGCCGGGCTGTCCGCTTCGTTACGCAGCACATGGCTGCACCGCTCCTCGTAATAGCTGTCGGGCTGCTGGGCGCCGATGCGCAGCCGTGCATATTCTTCGGAAATGCCGTCCCGCTGCATAATCCGCCGCACCCGCTGCTCCGCCGGGGCCAGCACCGCCGCCGTAAAGCGGCAGGCCTCCGCCAGCCCGCTTTCAAACAAGTTGATGGCGTCCAGCCCCACCAGCACATGGCCCGCCGCCTCCTGCCGGATTACCGGCAGCAGATGCAATCGCACAATGTCGTTCAGCCTCTGCAGGGCGTCCGGATCGGAAAATACCACCTGTCCCAGCTTTTGCCGGTTCAGTGTCTCGCCATCAAACACCTCGCCGAAGGCCGCCTGAATGTCCCGCCGCAATCCCTCGTCCCGGCGCAGCTGCCGGTGATACAGGGCATCGCAGTCGATCACCTGCCCGCCCAGCTCTTCAAGGGCCTGCAGGGCGCTGGTCTTTCCGCTGCCGGTGCCGCCGGTGATTCCAATGCACACCGGCTCCAATCCGTCTGCGTCCACGGTGTGAAAGCCCGCCGCCTTGCGCAGCCGGTTGCCCACCGCCAGTCCCCAGTCCCGGTCATCCGGGCATTGGGCATAAATGGCCGAAACATCCGTTCCGTCAAACTGCCGCAAATCGTCAAACACCCTTCTTGCCTGTTCGGCCCGGTCCTCTGCCGGTCCAAGGGGGTGAACCGGAACCTCCGGAAACCGCTCTGCGTACTCATCAAAGCAGATGACGCCCTGCCCCTTTTCCAGCATGACCCGGATGTATACGGCGCTGCGCTCAGGCTTGCCTGTAACCACCGTCACCGGTGCCTTGGGGGCATAGTGGCGGTACTTCATGCCCGGCGCCCGGGGTTTTTCCCCCTCTGCCAGCTTTCCGGTCACGGCCTTGTCCACCGCCACCTCGCCCAGTACCTCCCGCAGCTGCTCCAAAGGCAGCCCGCCGGGCCGCAGCAGCCGGGGCGGCGTTACCGTCAGGTCGATGATGGTGCTCTCCACCCCCACCCGGCACGGCCCGCCGTCCATAATAGCATCTATTTTGCCGTCCATATCCTCCAGCATGTCCGCTGCCGTGGTGGGGCTGGGTCTGCCGGAGGTATTGCCGCTGGGCGCGGCCACCGGCACCCCGGCCCGGTGGATAATGGCTCTGGTCAGGTCGCTGTCCGGGCACCGGACGCCCACCGTCTCCAGTCCGCCGGTGGTGCGCAGCGGCACCACCGGGTCCCGGGGCAGAATCATGGTCAGCGGCCCCGGCCAGAACCGTTCTGCCAGCCGGTAGGCGCTGTCCGGCACATGGCGGCAGTACCTTTCCAGCCAGGAGGCATCCGGCACATGGATAATCAGCGGGTTGTCCTGCGGACGGCCCTTGGCCTCAAAAATATGCAGCACCGCCGTCTCGTTCAGTGCGTCCGCGCCCAGTCCGTACACCGTCTCTGTGGGAATGCCCAGCAGCCCACCTTCCCGGATGATCCGGGCCGCATCTTCTATAAATTCCCCGTTCTTCGGGTGAAATACCTTTGTCTTCACTGCTGCTTCACTTTCTTTTCTGCTGTCTTTTTCCGCCTGCTCCGGCCGCAAAGGCCGCTGCTTTTTCAGCTGCTCAGAAACCCAGGTCCTCGCCTACCAGCACCACCTTGATGCGTCCGGCAGGCTTGCACAGGCGGGTGGTAACAAACTGGGCGCAAATGCTTCCCTGCCCCTTGCAATCCGCGCACCGGCCTGTCACGCTGCAAGGCGTGTTGATGTTTGCAAACCGCTGGGCGTTCATGGGAGCCGCCGTGTGGCGGGCCCGCGCCATGGCGCTTTCCAGATCGGGCGCCACCTTGTTCATGCCCACCACCATCACAACGCTTTTCGGCCCGTAGCACAGCGCCGCCACGCGGTTTCCGTTGCCGTCTATGTTCACCAGCTGGCCATCCTCGCTGACGGCATTGCTGCTCATCAGAAAGGTGTCTGCCGTCAGACATGCCCGCATCAGCTCCTGCTTTTCCTCCGGCGTTTTGCCGGTGTCCCGGTCAATCACGGTATAGCCCGCCTGACGCAGCTTTTCCTTCACGCCCAGCTGGTCTATGGTCATGGTGCCGCCCCAGCCCACGGTGTGCTCCTTGGGAATCAGCTCCAGCACCTTCTCTGCCGCTTCCTGTGCAGTGGATACATAATAGGCTTCGAAATACCGTTTTTCCAGCTCCTTCACCACGGAAGGCCCCATCTTGTCATACAGCTTTTTCGTCATTTCCAGCATATTTCATTGCTCCTTTCCCATACTCTCTCCCCGGCTCAGCTTTTCCGCCTGCTCTGCCAGCGTCAGCGCATCAATCAGGGGATCCAGATTGCCGTTCATCACGGCGTCAATGTTGAAATTTTTGTTTTCCCCCGTCAGCCGGTGGTCTGTCACCCGGTTCTGTGGAAAGTTGTAAGTTCTTATTTTTCCGCTGCGGTCGCCGCTGCCCACCTGACTTTTTCGCTGGGCGGCCATATCGGCATCCTGTCTGGCCCGCTGCTGCTCATACAGCCGCGAGCGCAATATTTTCATGGCGCGGTCTTTATTCTTATATTGGCTGCGCTCATCCTGACATTCTACTACCATGCCCGTAGGCAAATGGGTAATTCGGATGGCAGACTCCGTTTTGTTTACATGCTGCCCCCCTGCGCCGCTGGAGCGAAAGGTGTCGATCTGCAGATCCTTCGGATCAATCGTCAGCTCTACTTCCTCCGCCTCCGGCATCACCGCCACCGTAGCCGCCGAGGTCTGTATCCTCCCTCCCGACTCCGTTACCGGTACCCGCTGTACTCGATGCGTCCCCGCTTCGTACTTCAAGCGGGCATAAACATCCTCGCCTTCCACGGTCATGCACAGTTCCTTCACGCCGCCCAGCTCCGTGTCGTTCCGGCTGACAACATCCGTCTGCCAGCCCCGCCTTTGGGCATAGGCCAGATACATGCGGCACAGGTCTGCGGCAAACAGGGCGCCTTCCTCGCCGCCCACACCGCTGCGCACTTCCAGCACCACGCTCCGTCCGTCATCCGGGTCCTTCGGCAGCAGCAGCAAACGCAGCTGCTCTGTCAGCGTCTCCTGCTCCTGCCGCGCCTGATGCAGTTCTTCCTGCGCTAGTTCCTTCATTTCCGGATCTGCAAGAAGCTCTCTCGCGCCGCATTCTGCCTGCCGCGCCTTTTCCAGTGCCTGATAGGCCTGCACCACCGGCGCAAGCTCCTTCTGCTCCCGGCTCAGGGCTGCCAGGCGGGCCGGATCAGCGTAAACCGCCGGCTGCGCCAACAGCAGTTCCACCTCCTGCAGGCGCAGGGCAATCTGTTTCAGCTTTTCCTCCATAGCCCTTACATCCCCAGCGCATTTTTCGTGTCCTGCACAAACTTGTCCCGCCAGAACTCATAGCCCACATCACCGGGGCGCAGAGACACCTCCGTCATGCGCATGCGCTTGAGAAATGTTGCCATATGGTCGAACACCTCCTGGCACCGGTCTGCGCCGCTGCGCACGATAACACAGGACACCTGCGGCAGCGAACCGTGATACTGAATCAAAAAGGATCTGACCGGGCTGCTGCACCGGCCTGCCCACACCGGCGTGCCGATGATAACCAGACGGTATTCATTCAGGGGGCGCTCCGTTTGCAGCGGTTTTATTTCGCAGGGAGTGGCGCGCATGGTCTCAAGCCCTGAGCGCAGATACCCACGCCAGCCGCTGCGGTCCTGCCCGTCCTCTATTTTTACAAGTTCTGCGTCCAGAGCCCGGGCAATTTCTCCCATGACCTGCTCTGTTTTCCCCGTGCGGGAATAATAGACGCACAAAATATCGCTCATCCCTTGCGCTCCTTTCGCACTTAGCTTTCTTCGGCTTGCAGGCAAAGCTCCTCCCAGCGGGCCATCTCCTGCTGCAGCTTTTCCTCGGTCTGACGGCGCTGCTGGTACAGTTCATTGAGTTTTCCCGCGTCGCAGGCATTGCGCTCCATTTCGCTGTCCAGACGGCGCAGTTCCTCCTCCAGACGGCTGATGCCTGTTTCACAAATGGTCAGCTGCCTTCTGGCCGCCTGCTGGGCACGGTTTCCCCGGGCCGGACGGGTATCCCCCTTTTTCTCCGGCGGAGGCGGGGGCGGCGCAGCCTGTTTTTCCTGAGCCTTCACGGCCCGGTACTGGGCAAAGCCCATGGGGTAGTCTGTAATTGTTCCGTCTGCCAGCTCCCAGATGCGGGTGGCAAAACGATTGATAAAATACCGGTCGTGACTGACAAACAGGAGCGTGCCGTCGAATGCCTCCACCGCCTCCTCCATCCATTCCCGGGAGTCAATATCCAGATGGTTGGTGGGCTCGTCCAGAATCAGAAAATTCGTCTCCTCGTCCATCAGCATGCACAGCCGCAGGCGGCTGAGCTCTCCGCCGGAGAGGACAGACACGCTTTTCAGCACATCCTCCCCCTGAAACTGATACGCCGCCAACCGGTTCCGGGCGCTCTGGGCCGTCATGCCCTTCTTTTCATAGAGCATGGTATCCAGCATGCTGCGCTCCGGGTGGTCAAAGCGGATGATCTGGGGCAGGTACGCCGCCTTTACCGATGGGCCGCGGCGGACAGAACCGCCGTCGGGCCGCTCTCCGCCCACGATCATATTCAGCAGCGTCGTCTTTCCTGTTCCGTTTTCACCGATCAGGGCAATGCGTTCGCCCCCCTCTACCCGCAGGTAAACACCGGAAAACAGCATGCGCCCGTCAAACCCTTTGGAAAGGTCACGAATCTGCAGCACTTCATCCCCCCGGAACTCCCGGCTGGCGAAGCGGGCATCCATTTTTTTCGCCCGGACAGGCTTTTCCGTGGTGCGCATGCGTTCAATGCGCTTTTCCATCGAAAAGGCCCGCTTGTGCAGCGCATCATTGCCCATGAAGGCCCACAGATGCATTTGCTCCGCCGCCTTTTCCAGCTGCTGAATCTTGGCCTGCTCCTTCAGGTACTGCTTCATCCGCTCCTGATAGCGACGCTCCTTTTCCACGGCATAAAAGCTGTAGTTACCGCTGTAAAACTCTGCTTTTCCGCCCTGCACTTCAATGATGCGGGTAACGGTGCGGTCCAGAAAATACCGGTCGTGGGATATGGTGACCACCGTGCCCCGGAAGCGGCGGATATACTCCTCCAGCCACTCGGTGGCCTGCAGATCCAAATGATTGGTAGGCTCATCCAGCAGGAGAATGTCCGTATCCTCCAGAATCAGGCGCCCCAGATTCACCCGGGTCTTCTCCCCGCCGGACAGGTCTTCGAACAGCCGGTCCCGCATCTGCGAGTCAATTGTCAGGCCGTTTGCCACCTTGTTCACGGCGGTATCCGTATCCCAGCCGCCCAGCCCCTCAAACCGCGCAGACAGCTCGCCATAGCGGCGCAGGGTCGCCGGGTCGCTGTCGCCGCCCTCCATGCGGCGGGTCAGGGCATCCATCTCATCCTTCAGCTTCTGCATCCGGTCAAAGGCGGTGCGCAGCACCTGCTCCACCGTGTATCCGGCAGGATAAACCGGAATCTGGGAAATCAGACCCACCCGGCGGCCCGGCGCAATAAACACCTGTCCGCTGTCATAGTCCAGCTCACCGGTGAGAATTTTGAACAGAGTGGTTTTTCCCGCTCCGTTGCGGCCCAGCAGGCCCACCCGCTCACCGGTGTCAATCTGAAAGGTCAGGCCATCCAGTATTCTTTTTTCCAGGTCAAAGGATTTGACCAGATCCGATACGCCGATGTCGATCATGTATGTTCCAGTTCCTCTACGATTTTCTCAAAGTGCATGGCGTGGGAAGCCTTCACCAGCAGAGCCGTTCCCGGAGAAAAGGCCCTGTGCAGAGCAGGCAGCGCCTGCTCCACCGTATCAAAATGCTCCGCCCCGGGCACCTCATCCGCCAGATACCGCATAAAGCGGCCCACGGCCACCACGCCATCCAGCTTCAGCTCTGCAATCAGCCGTCCCGTGTCCCGATGAGACGCTTCGGAAAGTGCCCCCAGATCACCCATATCGCCCAGAACCGCCACCCGGCGGGGGCGCTGAGTCACGCTCAGCAGCCGCAGGGCCGCCGCCATGGCCTGGGGATTGGCGTTGTAGCAATCGTCAATGATAAGCCGGTCATCAGAGCAGCGAATCAGGTGCATGCGGGAGCCGGTAGGCTTGTAGTCTTCCACGCCGGCCTCGATCTCCTGCCGGGTCATACCGAGATATTCGCCGATGGCCACTCCCATGGCGGCGGAATAAATCATAAACCGCCCCGGAGAGGGAATGTTCAGGTGATAGGTATCTTTTTCGGTGGTCACGGTACACGACAGGCCCTCGATGCCCCGCTCCTGCACCTCCGTCACCCGCACATTGCAGCCTTCCCCCTCGCCGCAGCGCAGGGTGCGGAAGGGCAGTGTCAGTGTATTGAGCAGCGGATCATCCCCGTTGAGCACCGCCAGCCCGCCGGGGGGAAGATGCTCGAAAATTTCGCTTTTGGCGCGGAGGACCCCCTGCCGGGTGCCATCCAGATTGCCGATGTGAGCATCGCCAATGTTGGTGATGACGGCGATGGTGGGCTGCACCATCTCACCCATGCGGCGGATTTCCCCGAAATGGTCCATGCCTGTTTCGATGACGGCCGCCTGATGGTGCTGCTCCAGCCGCAGCAGCGTCTGGGGCGTGCCTACAAAGTTATTGAAATTCGCCTCCGTCTTCAGCGTGTCAAAGCGGCGGGAGAGAACGGCGGCCAGCATCTCCTTGGTGGTGGTTTTTCCGGCGCTGCCGGTTACCTGCACCATGGGGATGGAAAACATCTGCCGGTACCATGCAGACAGGTCCTTCAGCGCTGTGAGGGTATCTGGCACCGTAATGTAAAATTTTCCGGGCAGCAGCTGTTCCGGCAGCCTTTCACACAGGCAGCCCACGGCCCCCTTCTCAAGCGCCGCCGTAATATACCCGTGGCCATCGAACCGCTCGCCCACCAGCGGGATAAACAGATCGCCCGGACGAATGGCGCGGCTGTCGGTGCTGACGCGGCTGACCGTGCTGCCGTCTCCGCTCTGGGCAAGGGCGCCGGACACCGCCCGGCAGATGGTCTGTTCTGAACAGGGAATCATCGTCTCTCCGCCTTTCTCACCCTCAGGGACTCCTCTACGATCTTTTCGCACAGGTCTGCATAGGACAGGCCCACCTGCGCTGCCTCCTGAGGCACCAGACTGGTGGGCGTCATACCGGGCAGCGTATTGACCTCCAGACACCAGGCGTTGCCCTCTGCGTCCAGAATAAAATCACTGCGGGAATACACCGACAGCCCCAGCGCCCGGTGCAGCTTCAGCGCTGCCTGACCGATGCTGTGCCAGACGCTCTCATCAATGGGGGCAGGGCAAATCTCCTGCGCGCCGCCCTTCTGATACTTGGATTCATAGTCGAAGTAGGCGTTTTTGGGGATAATCTCCACGGCAGGAAGATAGGTGTCCCCCAGCACGGCAATCTGAATTTCACGGCCGCTGATCTTCTGCTCCACCACCAGATGGTCGCCGTATTTGAGCATCCGTCTCAGCGTATACTCCAGCTCCTCCCGGGTATCGGGCAATTCCACGCCGATGGAGCTGCCGCCGTTGACAATCTTTACGGCACAGGGAACCGGCAGCTCCTGCGCCAGCGCAGGAATGTCCGCCTCTGTATAGTGCTGCACATCCCGCCAGGGCGCAGTGCGAATGCCCTCGGCATCCATGACGCGCTTGGTAATGGCCTTATCCATGGCCATGCCGCTGGAAATATAGTTACTGCCGGTATAGGGCACGCCCAGAAGATCCAGCGTGGCCTGAATACGGCCGTCCTCACCGCAGGCGCCGTGGAGCGCAAGAAACACAATGTCCGCCATAGCGCAGACTGCCAGCACATCCTTGCCCAGCATGGAGGGGCTTTGATCCCTCCGGCTGCGGCGCACTGCCTCCAGATCCGGAGCGGCACTGTCCACGGTATACTCCGGGCACAGGCCGTCAGGCGCGTCGAAAATATCCTCCAGACGGCCCGCATAGTTTTCCAGTCCCAAAAACATATCCACCAGAACCGCCTGATGGCCCCGCTGACGCAGCGCACGGCATACCCCTGCCCCGCTGGTCAGCGCCACATTCCGCTCGGTACTCAATCCGCCTGCCAACACAATAATTTTCATAGATACCCTCGATTCCGGCTGAACGCCATGAAGTTGCATAGTATATCAGTGTTACAGTATACCATACTTATCCGGCGATTACAACGGGCAGAGCCCACCAAAAAATGAGCCGGTTGCCGTCCTCGCAGTTCTTTTACGGCAAATGCGGCATTCCCCTCTTGAAAACAGAGGAAAAAGTGGTATAATAGTCTGGTATCGTTAGTTGTGCTGCTTATTTCGTATCGCTCGCTTTTGAGTGAAAGGCGAGCGATGCACTGTACTGACAGTCACACAATTTCATAAATGTCCCCATACCTCAGCTGGATAGAGGGTCCGCCTCCTAAGCGGCAGATTGTTCGATTCCTTCGAGCAATGAAAATTGCATAAATCTTAAAAATGTCTCAGTAGCTCAGCTGGATAGAGCACACGCCTCCTAAGCGTGGGGTCGGAGGTTCAAATCCTCTCTGGGACGCCAGAAAGCACCGCTGCAAGCCTTTTTTCGGGGTTTGCAGCGTTTTTTTGTTCCTCCTTCTCCCGGTAATTTCACTTCCGTTACCGGGAGATTTTTATACGCCGCATGATGTATATTTGCTAATTGGACTCGAACGCTTTTCAGAAATTTGCTAAGAAAATTCTGCGTTTTGCTAATTCGATTTTTCGGATCACTTTGCCGGGGCTTGCGCCGCTATCAGGGCTGCGAGCGCACTTGCCAGCTCCGGCGACTTCTGAAGCTGCTCCACAAGGCTTTCAAGGTCCAGGGTCGCAGGCTCCGATTTTGCCGGTTCCTCCGGCGGACGGACGTTGCGAAGATCAGGCTTGGCATAGAAGGCTGTCTCGAATTTCTGAGCATTGACCTTTCTATCCTCGTCCAGAATGTGAGCATAGATACTGGTTATCATGTCGATCTCGGCATGGCCTGTATCGCCCTGGGTGGCTTTCAGATCGCCGTGGTTCAGTTTCAGCTTGTAGGTGGTACTGGAATGACGGAGAGAATGAAAGACCACCTTCGGCAGCCCTGCGTCCTCACGGAGCTTTGCAAATTCTTTGAGGATGATACCAAAATGGTAATACCATACTGCTGATTGAGGTTCAAAAGAAGCTGCCGCATTTCAATGATGCCCTGCGGGTCGAGTCCGTTGATCGGCTCGTCTAACACCAAAAACCTTGGATTTCCCACAAGAGCAATCGCAATTCCTAATCGCTGCCTCATACCTAAGCTAAAATTCTTTGCCTTTTTCCTGCCGGTATCCTCCAAGCCCACCAACTTCAGAAGTTGAGGAATGGTATCGAATGATCGTAGTCCCAACACACGATACTGTTCCTTTAAGTTTCCGGTGGCCGACATATCCAGATAGATAGCCGGTGTTTCAATCACGGCCCCCATTTCTTTTCTTGCGTTCAGGATTTCGTGTTTTCGGCTGCTAATTCCATATAGGGAATAATCCCCGAAAGTAGCTTCTTGCAGTCCGCAAATTATCCGAAGCAAGGTTGTTTTGCCAGCACCATTTTTTCCTACTAATCCATAGATACTCCCCTGCGGAATGTGTATGGAAAAATTGTCTAATGCTTTATGGTGGCCGTAAATCTTCGTCAAATTCTCGGCTTTGAGAATATAATCCAAAATATTACCCCCTTTTGATGATACTCGCTGTGTGCGAGTTCCTTTGTCTTATAGCAATCATCATAAAATAGAAACCTCACAGAAATGTCACCGCCAGCCCCTTTTTGTCGGCTAAAAATTCACATTTTTGTGACATTTGAAAACGGCCACCCTTTCGGATGACCGTTTCGTGTCTATGTATTTTATTCAGCAATGCGTAGCCGCTCTACCACCGTTTTTTGTGCCATTTTGTTATAGCAAACCAAAGGAACAATGGCTGTAATGAGGATCAGAGGGATAATACAGAGAAATACCGGAAGCAGGGTAAAATGCCATGTAAAATAGGTTAATTCTGCACCCATCATCCGAACCACCGTTAGACTTGCTATAACGGAAAGTATCAGAGAACCGAAAAGGCCCAAGATAGAATAACCAATCCCTTCATATATCAACATTTGCTTAACCTGTCGTCCTGTCATACCTACCGATTGCAGCATTGCAATTTCTCTGTACCGAGACAAGATAGACGTTGTCATGGAGTTAATAAAGTTCAGTATGCCGATCAGAGCCAATATCGCACAAAGAGCACCGCCCACAAGACGGTACATATTGATCATCCCGTCAAAGGTCTGCCGCAGGGTCACTTTTGAAAGATAATCCAAAGCAGTGTCCGTATTCGTAGTGTAATTTTTCAGCCAGTTTTCTGTGGCAAGCTGGTGTTCTTCATCCACATTGAAGATTGTTTTCATGGCCGGCTGGTCGGCGGATACCATATTTTCCAAAAGTTCATTGGTTGGGAAAATATAGTCTAATCCCATGTCTACCTGCAAAGGAGTTTGTAATGCGCTTGGAATACTTACCACAGCCAGCACATCATACACTTTATTTGTACCATCAAGCTGTGTCACGCTAATTTGATCGCCCGGTTTATACAAGTAAAGAGAACCATCACCCATCATTCGCAATGGAGTTACATACACGCCGGTTCCGGCTTTCCACTGTTCCGTGTTTAGTTCACCGTCTAACACCTGTACATATTCTGCCGGAAAATCATCCAAGCCATATACATTCACACCATGTTCCTGTCGAACCCTATAATTTTCCAGTTCATTTGCAATATCACTGGAAGAAGCAGAGAGTTCCTGTAATCGGGCGAGGTCGTTTTCAGAAAGCGGCTGTTTGGAAGTCCATAAGTAGATATTTCCTATATCTTCAAGACCATTCAAACTTTCTGCCTGGCTAATAAAATCTTGGCTTACATTCGCTGTGTTATATGGCGCATAATTGTTAATTACTGTTGTATCGGAAACTGTAAAATCTGTAAGGCTGAAATCAGCCACAAACTTATCAAAGTCAAAGGAGGTCACATAGGTATAAACGCTATTCAAGAGAACAATACTAAGGGCAAAAGACAAAGTAACAATCATTACTTTTTTCTTGTTTCGAGTCAGATTGTTCTTTGCCATCATCATTGTGCTGATATGCTTACTGCGCCGCTGCTTTTTCTTTCCACCAGCCTGTTCAATATAGTGCAGTGCCTCCATCGGAGAAACTTTAGCCGCCAATATCGCAGGTTTTTGACAGCTAATGAAAACTGTAATTGCGGAAAAGACAATCGCTACCAAAAAGATCAATGGATTTACCGTAGTAACGATCCTTATATCATCAGTTAGCATATTTACAATCGCAGGTAGCAACAACCGACCAATCGGCCATCCCAACAATAGTCCAATAGGAATACCCATAAGAGATAGCTTAATTGCTTTTTTATAAACGATTTTCCTTATTTGTCTTGCGGTGGTTCCCAGTGTTTTCAACATTCCATAAAACCGAATATCCTGCGCGATAGAAATATAAAACACATTGTAGATTAGAAGATAACCTGCGATAAAGATAACCGCAATACCGGTCACAAGGGGCAGCATGGAAGAAAGACTGACCGTTGCCATTCCGTAAGCGTCGTTAATACTTACCCGTTCATCTAAACCGTATTTGGAAGTCACCTCTAATGCCTGCTTTTCAATATTCCATGCCGTAGGCATCATCATAACAGCATCAATATAACCGGTTCCCACAGGTGGGGTTGTTCCGTCCGTTTCCCCGTGGATGACCGGAGCTACCTGTTCTGTATATTTTTTGGATAATAGCATTGTTTGACGGTACGCCACAGCATCCCCATCCCAAATGCCGCAAAGCGTAAAGGTATCGGTAAATGTATCCGTATCGGTTGTAAATGTCAACTCCATTTGTGTACCGACTTTATCCGGCAGTCCCATCGCATCCAGAACAATACGACTGGTGGCGATCTCATTTTTTTGTTCCGGCAGATGTCCGGTATCAGGAGTATTAAAGGTCAGTTCCGAATAAGTTTCATCACCATATCGCAGTTCCGTCGGCGTCTTATTGAAATCATCGCCCACGGCATTTCCTATGATAATTGAATATCCGATGTCTTTTATTCCTGTATCCGATGACAGCTTCTCATATTCTTCCCAGGATAAACGCTTGATACCAGCATGGGCAGAAGTGCCGGTTGTCCTCATATTACTTTCCTGCATAGCAGTCTGCAAGCTAATGGCAATCGTAAACAAACTGGTAAAAAGCAACGTAGCAAGCATGATTGCCAATACAGCAATCGTATTTTTTTGAGCTTTCAACGAGCGCTTTGCCAGAAGTTTCAAGACAGGTCTGTTGTTATTCCCAAATAAAATATCTGTCATGTTTTCGCCCCCTTTACTCGGAAATCCGGCCGTCCTCAATACGAATAATGCGGTCGGCAAGCTGGGCGATCTCATTGTTATGAGTAATCATCACAATGGTCTGATGAAATTTCTGGCTGGTCATTTTCAAAAGACCCAATACATCGCTGCTGGTTCTGCTGTCAAGGTTTCCAGTAGGTTCGTCGGCCAGGATGATAGCCGGTTTAGAAACAAGGGCGCGGGCAATCGCTACACGCTGCTGCTGACCACCGGACAGATTGTTAGGCATACTGTTCAGCTTTTCGTCGAGAGCCAGCATTTTCACGACTTCATTCATGAAATGCTTATCAACGGTATCACCATCCAGCTCCACCGGCAAAACAATATTTTCATAGACGTTCAGCACAGGAACAAGATTGTAATTCTGAAAGATAAAACCGATGTTGCGTCTGCGGAAGATGGTAAGCTGTTCATCCTTGAATTTCGACAATTCTTTTCCTTTTACTTTGATACTGCCGGAAGTTGGAGTATCCAATCCTCCCATCATATTCAGAAGTGTGGATTTTCCACTGCCAGAAGTACCAACAATAGCCACAAACTCCCCATCCTCAATGGAGAGGGTTACGCCATCCAGTGCTTTCGTAATATTGGGCTTTGAACCATAATATTTTTTTAGTTCAGTCGTTTGCAAAATGCTCATAAAGAACACCATCCTTTCTTTCGTTAAGCCCATTGTAACGACCAAACCTCACAGGAATGTCACGAGCTATAAATTATTTTTGGACAATTCGGTTCTAAATGTCATAAGCCTGTGACATTTATTCTTCGGCGTACTTACTCTGTTCTCGAAGCAGGAAAACAGAAAAGGTTGACCCCTTCCCAACCTCGGATGTTACCCGAATATAACCGCCTTGCAAGGTTACGATCTCACGAGCCAGATACAGACCAATACCAATTCCATCTACATCATGTACGATGTCCTCCCGATAGAACCGCTTGAAAATTGCCCCCTGATGCTGTTCTGAGATGCCAATGCCTGTATCAGTAATGTCAATTTTCACATACATTTCCCAACTTTCAACCGAAACCCGGATTTGACCGCCCTCCGGCGTATATTTCACCGCATTATCCAAAATGTTGAACAGCGCTTCACCTGTCCATTTTCTGTCATGAGAAACGATCAAGCTCTCCGGGCAGTCCACTTGAACATTGATCTGTTTTTTCTCGGCGTTCAGAAGGATACCTCCCAATGCGGCGGCAAGCGTGTCATAAAGCGGCTGGCTTTTCTTTTCCAGAGAAATGACACCTGTTTCCAGACGCGAGGTTTTAATCATAGCCTGCATGAGAAAATCCAGTTTATCAAGTTGGGTGGCCTGTGCTGTAAGAAACTCTTTTTGCTTTTGCACAGGGATTTCATTTTCAAGCAGGGTGCTGTTAATCACTTTCAAGTTCGCAATCGGGGTCTTGACCTGATGAGAAATATCGGAAATAAGTTCTTGCAAGTCAGCCCGCTCTTGTGCAATGCTGTTCTTGTTTTCCTGCATGATTTCATACAAACGGTTCAACCGATATTCAATTTTATAGAAAAGACTTTCTTCTTCCACAGTCTGTTTCGGCTGCATATTCCCGGACAACATATCATCCATCAAACTGCAAAAAGCATCGGAGAACATCGCCAATTTGCGGCGAACCAGCACCATAAAACAAATAGAGCAAAACAGCACAAAGATGCCGAACAATAGTACATACCAAACAGCGGTTATATCTTGGGTCAACGCATATAAAGCCACTGAAACCGTCACCATTGCCGCCAGCAGGAGAACAGCTAAAAAGATACAGGCTTTGTTGACGGAAAGTTTTCGCACATTCATTTCAGCGCCCCTCCGATCCACATATAGCCCATACCATATACCGTTTTGATGTACTGACGGTCGGGTGTTTCGATTTTGTTTCGTACCCGGCTGATAGCCGCAGTCAGAGCGTGTTCATCCACAAAATTTCCGTCTGCGTCCCACAGTTTTTCCAACAAGACTTGCCGCGTCAAAACGATCTGTGGATTTTTCATCAGGATTTTCAAAAGTCGATATTCCAGCGGGGTGAATGTAAGTGGCTTTCCTGACAGGGCAGCACTCATCTCTGAAAAATTGATGGTCAGTGTGCCATCCTCATAAGTATCACCACCATATTGTTTTGTCAGCCGCCCCAGCACCACCGCCAGTTTCTTTTGGAAGACGCTCATAGGGAAAGGTTTTGTCACATAATCCTCTGCGCCCAGTTCATACCCTTTGAGCATATCGCTTTCCATATCATTTGCGGTCAGAAAGATAATAGCGGTATCGGGGCGGCGCTCTTTTACCTCCCGGCAGAAGTCAAAACCGTTCCCGTCCGGCAAATTTACATCCAGCACAATCAGGTCATAGTCCTGCTTCGTCAAGAAACTACCGGCCGCTGATTTTGTCAGTGCAGAATCAACCGCATAGCCCGCAGTATTCAAGTTATAGCATAAAGCATTATTCAAAAGTCGATCATCCTCGACTACTAAAATTCGCATGGTATCACACTCCTTCATTTTCAGTATATCACCCAAATGTCACAGAAACCTCACAATATTTCTGATTTTATTTTAGATACCAACCTCTGATCTTCGGGACAAATTGTCCCAAAGTTATAGGTATATTGTACCTCACATTTCCGCGATCATCAATTTTGCGTATGTGAAATTAAATAGTCAGTAGTATGAAATACACAGTCGTTCAAATAATATCACATGAAATGTAAAATCATATCAGGTGATGTTATGAAGATAGAACGAGATGAAAGACGCTTTGATTTTCACGATATAGGGCTCGCCATCAAGCGGGCAAGAGAAGCCAGCGGCATGACACAGGAGCAACTGGCCTATATTGTTGACCGCGCTCCGCGTACCATTATGTATAACGAAAATGACGGCCAGCATCCAAGCCTCAACACCTTTTATCAGATGGTCACAATGTTTGATATATCGGTGGATCAATACTTTTACCCGTCCCAAAATAGCGGGAGCGAGTGCAGAAAGCGGATTGATGCCATGTTGAACGCCTTGGACGAAAGAGAATTGAAAATCGTTGAAGCTACAATCCAAGCGATGAAAGCATCGAAAGAAACGGAGGAAACGTAAAAGAAAGCGTAACCTCCGTTTTTTTGCGCCATGTTGCGGGTTGCGCGTTTTGGCAAGCAATTCGGGTGTGGCCACACTCCGAAATTTTTGCAGGGCGCAGGGCCC